>ERZ1292630.62-Hain-H41-02um-R3-62-length-118687-cov-7_pt2 | contig 43698 bp, 40 predicted proteins | sample MGYA00564408_ERZ1292630 | MGnify/ENA primary metagenome ERZ1292630 (study PRJEB36523, sample SAMEA6512641) | groundwater metagenome | collected 2019-01-08 | study: AquaDiva: Metagenomics assemblies of 32 groundwater samples
CGGGATCCCGCATGAGAGTTAAAATTACTTCGCGGGAGAAACCCTGTGGGCCCAGGAATTTTTAATAAAATGTCAGACTTAAACTTAAAAATCCAACTGCAAAATTTGCGCGTGCTTCAGGAAGTGGATAGTGTCATACACTCCTTACGAAAAGAAAAAGAACTACTGCCGCAGGAGATGAGCGTATTTGAAGCAGCTTTTGAGGAAAAGAAACAGCAGCTTCAGTCAGCGGAAAAGAAATCGCTTGAACTGCAAAAGCTGCGCAAGGAACGCGAACTCGAGCTTGCTACTAAAGAAGAAGCAGCGAAAAAACTGCAAGGACAGCTTTTTTCTTTAAAAACTAACAAGGATTATCAGACGATGCTCCAGCAAATCCAGGATGCAAAAGCCGATGCTTCGGTAATTGAGGATAAGATACTTGAAGTCTTAAGCCAGTTAGATAAAACTAAAGATGAGGTTACAGCAGAAAAAGCAAAGCTTGCTGATGAGGAGAAGGTTTTTTTTGTTAAGAAAAAAAATATAGAGGATAAAATAAAAGAAATAGATGACCGTTTAAAGCAACTTGATGTTAAGCGTGATCAGGCTATTGTTGGGGTTGATCAAAAAATTCTTACGCAATATGAGCGCGTGCTGCATAGCCGTGATGGTTTAGCACTTGCATCAGTGAACAATGATTCCTGTGGCGGATGTAATATGCGCACGCCCAAACAGGTGATAAATTTGATAAAGATGTATGATCGTATAATTACCTGCGAGATGTGCAATCGTATTCTTTATATCGAGGAAGATGCGGGAGTTTGAGATTTATATTGATGGCGCTTCAAAGGGTAATCCCGGCCCGGCAGGGGTGGGCGTAGTTATTTGCCAAGACGGGCAAGTTGTAAAAAATATTTATAGTTTTATCGGAGAAGCGACTAATAACGTTGCTGAGTATAGCGCTCTTATCGAGGGGCTTAAGGAATGCCTTCGTTTAAAAGCCTGTAATATAAAAATAAATTCTGATAGCCAGCTTTTGTGCCATCAGCTTAACCTTATTTATAAAATAAAGGCTCCGCATATTTTAAAACTTTATCTGGAAGCTCGTTCTTTAATGAAGAATTTCAAAAAGGTAATTGTAGAGCATATTCCGCGTGAGAAAAATACCGGAGCGGATAAATTAGCTAATAAGGCGATTAAAGAAGCAGCAGTTCTTTCTAACAGGTAGAAGCGGCTACTCCCGTTTTTTTCTGCGAAGAAAAAGCGGGAGAGGAAAGTCCGGGCTCCATAGGGCATTAGCGTAGCGGGTAACACCCGTCCATTGGCGCAAGCTGATGAGGATTAGAGCTACAGAGACGAGTTGTCCTGCCGAATAAGCGGGACAGGTGAAACGAGCAATCTCTACGTTGAGCAAGGCCGAATAGGAGATGAGAGGCTAGAGCCCTCCTCGTTATTAATCTCGGGTAGGCTGCTTGTTCCCGATGGCAACATCGGGACTTAGAGGAATGGTCGCGATAAACAGAACCCGGCTTAACTACCTGTTTTTATTTTAAAAAAACCAAACAATCACACGAAGGGAGTATTAAATGTCAGGTCATAATAAATGGTCAAGTATTAAACATAAGAAGGGGGCAGCAGACGCCAAGAAAGGTAAGGTTTACACTAAACTGATCAAAGAGATTACTATGGCAGCGCGGGGGCCAGGAGCTGGTAACCCCGATATGAATTCAAGCCTGCGTACTGCTATTGCGCGAGCAAGAGAATTCAATATGCCTTCTGATAACGTGAAGATGGCGATTAAGCGCGGCACCGGAGAAATCCCGGGTATAATCTATGAGACAGTAATGTATGAAGGCTATGGCCAGGGAGGCGTAGCTATTATTATTGAAGCGCTTACCGATAATAAAAATCGCACTACCGCGGAAATCCGCAATATTATGTCAAAAAAAGGCGGGAACATGGCAGGTAGCGGTTCTGTTGTCTGGATATTTGCCAAAAAAGGTTATTTTCTGGTTGAGAAAGCACAGTCTAAAGAAGAAGAATTGTTAAACCTGGTTCTTGAGGCAGGCGCTGAAGATATGAAATCAGACGATGAAAATTTTGAAATATTCACCTCTCCGCAGGATTTTGAAAAAGTAAAACAAGTATTGACGGATAAAGGCATTAAAATGCAGGTTTCCGAAGTAACCATGATCCCTTCTTCTACCATAAAACTTGCAGGGACAGAGGCTAAACAAATCTTAGGTTTAGTAGAATCGCTTGAAGACCATGATGACGTGCAGAACGTTTACGCTAACTTTGATATTCCCGATGATGTTATAGAGGCTGATACTGACGCATAATGCGCATTTTAGGCGTTGACCCGGCAATGAGTGTTACCGGTTACGGGGTAGTTGAGTTCAGCAAAGATAAACGGGTTTTAATAAGCGCAGGGATTATTAAAACTGATCCCCGGAAAAGTTTGGCCGAACGCCTTGCCTATATTTACGAAGATATTCATACAATAATATTAAAAACCAAACCGCAGATGATGGTGCTTGAAAAGCTTTATGCGCATTATCGCCATCCTACCACTGCCTATATTCTCGGGCATGCCCGAGGAGTAATTGCTTTAGCTTGCGCGCAGGCAGGAATTCCTTTAATTGAATATGCGGCTACCCGTGTGAAGAAAGCAATAGTAGGCGACGGCCTGGCAGCAAAATACCAGGTGCAGAGGATGGTAGCGGGGATCTTAAATTTAAAATTAGAACTTCTTCCGCGTTATACCGATGTAACTGATGCTTTGGCCCTTGCCATTGCGCATAGTTATATTGTCAGGCAGCAAAACCGTATCGGATTAAAATGATCGCGCGTATTTCAGGTAAAGTCACAGAAAAAAAGGGTAACTGCCTGCTTATTGATGTCGGTGGGTTATCTTATGAGGTGATGGTTCCGACAGCTGTGATGGAGCGTATAGAGCAGAATCATATTCCTGAAAATAATATCAGCCTGATCACGTATCATTATCACCAGCTTGAACCGTCCAGAAGTTTTCCAGTATTGATCGGGTTTTTAAATGAAGTTGAGAAAGAATTCTTTGAAACTTTTATCACTGTCTCCGGTATCGGCCCGCGCGCAGCGCTTAAGGCGCTTAATAAGCCGATTTCTTTGATTGCCCGGGCAATTGATGAAGCGGATCTAAATTTTTTAAAATCACTTCCCGGTATCGGACAGCAAAGGGCAAAGGAGATCGTTGCAAAACTCCAGAATAAGGTCGGGAAATTCGGGCTTGTTCAGGACGGGCCATCTCTAAGGCTTCCTGTTAAATCAAGCGATATAGAAGAAGAGGCAATTGCGGTTCTTATGCGTCTCGAATATAAGAAATCAGAGGCTACCTCAATGGTGCACAAAGCCCTTGAGTATGCAAAAGATGTTGTTACGACAGAAGGCCTTTTAAACGAAGTTTACAAACAACGCAAGCAAATTTAAACTATGCCGGAAGATAATATAAAATCAGTAGTAGAAGCGTTATTATTTGCAAGTGATAAGCCGCTTTTAATTGAGCAGGTAAAGAATGCCCTGGATAATCTTTCCCCAGGGGATATCCGTAAGATTTTTGAAGATCTTAAGGCAGAATATGAGAATGCAAACCGGGGGCTCCGAGTAATTGAAATCGCAGGCGGATTCCAGATGGTGACCGCGTCCATATTTTCCGGGTTTATTAAAAAATTATATAAGGATAGGAATACCGACAGGCTATCGCGTCCTGCGCTTGAGACACTTTCAATAATTGCCTACAAGCAGCCTTTGACTAAACTTGAGATCGAGTCTTTGCGTAATGTTAATGTTGACGGTGTGATGAAAAGCCTCCAGGATAAAAATCTTGTCCGGGTAGTTGGCCGTAAAAATACTCCCGGCCGTCCTAAGGCTTACGGGACAACGCGGCAATTCCTGGAATATTTCGGGCTTAAAGCGCTTGATGAGTTGCCGAAAATTGAAAATTTTCCGCATGCACAGGTATTGGAGGAACAAAATGAAGTTAAACAAACTACGCAAACAAATTGATCAGATAGACGAAAAAATCGTGCCGTTACTTAATAAACGGATCGAGGCTTCGAATGAAATATCCCTTATTAAGCGCAAAGCCGGTAAAGGAGTATATTCTCCTGACCGCGAACAAGAAGTTTTTAATAAAGTAGATTCATTTAATCAGGGCCCGCTTAATAAAGGCGCGCTTGAGTCGATATACCGCGAGATTATGTCTTCAAGCCTGTCACTTGATGATTCTTTTAAGGTGGCTTATTTAGGGCCGGAAGCGACTTTTACGCATCTGGCGTCGTTAAAGCGTTTTGGCACGCAGGTGATGTATCTGCCATGTTATAGTATTGCTGACGTATTCCTTGAAGTGGAACGCGGAAATGCTGAATATGGGGTAGTGCCTATTGAAAATAGTATTGAGGGCGCGGTGAGCCATACGCTGGATATGTTTGTAGATTCGGATTTAAAAATCTGTGCGCAGGTATTACTTAATGTTTCGCATAATCTTTTAGCCAATTGTCCGAAAGATAAAATAAAGAAAGTTTATTCTATCGGACAGGTTTTTGGCCAATGCCGGATTTGGCTTGAGAAAAATCTTCCTGGGGTAGAAAAAATTGAAGTTTCAAGCACTACCCGCGCAGCCCAGATTGCCTCTTCTGAAAAAAATAGCGCAAGTATTTCATCGTTACTTGCAGCAAGCGTGTATAAATTAAAAGTTATTGAGCCTGATATCGAGGATTCTCCGCATAATATCACCCGGTTTCTGGTAATTGGGAAAAATGATGTTTCTCCTACTGGCCATGACCGGACATCAATTCTTTTTTCAATCAAGGATAAGGTTGGAGCGCTCTATGAGATGCTGGTTTCTTTTAAGAACAATAAAATTAATCTTACAAAGATAGAATCGCGTCCTTCAAAGAAAAAAGCCTGGGATTATTATTTCTTTGTGGATTTAGACGGCCATAAAGAAAACCCGCGCGTAAAAAAAGCGCTTGATAACTTAGAGCATAAATGCAAATTTTTAAAAATACTCGGTTCTTATCCGGTAGGAGAATAAATAAGTGAAACAATTGGCGCGCCGTAATATTGCTTCTGTTGCTAGTTATGTCCCCGGTAAACCCATCGAGGAGACAAAGAGGCAGTTGCGGCTTAAAGAAATCATAAAGTTAGCATCAAATGAAAATCCGCTCGGTGTATCGCCTAAGGCGAAAGAGGCGATGAAAAAGGCTATAAGTGGAGTAAATCGTTATCCTGACAGCTTAGGGTTTTATTTAAAAGAGAAACTCGCCGAATTTTTAAGAGTTAATACGGGGAATGTTGTTCTGGGTAATGGCTCGGATGAATTAATTGATATAGTGATAAAAACTTTTGTTGAGGAAGATGAGAATATTATCACTTCCGATGTTACCTTTCTTGAATATGAGATTATTGCTAAAGTCAATAACCGCAAAATTACACGTGTGCCGCTTAAATATTTTAAATATGACTTAGAGGCAATTAAGCGCAAGATAGATAAAAAAACAAAACTTATCTTTATCGCTAATCCGAATAATCCTACGGGAACTTATGTAACTAAATATGAATTTGAGGATTTTTTACGTAATATACCTTCCGGTGTAATTGTGGTATTAGATGAGGCATATGAAGCTTTTATCGACGTAGATGATTTTCCCTCCGGAATAAATTATTTTCGCAAGCATAATGTCATTGCGCTTAAAACTTTTTCTAAAGCCTATGGCCTGGCAGGATTACGTATAGGCTATGCCCTGGCAAATCAAGAATTTTGCGCGAGCATGGAAAAGGTAAGACAGCCTTTTAACACTAATTCCCTGGCACAGGCAGGTGCTCTGGCAGCTTTAGATGATAAAGATTTTTTAAGGCGTACCAAAGAAAATAATGCTGATGGTAAAATCTACTTTTACCGTCAGTTAAGCGGTTTAGGCCTGTCATATCCTTCTTCAGTAGCAAACTTTATTCTTGTAGATGTTGGTAAAGACGGGGTTACGGTTTTTAAGGAGATGCTTAATTATGGTGTAATTGTGCGTGATATGAAACAATATGGCCTGAAGAATTTTATCCGTGTAACTGTCGGTACAAAAAAGGAAAATGAGCGTTTTATTAAAATTCTCAAAAAAGTTTTATCTAAGTCGGAGGTAATTAAATGATTATAGTCCTAAAACCCGAGGCAACCCAGGCGCAGGTTGAGCATATAGTAGAGCGTGTTACAAAATTGGGGCTTACTCCGCATTTGTCTAAAGGTACAGAGCGTACGATTATCGGGGTCATCGGGCCGGAAGATATTTTAAGATCCACTCCGCTTGAGGTTTTTCCCGGCGTAGAAAAAGTAATTCCTGTCCTTGCTCCGTATAAACTTGTTTCGCGGGAATTTAAAAAAGAAGATTCGGTTATTGATGTGGGTAAAGGCGTAAAGATCGGCGGTAAAAAAGTGATATTAATGGCAGGCCCTTGCGCAATTGAAAACAGGAATATATTGCGCCAGATTGCTAAAGAAGTAAAAAACGCCGGGGCAATGGTTTTGCGCGGCGGAGCGTTTAAACCGCGTACTTCTCCGTATAGTTTTCAGGGATTAGGCGAGGAAGGATTAAAATACTTAAAAGAAGTTGGCGATGAACTTGGTATGGTGACAGTCAGTGAAGTAATGGATACGCGCCACGTAGAATTAGTGGCAAAATATGTGGATATCCTGCAGATAGGCGCGCGCAATATGCAGAATTTTAACCTGCTTAAAGAAGTAGGGATGACTAAGAAACCGGTGTTACTTAAACGCGGATTATCGTCTACCATAAAAGAGATGCTGATGTCTGCGGAATATATTCTTGCCGGAGGGAATTTTAACGTAATTTTATGCGAGCGCGGTATCCGGACTTTTGAGGATGCAACGCGTAATACCCTTGATTTAAGCGCTGTGCCGGTGACAAAGCAGCTTTCGCATCTGCCGATTATAGTGGACCCAAGCCATGCCGCAGGAAAATGGGGTTTTGTTTCCTCGCTTTCGAAAGCTGCCGTGGCTTGCGGAGCTGATGGTTTAATTGTTGAAGTGCATAGCCACCCGGAAGAAGCGGCTTCTGACGGAGCGCAGTCGTTATTGCCGGTGAATTTTGCGGAGATGGTTAAAGATTTAAAAGCGGTGGCGCAGGCAGTGGGAAGAGAAATTTAAGATTCAACCGCGTAGGTTGAAACAGGTAATTTATGATAAAATTCCGTAAAATTGCTATTGTCGGTATCGGGTTAATCGGCGGATCCCTTGGCCTTGCGCTGAAAAAGAAACGCTTTGCTGGAACTATCGTAGGCGTAAGCCGCAGCAGGCAGACTTTGCGCCGTAGCCTAAGCCTTAAAGCAGTTGATGAAGCGTCCCAGGATTTAAGCCTGGTAAAAGACGCGCAGATGTTGATATTGGCTACTCCGGTTGAAACAATTTGCACGCTTGCTCCAAAATTGCGTGAATATTTAAACGATGATTGTATAGTTACTGATGTGGGTAGCACTAAATCAGAAATTGTCAGTAACTTAGAGAAGATTTTCCCTAATTTTGTAGGAAGCCATCCTTTAGCCGGATCAGAAAAACACGGCGTGGCTTTTGCGCGTGCGGATTTATTTAAGGATTCGCTTTGTCTTGTTACTCCGGATAAAAATACTGATTCCAGAGCGCTCAACCAGGTAATAAATTTATGGCATACTGTAGGAGCGCGCACTCAAAAGATCTCTCCTGAAGAGCATGATAAGGCGCTTAGTTTGGTCAGCCACCTACCGCATATATTAGCATTCTCGCTTATGCAGGCTGTGCCTCAGGAATACCTGAAGTTTGCAGCCAGAGGATTAAGGGATACTACGCGTATAGCCGGATCTGACAGCTTATTATGGCAGGATATTTTCTTAAGCAACCGCGGTAATATCTTAAAAAGTATCGAAATATTTGAGCAAAAATTAGCCTTCCTTAAAAAAGCGATTCAAACCCGCGATTCTCTATTACTCAAAAAATTTCTTGAGCAAGCCCGGAAGAAAAGAGACAGCTTGTTATGATTATTGCTATTGATGGCCCTGCCGGAGCCGGCAAAAGTACGATTGCTAAGCTCATAGCTAGGAAACTTAAATTTATTTATATTGATACGGGCGCGATGTACCGTGCGGTAACGTTTAAAGCATTAGAGAATGGTATAGATGTGAGCGATGAAAAAGCGCTTGTTGATATAGCAAAGAATTCAGAGATTACTTTAGAACGTAATGCCGATGGTTCGATTAAGGTGTTTCTTGACAAGAAAGATGTTTCCTTGGATATTCGCGATCCGCGGATTACAAAATTTGTTTCTGATGTTTCTAAAATAGCAGGCGTGCGCCATGAGATGGTAATATTGCAGCGTAAAATGGGAGAGAAGCAGGATAGCGTTCTTGATGGCCGCGATATCGGAACAGTAGTATTTCCGAAAGCTGAGTATAAATTTTATCTAGATGCTAAATTAACAGAGAGAGCAATGCGCAGGCATAAAGAGTTAAGCGAGGCCGGTAAAAATATTTCTTTTGTTGAAGTAGAAAAGGATTTAGCAAACCGCGACAATATTGATTCCACGCGGGTTTGTTCGCCGCTTAAAAAAGCAGAAAATGCGGTTTGTATTGATACGACGGATTTGAGTATAGAACAAGTGGTAGAGAAGGTCTATAAAGTTATCCACAGGGTAGGGGACGTTTAAACGTCCCCTACCTGAGTGGTGGTTAAAATATGGATAAATCTCTAATTCGAAACTTTAGCATTATCGCCCATATTGACCATGGGAAATCTACGCTCGCTGACCGGATTTTAGAACTTACCGGCGCAGTAGATATGCGCCATGTCAATGAGCAGCTGCTTGATGATATGGATCTTGAGCGCGAGCGAGGAATTACAATTAAGGCTTCGATGGTGCGTATTTCCTATAAGGCTAAAGACGGAAAAGAATATGTACTTAATCTTATTGATACGCCGGGACACGTAGATTTTACCTATGAGGTTTCAAAATCTCTATCCGCTTGTGAGGGAGCTATACTTGTAATTGACGCTTCGCAGGGAGTTGAAGCCCAGACAGTGGCGAATTTTTATCTTGCATTTGAGCACAATCTTAAAATCATCCCGGTAATTAATAAAATTGATTTAACAAGTATTGATCTTCCTAAAGTAAAAGAGCAGATTATAAATGCGCTGGGTTTTAACGAAGATGAGATTTTGCTTGCTTCTGCAAAAGAAGGAAGGGGTATTCTTGAAATTCTTGAGCAGGTTGTACGGACTATTCCTCCTCCGGCAGGAGATGAAACTAAACCTCTTAAAGCGCTTGTTTTTGACAGCCGTTTTGATAGTTACCGCGGAGTTGTGGTATTTGTCAGGATTGTCGACGGAAAAATCGACCGGCGCACCCAGCTGAAAATGATGCATTCAGGCAGTATTTATAAAATTGAAGAGCTGGGTATCTTTAAAAATTTAAAATACTCCGAAGTTGACCTGCTTACTTGCGGAGAGGTTGGTTATTTTACCGCTAATATCCGCGATGCGCGCGAGATAATTATCGGTGATACGATAACTGATGTAAAAAATCCATCAACTGAACCGCTGCCGGGTTATAAAGTTTTTAAGCCGCTTGTATTTTGCGGAGTATATCCTGTAAATCCTGCGGATTTTCCCAATCTGCGCGATGCGATGGATAAATTAAAACTATCGGATGCTTCTTTTGTTTTTGAACCGGAGACATCCCAGTCTTTTGGTACGGGTTTTCGCTGCGGATTCTTAGGGCTTTTGCATATGGAAATAGTCCAGGAGCGGCTTGAGCGGGATTATGATTTAAATCTTATCCTAACGGTGCCTAATGTAGTTTACCGGATAAAAAATAAAGACGGAGAGATGCTTGATGTTGAAACTCCTGCGCGCCTTCCTGAACCGCAAGATGTCTTAGAGATGTATGAGCCTTTTGTTTCGCTTATGATGATTGTGCCGGTTGAATCAATTGATCCGGTTTGTGACTTGGCAAAATCGCGTCGTGGAACATTTGCATCAAGTGAATATATGGGGGTAGATCGCGTAAAGCTATCTTTTGAAATGCCTTTATCGGAAATTATCGTCGATTTTTACGATAAAATAAAATCTCTGACCCGTGGTTATGGCTCGCTTGATTATGAATTTAAAGAATATCTGCCGACAAAATTAGTTAAACTTGATATAATGTTAAACGGTGTAATTTGCGATGCGTTTTCCTGCATTCTTTATAAAGATAGGGCGGTTACTAAGGCGCGTAAGTTTGTGGGAAGATTACGTGAGCTTATCCCCAGGCAGCTTTTTGAGATTTCCATCCAGGCAAAAGCAGGCGGACAGATTATCGCCGCAGAAAAAGTAGGGGCGCTTTCAAAACATGTTACTGCCAAATGTTACGGCGGAGATATTACGCGTAAACGTAAACTCTGGGATATACAAAAAGAAGGTAAAAAACGGCTGAAACAGTTCGGCAAAGTGCAAATTCCGCAAGAAGCATTTCTGGAGGTTTTAAAAATATGAGCACAAGAAAAAAATCGGTTATACGCGAATGGGTAGAATCTATTGTAGTAGCGTTACTGCTTGCAATGGTTATCCGCACATTTGTTGTGCAGGCGTTTAAAATTCCTACCGGCTCTATGCGCACTACTTTACTTGAAGGAGATTTGATCCTGGTAAATAAATTCATATACGGGGCAAAAGTGCCTCTTACTAATTTTAGGTTTCCTGCAGTGCGAAAGCCGCAGCGCGGTGATGTGGTGGTTTTTATTTACCCGCAGGATCCTAAAAAAGATTTCATCAAGCGCCTCGTGGGTTTGCCCGGTGAAAGCGTAGAAATCAGAAATAGTAAAATTTATATTAATGATCAGCCGCTTGATGTTGCAACCTTTAACCGGCCTTATTACAATAGAGGGGATTTTGGCTTAGAGGGTAGGAAGATATTGGTGCCTAAAGATAGTTATTTTGTTTTAGGAGACAATTCTGAAAATTCTCAAGATAGCCGTTTTTGGGGTTATGTGCCGGCAAAAAATCTTTTGGGTAATGCCATGGTGATTTATTGGCCGCCGCAGCGTATTAGATTGATTAAATGAATATTGCAAACAAGATCTCTACATTCCGCATCCTAAGCGTCCCATTTTTTATCGCCTGTTTTGTTTATTACGAGCCCTCAAAAGATTATCTGCGATTTTTGGCTTTGGCCATATTTTTCCTCGGAGTAGTTTCTGACATACTCGATGGTTATATCGCCCGTAAAGCTAAACTTCAGTCACCGGCTGGCCTGATACTTGATCCCTTAGGAGACAAGCTTCTTCTTGTAAGCGCGTTCTTGTGCCTTTTTTTTACCAGCAATTTTCCCGCAGGAATAAGATTCCCACTTTGGGTGATTTTTATTGTTATCAGCCGCGATGTAATAATACTGCTTGGGGTTTTAGTAATCTTTATTGTGAAACAAAATATTGATATCAATCCTACACGCTGGGGCAAGGCCACAACTATTTCTCAGATGGCAGCAATTATTTCAGTGTTGACCCAGTGGAAATATTCTTATCTTGTCTGGGATGCGGCAGTTATTTTTACCGTAATTTCAGGCGTAGATTACGTGCGTAAAGGATTTATTCTACTTTATAACTCTAAATCAACCGCGTAGGTCGCAGCTACCTACGCGGTTAACTCATCTTGAATTAGTTTATGCCGTATATCTATTTAATTCTGTCTTTAATAACATCTTACTTAATTGGTTCTATTCCCACCGGTTATATTTTCGGCCGGATGCTTAAAGGGATAGATATTCGGCATTATGGCTCAGGAAATATGGGAGCAACTAATGCCATGCGCGTATTGGGGAAGAAAGTAGGAATATCGGTTTTACTTATTGATATCCTTAAAGGTTTTTTGGCCGTGTTATTTATCGGTAGTTGGTGCGCTCAATCAACATCAATTTTTTCCAGCGAATTAACGCGCCTTTTAATCGGAGTAAGCAGCATATTAGGGCACACCTGGACAGTCTTTCTGAAATTTAAAGGGGGTAAGGGCATTGCTACTACTTTAGGCGTATTTTTGGCAATGGCAATAAAAATAAAAGGTTTAGGTTTGGGCTTAGGTTTAGTTCTCTTGATTTGGATTTTAGTTTTTGTATTATCAAGGATCGTATCATTAGCCTCAATAATTGCAAGTATATCGTTTCCATTGATTATGCTGATTTTTAAACAATCGCAAATATTATTTTTTGTAACTCTACTAGTCGCTTTGTTTGTTATTTACAAACATAAGTCTAATGTTCACAGGTTGTTACAACGTAAAGAACCCCGCCTTAAGTTCAAATGAAACCGCTTTCTTAAACTCCCTAATAGTATATTGATTTCAATAAGATATAAGATATACTTAGATTGCACCTAAAAGGTGTGATTTATTTTTGCTCTCTTTATTAAAAGTTTTTAAAAGTATTTAGTTTCCCGAAAATGGCACTCCTTGATAAAGGAGTGCAAAGCTCATAGGGTCCCCACCAGCCAACTTACAGGAAGGTAAGGGGATAGCCGGGTTGCCGAAGGAAAAAATGTGTTATTTTCTTTTGGCAATCCGGTATTTTTTTTAGGGACACTTTCATCGTCAGGGACATTTCTTAACATGTAAACAATATCTCAAGAAATGTCCCTAAAATGGAGTGTCCTTGGAATGGAAAAATGCGCGACCTATTATTTAAAAACCTGACTTCAATTGGAAAACGAAGAAAGATAATTTCTTCTTCAGAAATTACCGACAAAGAAGGAGTGCGCAGGGTTATTAATCGGCATATGGTTTGTATCGTAAAAGAAATCGATCCTAACTTTAAAGAAGCAAAACCTCTGCCTTATCTTTACGTACGAAAAGAGCATAATGATAAAGATCAAGTTGAAAAATTCTTCTGCCGGATGAAAGCAAATATTTACGCTACTTCCGGAGATAAATTATATATGGTGCGGTTTATGCATTCTCTTAAGATCACGCTTTTTGCGTTATCTGAACATAAATCCCAGCCACAGATATGGAGAGAAAATGAACGACCGAAGGTATTTTGAAAGAATTGCAGTAAAAATTCCTTTGCGGTACCAGAATCCTCTTAACGGCACTGAAGATGTGGCACAGACGTTGAATATCAGCGCAAACGGCATTTGTTTTGTAACAAGTGGGTATATCCCCATGGAAAATAACCTTAAAATGTGGCTTGATATACCTGATCATCATGAGCCTCTTGCGGTAGAAGGGGAGGTATCGTGGATAAGGCCGGAACGAAAAGGAAACTATAAGCAGGTCGGGATTCATCTTATACATGAAAAGCTAATTGGCCTGGCGCGGACTTTATGGCTGAAAGAGAACTTGAAGGCGCAGCCTAACTTAGAATGATTGTTCCCTTGACAAAAGGGAAGAAATAGATTATACTTTTACAAAGTATTTATAAACTCTTAAATCCGGCATTTCTGATAATTATGGAGGTAATTGTCAGAGCTGCCACGGAATTGTTTCGAGCCGGATGACTAAAAAAGGGTCAGGCCGGCTTTTTGTTTTTTTAAGGCTTATAATATATGCGCGAGGAAAGAAAAATGAAAAAAACAGGAATAATAATACTATTAATAATCGTTGTTATCATCGTTGTTACAACGGTATATGCTATTCAAGAGGCAGGAACTCAGAAAACGATGGAAAGCGGCGCATCCGGTTGGCTAAAACCTTCAGAGTCGTTTACAGATAAAAGTACTAATGTTGCTGGTGGTAATATTTCGGCTGTTGATTCTGAAGATAGAGGTTTGTGGAACCTTATGGGTTCAGATAGGCAAGAGCGAGATCCGTCATAAAAGGAAGGGATAAAAGGAAGGGATTGACAATGCGAGAGAGCAGATGTATATTAAAATCAAAAAAGGAGATTGAAATGAAAAAGATTCTCCTGGTGTTAGCTCTGCTTCTGATCATACCCGCCTCGAATTGTTTTGCTGCTTTTAGCTTCAGCGCCACCCCTTATGACGGCGGTAATGACCTGCGTTTTGGTAAAGTAAGCGGTATTACAAAGCCCGTCAGTAAAGAGCTTATCTTAAGTATTACAAGCGACCTCGGAAAACGATATCAGGTAGTTCAAATGTTGCTTGATCCTCTTACTAATGATCAAGGAGTTGTCTTACCTACGGCAAATTTTGCTGTTTACGGTTTGCGCGGAAGCAACTCTTTCGGGACACTTTCTGCCGAGAATGAAAGTGTGGTGACTTTAAACCGTAACATCGTCTATACTTCAAATACTTCAGGGTCAAACGATTCTTTCAAGTTAGTATATTTGATCAAACCTCCGCTTACGGTTCCTTCTGGTAATTATCGCGGCAGAATTGCTTTTGTTTTAGAGCCGATTGATTCTAGTCAACAATCAGTTAAGGTAATGATGAATATTTTTGTTGAGATTGAAGGTGGTTGGGGAGTAGATATAAAAACTTCCTCCGGAGCTAAATTTATTACGCTTGATACAAACAGGCCACAGTCTCAAACTTTTGATGTTAACTTTGCGATTACCCGCGGAGGCGGCCAACCGTATAAAATTCTGCAGGCAATCGAAGCGCCTTTTGAAGTGTTATCCGGAAATGAGCTTGGGCTTGAAGCAGTAAGTTGCAGTGTAATCGGGCAGAATCAGAATCTTCCGTTATCGTTACGCCAGGAAGCAATTTATACGTCTTCATCGAGTGATTCTGTTAATTTTACGGTTACTTACGGTTTGATTAATCCGGAGATGCTTAAATCCGGAAAATCCCGCACAGGGCTTAAATATCTGCTTGAAGATTCGGTGGGGCAGCATATTTTAGAAAATTTTATTTTAGAGGTTGAAATTGCTCCGGTTTTTGAATTGAAGGTAAGCCCGGAAAGCGGAGGAAATATAGAGTTCCGCGATGTTAAAATAGGCCAGGCGCCAAGGCATTCCGAAGCTGTCATTGAAATAAAAAATAATACCGGACGCCGCTATCAGGTCAGCCAGCAGCTGCCTTCGGGGTTAGTAAATAAGGAAGGCAAAGCGATCCCGGAGAAATTTTTTCAGATGCGGCAGGAATCTTTAGAGACTAAGGGGTCTTTGCCGTTTTTACAAGCAACAGAGATCAGGGCAAACGACACTGTGATTTTTGTTTCAGATAAAGAAGGGGCTCCTGATAAATTCAAAGTGATTTATGAGCTTACTACTTCAAAAGATGTATTAGCAGGAGATTATGCAACGCGTATTACTTATACGATTTCGGAGATTTAATTATAATTTTAAAGTAGCGAAAGGGGGTATTAAAAGATTTAAGGTGAATTAAGTAAAAACAACTGAATCAGGGACATTTCTTAACAAGCAGTTTTCCTGTTAAGAAATGTCCCTAAAATGGGAGGTAGAAAAATGAAAAATGTAATAAAAGTATTAAGTGTGGTGGTGTTGGTGTTAATAACATCAGTTTGTTTTGCCGCGGAAAGTAAAATTTTAGCTATAAAAGCATATATCCCGCAGCAGAATGCGCTGAATGTCACAGTTTCAAAAGTTACCGGAACGGTATGGACAGCGGCAGCTGGAGGATTAGAATTTGGTAACCTTAGTTTTGATCCTGTTTTAGGTATTTTTACCGCCCCTTTTTATTATGCGGTAGATGTAGGGATCAACTCAAACGCAACAGATTACACAGTAACACATACCAGAACTAGTATGGTAAACACAACCGGAACAAGCAACTTGGATAGTAACATAAATGTTACTTTTATGAAGCAGACTAGCAGCACTGCCGGCACCCAAATAGAAAAAGTAACTTATGCTAACAGTAATAGCAAAGCTTATAATAAAGCATATTTAGCTGGTGGATGGTTAAGGATTTATTATGGTATTGCTACTGGAAAGGTTGCTGATGATGCTACGGGAGCGTCTCCGATTACTAATTTGAAGGCTTATGGCCAGTATTCAGGCCAGGTAACGATTTCACTTACGCCGTAATTATTGTGGGTATCCATACTAATAAAGTTTTCATAAAAGATAATGGATGTGGCTGTTTATTGCCACATCCATTGTTCCTCTTGAAAATTATATTTTTAATGGTATTTCTTTTTGTTTTTCAGGTAAACGTTTTTGCCGCAGCTCCTGCAGTAGGCACTATTACTTCCTCAAATATAACTACAGCTCCTAATGTTGCTCTTAGCATTACTACTACTTTTACTGATGCTGATGGCTGGCAAAATCTTAAAGAAGCTTACCTATTGATCAGCACAAGCACAACTACGCTTACTAATTCTTGCTACCTATATTATGACCAAAATTTAAATCTTTTATATCTGCGTAATGACACCAATACTGCCTGGCTTGGCGGTTTTAAACCTGGGACTGCCAATACTATTGAGAATACCTATGTCAAATTAAACTGCGCATCCTCTACCGCAACCGGCTCAAGCAGTACTTTAACCGTTAAATGGAATATAACCTTTAAGAGTACCTATTCAGGTAAGATTTACGATACCTATCTTTCCGCAGTAGATGATACAGCAGGAGTAGCCCCATTAGTTAAAAAAGGCACCTGTATCGTCAACAATTCACCCGTACTTGGTACAATCACTCCTTCATCAGGAACAAAGCTACCCAGTACTTCTATAAGCTTTACCACTACTTATACTGATGCTGATGGCTGGGCTAATCTCAAAGAAGCATACCTATTAATCAGCACAGCCACAACCGCGCTTACAAATTCTTGCTACCTGTATTATGACCAAAATGCAAATCTCTTGTATCTACGCGATGATACTAACAGTTCCTGGGGTACTGGCTATACCCCTGGATCAGCTAGTATTCTTGAGAATAGCTATATTAAATTGGATTGCGCTACTATTACTGTTACCGGCTCAACCAATACCCTGACCATTAAATGGAGTATAACCTTTAAACCAGCTTATTCAGGTAAGCTTTATAATACTTATCTGTCAGTAAAAGATGACGTAGACAAAACTGTTGTTTTGACTAAAAAAGGCACCATTACTGTAAATACTACACCAGTAAACGGTACAGTTACCCCTTCTTCAGGAACAGGCCAGGCTAATGTTTATCAAAACTTTACTACCACTTATACTGATGCTGACGGCTGGCAGAATATCCAGTATGTATATTTCCTGATAAACAGTTCCACATCTGCTGCCCAATGTTTTGAAGGTTATTATAACCAAAATACTAATCTTTTATATTTACGCGACGATAACGGCTCATCTACCTGGCTTGGCGGTTATACGCCGGGTTCGAGTAATATTATCGAAAACTCTTTTGGAAAACTTGATTGTTCAAAAACAACAATTTCTGGATCAGGAACTACTCTTACCATAAACTGGCAAGTAGCTTTAAAATCCCCTTTTACCGGAGCAAAAAAAACTTATCTTTATGTAAGAGACGACGTAAATACTTATCAAAATTTAACCCAAAAAGGCAATTGGGTATTACCGAATCAGGCGCCGCAAATCGGCACTATTACGCCAATAAATAGTATTTCATCTCCGGAACAGATTTTAACTTTTTCTACTACGTACTCGGATGCCGATACATCTTTAAATATCCAATATGCATATTTTTTGATTAATACAGCTGTTTCTGGAGCAAATGGTTTTTATGGTTATTATGATAGGGGTACCAATAAACTGTATTTAAGGAATGATACGAATACTGCTTGGTTAGGAGGGTTTAATCCTGGTTCAGCCCAAATAATAGAAAATACTTATTGCCGGCTTGATTGCGCAAAGACAACTGTTACGGCTGTTGGAAATACTCTTAGCTTAAATTGGCAGCTAACTTTTAAATCAGCATTTTTAGGCAGAAAGAACGTTTATCTCTATGTTAAAGATTTTGCTGGTGCTAATTCTGGTTGGGTGCAAAAAGGCACTTGGACAATACAAAGCGATATAACTCCGCCTACCGGTTCTATAAAAGTAATGAACGCTAATCTATATTTTACTACGCCATGTGTTAATACTACTACTATTACTTTAGGCTTATCAGCTGACGATGGCTTGCTGGGAAGCGGTGTTAGCCAGATGCAATTCTCAAATGATAACAGTGCCTGGTCAGCTCCAGAAAATTATAGTACAACAAAAAGCTGGACGATTTTATCCGGTGATGGCGTAAAGTTCATATATGTAAAATATAAAGATTTTGCAGGAAATTGGTCAGAGTCGTTTTTTACTGTCGCAATTTTAGATACTGTCAAGCCGGTTATTCAGATAACATCGCCGCAAAACGGAGAAATTATAAGATGAAGGCGAAGTTTAAGAAAATACATTTGTTTTGTTTAATTTTCTCACTGGTAGTTTGCAATAGTTTTTTTGTACAGGCTTTTGCTGAACCTGTAAATACAAAAGATCTTCTAAAAGCATATTGCGGCTCGGCAGTTCTAAAAGAAGCTTTTGTTAATCTTAAGTTAAGTACACCAAGGCAAGATTCTGCTATAAATGAATTAAATCAGCTGGCGGATCAGCAAAAAGGATTTAATTCTTTATATGAAATAGAGCTTTCTGCGCGTAAGGCAGGGCTAAAGACAATCGTTTTAAAAACAGATTTGATAAACTTACGTTTGTTACCTAAAGGTAGCCAGCTTATTGTGAATATTACAGGAAATAGGCATTTTTGCCTTATTGAAGATATTAGTGAAGATAAGATTTCCGTGTATATTCCGGGGTTAAATTATGAGCGGTTTAGCCTTACATATAATCAATTCTTGGAATATTGGGACAACGTAGCGCTGGTGGTTTCTAAGAATAACATTCGTCTTAATAAATATAAATTAACATATAAATCTGTTACTAAGAATGAACTTAAACGTATACTTGGAGCACAGCCTTGCGAGAATGTTACGGGAAATACATATACTTATACAGGAAGCGGTGGTTCGGGTAGATTGACTATAGGCAATTCTTCCGGTCAAAGTACTTCTGATTCTTCAGTTGCAAGGCCCGCTGCTTCAACTACTGAACCGGTTATTATCCAGAACGGAAATTTATTTTTAACTAGCGAAGATATAACTATTCCAACAGTAACTCGTCCTTTAACTTTAACGCGTTATTATAATGCAGAAATTGTTTCCGAAATTCCTGGTTGGCATCCTGAACCGGGAGCAGGAAGCTGGGTCATAGAGGATGGCGAGTATTCAGGGCAAGGCAATCGTTCAGCTACAGATTTAAAATTTAAAAATTTTACTTTAGAACTGGATATGCAGACAATCCAGCCCGGAAATCATTATAGCTGGGAAACAGCCTGGATAAACTTTCGCTATGCAGAGGATCCAAATGACCAGCGTAAGCCTAAAGATTGCTATTATTTTTTAATACACACAGATGGAAAAATTGAACTAACAAAATGGAGAGACGGGGTCTATTATTATCTTCTGGGAAAACAGACTGCTTATTTACCTGTTAATAAGAACCATATTAAAATTGAAGCAGTTGATTCGAATATAAAGATTTATGTTAATGGCGCACTTGAGATAGATTATGCGGATATTTATAATCCTGTTCTTTTAGAAGGTAGAATTGCTCTGGAATCATATTTTTCACATAGCCATTTTGATAATATAAAAATAACTTCAGGAACACAAATTTATAATTACGCTTTTGATGCCGATGATAATGAGTTTATATTTGGTTATGGCTGGACACACTCTTTTTCTATGAAGGTTAAAGAGTATTCAGATCACGTTACGCTATATAGAGAAAATAACAGTAAGGAAATTTATGTGCCAAACGGCGATGGTTCGTATTTTTCTGTGCCTGTAAATTATTATTCTAAATTAACTAAAGACGCAGGAGGTTTTAGCTTAAAAACAAAATACGGAGTCCATTACCGTTTTGATTTATCTGGAGTTTTACAATATATCGAAGACAGAAATTCAAACCGTATTGACCTTACTTATGGTTACATAAACGGAAAATTCCGGCTTGTTAATATAGCAGAGCCCGCGGGAAGAAAAATCTCTTTGGAATATGGCGCAAATAATATGGTTTCAAAAGCAACTGACCCTTCCGGAAATTACCTTCAATATCTCTATGATACTGATGGGCATCTTATAAAGATTATAGATAGGCAGGCTAATATCACTAGTTATGCGTATGATTTGATAACACATAATCTTAAGGAGCTTGTTGATCCCGAAGGAAATATTTTTAAATATAACTATGCTTACAATGACCGTGTGAATGATCAGTTGGATCCTAAAGGGGATACTACAACTTTTGAATATCTCTGGTCAACAGTGCATGTAATAAACAAGCGCGGAGAGCTCTACAAATATAATTTTGACGCAAACGGTTTTTTACAGTCTATTACGGATGCAAGGGGAGCAATGGAGAGCACCAATAACGATGCCAATGGAAATATTGTTGATTTTTATGATAAGAACGCTAATCATACTGCGTTTACCTATGATGTTCAAGGTAACCGTACAATTATTGTAGACGCATTAGGGAATCAAACCACTTATGTTTATGAGCAGGCTTATAATCAACCAATCTCTGCTACTGATGCCAATGGCAATATTACCGTTTTTAGCTATGACGCGAAAGGCAACTTAATCCAAACAGTAAATCCTGAAAGCGCAGTTACAACTTATGCGTATAATTCTTGCGGCCAAGTGATTTCTGCGACTAATGCAAATGGGCAAACTACCTATTTTAGTTATGATGCCTATGGTAATTTATCTATCTTGACGGATAGTCTAGGTAATAACACATCATATACTTATGATATCTTAGGAAGGCTTATAAAAGTTACAGATGCATTAAATAATTCTACAGAATACAACTATGATAAAAACGGAAACCTTTTAAATGTAAAAGACGCTCTTTTGAGTAACACTACTAGTACTTATAATAAAAACGGTAATCTTTCTTCGGTAGCTGATCCTTTGGGGAATAAAACTAGTTACACTTATGATTGTTTTGGTAATTTGCTTACGGTAACAAATGCGCTTGGAAATACAACGACTTCTGTTTATGATACGGCAAATCAGATGCATTTGAATAAAGCAAACTTATTGAGCGTTACTGATGCGAAAGGAAATAGAACAGCCTACGCTTATGACTCTATGGGTAGGTTAATTACAATTACCGATGCCCAAAGTCATATAGTAGAATTTACTTATGATTCTCAAGGGAATTTGACTTATCGTAGGGATGCTAAAGGTAAAAATGCTAGTTATAAATATGATAGGTTGAACCGACTTTGGCGTATGGATTGTCTTGATGGCACGTATTTTCAATACACTTTTGACAAAGTAGGCAATATTGTTCAGGAAAATTACTCGACTGATACGATTATAAAAACTTACGATAAACTAAACCGGTTGAAGAGCCAATCTACTTCAGATGGCACAGTGTTAAGTTATACTTATGATCTAAGCGGAAATCGCACTGGTTTATATATAACGGGATTCGGTAGAGTTTCTTATTGGTATGATAACCTTAATCGATTGATTAGGATTGCTTCGCCTGAAGGAAAAATTACTCAATTTAGCTATGATAAGCTCTCGCGCAGGACACAGCTTAATTATCCAAATGCCGCAACTGCTATTTATGCTTATGATAATATTGGCAGGCTTACGCAGCTTATAAATAAGGATTCTTCAGGTAATGATATTTCAAGATTTAATTATTTTTATGATGCTGCTTCTCGCAGGACAACTGTAAGTTTAATTAACGGCACGATGAATTATACCTATGACAAAATAAGCCAGCTTGTTAAAGAGGAAGGTGCGTTTAATGGCAAGCCCTCATCTATAAACTATACTTATGATGCAGTAGGCAATAGAATGAACTTAAACGATAACGGCTTATTGATTGATTATACTTATAACAATCTGAATCAGCTTATTTGGCAATCTAAAGCAACGCAAAGGTTGGTACAGGTAAAAGGCGTGGCAACTGACGTAGCGGGTTTGATTTCTGGTCCTGTTTCGGTAAAGGTAAACGGCATTGACGCAATAGCAAACGGTGGGCAATTCATTGCAGATTACGTTCCTCTAAAAGTAGGACAAAATACAATTAAAGCAGAGGCAGTTGATATGGCAGGTAATAGCTCAACCGCGCAGGAAGAAATTACTTTTGATCCTGGGGCGTTGACTTATACTTATGATAACAATGGAAATCTTAGCCAAAGGCAAACCTCTACCTATAAAGAAGAGTTTTGGTATGATGATGAAGATCGGCTTGAGTCTTACATAAGCCCAACAAATATAAATACGTTTAGATATAACGGCCGGGCAATGCGTAAGTATACAACATCGACTGATTATTATGTGTATGATTTCAATGAAATTGTAAAAGAAAAGCCCTGGGGTTACGGTTTATTGCCTATATACTATATTCACAGCCCTCGGACAGATGAGATAATTAGCGATTCAAGGGGGTATTGTTATCATTACGATGGATTAGGAAGCGTGGTTAATCTAACCGATGCTTCTGGTGTTAAACAGACAAGCTATTTATATGATTCTTTTGGCAATATCCGTTTTCAGGAAGGAACTGTTACTAATCAATGGCTTTATACGGGAAGACAGTATGACAGGGAAACCGGGCTGTATTATTACCGCAACCGTTACTATGATCCGCAAATAGGGAGGTTTATAACGAGGGATCCATTAGGCATGGTTGATGGGCCGAATCTTTACAGCTATGTTAAAAATAATCCGGTAAATTTTACTGATCCATGGGGATTAGATACGTACTACATTAATAATGAATTCAACTCATCTACTCCAACTGATAATTCTATATCTCATAGTTTTATTGCAACAACTGATATCGATCCAAATACCGGTAAAGAAGTCGTTGTCAATACTTATAGCTGGACAAGTGAGAATTGGGGTTCTTGGCATAATAATTCAGCGCAAGATTTATTAGGTGCCCAGAAAGCTATTGATTCCGGAATAGGAGTTGATAAATGGGGTTATGAAAAATTAGATAATTATGTTAATAATGAATTTTTAATAATTAGGAATGAAACAGGAGGGTATCTCTTAATTGCAAATAATTGCAAAGAAAAAGCAGCAGAATTGATGAATAAAGCTATTGCTGAATATAAAGCCGATAATCGAAGTAATAAATAAAATACAGCGGGGGTTTTATGAAGATTGTAGTAAGTTTATTGTTCTCATTAGTAAGTATTGCTGTAGCAATAGTTGTTATTTTTTACTATGGGAAAGGTAATGGGCTGGTTGGATCAGGCTGGATTTTATCAGTTATTGGCGCTCCGTTTACGTTTTTGAATTTACTGTTTTACAAGTTATATTCTAGTTTCACGAACAATTTTATTGTAGTTTTGATATTATATATTTTACAATATCAATTTCTAGCGTATTTAAGTTTTAAGTATTTTTTCCGGATTGGATTGGTTTTGTTACTTTCGGTTGTCATAATAATTCCATCTGCTTTTTTTATGTGGTATTTGTGTGTCGGAAAATATTCGTTAAAAACTTCACATCCAGTTTATGGTTATGATAATAAAAAGTAATAAGATAGTCTAAACTTTGCGGACTATTTGGTTTACTAGTTGAAGTCTTGGAAAAAGAAGTAATTAGAAATGGGGGAGGAGCTAGGATGAAGAAGATAATCGGGTTAATCCTTGGTATCGGGATAGGCATTAGTTTTGTAACTATAGTATGGGCGGGGTTGGATACCCAGTTAGGGGTAGATTTATCAGCAAGCAGTGGTAATGTCCCCTATAATCAGAGCCAATGGTATAGGTATAATGCCGAAGCAGGAAAGGGTTATTGTATAACAGTTACGCCTTTAACCGGAAATCCGAATCTTTATCTTCTTGATCCAGGTTTTGCTCGTGTTGGATATAGTACAAATTCAGGATTAACAAAAGACCAGATTTGGTATGGCAGAAGCAGCGCTGGTATTATGCATTTGGGTATTTTTGGCGCGTATAATCCATCTAGTAATTATACGGTTTCCGTAATCACTTCTCCTTATATAAGCTCAATCTCTCCTACAAGCGGCACAGTAAACACTTTAGTTACTATCAACGGCTATGGTTTTGGCGCGACCCAAGGCACAAGTTATGTGATGGTTGGAGCTGTTAAAGCTACATCATATACTCTTTGGTCTAATACACAAATAAAAGCTTATGTTCCGTCAGGTATAACAAGCGGAACGTTAAAAGCGACGGTTTATGTAAATTCGCGTACAAGTAATGGATTAAATTTTGTTGCAAATGTAGTGATTTCTTCAGATGGGGCAATGTATAGATATGATTTAGGCAGGACCGGGAATTATCCAAATGGGCCGACTACTTTTCCGTTGAATTTAAAATGGAGTTATAATTTTATTGATGACGTTCAAACCTCAATAGTGCGAAATGCTCCCACAATAGTGAATAATGTATTATATATAGGTGGCAATAACAAACTTTACGCATTTGATGTTACTACTGGCAGTGTTAAGTGGTCATATGTAGGTAATCGTTCAACATGCCAATTCTATTCATCGTCAGCTGTTGTAGGCAATATTATTTATATCGGAGGCTGGAATGCTTTCTATGCTTTTGATGCTGTAACAGGGTTATTAAAATGGAAATATGATGTTAAGGGATATTGTACGTCGCCTATTGTATATAATGGCATAGTTTATTTTGGTTGTCAAAGTTTATTAATTGATCCGAATTCTATATTTTATGCTTTAGATGCTAATACAGGGGCATTAAAATGGGTTTACAATTTTAGGCCAGGAGCTTCTTTTAGCACACCGACAATTTTTAATGGAATGGTGTATTTTGTAGTTTCTCCAGAGATTTATGCTCTTGATGTTAATAATGGAGCAGTGAAGTGGATATATAGTATGCCGGAACAGAAAAGTAATGATACCCCGGTTGTAAGTAATGGGATTCTCTATCTTAGCACGATAGATATTGTATGGGGTGATATGTTATATGCTTTGGATGCTAATACTGGAACTTTAAAATGGAGATACAGCGCTGTTTCGATTGATACTCCAGCGGTTGCTAATGGGTTGCTTTACTTTAAGGGCAATACTTATATCGGTGCTTTAGATGTAAATACGGGTGTTGAAAGATGGCAAAGTGGTTATTTGGGCCAAGGTGGTAGTATTTGTACGATTTCTAGTGGGTTGTTATACATTGTTCAGCAGTATAAAATGCTAGTACTTGATGCAAACACGGGTATTGAAAAATGGAGTTATACTCCAGTTGAAACAGGAGCGTATTTTGAGAGTGGTAAAGAAAGTGCACCAGTTGTATATAGTGGTAAGGTGTATTTTCTTGGCTATAATACGCAAACAAGACAGGGCAAGCTTTATTGTTTTGGGCAATAAAATAAGGATATTTTAGGGACACTTCTTGCCTAATTAAAATTGATATTTAAGAAGCGTCACTTGATAAAACAAAAATATTGGATTTCCCTTGCCTGAGCACTTGTAAATTTCTTACGAAATTTACTGCGTAGCACCCAGCCTTATTGGAATAGGCTGGTGCGTGCTTTCTGCACAGGCTGCGGGATTAATTCGCAGACGTCTGCCGAAGGCAGACTATAACTTATGTCGCATGAAGTAAAACAAAACTCCATAAGTTATCTGCTCATTAAGGAGGTGGTTTTCGGATAAAAAAGTATTTATTTTCTGGTTGTGTAGAGTATAATAAGCATTAATAGGAGGTTTTAAACATGAAAAAAGGATTTATTCTAATTTTAGCAATAATAGGGTTTACGGTTGTGTTGTCGTCAATGTCTATGGCGCAAATATCACCCATAGATGTTACAACTTCCCTTCCTCCAGGAACTCTTATGGCAAAAATAAGCAAGGTTCCTGCAGCGGGCGGAGATTGGGTAGAGTCAACTGATTTGGCTTTCGGTAATTTAGAAGAAGCAAAAGATCCTCAGACTGGCAAATCCTTGGGAATTTACTTACCAAAATTTTATTTTGCAATTGATAATGGTTGGTCTGGAGGAGGGCATGTTCCAGGAAAAACTATAGCTTATAGTTATGAAGGAGATCTTGATTTTGGTGAGCATGTAATTTTGTCATATGTGAAAACAATTATCGACCCTAACGATGATAAAAAGACCCAAGACTTGCTACCAGCAACTTCTGTATTGCTAAAGAATGGTTTTCTTGTCAATTCAGATTATTATGCAAATCAAGGTTGGTTGAGGGTTTATGTAGGAATTGCAACTGGGGATGATGCTAGTAAGGCTATAGGTGCAAAGCCTTTTACTGCAACGCAAGCAGGAGGCACCGATTATAAAGGAAAAATTAAAGTTGATATTTATTAATTTATTAAAGTTATAATAAACAAATCGCTCCGCCGCAAAATATGGCGGAGCGATTAACACAAAAGGGGCCTGAATGAAAAAGACAATTATCGGTTTAGTAATTGCAACTTTATTTTTTACTACGGCTTCATATGTTTTTGCGCAAGTTCGTCCTGATCAGAATGAGGCAAGAGTATTTTCTGTTAAACCAGGTGAAACCGTAACACATAAAGTTAGTGTGGATAATATTGGGACTACTCCGATAAGAGTAAAGGCGTCTTTTGAAGATTTTGTATATGTTAAACCTTTTGACGGGTTAAAAGAATTAAAGCCTTTAGGTTCGACAAAGCGTTCTTGCGGTAAATGGATGATAGTTAACCCTGCGGAATTTGAGCTTGGCCCGGGTGCAACCCAAACCGTAAATTGTGAAATTAAAGTCCCAGCTGATGCCAAAGGTGGTTATAACGCTGTACTCTTTTTTGAAAAGCTTTCTGATGCAGTAAGCCAGGAAGGCATGGGTTTGACTTTGCGTATGGGTGTGCCGTTTTTTGTGCAGACAATTAACAAGACGCACAATATTGCTTTAGAAGATTTAAGTTTTACTTCCAAGAATGTACGTGGACAGTTACATAATGCCGGAGATACATTTATAATTTCAGAGCCGTCATTTTATGTAATGGATGCGGCAGGTATAGTTGTTGATAGAGGTAAGATCAAAAAAGTTTATATGCCGGAGCAAACCTGGGTGCCCCTGTTAATTAAATTTAGTAAAGAAATTTCTAAAGGGAAATATAATTTAGTTGTTAGTTTTGATCTAGAAGGAGAGCCGGCGTTAATTAAGGAAAGCGAATTTACTATTGAATAACACGATGAAAAATATAATTGCTGTTTTTTTTGTATCGGCGTTATGTTTGATTGGTGTTGCAAATGTCGAAGCAGCCTCCTTGCGTATAAATCCCACCAAAGTGCGCATGATAGTTCCGCAAGGCCAATCGCAGAGCGGATCAATTGAAGTTGAGAATTCTTCCGAAGAATCAGTAACTGTAAAAGTATATCTTGAAGATTGGAAATATACAGCACCTCAAGACGGAAGCAAAGCATTTTTGCCTCCGGATTCTACAAAAAATTCCTGCGTAAACTGGGTAACTACTTCGCTTTCTGATTTTGTTGTTCCTTCTTATGGCAGGCAGATTTTAAATTTTACTGTGCGTGTGCCGCAGGATGCAAAAGGCGCGCATTATGCGGTATTATTTTTTGAAAGCCTGATGGGTTCGGCAAATGTCAAAGAAACCGCAAATCTGGGGATGTTGGTGCGCATAGGCGCGTTATTTTATATTGAACCGGCAGGAACAATTAACCGTGAAGCGCAGATTACCAATCTTTCCGTTACTTCAACTAAAGATGCACCTTTAAATATCAGCCTTGATTTCAAGAACTCGGGTAATACCGATATTACTACTGCTTCATCATTTAATATTATGGATGACGCGGGGATGATTTTAGCGCGGGGAGGTTTTGCCGAAGCCTATACCTTTGCCGGTGATTCCGCAAAACTTACCGGCTCCTGGAAAAAACCCTTACCAAAAGGAAAATATCATTTAGTAATTACAGTTGATATCGGAAAAGTGCTTGAAGAGGCTCAACTCGGGCGTGGTCCGGCAATCACTAAAGAAGCGGAGATCAGCATAGGAGAGAACGGAAAAATTATTTCGGTAGGAGAACTGCTTTAATGCTAAAAAGATTTTCCTGCTTAATTTTGACATTAGCTTTGTTAAACTCTATTTTGCCTTATGCCTGGGCTGAAAGTATGATGGTTGAATATCTTTGCCAGCTCGGAGTGAAGTTTCACGAGCAGGGCAGGCAGGATATGGCATTAGATGAGTTTCATAAGGCTTTACTGGTTAATCCTGATAGCCAGTTAGCCAAACAATATATTCAGATGCTTGAAGGAGGAACTCCTGTTGAGGAAACTTCCGTAGTAAAACCTCAATTACAACCAGAGTCTTCTGTTTCAAGTCCTCCTGTAATTAAACCGACTACGCCTAAACCCAGCGTATTCAGACAAGAAAAGATTTCTCCTAAAAAAACAGTAATTCTCCCGCCACCTGAGCAAGTAACTGCTCCTAAGATTAAAAAATCTTCTGTTTTACCGCCGCCTTCTGAAGTAGTTAGCCCGGCTTTCCCTGTAAAAACTTCAGCAAAATACACCATAGAATTAGGGGATAGTTTTAAGAATATTACCCAGCCAATTGAAATTGAACAGGGAAATGCTTTAAATATTGCAGGTAGGGGTATAGAGCGTTTTTTAGTTACCCAGCCGGATATTATCACGGTGCAGCGTAAAGATAGCAACACGCTTCTGGTAAGAGGTGAGAATTTAGGATATACCTATCTTCATATCTGGGATAGCCAGGGGCGCTGGACAGTAGAGATAATGACTATGCCTAAAAAAGCTGCTGGCCCGACAGTTGAAGAGGAGAACCTTTTAGAAGAAAAAAGGGCGGGCAATTTCAGGCTGCGTTATAATGTGGAATGGTCTTCTTTTGAAACCGGCAGAAGATTCGATAGATCGTTAAAACGCACTTCTTATTCCTGGGGGCATGCTTTTAACCTTGACGGAGAAACTCCTTACGGGTTGTTTGATTCCGGGTTATCTTTAAGTACTTCACAGACTACTACGGATGTAACTTATTTTAGTATGGGCCTTACCAAGGGAAAACTCTGGGGTTTTAATGATTTTTCTCTGCATGGTTTTGATGTTTCACCCGGAATAAGTAATATCGTTTTTTCCGGAGCCAATCTGCGGGGAGTAAATTTTTCCTCCCCGGCATTCAATAATAAAATTAATTATACGACTTTTTGGGGCAGGGAAGGAGGCGGCAGGTATGCTGGCCTTTCACCCGGTTTAGGCAAACTAAATAACTCTTTTCTTAGCGGATTTGACCTCAAATTCACCCCTACCAAAAATCAGCTTTATGAAGGAAGCGTGTTCCAGGGTTCAGGCCGCGACCGCCCCGTTGATCTTAACCGCTATGGTTATGATTTCAAGGGTGAAAATAATTTGGAAAAATGGAAGCTTGGTTATGAGGTGGGTTTTGATTCCGATACATTTGCCTATCTTTTAAAGAGTAATTATGGTTTTACTCATGCCAGCCTAAGTAACGAATTTCGTTGCAGTGCTGTTTCATTCAAATCTATGACCGGAATGGGCTGGAGGCAGGGAGAGATCGGGATGTTGACTAATTTTGATTATAACCCCACGGAAAAATTAAGTATTTCTACGCGCCTTGACGTATTCAGAGACCGGCTTTTTGCAAGCCCCGATAATCTTAATCGGTTAAACGAAGATCTTAGTACTAATGCTAGTTATCAGATCAATCCGCTTACCAGTGTGCGTGCGGATTATTCTTTGCTTAATGATCTGGGAAGAGTCGCGGGTTTTAGGTCGCATAATGCCGGATTAGGGTTATACCGTGGATTTGATTGGATCAGGCGGGTGAATACGTATATATCTTACCGGTATAATTATAATCAGTATTTTAGCTCTCCTGCTATGAGTTATTATAGTAATAAACTTTATGGCGGAATAAGGTTTAACCTGATAGATAATTTGAATTATTTCTTTGACCAGGAATATAGTTGGGCAAAAGGTTTAATTACCGATGAAACGAGCAGCCCGCAAGCTTATCAAACAGGGTTAGATTGGCAAGGAAGGATCTCTAAAACGCCGTTTTATCTTAGCCTGCGTTCGATGTATAGAGACGAGGAAGATTCGCTTTCCACGTTTAGTTTTCTTTCCGGAGAGGATTATTTAGACAGTTTTGGCGAACTTACATATCGGCCTAAGCCGGATACGGAAATTTATGCGAATATGCGCGTGCGTAACGTATGGGCGGATAATCCGGATGTTACAAAGCGCGTGGATGCTAATTTTTACGCCGGGATGCGTTATTCCTGGGATACCGGATTGCGTTGGGATCCGGTTGGCGTAATTCAGGGGATGGTTTTTAAAGATACAAACGGAGACGGCCTGCGTCAGCGTGATGAGGCTCCTGTGCATAATGTAAAAATATTGCTTGGCAAAAAGAAATCAGCAGTTACCGATGTTTTCGGCTGCTATAGTTTTCATAAGATAAGGGCAAGGAAAATAACGGTAAGTATTGATAATGATTCTTTGCCAAGAGGGTATAGCTTAACCGGCCCGGCTGTTCAGGAAGTTTCGATAACTAACGGCAAAATAACCGAGATAAATTTTGGTATTGCAAGCCGCACAGAGGTTTCGGGATATGTTTTTCAGGATATTGACGGAGACGGCAAGATCGGCTCAAGCGAAAAAGGCATTGGAAATGTAGTTTTGGTGCTTGAAGACGGAAGCAAAGCTAAGACGGATAGTTCCGGAAGGTATTATTTTAAGGCGCCTAAATTAGGTAAGCATACTCTAAGGCTTGATATTGCAACTTTACCTGCGCAATATATACCGCTCGTTCCTATCTATAAAGAAGTGGAGATTTCCGAAGGGGCGATATACCAGCATAATATCCCTGTAAGGAAAACTGAGTAGATAAGAAAAGACCAATTAAGCTGTGTAGGGCAGGTTTAAACCTGCCCTACTAAGGTTAGCGATCATAAAGAGTTTTTACCAACAGCATGGGTTTAGTTTCTTCTTCAATAACCTCGGTTTGAGTAACTTCAGCTTGCCTTACACTCTGCTCCTCAATAAGTGGAACATTTACACCTGGAATTGCCGGAATAGTGCAGGAAACTACCAATGATTTTGTTTCAGCAAAAGCCAATCCGCCTGCCATGCTTAAAATTATCATGCTTAAAAGTGTTGCGAGGATAAGTTTTTTCATAATCTCTTCTCCTTTCACCTCTGTGATTAAAGTTGCCCCTGCCGATTAAGGCAGGGGGGACCCTTCCGTGGCAGGTGGGTTCTGTTTTTTTAAAAGTTCAATAACTTTCTGCTCAAAATCTTTTTCAGAACGGATACCTTTACCGCTGACCTTAAGCTGATCTAAAATATCAACCATCCAGGCAATAAGCTTGGCCCTGGAAAGTTTAGATCCGGTAGAGAAGAGCGCGTCCTTGCCGAATTTGTCCAAAAAATCAATCTCATTACGGTTCAAGAAGGTTACTACGCGCTGGATTTTGTGTGTCTGTGCAATCATTTTTGCCTCTTTTATTACACCCTGCCCAATCGGAATGGGGCAGGTGTGTGCTTTCTGCACAATAAACCCCGGTCGATCTGCTATATCTGATATCAGCAATCGCCGGGGTATTTAAAATGGAAAACCCTAAGGTTGGCCTTAGGGTATCAAATTATTACCTCTTTGGCGGCCAGACCACCCTTAATCTTCTTAAGGGCTCATGACTTTGCCCCGCCACAATGCTTCGGCGGGCCCGCCAATCTTTTTGGCGGGGTCCCAGCATTACTGCTGGTTTGCCTTTATCAGTAGGAACTCAAATTTTCTAATTTAAGTATAGCATAGTTTATAAGCTATTCAAGGTGCACAAATGGTAAATTTATAAATTGCACAACAAGTTAAACTGTCATTGCGAGCGAAGCGAAGCAATCTATCCTTTAAGATTGCTTCAGCCCTGCTACGCATGGCTTCGCAATGACAAGAGTGTAGGGGAGGTTTAAACCTCCCCTACCTCAAATATATATCAATCTTTTTAATTAGCTGTTCTCGGATTTGTAGAGCGTATGGAGAGGGGATAGAATCACCATTGATCTCTACGGGTGAGCCGTTTGCATCAGAAAAAGATATCTTCTGAATTTTTGCGCCATTTTTTCCAAAGGTATTTTTGCGGCCAGGATTATGATATGTAACGCGGATATTGCTTAAAAAATTAAAAGAATAGGTATTTGTTTTAGGAACAAACAGCCAACCTGCCAAAGCAGGTGCAAATCTTAAATTTAGTTTTCCTTCGTTATCAAGGTAAAACGGGTTTTTCCCGACGTTCATCGCTAACCATATGGAAATAAGCTCAACAGTTGAGCCGGATAAGCGGCTGACAAAACCTGTTCCGTGCAGCTTGGCATTTGGAAAAGCGCTGCTGACAATAAAAGAAGAGTTTTCTAAGATACTTCTTCCGTAACGACTGGCAGGTTGAAATGGTATAAACGTGTTTTTAATATCCGCATAAAATTCCTCGTAAAGCCCTTGCTTAAGTATTTCAAGTAAATATTTATATTCCATATGCAGCCATATTGATTCATTTTCAAGCCAGCCAGGAGTAAATACCCGGCAGCGGCCGATTTCTTCAGGCATAGAGGCAAGCGGAGCAGTGACTTTGTACATCTTTAGTTTCTTATCAAAAAGTAATGATTTTTTTGTTTTTTCATAAATGTTTTTGGCTGTTTTTTGGTCATAGATCCGCATGGCATGCATCTGTGATTCAAGAAAAAGCGGGAGTTTCTTTTGGATAAATTTTAAAGGCTTAATATGCGAGGCGGATATTTTTTCATAATCTTTAATTTCATGCATAAAATAAGCAGTAAATATGCCGTTATTTTGTGATTTACTAATTGCATTTTCTACTTTAAAAATTGCTGCTTGCCAGAGTTCTTTCAGGCATTCAAGTTTGATTTCACGGGTTATGCCGCTAAATCCTAGTTTTGTTTTTAAACGGAATTCTTCTTTTGCGGTATTACTTTGATCCCAGTAAATAAAATCTCTTTCATTTATATTTTGCGCCTGCCAATCTTTCAGGAGCTTAGCAACTTCTTTTAAAAAGTCATGTAATTCTTCTGCTACCAAGATACTTTCAACGCCTGTTTTTTCTATAGAATTAATGAAAAATAGAATTAACCTTTTAAGCTCAATGGTCTCACAAAGTGAGGAGCCGGAGAGGGCAGGTAAGCCGTTAAGTGAATCAAACCAGTTTGGTTTATCTGCTTCCATTTCAATGCCGCATCCGGATGGGTCAAGAGAGGTGATTTTATTAGCTAAAAGGCAGAGAAGTTTTTCTGCCAAAGTAGTGTAATAGATTTCGCCCTTGCCGTATTGTGTGCGGATTAAGTGGGGGAGATGATTACGCTGCGAGATAAGTTCTTTTTTTTCTTCATCTGTGGTAACTGAATGAAGTTGTTTGGGCAGGCCTTCCCAGAGCACATAGCGCTGGCTGCGCGGTTTGACTATATGCGTGTTATCATAGTAAGTAAAAACTTTTTTCTCAAAAATAAGCTCTTTTAATTTTTCCGGAAAAAGCCCAAGGTAATTTTCAATAAGATCAAGGTTATATGTCCAGTGATCGATCCAGAATCCTTCACCGTGTTCGGCATCTTGCTGCATGTGAGAGAAAGAGATGAGGATTTTTAGGAATTCATCATGGGAAATTTTAAGACGGAGCTTATTTTGTTCTAAGAAAATAATGATTTCACCGGGAGTAAAAGGTTTCTTTAATTCTTTGAGGATAATCTCTGCAATTTGTCCGTCGATGTTTTTAAGTAGCTCATTTTTAAAACCATCGATATTATCAAGAATGAAATGGACGCCTTTGACTATTAGGGGATTATAACCATCCGTTTGCAGAAGATTTAAAAAGGTAATTATGTTTTCATCGCCGACTTTGGGATTAAACCAGGTATTAGAGCGCCGGTTTTGGTTTACATCGCGGTAATTACCGTTTCCTTGTGAGAAATACGCTGATTGTAACTGAAATCTGTTGTAATCGCGCTCAAGATCTCCGTGTTTGCGGGAATAAAGATAGAAGAGTTTATTGGTAGTAGAGTTTTCAAAAATTACAGGATATCCCCCGCGCAGAATATTATCCAAATAAGTTTGTTTTGCGTAAAGATTAAATTCAGGTTTTGCGCTTTCCGTATGAATTTCTTGCTGTAAATCTTCAACAAGTTTGCGATTTTCTTCTTCTTTTTGTTTAAGATAACCAGGAGTTGTTATTTTTTTAAGTGAAGCGTTTAAACCCGGCATGTTGTCCATATATCCGGCAAGAGCTGATAAAGTTTTTGTCTGGCCTTTATTGAGGGTTAAATCTAAGAGTAGAAATCCAGCTGGCATTTTATTTTTTCCAAATTGCCCGGCCGGATAAGGAAAATTTGTCTTTTCAATGAATAACTTTGGATAAGAAAAATCACTTATATTTTCAAAGATTGCTTCCGGGTCAACGATAGGTTTAATAAGTGTATTTTTATCTTCTTCTTCGGTAAAACCAAGATAAAAGTTTCCTTCTTTGATGTGGATTACTTGAGGCCGATCAGCAGGATCAACTGTAAGCCGGTAAAAGGGGGCGTGATTTTCCAAATTCTCAACTGCCATCCAGGCTTCGATTGTGCGGCCCATTTTTTTCAGGCACCAATTGTTTGTTCCAAAAGGGACGATTTGCGGCATACCGTCAAGAAGCTGGATTTTTTTGGGTGCTGAAGAGAGGTTTTTAATAGTAACTTGTCTTGCTAAGGCTGCAAAAGGTTCATTCGGGATAGTAAAATATTTGACTTCAATTTCTAAGCCGAGGGTAAGGTTGGTTTCGGTAATTTTCAGATCGTAGGAGGTGATCTCCATGCGATTAGTGCGTTTATAATTGAGGCTATTTAGGTCTTGGCGAAAGGGTTCGTAAAATGAGAAATTTTTGCCTTTGAAAACCTTTATAAAAGTTCTAAATCCTAAAGTTTGAGTGAATTCCCAGCTTTTATTAGCCGGGAAATATTCCATGATCGCGTGATCTTTATCTCTGGTGCCGAAGCTGGCAATTGCCTGGCCGCGGTTAACATAAAACGCCCACATCGGAATGCCGTATTTTCCGGCGATGCCGGGGAGGAAACTGGCAAACGGCTTTGCGTTATCAAATTCGCTGATAACAAATTCGCCGGATTTGTTTAGAGAGTATTTAGGATTTTCGCGTTTAGATTTAGTTGTCATTAGAATAACCTATTTTAGCGTTTTTATAGTCTTTGTCTATGATTTTTTGTTATTCTAACACCAACTGTTTTAGTAAATCATTTTTATATAATCTCTTATCAATTCTGTTCGCTCAAGTAGATTTTATAAGTCAACGGGTGCCTGGACAATTTTGCTCGGGAACGCTCGCTTTTCCCCAGCGTGGAAAAGCTTCGCTCGGGGTAGGCTGCGTCGCTCTCCTATATAAGTAAAACGAAGGGAACCATGCCCGCTCCTTGCCTACACGTCCCGCTCAAAAGTTGTCCAGGCACCCGTTGATTGTAATATATATAATCTCGTGTCAATTCTAGCGAGCGAATTTAGATTTTAGCCAAAGCAGCTTGAGCAGTGAGGGTATCCCAATACCCCGAAGGGGTAATATTGGGACGGCGAAGCTGTCTGAACCCCGGCTTCTAGAGAAGACGGGGTGAGTTCTGCAGCCGCCGAGCTGCGAAAGATCATTGGCGTGCCCGAAGGGCAAAATCTAACTGAGCGAGCAGAATTAGCAGGAGATTATATGACTAGTTAGTTCTGATGTATTTGACAAATTGGGCAAAGATGTTATGATAAACTTTATGCAAATCACTAAAGATACCGTAAAATATGTGGCAGCGCTGGCAAGAATTGAGCTTAAAGAAGAAGAGTTGGCAAGATTAAGCGGCCAACTTGAAGGTATCCTTAATTTTATCGATAAACTCAAAGAAGCGGATGTTTCACAGGTAAGCCCGACAAGCCATATTCTGACGGTAAATAACGTGTTGCGCAAGGATGAACTTAAAACCTCACTTAAGCCTGAGAAGGTTCTAAACAACGCTCCGCATAAAGAAGGAACTTCTTTTGTCGTGCCAAAAGTTATATAAATTCAGCGCGCATCAGCTGCGTGAAAAATTAAACAGCCGAGAAATTAAATCTGAAGATATTTTGCTTTCGCTTTCAGAGCGAATTCGCGAAACTGAAAGCAAAGTAAAAGCTTATGTTAGGCTTAATGGCCAAAACCTGAAATTTTCCTCCCAAACTCCTGCAAAAACAGACGGTTTACTTAATGGTATTCCGATATCCATAAAGGATAATATCTGTACCGAAGGAATGCCTACTGAATGCTGCTCTAAGATCTTGCAAGGATTTAATCCTCCTTATGATGCTACAGTAATTCGTAAATTAAAAGAAGCAGGCGCGTTAATTTTAGAGACAAAGCTTAATATGGATGAGTTTGCATTCGGCTCATCAACGGAAAATTCTTTTTTTGGAGTAACGCACAATCCCTGGAATTTAGCCTGTGTTCCCGGAGGTTCATCAGGAGGTTCTGCTGCGGCAGTGGCAGCTGATGAGGCAATTGCAGCTTTAGGTTCAGACACCGGAGGCTCAATCAGGCAGCCGGCATCTTTTTGCGGAGTAGTGGGGTTAAAACCGACTTATGGCAGGGTTTCGCGTTATGGCCTGATTGCTTTTGCTTCAAGCCTTGACCAGATAGGGCCTTTGACTAAAGACGTGCGTGATTGCGCGCTGGTCATGAATGTTATTTCCGGCTATGACCCGATGGACTCCACGTCTGTTAATATGGCAGTTCCGGATTACACGGCAAGCTTAGGCAAGGATATCCGCGGGATGAAATTTGCTATCCCCAAGGAATATTTTGTTGAGGGGATGGATCCGGAAATTAAAAATATTTTTTCTGAGGCGCTTGAGCAGATTAAAAAATTAGGCGCGACTTATCAGGAAGTAAGTTTACCGAATACAAAATATGCCGTGCCGGTTTATTATATTGTTGCCACAGCCGAAGCAAGCTCTAATTTATCGCGATTTGACGGCGTGCAATATGGTTTACGCATAGGCGACAGGGGACAGGTGGCAGGGGACAGGGGACAGAGTGCAGAGAATAGATTAATCGATATGTACAACAAAACACGCGGAGAAGGTTTTGGTGAAGAGGCAAAGCGACGGATAATTTTAGGCACATTTTCATTGTCGCATGGTTATTATGACGCGTATTATTTACGCGCCTTAAAAGTGCGCACGTTGATCAAAAATGATTTTGACGCGGTTTTTAAAGATTTTGACGCTATACTTGCGCCGGTTTCGCCGACTGCGGCCTTTAAGATCGGTGAAAAAGCAAGTGACCCTTTAAAGATGTATCTTTCAGATATTTATACTATTTCTGCTAATCTTGCAGGAATTCCGGCGATTTCCGTTCCTGGTGGTTTTACAAAAGGTAAGCTTCCGGTTGGCCTGCAGATTCTCGCTAAGCCTTTTGCGGAAGAGGTGATTTTTCAGGTGGCATCGGCGTATGAGCAGGCAACACCGTGGTACAACGAGGAACCAAAATTATAGCATTGACCTACGCGGTCGAATTTCCGACCGCGTAGGTCGAAATCAATTTTATGAACTACGAACCAGTAATTGGCTTAGAAGTCCACGTTCAGATCAAAACAAAAAGCAAAGCCTTTTGCGGCTGTTCTACGGAATTTGGCGCAGAGCCAAATTCACAAGTCTGCCCGGTATGCCTAGGTTTTCCCGGATCTTTACCTGTACTTAATGCGTCATTTCTTGATGCGGCGATTAAAGTAGCAGTGGCTTTGGGCTGCCAGGTTCAGGAGTTCACTAAATTTGACCGCAAACATTATTTTTATCCCGATCTTCCTAAAAACTATCAGATCTCGCAATATGACTTGCCGCTTGCACTTAATGGCTTTGTTGATATTGAACTTGAAAGCGGCGCAAAAAGAATACGTGTTAAGCGCGTGCATTTAGAAGAAGATGCAGGTAAACTCATACACGCTGATAAGATGAGCCTGGTGGATTTTAATCGCACCGGGATGCCGTTACTTGAAATCGTAAGCGAACCGGATTTATATTCTCCCCAGGAAGCATACGAATACCTGAATAATTTAAAAAGTATTCTTAGCTATCTTGATATTTCCGACTGCGATATGGAAAAAGGTTCTCTACGTTGCGATGCTAATATTTCTGTGCGCCCTAAGGGCGAAGAAAAGTTGGGAATAAAATCAGAGTTAAAAAATTTAAATTCTTTCCGCGCTGTGCGTGATTCCTTAACTTATGAAATCGAACGTCAAGTTGGAGCGCTCGGAGTAGGCGAAAAAATTATTCAGGAAACCCGGCTTTGGGATGACAAAGAATCAAAAACATATTCTATGCGTTCTAAGGGAGAAGCTAAGGATTATCGGTATTTCCCGGATCCGGATTTACCGCCGTTTATAATTAAATTTTCAAAAGTTGATGAGATCCGCAAAGCGCTTCCTGAATTACCTAAAGAAAAGCAGGTTCGCCTGATGCGTGATTTTGGCCTTAGTGAATACGATGCAGGAATTCTGGTTTTTTCTAAAAAAGATGCTGAATATTCTGAAGATTGCATGCGTAAGTATCCCAAAGAAAATAAAAAACAAGTAGCTAATTTATTAATCGGGCCGCTGCTTTCAGAGGCGAATAACCGTAACTGTCGCTTGGTAGGGCTTGATTTATCTGCGGAGAATTTACTTGAACTTATAGATTATGTAGATAGCAATAAGATTTCCCATCTTACTGCTAAGATCGTACTCACAGAAATGATTGATACAAAAAAGAAGGCCTCTGTAATAATCCAGGAAAAGAATTTAGTTCAGATTTCCGATACCTCAAGTTTGAATATTTCAATTGAAGAAGTAATTAAAGAGAATGATAAATCGGTGCAGGATTTTAAAAATGGTAAAGAAAACGCCCTGATGTTTTTAGTTGGCCAGGTAATGAAAAAGACAAAAGGAAAAGCGAATCCTAAAATATTACAGGAGCTTCTACGGGGGAGACTTAAAGATGCGTAAGAAAATTATTTTTATAACAATTTTAATAGTTATTTTTACAGTAAGTGGCATTGCTTTATCGGAAGTGCTCAACAAAAAGAAGAAAGCTGAACTCTATCAACAAGTTGGGCTATTTTCTGATGCCTTAGCGATTATTCAGACTGATTATTACGAAGAGATAGATTCCAAAAAACTTATCTATGGCGCGCTTAAAGGAATGTTATCATCGCTTGATATGCACAGCCAGTTTTTAGAGCCGGAAGATTATAATGAGTTAAAAGTTGATACAGAAGGAAAATTCGGCGGCCTGGGTATTGAAATAGTAATGAAAGACGGCCTGCTTACAGTGGTAACTCCTGTTGAGGATACTCCTGCCTGGAAAGCCGGAATTAAACCCGGAGATAAGATCGTAAAAATTAATGACGAAATTACCCGTGATATGGATATGACCGGAGCAATTAAGAGATTGCGCGGAAAGCCGGGTGAATTTGTAAATATTTCTGTGTTGCGTGAGTCAGAAAGTAAGATTCTAGAATTTAAGATTGCCCGTGACATAATTGTTATCAAGGATATTAAGGATGTGCGTATACTTGAAGACGGGATTGCCTATATAAGGTTGGTTGAATTTAGCGAAAATACCCCGGAAGATATTAAGAAGGCGCTTGATAAGCTGACAAAAGAAGGGATGAGCGCTTTGGTTATAGACGTGCGTAGTAATCCCGGGGGGTTGCTTGATGCGGCAGTAAAGATTTGTGAGCAGTTTATTGAAAAAGGAAAACTTATTGTTTATACAAAAGGCCGTAAATCGATTCAAAATCTGGAGTTTGTAAGCCACGCAAATGCTCCTATTCTTGATTTACCCGTGGCAATATTGATAAATGAAGGGTCTGCTTCCGGAAGCGAGATACTTGCTGCTTGCCTTCAGGATTACAAGCGTGCCGTGGTTATTGGCATTAAATCATTTGGTAAAGGATCAGTGCAGACGATAGTGCCATTAAGCGATGGTTCGGCATTAAGGCTGACAACCAGTAAATATTTTACTCCTTCCGGTAAAGAGATCCATGGTAAGGGTGTGATGCCGGATATCGTAGTTGAGGATGGTTTGATTAAGCAATTAAAAGTTTCTGATATTGAAGAAGAAAAAATAAAAGAAGAAGCTTTTCAAAAGGTGGAAACGAAATCAAAAGAAAAAGATGCGTTTGATTATAAATCGGATAACCAGCTGATGCATGCCATAGATGCGATTAAGGCAATAAGGATTTATCGCAGCAAATAACCATAGATGAAAAAATATTGGATCGCGATTTTTATTCTGCTTGTAATAGTTGTAATTGAAAGTACGGTATTGATTGTAATTTTTCAAAAGCGAAAAAAGATCACTCCTGCTATAAAGGCCCCAAAAGCTGCTGTCTTAAAAGGTAAAATCGCCATTGTGCTTGATGATTGGGGGTATAATCTTAATAATATCCCCATTGCAAAATCAATCCGCCAGCCGTTTACTGCAGCGATATTACCTAATTTACCTTATTCGCAGGAAGTAGCGCGGTTTTTGCATCAAAGTAATAAAGAGATAATCCTACATCTACCTATGGAGCCGAATGAAAAATATCGGCTTGAAAATAATACTTTACTTACTGCGATGCCCGGTTCTAAGATCCTGGAGATATTAAATAATGACCTGGATAGCGTATTATTTGCAAGGGGTGTTTCAAATCATATGGGTTCAAAAGCTACGTCGGATGGGCCTACGATGGAAACGATTCTTAAGGAGCTTAAAAAAAGAAAATTATATTTTTTAGATAGTTATGTTACAGGCAATTCTGTAGTGATTGAGAAAGCAAGGCTTGCCGGTTTGCCTGCTGTAAAGCGGAATATATTTTTAGATAATAACAGTGATCCGGAATATATCCGCGGCCAGCTTTATAAGTTAAAAATGCGCGCCCGGATGTATGGGAATGCCGTAGGTATTGGCCATGACCGTAAAAATACATTAGCTGTGCTTAAAGAGATGCTGCCGGCAATGGAAAAAGAGGGGTACAAGTTTGTTTTTGTTTCGGAGATAACAGGCTAACAGGGGACACTTATGAATGTTTTAGGAATTGAAAGTTCTTGTGATGAGACAGCTGCCTCTGTTGTGAAAGACGGCAAGAAGATCCTTTCTAATGTTATTTCTTCAAGCCTTAAATTCCACCAAAAATACGGCGGGGTGATCCCTGAAATTGCCTCGCGTAAGCATCTTGAATCTATAACTGCGGTAGTAGAATCTGCGCTTAGCGAAGCAAAGCTTAAACTTAAGGATATCGGGTTGATTAGTGTAACTTGCGGCCCGGGGTTGTTAGGCTCGCTTGTAGTAGGAATTTCTTTTGCTAAATCTTTAAGTATGGCTTTAGATAAACCAATCATCGGAGTAAACCATCTTGAGAGCCATATTTTTGCAGGATTTCTTGAAGGCGTAACTGTTAAATTTCCTTTTACGGCATTATTAGTTTCAGGAGGGCATACCAGCCTTTATGAAGTAGATGATTACGATAAAATAAAGTTATTGGGCTCAACTCATGATGATGCTTGCGGAGAGGCATTTGATAAGGTGGCAAAGATTCTTGGTCTTGGGTATCCCGGAGGGCCGGTGATTGAACAGGCGGCAGTTAAGGGTGATCCTAAGGCGATAAAATTCCGTTGTAGCAATACGAAAGGAATATTCGATTTTAGTTTTAGCGGGATAAAGACTGCGGTGTTGTATTATGTTCGGGATACGGGGTGCGTTACCCGTTGCCCGTTGCCCGTTACCCGTGACATTGCGGCGTCTTTTCAGGAATCAGTATGTAATGTTCTTGTTGAAAAATCCCTGGCAGCCTGTAAATTAAAAAAGACAAAACGCCTGGTAGTAGGCGGCGGAGTAGCAGCAAATAATTATTTACGGAAAAAATTTCAGGCTTCTGTAGTTAAAAGTAGAATAGAAGTAATTTTTCCTTCAAAATCTTTATGCATGGATAATGCGGCTATGGTAGCAGGTTTTGGTTATCATCTTTTTCGTAAGGGTAAGAGAAGCGGTTTAGATCTGGGGGTTAATTTAGATTAGTTGAAAGATTGGAGGAAACATGTTTAGCGTATTTTCTATTACTCTTCGTATGGGGGTTGCTACTATTTTGAGCGGGCTTATTGGCCTTGAGCGGCAATGGCGCGGAAGAAATGCGGGATTACGCACGCATATCTTAGTTAGTGTTGGTTCCTGCCTTATTATGTTGACATCGTTATACGTTTTTGATATATATAAAGACAAAGTAGCGCTTGATCCTACCCGTATAGCCGCCGGAGTGATTACCGGTATTGGTTTTTTAGGCGCGGGAGCGATTATGCGTAATAATGCAGGTGTCCAAGGGTTAACAACCGCGGCAAGCTTATGGGTGGTTTCAGGTATTGGCCTTGCAGTAGGTTGCGGGTTTTACAGCGGAGGAATTATAGCCACTATTTTTACATTAATGGCGTTATTTTTCCTACGCTATCTTGAAACGAGGGTTTTTGGAAGATAGGAGGAACCCCTATGGCATTCAGTAAGAAAAAGCATGACGAGAAGATTATGGATGTTGACGCCTCTATGCAGGGAAACCTTAGTTTTAGGGATCCGGTTTCTTTACGTATCAACGGAAAATTTGAAGGAAACCTGGAAACACGCGGTAATTTGACTATAAGCCAGCAAGCAGTAGTAAATGCCGATATAATCGGAGATAATGTAATTGTAGGGGGAAGAGTCAAGGGTAGAATTATAGCGCGCGAGCGCCTGACATTGCTACCTACTGCTATAGTTGAGGGAGAAATAATGCCGGCGCGGCTTAATGTTACAGAGGGCGCCATCTTTGAAGGTCATTGCCAGATGTTGCATGATTTAATGTCTGCGGATGAGCTGTCGCGATATCTGGAAGTAGAGCTTAATTCATTAATGGATCTGGCTAATACCGGCCGCATTCCTTCGGTTAAAGAGGGAGAAAATTTTAAATTTGAACGTAAGGCGATTGATACCTGGATTGCACAGGGTAAAATCAGCCATTAAACTTTATCTATGACAAAATCCGCTAAAGAAGAAAAATTGATAACGATACGGGATGTTTCTCTTATGTTAGGGGTTTCCGAACGGGAAGTAATGGATCTTTCAGAAAATGGGACCATCCCTGCTTATAAAATTGCCGGAGTATACTTACGTTTTAAAAAAGAGCAGATTGAAGAGTACCGCCGGAATTTTCGCCCGGATCTGGCAAAAGAAGGTACTGCCGGTAAATATCCTCTGGGCGATAAGCTGTTTGATTTTATTTATTTTAATGATTTTTATCTTTTGTGTACGATTACGATAATTGTTTTGCTCGTTGTCATATTCAAAGGCAGCCAATCCCCATAAAAAATCCCGATGGCAAAAAAAGGATTTTGTGAATTAGGTTTTGCCAAGATAGATACTGCTCGTCAAGAGCGTAAAGGGTATCCTGAAGTAATTTATTGCCGGGGAAAAGAAAAAGGCCAACTCAAACAGATTTGCAGGGCATTTATTAAAAATAAACAAGATCTTTTACTGACTAAACTTGAAATAGATACGCAACGTTATCTTAAAAAATTTTTTCCTTCCTTAAAATATAATCCTAAGGCTAAAATTGCCTGGCGCCTGGCAAAAAAGAATACTCCTTGTGGTTTAGTCGCGGTTTTAAGCGCTGGAACTGCAGATATGCCGATTGCAGAAGAAGCGGTTTGTACGCTCGAGGCAA
>ERZ1292630.445-Hain-H41-02um-R3-445-length-43694-cov-5_pt1 | contig 43694 bp, 41 predicted proteins | sample MGYA00564408_ERZ1292630 | MGnify/ENA primary metagenome ERZ1292630 (study PRJEB36523, sample SAMEA6512641) | groundwater metagenome | collected 2019-01-08 | study: AquaDiva: Metagenomics assemblies of 32 groundwater samples
CTTGAAAACTGGCGAGGTGTAACAGCCTCCGTGGGTTCGAATCCCACCCTCTCCGACGTTTTTCCAATAGGAATTAAGGATGTTTGGGCCTCCGGGCGTTCTTAAGTCGCAATGCGCGGCTTCGTTGGATTCGGTGCTAAGGCAGACAGCTGCGCCGCCCCAACCAAGACTGATGAGAAAAAAGCGCACGCCCGGCTTGAGCGCCTGATTGCTATCATGGGGGCATGACGCTCGCCCTTATGCTCGCTTTCCTGACGCCGAGCGTTTCGGCGGCTCCGTTTCTGCCGTCATCGACGTTGCGCTTCGACGCGACGCCGCAGGCGCTCAGGGAGCATTGCCGCTCGGCCAAGAAAAGAGCCGAGTCCGAGTTGGAAGCCCTGGCGCGCCTGCCCGCCTCCGCGCGGACTTTCGACAACACGCCCTGGGCGTTGGACCGCATCGTCTCCGACTTGACCGATGAAACGTCATCCGATGTCTTTTTGAAGCAAGTCTCGACCTCTTCCTCGGTGCGCGAGGCGAGCGGCGAGTGCGAGACGCTGATCGGCCAATTTCCCATCGAAACGTACGCCCGCGAGGACTTGTACCGCGCGCTCAAGGAGTACGTCGCCGGGGGAAAAGTCCCGAGCGGAGAGGCCAAGCGCCTGGTTGAAAAAGAGCTTCTTGACTTCAAGCGTTCCGGACTTGAGTTGACGAAGCCGCGCCGCAAAGAAGCGTTGGATCTGAGAAAAAGGATCGTCGAATTAGAATCGGCATTCACCAGGAATCTCAACGAATACGCCGATTTCGCCCTGTTTTCGAGAGACGAGCTCAAGGGGATGTCCGAAGATTTCATCGGCCGTTTGGAGCAAGTCGATGGGAAATACAAGGTGCGCCTGGAGGCCCCTGATTATTACCCATTCATGGAAAACGCCTCGAGCCCGGAGGCCAGGCGCGCTCTCGAAAAGAAATTCGGCAGCCGCGCCGCCCTGCGGAATGTGCCCGTTCTCAGTGAACTCCTGACCCTGCGTCGCAAGGCCGCGAACTTGCTCGGCTACCCGACCCACGCGCATTACGTTCTCGAGGAGCGTATGGCCAGGGATCCCAAGACCGTGGCCAAATTCATATCAAGGCTGCGCGAAAAATTGACGCCCGTGGGCGCCGGCGAGCTCGAAGTCTTGCAGGCTCTTAAGCTTGTGTACGAAGGCCGCGGTTCGGACAAGCGCATCAACGCCTGGGATTGGCGCTATTACGATAGCCAGCTTAAGAAAAGCAGATATTCGGTTGATGTCGAAAAGATCCGGGAGTATTTTCCAGTCGACCTCGTCGTTGAGAGGACGCTTGGAGTCTACCAAACGCTGCTCGGCCTGAAGTTCCGCCGGATCGACGACGCGGCGCTCTGGCATCCGGAGGCGACTCTTTACGAGATTTCCGACGCGGCGGGGGGGGGGCCGATCGCCTATTTTTACATGGACCTCTTTGCGCGCGAGGGCAAGTACCAGCACTTTTCCGCCGTTCCTTTGATCATGGGACGTCGGCTTTCCGATGGGAGTTATCAAAAGCCCGTCAGCGTGATCATCGCCAATTTCACTAGGCCCGCGCCGGGACGCCCGTCGCTATTGGCGCACAAAGAGGTCGAGACCTTCTTCCATGAATTCGGGCATAGCATGCATCAATCCCTGACCAAAGCGCGATTTGGACGCTTTTCGGGCTCCCGGACCTCGCTGGACTTCGTCGAGGCTCCGTCCCAAATGCTCGAAAATTGGGTTTGGGACGCAGAGGTCCTTAAGTCCCTATCCGGCCATTTTCGAGACCACGCCAATAAGCTGCCGAAGGAACACCTCGATAGGCTTCTCGCCGCGAAGACGGTGGACGCGGGGCTCTTCAGCCTGCGCCAGCTTTTTTTCGCCGCGCTAGATCAGGATTACCACGCGATCCCTCCCGAGGACACCACCAGGGTTTACGCCCGTTTTATGCGGGATGTTTCTCTGATCCCGATGTCCGAGGACACCCATCCCGAGGCCGGCTTCGATCATCTGGCGATCGGCTATGACGCGGGGGTTTACGGCTATCTATGGTCGAAGGTCTATGCCCAGGACATGTATTCCCGTTTCAAGGACGAGGGCGTTCTCAATCCGGTGCTGGGACGCCGCTACAGGACGGAAATACTGGAGAAGGGCTCCTCGCGAGACGAGATGGACTCGCTCAAGGCGTTTTTGGGCCGCGAACCGGACGAACGCGCGTTTTTGGAAAGCCTTGGCGCACGGCAGGAAAAATGATAAACGTTTCGCGTCAAATAATGTAGCGTTTTCGATATGGATGATGAGAAAAGGAGGTCGGCGGGTTTCGTCGCCGTCGCGGCGCTTATCGCCGTGGGAATATTCATCTGGGTTCGAAACGGCTTGACCGGCGAGGATGCGGACATCACGTCCTATCGCGCGCCGGCCTCGACCCCCGTTTCGTCCGCGCCTCAGATTGAGGATAGGCGATCCTTGGCCGTCGCGGCGGAAAATCACTTCACGGCGCGTCGTTTTACCGCAGCGATCGAGCTCTATCGAAAAATGGCGGAACTCGATCCCAAGGATGCCGCCGTTTACAGCGATCTCGGATTGGCGCTTCATTATACCGGGCAATCCGAGCAGGCCGTGGAAGCCCTGAAGAAAGCGACGGTCCTCGACCCTAAGCTTCAGCGGGCCTGGCTCAGTTACGGATTCGTGCTGTTGTCGCTGGGCCGGGACGCCCCCGCTCGGACGGCCTTGAACCGGGCCGTCGCGCTAGACCCGTCGTCTGCTCAGGGCGTCGAAGCCAAAAGCATGTTGAATCGCTAGATCAACCGACGCTTTAACGCCGCGTGTCGTTTTGGATTGGCACATCCGTTCAGTGAATTTATAAAACAGAGCCATGGATCTCTATTGCGTCAAAGAAGGCGTGATCGCGGAGCTGACCGCTCTTGAACCAAGGCGTGACGGTCAATGGGAGGCGGATGTGTTCGTGTCTCCGGTTCCTATTCACGCCAAGGCCGGGGTCTGTTTCCCTCCGCTGGTTCTGGTGGTGGAAACCGGTTCGGGCTTCATCCTGCGCGCGGAAGTCCTCGAGCCCGGGCTCACGGAATCCGTCATCCTCGGCGATGCCATCATCGAGTCCGCGCGCCAGCATCGGCAGATTCCCAAAATCGTTGCGGTGCGGCCCGGGCTCGACGCCTCCTTGGCGCCTTTGGCCGCGATGCTGGGCGTTCGAATTGTGGTCCGCAACGGCATGGATTCGCTGGCGACGGCATGGCGTTCGTTGTCGGAGAAGATGAAGAAAGACCTGCCGGGTCTTGACGCGGCTTGATGATCGGGCTATAACGTTGCGTGTGCGCGGTAAGGAGCACGTATGATCGATGAAACGCTCGCCAAGATCGAGGCCGTGATCAAGCAGGCGCGCCTGTCCGATCCTAAAAACAAGAAAGAACTGATCCGTTTGCTCGAGGAGCTCAAGGCCGAGGTCGGCCGCGACGCGAAGTCGGAGGACATGCTCAAGTCCGCTCGCAAGGGGCTGGAGGCCGCCACGCTGGAATTCGAGGCCTCCCACCCCCAGTTGGCTTCCATGGTCAATGAGGTGTGTATTCTTCTTTCTTCCGTTGGAATTTAGCGCCTCAGCTTGGATTCCAATTTTTTACCATCAAGGTCTTGACGGTTTCCGCCCCCCCTGTTACACTGAGATTGTCGGACGGTGCGTCTGACGGTGGGACTTTAAGGATCAACTTGGCCCCGGCCTCAACGGGACCTAAAGCGTTGGTTGACCCTGGTCCCTGTTTAAGCGGATCGGGGTCGCTCCTTTATAAGGCGCGGCCCCGGGTGCCTCCGAGACGGAAACGGCGAGGAGGGTCTATGTCCATCCAATCAAGCGGCGAGTACCAAGATCGAGGTCTCCAGCTTCTCTTGGCGGACAAGGCGCAAGAGGCGTTGGCGGTTTTTGAAGAGGGGGCGCGAAAGTTCCCGGGAGACGCGGAGTTGAATCTGGGACGTGCGCTGACGCTCAACCGCGTCGGCGAGTACGTCAGGGCCAGCAGGATTTTGGAAGGGCTGCGCGACGCCGATACTCAGATCGAGGATGTGCTCACGGGCCTGGCGGAGGCTTATTTGGGTCGCGGGATGACCGCGCAGGCGCTGGCGGCGGCCATGGAGGCGGCGTCCGGTCCGGCCGCGCGAGACGCGGAGACGCTGTGCCGTTTAGGGCGCGCGTTTTATGTTCGCCGCCGCTATCACGAGGCGCTGTCGTTTTATGAACGAGCCGCGCAGGCGTCTCCTGAGTGGACGCAGGCGTGGTTTGGCCTGGGCGCCTGCCAATGGGGCTTGAATCGCCCGGTCGCGGCTGAGGCGGCTTTGTGCCGCGCCATTGAATTGGAGCCGGATGATTGGCAGGCTCGGCAATTTCTCGGCTGCATGCTCCACGACCTAGGCCGAAAGAAGGACGCGCGGCAGATGCTGGAGACGATCCCCCTGGAGGCCCCATGGCAAAAGCCGGCGCTCGAACGCATGGTGGCCAATGACTGGTGGCCCGCCGACGCTCGCGAGCGTCAGCAGATGGAGCGGCTCTGGAGGAGCGTCGCCAGAGGCGAGACGTCCCAAGGGATCATGGATGTGTTGGAGGAGCTCAGCCGGAAGATGGAGTGACGCCCTCACGCTATGCGATAATGCGGCGTGAGCAGACGATCCGAACTTGGCGAAGTCCTCGCGCGTTTTTCACGGGAGCGGAAGTGGGCCAAGTACCATGTCCCGAAAAATTTGGCGATGGCCATGGTCAAGGAGGCCGCCGAGGTCGTGGAGATTTTCCAATGGCTGACTCCGGCCCAGGCGAAAAATCTCACACCGTCGCAGCGCTCGCATTTGGCCGATGAGCTGGCCGATACGTTCGTCTACCTCATGAGGCTGGGCAATTGCTTCGACATCGACCTCGTCGAGGCGGCGCTCAGGAAAATGAGGAAAAACGAGCTCAAGTATCCCGTTTCCTCCAACCGGGGACGTATCGTTAAGACCCGGCGTTGAGCGGGGTCTCCTCCGGGCGCCGACAATGAGTCAAGCCGTCTTGGATCATCGCCACGCGCCGCGCCAGGCTCAGCGCCGCGGGAAGGGGTTGCAGCTTGAGGCCGATGATCGGACATTCGGGCGCGGCAGCCAGGGCGGCCTTGGCGTGCGCCGGGGTCAATAGGGATGAGGCCGCCTGCGTGGAAAAGGGAGCGTGGGAGTCTTTCCAGGATCCGTAGTGGGCGTCGTCGGGCGTGACCCCGGAAAAGAACAGGCTTGCGAGCAGATTGTTCTTCGCGGCTTTTCGTATGTGGGAGAGGGGACCGCGGGCCGAGCGGGTTTCCAGCGCGGAACGGCCCCAATTGATCCCCAACTTGACAGGGGTTTCTCCAGACGATAGGGAAATAGCCGCGATCTCATCGTCAAGACCGAGGAAGCCTTTGTCGGGGGGGTGTCCGCCGACGGCCGCGTCGCAGTGCTCGACGATCAAGGACGCACCCATCCAATTTTGGCGGCGCAGCAGCGATAATGAATCGGCGAAGGCCGAGACCGAGGATTGATGGGGTTCCACACGGCGCGGAGCGGAGTGAATTTCCACGGCCAAAACGGCGCGGCGGCTCATGCGCGCGTTGAGGCGTTCGACGGCGCGGCGCGCGGATTCGGTGAAATCAAGGGCGCGAGCGCGGCCGTCGGGGTTGGTCGAGGCTAGGCCGAAATGTCGATCCTTCGCGAGCCGATCCATGACGCCGGGCAGGAGAGTGAGCACGAAAGACCAGTGCGGACGCAGCTGTCCGAGCAGCCACCCCTCGTCTCGGCGGTGCAGGCGGTCGAAAAAAGGCTGTTCCAAACCCGCCGCCCCTAAGTCCGCGATCGCGCCGTAGAGCGCCGCCTCGTGGTCGGGGTTCAGAGGCCCGGCGGCGGCGTACGCGGCGACGTGCACTCCCATGAGCCATACTATAAGAATCGTCCCTCGGCCGTAAATGCCATAATGCCCAGATGAGAGGACGCGGACGTCGACGTGAGACGTTGGTCGAAGGAAAACTTCAACACAAGGGACGATTCGGATTCCTCATTTCCGAGATTCCCGGACAACCCGACATCTACATCAGCGGACCCACCCTCAGCCTGGCCATGGACGGCGATCGCGTGAAAGCGCGCCTGGGGCCGCAGCGGGGCGGCAAGCGCATGGGTGAAATCGTCCAAGTGGTTTCTCGCGCGCGCACGACGGCGATCGGTTTTTTGCGAAAGGCGGGGAAGTTTTGGGCGTTGGTTCCCGAGGGAGGCGACGAGTCCCAGGCGCTGCGCGTGCTTGCGTTCGCTGCCGGAGTCGAGCCCGCATCCGGGATGCTGGCCGCTCTGAAAATAGAGCGCTGGCCCAACGCGAACCTTCCCGCGGCGGGCACGGTGACGCGGATTTTGGGCCGCGCCGAGGACCCCGCCGCGCGTTTGGGGGCGACGCTGGCCTCCAAGGAGATCGAAACGGAGTTTTCCTCCGAGGCGCTCGCCCAGGCCGAGGCCTTGCCTCTAGATCCTTCCGAGCAGCAATGGTCCAGACGGCGCGTGCTGTTTGATCGGACGATATTCACCATCGACGGCGCCGACGCCAAGGACTTCGACGACGCGGTGTCCATCGAGGAGCTGCCCGGGGGCGGCTGGAGGCTGGGCGTGCATATCGCGGCGGTCGCCGATTATGTCCCGCGAGGCTGCGCGATCGACTCGCAGGCGCTTCAGCGGGCGACCAGCGTCTATCTTCCCGGGCGCGTGATCCCCATGCTTCCTCCGAAGCTGTCCGATCATTTGTGTTCTTTGCGGCCCGATGTTCCGCGGTTGACGCAGACCTGCTGGCTCGATTTGGACGCGCACGGCTCCCCCGGACACGTCCGCCTCGAGGAAAGCGTGATTCGCTCGGCGCGACGCTTCACCTACGAGGAAGTCCAGGCGATTTTAGACGGCCGAGGCGTCGCGCGCGTCACGGCTGAGGTCAAGGCGTCGGTTCTCATGATGGGTGCTGTGGCTAGAAAGTTGACCGCGGCGCGCATGAAGCGCGGAGCCCTTGATTTTTCGACGACGGAATATTCCGTGCAAATGGACGGGAGAGGAAAGCCTTTGGCCGTGATCAAGCGTCCGCGGCTGGAGAGCCATCGTCTGATCGAGGAATTCATGGTGGCGGCCAACGAGGCCGTCGCCCGCACCCTGTCTCGCAGCCGCGTTCCGTTTTTGAGGCGTCTGCACGAGCCCCCCGACCCGGCGCGTCTGCAGGAGGCTCAAGAAGAGCTGGGGAAACTGGGAATCAAGGCGAAAACGTCCTTGGTCGCCCATCCGGTGGAAGGTCTGCAAAGTTTGTTGGCGGCCGCCGTCGGCCACCCTTTCGAGGACAGCGCCAATATGCAATTGATTCGCAGCCTCAAACAGGCGCGCTACTCGAGCGAGCCTGGGGGCCATTTCGGTCTCGCGTCGAAGGATTATTGCCATTTCACCTCGCCGATTCGACGCTATCCGGATCTCGTCGTGCACCGGGCGGTCAAAGGGCTTCTCAACGGAAAACCACGAGAGCATGTCGAGGGCTTGGATCTCGAGGGCTTAGCCACGCATTGCTCGGAACGCGAGCGCGGCGCCGCCGAAGCCGAGCGCAAGGCCGTGGACATGGCGCGCGCCGCGATTCTGGGCCGAAGCGTGGGACAAGAATTCGACGGCGTGGTCATCAACGTCACAGGAGCCGGGGCCTTCGTGGCTTTGCCCGAGTCCGGGGCGGTGGGCTTGTGCCGCGGAGTCTCGGCGGCGATGGGTCAGAGGATTCGCGTCAGGTTGACCGGAGTCGATGAGGCCCTGGGACGCATTGATTTTGAAGTCGTCAAGAGCTCTCTGGCCAATCAAATTCGCGTCTCGCCTTGGCGTCGCCGCCCGAAAAGATAAAAATACGCATGTTTTATATGGATATTTTTATCAACTTTTTGTTCGTATCGAGTTTACCGATTTTATACCGTTTCGTAATGACAAAACCGTGTTTTCCAGTTATACTCCGCAGGTCGCTGTTGTGGGACATCGAGGTCTACTACGATGAACATGATGATGGTCGCGGCGGTGTCGGGTCACGGAATCAACTCGGGACTTCCTTCTAACGAAGGGATAATGTTTTCTTTGTTCTTGGCCGTGGCCGGCCTGATGTTGCTGACGGCCGCCGCGCTGATGGTGCGCACGGGACATTCCGATCAAGCCATGCGCTATACCCGCTCGCGCAGAGACTTAAGCAACCTGTAGTTCTTTTCCGGCCGGCGCTTTCCCCGCCGCCCTCGATGAGCAATCCTGTTCAAGGGTTCTAAACTTGTATAGGATGGTCTCATGAAAACCCTGACCCTTGTCTTTATTTCCGTTTTGGCTTCTTTTGCGTCGGCGCTGGAGGTGACGGTTTATAACACGAATCTCGGTCTCGTCAAAGAAACGCGTCCGTTTTCCTTAAGGAACGGAGTCAACGAAGTCCAAATAGTGGATGTCGCCGCGCAGATCGATCCGACCAGCGTCCACTTCAAGTCGCTGACCGCCCCCGACGCGGTGTCCGTCTTGGAGCAGGATTTTCGTTACGACCTCATCAGCCAGGAAAAACTATTGTCGCGCTACGTCGGGAAAGAAATAGAACTGCAGCGTATCTCGGGCCCGAACGGCGAGAAGAAGGAGCTGACCAGGGGGGTCTTGTTGTCGGCGGTGGGGGGGCGCGTGATCAAGCAAGGAGACAAGATCTTGCTGAACCCTCCCGGGGAAGCCATTCTGCCCGAATTGCCCGAGGGCCTACTCACCAAGCCCACGCTGATGTGGAAGCTGTCCTCGCGGAAGGCCGGAGAGCACCAGGGCGAGATTTCTTATCTCACATCGGGTTTGTCCTGGAACGCGGATTACGTCCTGGTCATCGACAAGGAAGACGCCAAGGCCGACATGACCGCTTGGGTGACGGTCGCCAACAACTCCGGGGCGACCTACAAGGACGCCAAGCTCAAGCTCGTGGCCGGAGACGTGCATCGAGCCCCTTCTCCGGCCCGAGGCCGGGGTCAAAATTATATGGCGAAGGCCGCGATGGCGATGGAAAGCGACGCGGGAATGGTCGAAAAGACTTTCTTCGAGTATCACATGTACAGCCTCGGGCGCCCGACGACCCTCGCGGACAATTCGTCCAAGCAGGTGGAAATGGCCTCGGCCGCTTCCGTCCCGGTCAAGAAGCTATACGTTTACGACGGAGTCCAGGGGGTGCAGTGGCGGGATTTCGGCGGGTCCGCCTATTGGGATCCGAATTACGGCCTAGCATCGGACAAGAAAGTCTCCGTTCACTTCGAGATCAATAATAAGAAGGAATTCGGCATGGGCCTGCCCTTGCCCAAGGGCCGAGTGCGGGTCTACAAGAAAGACGACGACGGCTCCCTGCAATTGGCCGGAGAAGACTCCATCGATCACACGCCCAAGGACGAGAAAGTCCGCGTCAAGATGGGGGAATCGTTCGACCTGGTCGGCGAGCGTAAGCGCGTCAACTTCGCTTCCGATATCAATAAGCGCCGATTCGAAGAGACTTTCGAGGTCCGCCTGCGCAACCATAAGGACGGCGACGTGACGGTATCCGTCGTCGAGCACCTGTATCGCTGGAGCAACTGGAAAATCGTGGATTCTTCCCATCGTTGGGAGAAGCGCGACGCCCAAACCATCGAGTTCCCGGTCACCGTCAAAAAGGACGGCGAAGCCGTGGTGACCTATACGGTTAAGTACTCCTGGTAGGGCCGCCGGCCAGTTCGCACACGGCGGCAATCGATAAGACCGTGCGTCTCTTCATCGCGGCGGCGGCAGACGACGAGGTCCGGGCTGCGGCCGCGGGGGTCGCGGCGCGGCTGCGCCGCGCTTCGGGAGATTATCGCTGGGTCGATCCTCGCGATATGCATGTGACCTTGCGCTTCTTGGGGGAAAAGCCTGAACGCGACCTGGACGCGATCACCGATTTGATGCGCCGGGCCGCCGCGGCCGTGGCGCCCTTCGAGATTATTTTCAACGAGATGGGCGCTTTTGACTCCATGGAGGATCCTCGAGTGGTGTGGATCGGCCTTCAGAATTGCGAGCCGATCGGTCACCTAGCCGATCTTCTCCAAAGAGAGGAGACGCGTCCCTATATTCCGCACATGACGCTGGGACGCCGTCGCGGCGGCGCGTCGTCGGGGGAATTCGTGTCCGCGCTCAAAGGGTTGCCTGCCCTGGGAGTGCGCCAATCGGTCCGGGCGATCAGCCTGTACGCGAGCCGGCCGGCTCCCTTTGGACATGCCTACGAGGTTCTGTTCGACGTTAGCTTGACGGGCGCGTCTTGAGACGGGAAAACATTTTCTGGAGCGCCCGCGCCTGCCGCAGAGTTTCGGGGTCGGCAAAGAACCCGGGCCGTTTTGGACCCTAAGGCCTAAGGCGAGCGGAGAGCCCCGCCGCTCGCGGCCTGTTCCTGAGAGGAGAGCAAAATCATAAGGTCGGCGGCGATCTTAAGAGTCTCATCGAGCACGGAATCCGGAGCATCGGGAGCGTGCTCATAGTCCGCATCATCGTCATCGCCCTGAAGTGCTGCCGGGGAGGTCGCCGCCACGGTCGCGGAGGAGACGGCGGGAGCCTTGCCGTCGAGAATGGCCAGCGTGACGTCCTCGGATTTAAAGAGCGTGTCTTTTCTTTGAGCGCGCTCCTTTTTGCGGGACGTTTGCCGTTCCTCTTCTGTTTTTCTTTCGGCTAAGCGAGCCGATTCATTGAGGGAGACGGTCTTGTCTTTCTTCTGCTTCTCCCAGCGGGACATATCCTCTTTGATCCACCGGAATTCCCGCGAAGAGGAAATGCGGGTGGACGAATTCTTGCCTAAAATCGGCAGGAGTTCCTGCAGGAGGGGGGTTCGGGCGTGGGGGGCGGGTTCGACCTCGTCGTAGGGAAGAGCGTTTTTTTGGACGGATTCGATCGACTCGCTGGTGTCGCCGTAGTAGGGGATGTGGATGTCTGGAATGACGCCGCGATGCTGGGTCGAGCCTCCCGACACGCGGTAGAACTTTTGGATCGTGAGTTTGAGAGCCCCGGGCTTGTAGGAACGGTAAGCGGGGGGAAGGTAGGCATTGAGTTCCAGAACGGATTGGACCGTTCCCTTGCCGAAGGTGCTTTTTTCTCCGACGATGAGGCCGCGGCCGTAATCCTGCATGGCCGCCGCGAAAATCTCCGAGGCGGAGGCGGAACCGCGGGAGGTCAGCACCAGAAGGGGTCCGTCGTAAAAGGTGCCGTTGTCGTTGTCGCGAAGCAGTTTGATGGTGCCTCTGGTGTCCTTGACCTGGACGACGGGGCCGGCGTCGATGAAGAGACCGGTCATGGACACCGCCTCCGCCAGAGATCCTCCACCATCCCGGCGCAGATCGACGATCAGCGAATTCAGGCCGCGCTTTTTCATCCCCGCGATGAGACGCTCGACGTCGCGGGTGGCGCTCTTGCCGTTGCTGTTGCCGCGCATATCGGCGTAAAACGAGGGAAGGTCGAGCACGCCAATCTTGGCGCTGCGTCCGTTCTTGTCCGGAACGGTGAAGATCTTGGCGCGGGCCTCCTGGTCGGTCAGCTTGATCTCATCGCGTAGGAGGCTTATGACCACTCGGGCCGAGGGATCGAGGGCGTCGGCCGGGATGACGCGCATTCTCACGGTCGTTCCTTTTTCCCCCCGGATCATCTGGACGAGGCGGTCAAGCTTCATTCCCACGACTTCGATGAAGGGACCATCGCCCTGGGCCACGGCCTCGATCTTATCGTTTGTTTTAAGACGCTTGTCGGAGTCGGCGGGACCTCCCGGCACCAGCGAAACGATGCGCGCATAGCCGTCTTCGGAGCGCAAAACCGCGCCGATTCCCACCAACGACAGCTTCATGCTGATATCGAAGTTCTCCTTCTGAGCGGCGGCCAAATAGTCGGTGTGGGGGTCGAAGACGCGCGTCAGCGCGGAGAGATAGGTGGCAAAAACGTCGATGCCCTCGTATTCCTTGTAGCTTCGCAGGATGCGCTCGTAGCGCGTATCGATGGTTTCCTTGATCGACAGCTCCTTGGAGGGTTTGGTGTCCGTGCTTTTCTCGACGACCGCGTTAGCGGCGGCGGTGGCGACCATGACCGTCGATATGTTTTTCTTGTTTTGGGCGCTTTTTTCCGCCGCGGCTTTGTTTTCCGCCGCCTTCAGCCGGCTCAGGCGCTCGAGAAGGAACTCGTGCTTGATGCGAAGGCGCCAGAGTTCCCGGCTCGCCTCTTTCGTGGCCGGCCACGGCAGTTCATGCCGGTCCAGGACCACGCTCTCGTCGGAGGTGAAGGTGAAGGTCGACGCGGTGAGGGTCTTAACGAGCGCGACGCGCTCTCCCAGGCGCAAAACAGCGCGCTCGAAAATTTCGTAGGCGGGATCGACGTCGCCGTCCTTGATGCGGTCATCGAAGGTGTCGGCGTATTTGGCCTCGAACTCGTCGATATCCGATTTTTCGAAGATCATATGCGCGTAGTCGTAGGCGTCTATGTAATTGCGCAGGAATTCCCGGGAGGCGGTGTTGTCGATAGTCCGGCGGGCGTAGTGAGTTTGCTCGAGAAGGCGCTCCACGAGCTCCGCGACGATCGGGCCGCCTGGGTATCTATCGAAGGCGGCGGCGGGAAGCGCCGTAGTCAGCGCTAAGAGGGTCGAGAGCAGGCGGCGAAAAAAGAGGCGATTCATGGGTTGTTCGTGTTCGGAGCCCCCACTATACCAGGAGTTTCGCGGGAGTGCCAGGGGCCGTCCGCCTAAGGCTTGGCGACCAAGGCCTTCATTTGACGCAGGAAGGTTATTGTCTTAGCCAAATCTTTGTAAGGGATGCGAACACCTTTTTTGGACCAGCCTTTGTAATCCGGTTCGTTGACCCATTCGCGCAGATCGAGACCGGTCGTGTCCTTGTAGATGGTGATGCGAACGACGAGTTCGACGCCCGCTTTTTTCGGAATGCGCGCGAGCTCCTTATCTTCCGTCGTGGCGGGTTCGGCCGGGAGCTTCTCCAGTGCCGCGATCGCTTCATCTAGGATGCGGCTGTTAAGCGTGACTCCCGCTTTCGTGGGGCCCGAGTACGCGTCGCCTTTGACGAAGGTCCTTATTGAGCCGTAGCGGTGGCCCTTATACTCATCGATGTAAAACTTAAGCTCGCTCGATTCGGTCAGGGTGACAGCACCCAGGTCCTTGAGCGGCTTGAATTCCGGGTTCGCGACCATGGCTTATCCTAGCAAAAGTCGCTTGTGTACGTCAGGAAGGGTTATAATTTCGATCCGATGCTGTTGATCCTCTCAGCCCTCCTCATCGCCATCAACGCCCTGTTCGTCTTAATGGAGTTCGCCTTGGTTCGCGTGCGCCCCTCCCGCATCGAGGTGCTGGCGCGCAAGGGAAGCCGTCGGGCCCTGGCCGTCCAAGCCGTCTTGGCTCGCCTTGACGACTCTCTAGCCGCGTGCCAGGTGGGCATTACGGTCGTTTCCCTGACTTTGGGCTGGATCGCCGAGCCGGCGGTGGCGACTACGGTGGAGTCTCTGCTTGGCCGGTGGTCGCAGCTTGTGCCGGCGGCGATGTTTCACGTCCTGGTCTTCGTGTCGTCGATGGGGATTCTCTGCTGGTTCCACATAGTTCTCGGCGAGCTGGTGCCGCGAACGATAGGAATACAGTTCGCCGAGGCGGTGGCGTTATGGGGAGTTTTGCCGCTGAAATTATTTTCCGCGCTTCTGCGCTGGCCGGTGAGATTCTTGTCCGCGTCTTCGATGGGAATCATCAGATTGATCGGCATGAAGCCGGCCGCGGAAGCCGACCACGCGGTGACCGTTGACGAAATGCGAGTGCTTCTGGGGGAAACCCAGGAACGCGGCGCTCTGCCTCTGGAGCGCCTCTTGCTGTTGGAAAATCTCTTCGACTTCGGCTCGGCCAAGGTGTCCGATATCATGCGCCCGCGCGACCGGATCTCTTATCTGTCGTTGGCGCGCTCGTGGAAAGAAAACCTGGCGACGATCCGAGAAAAGCGCTATTCGCGCTACCCGTTGTGTGAAACCGATCTTGATTCCATCATCGGGTTCGTGCACGTCAAGGAACTGGTTTTTCAGGAAGGCGGCAAAGATCCGGATTTAAGGAGCTTGAGGAGGGATTATTACGAGGTGACGAGTTCCGAGTCCGTGGAAAAGCTTCTTAAGGTGATGCCGGACAAGGCCGTCCATCTTGCCATAGTGCGCGAGGCGAACGCGACGGTCGGTCTTCTGACCCTCGAGGATATTCTCGAGGAGCTCGTCGGAGAGGTCCGAGATGAATTCGACAAGTCCCAGTCCTGGAATGCGGGCGAATTATTCTCGCTGGCGGCGGTCGACGCCAATTTGACGACCGCGGATCGGAGATCGACGATCCGACACCTTATGGACCGCATCAAGCTCCTCAACCCCGAACTCGACGCCGAAGCGGCGTTTTCAGGGGTTTGGGAGCGCGAGCTCAAGTTCGCCAGCGCCGTGGGTCATGGGGTGCTGGTTCCGCATGCCCGGTTGCCGGGGCTTAAGGCGCCGCTGATCGCGGTCGGACGCTTCGTCAAGGCGCCCTTGCTTCCCACCCCGGACGGCGTGCCGCTCAGGCTGGTGTTTCTCGTGCTCTCCCCCATAGAGGCGCCGACCGCGCAGCTGAAAATTCTACAACGCATCGCATCCCTTGTCACCAATGAGACGCTGCGGCGCAAGCTTTTGCGCGCGAAAACCGACGAGGCCTTGTTGACGCTGCTGCGCACCGCCGACACGATGCTGGCCACCTGACGACGGGGCGATAAAAATTGTATAATCGAGAAATGAACAGCGAAAATCTACGTTTTTTGCGGGCGTGCCGTTCGTTGCCGGTCGACGCGACTCCGGTCTGGTTCATGCGTCAGGCGGGACGCTACATGGAGGAGTATCGGGCGCTGCGCAAATCCCATTCCATTCTGGAATTGGCGAAAACCCCCGAGTTGGCGTGCGAGGTGACGATGCAGCCTCTGCGCGCTTTGTCCGTTGACGCCGCGATCTTGTTCGCCGACATACTTCTCGTCGTCGAACCGATGGGCTTGAAGCTGCGATTTTCTCCGGGCCCCAATATTTCCAACCCCGTGCGCACCGAGGCGGACATCAAGGCGTTGAGGGTCTCGGGCGCGGCGCAGCGGCTGGACTATGTTTACGAAGCGGTCCGCCTCATTCGGCGGGAGATGGACGGCAAGCGCGCGTTGATCGGATTTGCGGGCGCCCCGTTTACCGTGGCCAGCTACATGATCGAGGGGGGGCCCTCGGACCACTATCGCATCGCCAAGGCGATGATGACCGATCGTCCGGACATGTGGGACGCGCTGATGCGGAAAGTGCGCACGGTCACCGCGGAGTATTTGGAGGCGCAAGTCAAAGCCGGAGCTCAGGCCGTCCAGTTGTTCGATTCTTGGATCGGAGCGCTGAGTCCGGAGCAGTACCGACGTCACGTGCGGCCCCACTCGGCCTGGGTTCTCAAACGGCTGGAGAAAACCGGGGTCCCCGTCATTTCTTTTGGAACGGGCACCAATGGTTTCCTCAAAGATTTCGCGACGGCCGGGGGTTCGGTCATTGGAGTCGATTGGCGCATCGATCTCGACGGCGCGCGGCGATGCCTTGGCTCGAAAGCCATTCAGGGGAACCTGGATCCGATCATCCTGTTCTCGCAGAAGAAGGCCCTCAAGGCCGCCATTAAGGACATCGTCGACCGCAACGCCGGGAGGAGGGGGCATATCTTCAACCTGGGCCACGGAATTCTGCCCACGACTCCGGTCGACAACGTGAAGAGAACGGCGGATTGGGTCCATGAGTTGACCGCGCGATGAGACCCGCGAAGAATCCAGACAGGCGCCGAGTCGTCGTTCTCGGCGGCGGCATGGCGGGATTGACGGCGGCTTATACGCTCCTCAAGCGCGCCCGCAACGTTGAGGTGACCGTCTGCGAGGCGGCGCCGCGAAGCGGGGGAAAAGTCCGCTCCGAGAACCTGAGCGACCAAATCGTGGAAACGGGTCCAGACAGCTTTATCACGACCAAGCCTGATATGCTCGAGCTCGTGCGAGAACTCGGTTTGGAGAGCGAGCTGATCGGCACGGGACCGGATGTCGGCGTGAGCGTTCTCCTCGGCGGCCGTTTGACCCCCCTGCCGGCTGGAATGAATCTTATTTCGCCGACGCGATTGATGCCCTTCGCGTTTACGCCCCTCTTTACTTTGAAAGCCAAACTGAGAATGATCCTCGAACCCTTGATCCCGATTCGGCGCGACGGCGTCGATGAATCGCTCGCGGACTTCGCTCGCAGGCGCCTGGGTCGCGAGGCTCTTGATCGACTCGTGGGGCCCATGCTCGCCGGAATCTACGCCGGCGACCCCGAACGCATGAGTGTGAGCAGCACGTTTCCTCAACTGCTGGAAATGGAGAAACGGGGCGGCTTGATCAAGGCTTTGTGGCGCGGAGGAGGGGCCAAACCCGCTCGTCAGGCCGGGATCACCACGTTCATGACGATTCGAAACGGTTTGGACCGCGTCGTTTCCGAATTGGTTCGACGCCTGCCCACGGGGCGCGTGCGTCTCGATTGCCCCGCGCAGGCGATTCGCCGACGCGGCGGAGAATGGGAAGTGGTCACGCCGGGCGGCGTGATCGCGGCCGATTCCGTGATCTCGGCCGTGCCGGCTTGCGCCCTGGCCGACATCATCGAGGGAATCGATCCCGAGCTGGCGATGCGGCTGCGTGAAATCAAATTCGTTTCCACCGCGACCTCGACGCTCATTTACGACTCCAAGGACGTGCCTGAAGCCCCGCGAGGGTTCGGATTTTTGGCTCCGCGCGCGGAGGGCCTGACCATCACGGCGGCCACCTACTCGTCGAGCAAATTTCCCGCGCGATCCGCGGCCGGACGAATGTCGGTTCGCGCGTTTATCGGAGGCGCGGGCCGCGAACTGGACGCGGAAGGGCCCATCACGAGGCTTGAGGAGCGAGTGCGCGCCGACTTGGACCGGGTTCTGCGCCTCAACGGAGCCAAGCCTCTGGCGATGAAAACCACGCGCTGGGTCAAGTCGAATCCTCAGTATGAGGTGGGGCATTCGCGCCGCTTGGATCGACTCGCCTCTTGTTTGAAAGGGCATTATGGACTGGTTCTTGCGGGAGCGTCATACTGCGGCGTGGGTCTTCCGGACTGCGTGCGTTCGGGACGTCTTGCCGCGGAGATCGTTTTAGCCGGATCACGGAGGGTGCATGGAACCGTTCGCCCAGGACTTGCTTAGTCTTTTCGTCGCGCTTATTCTCGGCACGGCCATCGGGCTGGAGCGGGAGTTGAGCGATAAGGCCGCGGGGCTGCGGACCAACATCTTGATTTGCATCGGCTCGTGCTTGTTCTCGATTCTGTCCCGGGGTCTTGCCACGGCGGCCGGGACCGACATCACCCGCATCGCCGCCCAAATCGTGTCGGGGATCGGCTTTCTCGGCGCGGGAGCGATCATGCGCGAGGGCGAGCATGTGACCGGCCTGACCACGGCGGCCACGATCTGGGTCGTCGCCGCCATCGGAGTGACCGTCGGATTTGGATTCTATTCCATAGGGGCCGCCACCGCCGTGATCACCCTCGTCGTTCAGTCCGTTTTCCCTCGATTGGATTCGATGATCGACGAACTGCGCCAGCGCCACACTTTTCGGATCGCCTCAGATCTCAATGACGAGGGGCTCGAGCAGATAAAGGCCATCTTTCGAAACGCGGACGTCAGGGTTTTGCGGCGCAAACTCATGAAAAAATCCGGCATTTACTACAGCGAATGGTACGTGTCGGGGCCTCGCTTGGAGCAGAAAAACGTGGTGCGCAAGCTCCTCGATAACAAGCACGTGCGCGAGCTGGTGTACTGAGGTCCGCGGGCCTGCCCATGGACGCGGCGAAAGTGCAGGCGGCGCTGACGGCCATGGGCCAACCCAAGTTTCGTTGGGATCAGGTGCGGCAGGCCGTGTTCGGGGGCGCATGCCCCTCCTATGACGAAATCCGCGTTCTTCCCGCCGACATACGGCGCTCTCTGGCCGAGAAGCTCCCGCTTCTCAGTCTCAAGGAGCGCGGCGTGCGAGTGTCGAAGGATGGGCGGGCCCACAAGGCGCTGCTGGACCTCGTGGACGGCCGGACGATCGAAACGGTGCTCCTGCGGCCCAGTCAGACCCGGTGGACGACTTGCATTTCTTGCCAGGTCGGCTGCGCCGTGGCCTGCACCTTTTGCGCCACGGGTCTCATGGGATTTGTTCGCAGCTTGACGCCGGAAGAAATCACCGATCAGGTCTTGTTTTGGAGACAGTACATGACGCGCCTGGCCTTGCCCGGACGCTTGGACAACGTGGTCTACATGGGAATGGGTGAGCCGTTCGCCTGCTATGAGCAGGTGTCCGCCAGCTTGGGAACGCTGACCGATCAAAAACTCTTCGGCATCGGGGCGCGGCACATCTCCGTATCGACTTCCGGGATCGCCTCGAAAATCGAGGCGTTCGGGAGGGATTTTCCGCAGATCAACTTGGCGATTTCCCTCCATGCGGCGACCGACGAGGTGCGCGCGCGTTTGGTGCCGATGAACAAAGCCTATGACCTTAAGACGTTGGCCCGCGCGTTGGGGAACTATGTTCAAGCCACTCGGCGAAAAATCTTTTTCGAGTATGTTCTTCTCAAAGGGGAAAACGATCGTGCGCAAGACATCGAGGCTTTGGTTCGCTGGCTGGCCACGGTCGGGCCGCGCGAACTGCTTCACGTGAATCTGATCGTTTTCAACCAAACCGACACCGACCATCGCCCGACGGAGGAGGTCGCCGCGCGGAATTTCCAAAGCCGCCTTCTTGGCGCGGGATATAAATCGACCGTCAGGCAAAATTTAGGGCGCGACATCCAAGGAGCCTGCGGGCAGCTTATCGTAGTGGAGAAAATGAATGAACAATGATGGTCCCGTCGACCGGGTCCCTAAAGACATCAAGGATCGGCCCTCGCGCGCGCGTTACGACAAGGTTAAGTCGATGCTCGATCTTAAATGGCGCCGTCGTCAGCCCCAATCGGAGCGTCTGACCCGGGAGCTTGCCGACGCTCTCTGGGACACCTTCGGTCAAAGCCCTTGGACCTGGTGCGGCTTCTGGCTGCTGCAGCCCGACGGCAGAGCTTTCCAGCCGGGGCCGGCGCGTCCGGAGCCCGCATCGGGACCCGTCGGGATCCAAGGCGAGTTCGCCTCGGTCCTGAGCACGGGCGAGGCTCGTCCGGGGCAGCTGACGATCGTCGTTCCGGTTTTGGATAAAAACGCCCGCGTCTGGGCCGTTTTCGAGGCGCGCTCGACGATCGCCTTCGACGACATGGACGCCCGCTGGCTTGAGCGCCTGTTTAAAACGTTTCAGTCGTTGGATAAGTCGGGACCGGTGCAGCTTTAAAATGACCCGCCCGGGGTCGTGTAGACCCCGGGCGGGCGCTCCTGGTGGGATTGACGCAGACTGTTGTCTATCCGAGGGTGTCATCCTCCGCGTCTTGGCCTTAGTGTAGACCGTCTCGATGTCAAAAATATTGCGGACTCATAGACGATTGGAGGCAGAAAAGTCATAATGTCGGCGGTGGAACGCGCGATGAGGCTGTGGCCGTTTTTCGGGTTCCTCGCCCTGTACGGCTGCGGGGAAGTGGCCATCCGTCCGGACCTGCCGGCGGCCTACGACTCCTCGGCGCCCGCGGCCGGCGCGTCGATCGGGGCGGAGGCGGCGCTCGATCCCCAGATCGCCGCCGCGCTCATCAAGCTCGCCGAGGATCGTCGCAGCATCAAGCGCGATCTTAGCGGCGTCACCGGGACTCCCGTAGCCGACATCCTGACGGTGGGCTCTCCCATCGGGTTCACCCTGCGCAACCGCTTCTTGAACGTGGGCATTCCCCTAGGAGAGGCGTTTTCACGCAGCTCCGATCCCGCCTTTCGCGCCCGGCTGCTTGAGCTTTCGCGCTGGGACCGCGACGGCGAGGCACGGGCGGCAGCGCTGATCGCCTTGGCGCAGACGCACGATCTGAAGTATCTCCAGGTTTTCAATGAGGCGTTGATTCACCTCGATCCGGCCGTGCGCTTTGGCGCGCTGGAGGCGCTGGTCGTTTGGGAGCATCCGCGCCAGGCCATGCCGCTGCTGGCCGCCGCCTCGGAAAGAGACAGCGAGCCTATTCTTCGCGTCTATGCCGCCGCGGGCTTGGCGCGCATGGGAGATGTCGCGGGCCTGCACCGCGTACGGGCCTTTTTAGACAACCACTCTTGGGTGGTTAAGGCCATGGCGGCCAAATATTTAGGCGAACTCGGCACGGCCGAAGATTACGACAACCTGCTCGGACGCATCGACCGCGAGGTGGGTAATGATTTCGTGGTCGCCGAGTACTGCGTGTCCGCCCTCAAGCTCTACCCCAAGAAAAAGGCGGCCCAGCAATGAGGGCTTTATCGATCCTCGTTTTGTCTCTGGCGCCGGCGTGGGCGTCGGCCGCCCAGCCGACGGCCAACGCGGGCGCGGGGCTGCTTTTCTCGTTGGAGCCGTTGACGGTCACCGCTCCGCGCGTCAAGCAAAGAGACATGATCGATCCGCGTATCAACCAGCATCTCCTGCGTCTTTTGCAGCAACGCATGGACGCGCGGCCAGACCCCTTGGCCGCCAGCGACGCCTCGATCGGCAACCTCAATAAAATTTCGACTTTGACCGGCTATTCATTGAAGACCCGCTATACCGAGATCGGTTTTCTTCTGACAGAGGGTTTGGCCGGCACCAACGAGTTCCAGCTCCAGAGCGAGCTCGAAAAGGCGGCCCGTCTTTCCAAGAACGTGCAGACGCGCGCGGCCGCCCTGGTCGCGCTCGCCTACATCAAAGACATGCGCTATCTGGGCCTTTTCCAGGGGGCTTTGACCGATCCCAATGTGACGGTTCGTTTCGCGGCGTTGGAATCCCTTCTCATTCTCGGCGACCGCTCCGTTCAACTGCAGTTGGGCGGCACCGCCCGTAACGACCAATCCTTGCCCGCGCAGATTTACGCCGCGGCGGGCATGTGGCGCATGGGAGACAGCTTCGGCAAGGAAATCATGCTGCGTTTCCTCGACCATCAGGATTGGTTCGTGCGGGCGATGTCGGCCTACTATGTGGGCGAAATGGGCGGAGGATACGAGTACCGCCGCCTGCTGCAGTATCTCTCGAGGGAAACGGATCCTTCCTCGCGGGCCGAAATCGCGACGGCGCTTGTCAAACTCCATCCGAAAAAGGATCAGCCATGAACAACTCCACCTTTATGGCGCTGGCCCTGACCGGCGGAACCTGGGTGATTTGGGCGTTGATTCTTAGCTCCGTCGGCGCGGTGGCCGTGGCATACGACCGATGGAGTCTCTTTAGGCAGGAGGCGAACGCACTGGCGGCTTTGCGCCCGAAGTTTCTTTCCGCGCTCGCGGACTCTGACCTGGAGGGCGCGCAGAAAGCCATCAAGGCCAATCCCGGGGCGTGCGCGCGCGTTCTGGGCGAGCCGGAGAATCTAGCCGCGGCGCTCTCCGATGAAAGGCGCCGTCTCGAGGGCCGCTTGTTGTGGCTGGGAACGCTGGGCAACAACGCCCCGTTCGTGGGCTTGTTTGGAACGGTGCTCGGCGTGATCAAGGCCTTTCACGATCTCGCCGAATCGGGCGCCGGGCCGGAGGTCGTGATGTCTGGCCTGTCCGAGGCGCTGGTCGCGACCGCCGTCGGACTTCTCGTCGCCATCCCCTGCGTGCTTTCCTTCAATTTCCTGCAAAAAAGGATGCGCGACATTCTCTCCGAGACCGAAGCTCTCGGCCTGCGCTACGACGCGTCCCGTCGCCGCTAGAGGCTCATGAGGGCCTCCGAAGACGGCGACGGTCCCATCACGGAAATCAACGTCACGCCTCTCGTCGACATCGTTCTTGTCGTCCTGATCATTTTCATGGCGACGGCGCCGATGATCGCGCGCCGGGCGATCAAGGTCTCGGTGCCGAGCGTGGCGAAATCGGACAAGGCCGCCACCGACGCGATGGCCGTCGCTCTCGACGGAGAGCGACGCTTGACGCTCTCCGGAAAGCCGGTGTCGCTGGACGATCTGAAGAAAACGATTTCGACGGCCGTCGCGCTCAGGCCCGACCAGGCCGTGACGGTCTCGGCCGATAAAAAGATCATCTACGGGGAGGTGGCCGAGCTGCTGGACGCCATTCGCGGCGCCGGCGTCAAAAAGGTCGGCTTGGAGGTTCGCCGGAAGTGAACGCTCCGGCCAAGCGCCCTCCCGCGCCGCCGCCGTTTAAGCGCTCGATCGCCTTCTCCGCCGCCGCGCACGCGGCTTTCGTCGCCGCGTTGTGGACGCTGCCGCGGCTGGATTTCTCGACCACGCCCCCCTTTGAAGTCGAGATCACGAGCCCGTTTCTCGGAGATGGTCCCGCCAAATTGGGAGCGCCCAAGCCGTTCGTGCCCGGCGTTCCGGCCAAGGTCAACGTCACGCCGGACGTTCTCTTTGCGCCCAAGTCGGCCGAGAAAGCCCCGGAACCGCCGAAGGACTGGACCTTGCCGGGCCCGAGCACGACAGTGACCCAAACGCCGGAGCCGCCCGCGGCCACCCCGGGAGGAGCCATCGGGGGAACCGGCACGGCGGCCAAGACCGGCGGATCGGGAGAGGGCTCCGACGACGGAGTTCCCGGAGGCACCGGCCATGGGGGCACGCCGCTTCTTGAATTGCCGCGACTGCTCAATCGCGACGAGGTGCTCGCCAGCCTGCGGCGGTTTTATCCGGAAAACGAGCGGCAGGCGGGAAAGGAAGGGACCGTCGTGATCATGATTCATCTGGGGACGGACGGCCGCGTGTCTTCGGCCGACGTCGTGCGTCCGGCGAGCGCGTCCTTTGACGAAGCTTCGAAAAAAGTCGCCGCTTTGATGCGGTTTTCTCCCGCGATCGGGCTCAATGGGAAGCCCGTTAACGTGCGCATGCCCCAGGAAGTTATTTTTCGGCTGACGGATTAGAAGGCGGTCCGGCCGAAGCGATTTTCCGGGAGGCGACGAACACGCTCGCGGCGAGAACGGTGATCCCCCCGCAAATCCAATAAAGGGCTTGGCTCATGCCGAGCCAGTCGATGAAGCTTCCAAGAGCGAAGGAAACGGCGGCCGTTCCCAGCACGAACACGCTGTAAAGAAAGCTGAAGGCGCGGGGCTGATCTTTTTGCGGTACGAGACTTTGGACTTCGGAGCGAAGGCGTAAATCGCTGGCGGCCCAAGTCGTTCCGGCGATGAATATCGCGGCTATGAGCAGGGGCAGCGCGGTGGAAAACGCCAGAGTCCATAGCGAGAGGATCCCCGCCGCCCCCCATTTGACCCAGGGAAAACGCGAGTTGAACCACCACAGCAATCCGGCTCCGGAGAGCTCTCCCGCGTTCGAGGCGGTGAGCATCCAAGCCGAGTAATGAGGCTTGTCGAGGACGGTTTTCGCGAGGATGGGAACGATCATGCCTTCCAAGACACGATGGATGATTTGAGGCAGGATGAAGGCGAGGGCAATCCAGCGCAGCCGTCCGTCTCCCAGCACGAGATTCGCCCCGGCTTTAACATCTTTGAAGTAGGATTTGATCTGGTCCGTGATCGTGCCGAAGAGTCCCGTTCGGACAAATGTGAGCGCCGTCCGGGCCGAGGGTTTGCGATGTCGGACGCTCATGAAAATGGAGGAAGCGATAATATAGGCGGGAGGTTGAAGCATTAAAGCCCACAGAGGCCCGAAAAATCCAATCAGAGCGCCGGCGACGAGGGCTCCGGTCACGCCGGCGATTTCGTAGGTGAAGTGCAGGCTCGCGTTATAGCGGCTGAGAGCCTCGCTGTCGTGGCCTAGGATCAGAGCTGGAATCGAATGACGCGTCGTCTCGGCGATTCCTACGGCGCCGCCCAAGAGAATATACAGGGGCAGCAAAGTCGAGGCTGACAGAGTATTCAGCGCCCCCAATAGAACGATGGATGAGACAAAAAGGGCTTGGGAGGCAACGGCCCAGGCCAAGACTTTATGGGCCATGAATCGGTCGGTGAGGGACCCGGACAACCCGGCGAAGACAGCCTGGGAGATCCCGTAGGCGGCGAGAAGCGTGGCGACGATCGTGGCTCCGCCGAGAGTTTGAAGGGCAAGCAGAGGCACGCTCAGCGTGACGACGTCCATGCCGGCTTTCATCGCGGCGGTGGCGGCCATCATGCGGCGCACGTTCTTGACCTTGTCGGGAGGGGGAAGAGGATCGAGCTGCCGGGGGTCGCTTGGCTGGATCGCGACGGGGCTTTCGGAGAGCTCGGCGACGGTTTCCCCCGACAACAGGGCAAAGCTTTGCGCCGCGGCTTGCGGGGCGGCGGCGATCGGTATTTTCGGGAGGGATTGGGTCAGCGCCCGTGCGGCGACAATTTTGGCCGCCAAGGGCCGAGCGGTCGGCGCTCCGATGGGGGCGACCGGGATCAGAGAGACCCTGGGCGCGGTCAATAAGGGGACCGAGGCTGGCGCCAGGGGCGCGAGCGGCATCGGGGCGGAGTAAACCGGATTGACGCCTGAAATCGGGCGGACGAGGCGTCCGGTTTGGGCCAGGGCCGAGGCGGGCCAGGACGCCAAGACCAGTAATGCGCTAAGGGATAGTGCGGCGGCGCGGGCGATAATCAAGATTTTATCTGTTGCGAACGAAGAAATTTATTGGCCTTGTAGGCCAAATATGCGGCGATGGGTACCGTCGCGATGGCAATCCAGGGCATGTTGAGGAAGGATGAGAGGACCGTCAGAAAGATGAGTCCGTTATGGACCGAGTGTGCGGTCATTGAAGACAGAATTCCCTCCTTTTGGTACACGTAGGCCCAAACCAACGAGGTCGCCAAGCGTACCGCGAAGAGCAGGGGGTCGGCGGTTTCATGAAGCGCGACGAAGATTAAGGAACTGATCAAAGCGGGAACTGCGAACGATCCCCACTTCGCTTTTTCCCACAGCTTGGTCAGCAATCCCTGCAAACCCGCGCGAAACAGAAGCTCCTCAAGAATCGGAGCGACGATGGCGATTTTCGGAAAAAGATTCACAATATCGCTGAGCGTGGCGTTCTCCAATAATTTCGGGAAGTCATAGTTGGAGTGCATTTCGTACCCCAGAGCGAGGGCGGCCGACGTGACGGCCCATGTAAACGCAAGGGGAATAGCTCCGGCGAGAAAACCGACGGACAACGTTCGTTTTATCGGCGACTTAGGAGGGCCGCCGTCGTTTGGCGGGCGAAAGTAATCGACCCAGCGAGGCCCCGCGGCCGGTTTCTTAAGAGATCGGTTGCGGTTTGGGGAGCTGGGCTTCCCCTCTGGGCTCGCTTGGACGGAGTCATCGGAATCGCGCAGCGTCGGTTGATCGAAAAATTCGTTGAGCGCCGCGCGCGGCGCGTCGGGTTGATTCGTTTGGACCGCGGCGGCGACGGATTTCGCCCCGATTTGAAGGGACTGCGCCGCCCGAACGGGCGCGGCGGGCCTGACGATGGGAGAGGCCTGCGGCGCGGCGACCCGATTGAGGGGGACGGAGGGCGCGGTCAATAAGGGGACCGAGGCTGGCGCCAGGGGCGCGAGCGGCATCGGGGCGGAGTAAATCGGATTGACGCCTGAAATCGGGCGGACGAGGCGTCCGGTTTGGGCCAGGGCCTGATAAGGGGCCAACCCCGGCGCCGTTAAGACCAGACAGAAAGACAGGAAGCCGCGCAGGGAGCCGACAATGCCGTTCACGCCAAAAGGATAGCAAGAGGAAATGAGCAACGTTTGGACCACTCGGGCCCCAGAGGCTGGGCAGTCAGCCCAGGAGAAAGGAGGTCTAAGGTCCTAGGTGCTTTTTCCGTTGCCCTTGACCTTGGCGATGACTTTGAGGAGGTCTTCCCCGTAGCGGCTGCGCTTAAGGTCCGAGAGGGGAGCGAGAGGCTCGCCGCCGTGATCGCGGCAGGAGTGAATGGCCAGTTGGCGCATAGTGTCCGTGGTCATGATCACCACCGGCTCGACGCCCTCCATCTCGGAGCGAGACTTGCGCCACGCGCGCAGGGCTTCAAATGTGCGCCACTCGAGGTCGGACAGGCGCTTGGTTTCGGGAGCGTTGGAGGAGGGGGCTCGGGTCAGAGGCGGCGCGTGGCGTCCTCGGTCGACGGCGGCAAGCAAGCCCGAGCAAAAGCGTTCTAGGATATAGGGCGACATCCCGCGCACCGCGGCCAAGGCCTCGCGGGTTTCGGGCGCGGCCCGGGCGATGCGAACCATTAAATCCTCGGGCATGATCCGAAAAGAGGCGCGATCGCGGGACTGGGCCTGCTGTTCCCGGAAAAGCCAGATTTCCTTGAGAATGGCCATGGACCGGCCGCCGATATCCTCGCGTCCGACCAACTTCCAACAACCTTCCGGATCGAAGGATTTGGCGCTGGGTTGCAAAGCGGCTAGGTCGCGGAAAGCCTCCCGAGCGTCTTCCAGGCGGCCTTTTTCAACGAGCAGCTTCATCTGAATGTCGGCTAAGGGCATGAGAAAATGGGTGTCGCCCTGGGCGTAGCGGATCATCTCTTGCGTCAGCGGGCGCTTGCCCCAGTCGGCGCGCTGGAGCTTTTTGGAGATGACGATGCCGAAATGGCGTTCGATGGCCGCCGCCAGGCCGAGCTCCTTGGTGCCGAGGATCCTGGCGACGATCATCGTGTCGTAGAGGTTGGCGAACGTGAAGCCGTAATCTCGCTTGAGGCAGAGCACGTCGTACTCCCCCGCGTGGAAGAGTTTTTCGATATTCGGGTCGGCGAAGAGGGGGGCCAGCGCGGAGATGTCCTTGAATGCGATGGGGTCGACGATAAAATCCTCAGTGAGAGAGGATATCTGGATCAAACAGACCTTTTCCTTATGTGCGTAAAAACCGTTGGATTCGGTGTCGAAGGCCAGGCGCTTGCAGCAGGCGAGTTCCGCGCACACCTCTTCGAGGTGCTCTTTGGCGGTAATCAGCGTCGCGGTCTTGATGTGGTCGGGCGACATGGATAAATAAAAAACCGGAACGCCCCAGTTCGGCGTTCCGGGTCGACGGCACCCAGTTTATAACAGGTCCGGGTCGGTCCGTCAAGCCTCGTGACAAAGGGCTTGTCTGCCGAGGGGCCCATTGTCTGAAATTTGCGGTCCAATAGGCCCATGCACTTCGATTGCGGCCTCTGGCATACTTCGAGAATGAAAATGAGTCTTCTCGCGGTTGGTTTTCTCATCCTCCTGGGTTCGTCAGAAATTCACGCCGGAGAGGGTCCCGTAACCAGGCCGTCGCATGAAAGCGCCCTCGCCCATTTCAAGCGCGTCGAGCCGCTCAGTCTGGAAGCGACGCGATGTCTTGAGCACGAGACAAAAAAAAGCTGGACCGTCAGTCTTCGTTACGAGGAGTGGGAAAATGGCCAAGGGGGAAATCTTTCCGCCATCTCCGCTTATGAAAAATCACTTAAACCCGGTTCCCTGAATATCTCGATCAACGCCACTCGCGACAGGGGCGGCAACGCCATTGACCTGGTAAGGGTTGTTTTGATGTACGTTTCTCCGCGTGTCGAGCGATCCAGCTTCGATTCAACGTTGATGCCGGCCGATCAGGAGCTCATCGACCTCATCAAGTCCTGCGTCCCTCTTTGGGAACTGCCGGTCGATTGAGGCGCGCGGCCGGCGCGGCTTAGCCGTCTTGAGGGGATTTCGCCGCGGCCTCGAAGAGTTTTGAAAGCTCGTTGGATCGTTTCGCGGCGGCCTCTATTCCATCGATGAGCACGGAGCGCAAGCCCTTGCTTTCGAGGACGTGAATGGCGGTGATCGCGGTGCCTCCCGGGGTGGTGACCTCGTCTTTAAGAACGGCGGGGTGCTTGCCGGTTTCCAACACGAGTTTGGCCGCGCCGAAGACCGTTTGGGCGGCCAGCTTGGCGGCGACGGCGCGGGGGATGCCCATTTTAACGCCGCCGTCGATCATGGCCTCGATGACCATATAGATGTAGACCGGTCCCGAGCCCGAGAGGCCCGTGACCGCGTCGAGCGCGCTTTCGGGGAGGATCACGGAAAGGCCGACCGAGGAAAAGACGGCTTGGGCCAAGGCGAGTTCGCGCTCTCCGGCGCGCGCTCCGGCGGCGACGGCGGTCGCGCCCGCGTCGACGAGGCACGGCGTGTTGGGCATCGCCCTGACGACGGGGCCTTCGACGCGAAGAGCCTTGCTGATCGAAGCCGTGGTAATTCCCGCCATGACGGAAATGACGAGTTGGTTCTTTCGAACGGCTCCGGCCAGCCCCTCCATGACCGCTTTGGCCATTTGAGGCTTGACCGCCAAAACGACGATATCGGCGCCCTCGATCGCCTTCGCGTTGTCGGTGGCCGTGCGCACGCCCCATTTTTTATGAAGCTCGGCCAACGCCGAGGAATTTCGGCGCGCGGCCACGATATTCTTGGCCGGCAGAAGCTTGGAACGCACCATTCCACCGATGAGCGCTCCGGCGATGTGGCCGGCGCCGACGACGGCGATGGTTTTGTTCTTCAGCATTTTCTCTTCCCAGCGGGGCACTCAGGAGTGCGGCGAGTCGGAGTAGTTTCCAAAATCACTGAATATGTACAAGCCGACGATTCCGGCTCCGATCAAAAGCGACGAGCCCGCGATAATCCAAACCATATTCCCTCCAGGAGCGTCCTAAAGTCAGCAGGAGAATAATGCGGGGACTGTTTTATGTCAAGGCCCGCAAATGCCTACATGTGTTCCGGGGAGCTGACGCCGAGAAGGCTCAGGCCTTCTCGGATGACGTCGCGAACTCCCGCGATCAGCAGCAGCCGCGCCGCCGCGATTTCGGACCCGGCCGAAATGATGGGGCAGGACTCGTAGAAGGGATGGAAGAGCCCGGCCAACTCCAAGAGATAATTGGCCAGTGGATGCGGAGAGAGAAGACGCTCGCAATCAAGAAGGATATCGGGAAACCACGCCAGCTTATTGAGGAGCGCGCGTTCCGCCGGAGAGTTCAAGAAGAGGGCGTTTGGCATGGGCAGTTCCGATCCCGCGCGATGGAGTCCCGTCTCCTCGGCCTTTCGGAAAATCGAGCAGATGCGGGCGTGCACGTACTGGACGTAGAAAACGGGATTGTCGCTCGATTGCTTCTTGGCCAGCTCCAAGTCGAAATTGAGATGGCTGTCGGGGGTGCGCAAGGCGAAGAAGAAGCGGCAGGCGTCTTTGCCCACCTCGTCGATCAACTCGCGCAGGGGGATGAAGGTTCCCGCGCGCTTGGACATCTTAACGGCTTCCTGTCCGCGGTAGAGATGGATGAGCTGGTGGACGATGGCGTGATAGCTGTCCGCGGGTTTTCCCAGCGCCGCGATCGCGGCTTTCATGCGCGGAACGTAGCCGTGGTGGTCGGCGCCGAAAATGTCGATGATGCGTTCGAAGCCGCGATCGTACTTGTCCTTATGATAGGCGATGTCGGGCAGGAAATACGTGGGCTTGCCGTCGGATTTGACGAGGACTCGGTCCTTGTCGTCGGCGGATCCCTCGGCGTTGGCCGTGCCCAGCCAGACGGCCCCCTCTTTTTCGAACACCATTGCGCGGCTTTTGAGGGTGTTGAGAGTGTCGTTGACCGCCCCGCGCGCGTGCAGTTCGCTTTCCAGATACCAGCGATCGAAGTGGACGTCGAAGACTCGCATGTCGTCTTTGTGAGAGGACAGCAGAGCGTCCATGGCGAAGCGCCCCCAGGCTTGAGCGTCCCAGGACTGCGCTTGGGCGGGCGCGGCGGCGGCCAGATCGATGAGGTATTCGCCTTGGTAGCCGTTATCTGGAATTTTGGCGTTGTGGCCCTTGGCTTGTTGGTGGCGAGCCAGTATCGATTCCCCCAGGAGAACGACGCGTCCGCCGGCGTCGTTGACGTAGTATTCCGCGCAGACCTCGCGGCCCAGGCGCTTCATAATGCGGACCAGGCTGTCTCCCAGCGTGGCTCCCCGCCCCGAGGCCATGTGCAGGGGACCGGTGGGATTGGCGGAGACGAACTCGATGAGGACCTTGGTTTTCGGTCCGCCGTCGTCGGCGCCGTACAGGTGGGGCGCCAGGGTGATGGCCTTCAGGTTGCCGCAAAGCGCCGTTTGCTTAAGAACAATGTTCACGAACCCCGGGGGGGCGGAGACGGCGTTTTCGACCTCCGACACTTTGGCCAAGGCCTCCGATAGGGATTTCGCCAAATCGAGGGGGTTTTTTTTGGCGGCTTTGGCGGCGGCCAAAGGCCAAGGCAGGGAAATGTCCGATTTGACGTGAGCGGGGGGGGCGCAGAGCGGGAGGTTGGCCGGCAGCGGCAGGTCCTGCGCGCGGGCCCATTGACGGGCCGCCTTGGAGAGTTTATTTCTGAGGGTGGCGATGATCATTGGTCGGCGACGGGGTCCATGGCGGCGAGGCGTTTAAGCGTCTGGATGTCGTGCGCCGCGCCCAAGGCCTCGCTCATCTCGAGCAGATTTTTCTTGACTAGAAAGGCGAGGTATTGGTCCATCGTGATCATGCCGTGCTTGGACCCGGCCTCGACGGCGCCGTAAATCTGGTGGGTTTTGGCTTCCCGGATCAGGCTTGCGATGGCGGTGGTCACACGCATGAATTCCCTCGCGCAGACCTGTCCGCCGCCGCCTTTTTTCGGGAGAAGCTGCTGGCAGACCACGCCCTGCAGGACGGCGGCGAGCTGAACGCGGACCTGCTGTTGTTGGTGCGCGGGGAAGACGTCGATGATTCGATCAACGGAGGTCGCCGCGTCGTGGGTGTGCAGGGTCGCGAAACAGAGGTGGCCCGTCTCGGCGGCGGTGATCGCCAATTGAATGGTTTCAAGATCGCGCATTTCGCCGATGAGGATGACGTCCGGGTCTTGGCGCATGGCGTGGCGCAGGGCTTCGGCAAAGGATTTTGTCGAGGAGCCGACCTCACGCTGAAGTATGATCGAGAGCTTGTCTTCGTAGACGAACTCGATGGGGTCCTCGATGGTCAAAACGTGCTTTTGATGCTTTTGATTGATCTGCTCGATCAGGCAGGCCAGCGTGGTGGATTTTCCCGAGCCCGTGGGACCGGTGACGAGAACGAGCCCCCGAGGAAGGTCGATGAGGTTGACGATCGAGGGCATCAGACTCAGCTCGGCGGGCGAAGGAATCTTCGACGAGATGGTGCGGAACACGGCGGCCAGCCCGTTTTTTTGACGGAACACGTTGAGCCGAAAGCGCGCCACGCCGGGAATAGAGAGGGATCCGTCCAACTCCCAGCGTTCCTCGAACTTCGCACGCTGGGACTCGGTGAGAACGGAGTAGACCAGGCGCTCGCATTCTTCGGCATGAATGGCGGCCGCGCCGCCCAGGGGTTCGATGCGGCCGTTGCGGCGAAGCATCGGCGGCTTTCCCACGACGAGGTGAAGGTCGCTCGCCCCAAGGCGCGAGGTTTGGGCAAGAACTTCGGTTAGCTCCGCCACGAAAGCTCCTTGGCGCCGTCGTGCAGGCGCTCGAGCGCGTAGAGTTTCCGGGTCTCTTCAATCATGAGGTGGATGATCAGGCCCCCGTAATCGAGCACGCGCCATAAATCGGATTGGGGGCGATTGCGATGATGGATGTCGAGGCCGATTTTTTCGAGGTCCTCGGAGAGCTTGGTTTCCAGCGCCTCCAAATGCGGCCGTGAAACCGCCGTGGCGATCAGCATGTAGTCGGATAGGGGGCTGGTCTTGCGGACATCCAGCAGGAGTATGCTTTCGGCTTTCTTGTCCTCGGCCGAGCGCGCGGCGGCTACGGCCGCCGATCTAAAGACCCTGGGCACCGGTCCTCATTTGCAGGCGGCGCCGCAGGACTTCATCGGCGCGAAAGTCCATGTTCTCGAGCGCGGAGGTCAGAAGCTGCGCGACGGCCGCCATGGTTCGGGCGGACTCGGCGCGGCGGTTTTCGTTCAAGGGAACGGAAGATCGCAGGCGCAGCGTGGCCAAAAGCTTGGCGGGGGAGCGCAGCACGATGGCGAGGGTCCGGTTGTCGGACTCCCAAGAGAGGGCGGGGCTCGAAGGAGACGGCAGCGACCCGACTTCCGGGCCGAACGTCTCGGGGCCGCAGGACCCGGCCGGATCCATTTCGTTATTGTAGGGGTTGAAGACGCAGGCCGCGGCGGACCAGGTGCCCTCGAGATGCGGCAGGACTCGTTCAATCGAACGAGAGAGAAGCGAGGCCGGAATGGTCGCGGGCTCGACGAGAAGGCTGGACAGGTCATGGAGTAGGGCCAGCTCCGAAGACGTGCGCCTCAGCCGTTCGGATTGAACCGAGACGAGAGCGGAAAAAAAGTCCATCGCGGAGGCGGCGTCGGCCGCGAGCCAATTCTTGAGGTCGTCGCGTCTTAGGCGCACCAATTCCGTCTTGCCGACGGCCCAGGCTCCCGCCGAGCGCGGCGCGGCGTCAAGCAGCGCCATTTCGCCGAAACAATCTCCGGTTCCGAGGGAGGCGATATCCTTGACGCCTCCGGCGGCCAGGCGTTTGGTGACCCGGACTCGCCCCGAGGCGACGAAATACAATCCGTCCCCTATCGAGCCCTCGGAGAAAATCTCCGCGCCGCCCTCGAACGAGAGGGGTTCGAGATACGCGGACAAGTCTTCCAGGCGCTTATCCGTGAAACGCGAGAAAAGCTCCAAGGAGCGCAGGAGAGGGAGGTTTCTTTTTTTGTCCATTTTACATGAGGGTCGCGCTGCTTCGATTGGTGATGCCGGCCAGCTGCTTGAAGGTTTCCGGGTTGTTGGCGCGCTGCAGAGCATCTTCCGGAGCGATCAAGCCCTGGCGCACCAGCTCGGCGAGGGATTTATCCATGGGGATCATGCCGTGCTTGGCCCCGGTATCGAGGGCTCCGTAGATCATATGCGTTTTTCCCTCGCGGATCATGTTCGAAATCGCGGGGGTCATGATCATGATTTCGCGCGCGGCGATGCGCCCCTCCCCATCCTTGCGCGCCAACAGCTGCTGGCTGAGGACGGCTTGGAGAACGACGGCCAGCTGCACGCGCACCTGGGACTGCTGATGGGGCGGGAAAACGTCGATGATGCGATCGATGGTCGAGGGCGCGTCCTGAGTGTGCAGGGTGCCGAAGCACAAGTGGCCGGTTTCGGCGGCGGTGATCGCCAATTGAATGGTCTCCAGATCGCGCATTTCGCCGATGAGGATGACGTCTGGATCCTGGCGAAGCGCTGAACGCAGGGCCGCGGTAAACGACTTCGTATTTTGTCCGACTTCGCGCTGGCGAAAAACGGATTTTTTCGACTCATAGACGAATTCTATGGGGTCTTCGATGGTCAGGATGTTGTTGTTGTGCTTCTGGTTGATCATCTCCATGAGGACCGCGAGGGTCGTCGACTTTCCCGAGCCGGTGGGGCCGGTCACCAGGACGAGTCCGCGCGGGAGGTCGGCCAAGTCGGTGATGGATTTGGGAAGCCGCAGCTGCTCCGCCGTCGGGATTTTCGAGGTGATCACGCGCATGACCGCCTCTACGCCGTTTTTTTGTAGAAGAACGTTGACGCGAAAGCGCGATAACCCGGTCACGGCGAACGAGCAATCAAGCTCCCAGGTTTCTTCGAACTTGGCGCGCTGCTCCTCATAGAGGATCGAGTATATGAGGCGTTTGGATTCCTCGGGGTTTATCTTTGAGAATCCGGGGATCTCATCGATCTGTCCGTTGAGACGCATGAGCGGAGGCTTGCCGATGACGATGTGAATATCGCTGGCTCCGGCTTGCACCGCGGTTTTGAGGACCTCGACGAGTTCCATGATGTCTCCTAGTATTTCGTACAGTCGCCGCCCAGCTCAACGCTGACGTCTACGCCTCGCAAAACATCGATTCGAGTTGCCGTGATCGCCGTCGGACAGGAGAGAATTTCGCGCACGCGCCACGCGCGGGCATAGTCTCCGATCCGGTCGTAAACGACGGTGCGTTTGCGTAGACGAGAGGCGGTGCCAACGAATATCACGTCCACGCCACTCGATATCAGCATTTTTTTTGCCTGAGCCGCCAGGCCCTGGTGGTCGGTGGCGTTGAGAACCTCGACGACCACGGCGTTCTCGTTTTCAGCGGCCGGCTGCGGGTTGAAAACGCCGGCGAGAAACACCGGAGCGGAGGCGTCGTCCGGGAAATGGGCGGGCCGGACGTTTTCTTGGCGCACCTGGCGCAGCTCGGAAGAGAGAAGAAGCGGGTCGATCGCCGATGGGTCTGCGCGCAGAAGACCGCGCGCCGCGGTCACGGCCAGCGCGGCCCAGGCGCGGGCAGACCCTCCCTGCGCCATGAGGGTGCGCGCGGCGGCCGAGGCGTTTTCTCCGTCCTCGACCCCGTCCGTTTGAATGCGCAGGTGCCCGGCGTGTCCCCAGGGGATCGGCTCCAACGACAGCGCCGAGAGTCGCTCTTGGAGTAGGCCGGCGACGGCTCGTTCGGCGGCCGCCGCGTCATGTCCGGAGCGCAAAGCGTCGAGGTACGCGCGGCTCAGGCTGCGGGTCGTTTCGATTCGCCAGTGTTCGGGGAGATGGATGACCGTCAGACCGCGGTGGAGAGGGTCGTAGATTCCGAGATTGAACGAGGGGGCCCCGTGGGTCGGGACTGTCAGCCAAAACGGCCACGGCTTTTGGGCGCGGATGCTCGCGGCCAAAGGAGATCTGTTCTCGATGATCGCCAGGCCCAGCGACGCGGCCAGAATCAGGCCGGCCGCTCCGCGTTGAAGCGTCAATCCGTGGCGAGAGTGTTCCATAGGAGGATCGTTGAAGGGTGCAGCCAGGCTCCGCGAACCAAGGCATGCGTCAGTTTCCCTCCGACGCACTCCTTGAGGGCGGCGTCGATGTCGCTGAAGGCCAGGGCTCGGATCTTTCGGGCGTCGCGATGAGCGCGATCGGCGGAGCAGGCGTCGGCCACGTAGAGAATGCGGTCGAGGGCCCCCATGAAACGGTCGCCGAGAGTGTGTCGGCGCACCGCCGCCAGGACGACCCGATCGCGTATGCCGAATTCTCGGCGGGCCAAATCCTCCGACACATGCGCGTGCAGCAGCAGCGGATCAAAGGCGATGATCTTTTTGCGTTCAGGAATCGTCACACGTCTTCGACGAGCGTACGAGGCGAGCTCGGATGGACGAAAGCGGCGTCCCATATCATGCAGGAGTCCCGCCAGGCGCGCCGCGTCGGCGTTGAGTCCGTGACGGCGGGCGAGCGCTTCGGCTAAAGAGGCGACGTTGAGGGTGTGTTGAAAGCGACCGGCCGACAGGGTCTCTTTGAGCCTGGAAAGGATGTCGAGACCATATAGCTTGTTGTCTCGAATATAGGCCGCGACTTCCGGAAAAAGCTCCGAGGAGCAGTCATGACCCAGCGACAGCGCCGAGCGGATTTCAGTTGAGGAGATATTCGGAAATCGTCCCGGCACTCGACGAAAGTGGGGGGGGATATTGTTTCCCGAGCGCGGACGCGCTCCGTACCACCATGACGCCAATAACTTCAAGCGCGACGGTTCCTTCCAACGTGGAAAAGAAGCGGCGGAGTCTTGACCGCAAACGAAGTGCAGTTCCCCGGGGAGATCGGCGAGAGTCTCCACGGTGTATGTTCGGCGGCGCGAACGCGCCTCGCGCAGGTCCAGTCGGCCGATTGTTCGCCATCGAGGGGGCAGTCGGTCGAGCACGCCCAAACGGACCAAGGCCTGACGGTGGGCGGCTGAGGCGGTGGGAGTTTCTTTTAACGGGGCATGATAAGCCGGGAGGATGAGAATTTTGTCCGGACGGATCGTCCGAACGGCGGCGCTGAGCAATTCGAAGTGGCCGCGGTGCGGAGGGTCGAAGGTGCCGCCGAAGACGAGTGTTCGCATTGAACGGACATTCTACCGCCCTGAGACCGTCTTGACAACGAGAGGGTGAAAGCGGGATGATGAACTCATGGCCGACGTCCGTCCGTTTCGCGGCGTGCGATACGCCGCGGCCTCCCTTGGTTGCGCGTTGTGTCCTCCGTACGACGTGATCAGCGCCGAGTTGGCGAAAAAATTGCGCCGCGTTCGCTCGAACGCGGTGTTTTTGGAATTGCCCGAAGGTTCCGGCGATCGGCGCTATGCGCGCGCCGCCGGCGTCTGGAGGCGCTGGATCGTCGAGGGCCTCTTGGTGAGGGATCCTCAACAGGCTTTTTATGCGGTCGAAGAGAGCTTCCGCTGGAACGGCCGCGTTCGCGTCAGGCGAGGTTTTTTGGGGGCTCTTTCCGTCGAGCCCAAACACGCGCGCGACATCATTCCTCACGAGCGCACGTTGGCCAAACCCAAGGCCGACCGCCTGAAGATGCTGGACCAAGTCGGAGTCAATACCAGCCCTATTTTTGGAGTCTATGGCGATCCCTCCGGGGCGGCGCGGCGCGCGTTGGCCAGGGCCATGCGCGGACGTCCGGCCGCGACCGGGCGCTCCCACGCGGGGGTGGACTATCGCCTTTGGGTCGTCGAGCAGGCGGGCTTGATTTCATCTTTGCGCAAGGCTCTTTCTTCGCGTTCGATTCTCATCGCCGACGGGCATCATCGTTTCGCGGTCAGCGGCGATTATCACCGTAGAACCGGGGGTCCCGGCAGCGGCGCGGTGCTGACTTATTTCGTCGCGGATGAAGACGACGGGCTCGTGGTTCTACCCACGCACCGCATCGCCAAACGGCCTCTGCGCGAGCGGGCCGCTCAATACGCGGGGCTCACGCTCGTCGCGAATTTGGCCGAGCTTAACAGGCGGGTGGCCGAATCGGAAAATCCCTATGCGTTCGGCTTGATCGAAAATGGTTTTTATTTTGGCGAACCCAAGCCCAATGCCTGTCGAAGCGGGCTCGCCGTCGAGTGGCTGGCAGCGCATCTGCTCGCGGAGATTGCGCCCGACCAGATGAGCTACACCCCCGACTCGGCGGTCGCGGCCAAAGCCGCCGAATCCGCCGCGGCTTGCGCCGTGCTGGTGAAGCCTTTTGGCGTGGCGCAAGTGCGCCGCGCGGCCAAAACCGTCGGCCTTCTTCCGCAAAAATCCACCTATTTCTTTCCCAAAATAGCGACCGGCTTGGTTTTCCGGTCCCTGGACGGCGAATGAAGCTCTCGGTCATCATCGCGGCGCATAACGAGGGTCCGCAAATCGGCTCGTCTCTCAAGCGTCTTCATCAAATTTCACACACGAGTCCGATGGAGATCATCGTCGTCGATGGGGGCTCGGATGACGGCACCGTCGCCGCGGCGTGCGAGTGGACCGACGAGGTCATCGAATACGGGAAGCCGAATCGCGGGGCGCAGTGGCATGCCGGAGCGCAGAAGGCGACGGGAGACCTCCTTTTCTTTTTGCGCGCGGACTCTCAGCCGCCGGGTAATTGGCAGCAGGTCTTGGAGCACTACTGGCTGGCTCCGTCCACCGAAGGCTTGGCCGCCACGGCGTTCTCGGTCGACTACGGGGCGGGACTGGCGTTGAGCGCCTTGTCGGCCTGGTCGAACTCTCGCGTGCGTTCGGGTTTGGTTTCGTCGGACCACGGCCTGTGCACTTTGCCCGAGATTTACAAATCCATCGGAGGCTTTCCGCTTTACCCTGTTTTAGAGGACCTGGAGTTCAGCCGACGCCTCTGCACGCGCGGCCGCATCGCTCTTCTGCCCGAGCGGCTTCGTCCGGCGGCGCGGCATGTGCATTCGGGAGGCCCTCTGGCGTATGTCGCGCGGCGACTTTGGCTTGAGACGCGTTATAAAATGGGCGCCAAACCAGAAGACATGTTCGCCGCCACCAAGAAGTATTAGGGCCTACTCCGCAAGCAGGATCGGCGTCATCGGCGGCGGAACGTCGGCGGGAAGCGAGTCGAAAAATCCGCAGATGAGTCCGGCGATTTCGCCGCAATCCATGGTTGAGCAGACCGACACGCGCATGATTTTGTTGCGGGGCAGTCCCTGCGTATACCAGACCGTGATGCGCCGCATATTGAGAGCGGCCTGCCGGTCGCCCTGGAATTCGCGTTCCAGCGCCAGATGTTTGAGCAGGGTGAGTTTGCGTTCGGCGATCGATGGAACGTGGATTTCGCTGCGCCGCCCCCCCAAGACATCCTCGATGTTCTTATAAATCCACGGGTTTCCCAGACCGCCTCGCCCGATCATGATCCCGTCGCATCCGGACACATCGAGCAGGCGTTGGGCGTCTGAAGGAGCGAGGACATCCCCGTTTCCGATGACCGGAATCTTGACCGCTTTCTTAACCCGGCCTATCGCGTCCCAATCCGCCTTGCCTCCGTATTGTTGGGCCTGCGTGCGGCCATGCACGGTCACCGCGTTCAAGCCCGAGGATTCGGCGCGTTTGGCGAGCTCGACGGCCTCGTCTCCCGAGGGATCCGAGAAGCCTTTGCGCATTTTCACGGTGACGGGAATCTTGTTGACGGCGCGCCGGACGGCGCGAAACACGAGCTCGGCTTGTCTTGGATCCTTAAGAAGAGCGGAGCCCTCGCCGTTGCCGACGACTTTTTTGACCGGACAGCCGAGATTGAGGTCGATGAGATCAACGCCCGTTTCCTCCAATATCCTCGCGGCCTCAGCCATCATCGCCGGATCGCAGCCGATCAGTTGCGCCCCGAGCGGCCGATCCTGAGGGAGGGTCATCAGCATGCGCAAAGTCTTGGCGTTCTCCCGGGTCAACGATTGCGCGGAGACCATTTCCAGGAAGCAGAAGCCCAGCCCTTTTTCCCGCGCGATCAGGCGAAAAGGAAGATCGGAGCAGGCGGCCAGGGGAGATTGGACGATTTTAGACGGCAGGAAAAGAGTGCCGATTTGCAGCGCCATTGGATGATTCTAGCACGTCCTCGTCGGAGCCGTGGAACGCGATCGAGGGTAAAGCTATAATCCCCGCCATGAGCAAGATCAAGATTTTGGTCACTCGGCGCGTTCCCCGAGAGTGTCTCGACCTGCTGGAGCCTCATTTCGACATTGATCATTTCAATCGGGACGTCGCCATGGAACGCAAGACCCTGCTCAAACGAGTCAAGGACAAAGAGGGGGTTTTGTGCATGCTCACGGACGCCGTCAACGGCGAGCTCCTCGCCGCGGCGCCCAAGCTCACGGCGGTCTCGACGTATTCCGTGGGATACGATCATATCGACGTGTCCGCCTGCGCCGCGAGAGGGGTTCTGGTGACCAATACCCCCGGGGTGCTTACGGAGTCGACGGCGGATTTTACGTGGGCCCTGCTGCTGGCCGCGGCGCGCCGCGTGGTGGAAGGCGACGGGCACATGCGCGGGGGCAAGTATAAAGGATGGGATCCCCTGCTGCTTCTGGGCACCGATGTGTTCGGCAAGACGCTGGGCGTGGTCGGATTCGGGCGCATCGGCCAGGCCGTGTCCAAGCGGGCCTCGGGGTTCTCAATGCGCGTTCTCTACCATGATCCCCGCCGCGCCGCGCCCGAGGTCGAGGAGGCGCTCAACGCGCGATATGTCTCGTTGGACGAGCTTTTACGAGAGTCGGACTTCGTGTCCATACATACCGTTCTCGACAGCGCCACTCATCACCTGATAGGAACTCGAGCTTTCGGGCTGATGAAGCCGTCGGCCACCATCATCAACGCCGCGCGCGGGCCGATCGTTGATGAGAAGGCTCTGGTCAAGGCTTTAAAAACACGGAAAATTAGGGGCGCGGGGCTCGACGTGTACGAATGGGAACCGAGGATGGCATCGGGACTGGCTTCGTGCCGCAGGGCGGTTTTGGCGCCGCATTTGGCCTCGGCCTCCCTCGAGACGCGCACGAAAATGGGCGTGATGGCCGCCCAGGGCTTGATCGACGGCCTGATCCGCCGGGTCCGCTCGCCCTATCGGGTCGATTCCTAGGTCTTGTTGTAGAAAATTACAGAGCGCAGCCATTTGGACGGCCTTTCCATAATAGATACAATGAGGAATCATGGTTATAAACGACCCCTACAATGAGTGGCACCTTCCCGGGAAATTAGCCCGGTTAAAGGATTTGGCGTACAACCTATGGTGGAGCTGGCATCCCGAAGCCCGCGCGCTTTTTAAAACGATCGACCGCACATTGTGGGCGGAGACTCATCATAATCCCGTCTCCCTTCTGCGCCGCTGCGCTCCCGGGCGTCTTGAGGCGCTTGCCGGCGACGAGTCCTTCCTCGCTCGCCTCGATGTCGTCATTTCGGTCTTTGATCGTTACATGACCAGCGATCAAACGTGGTTCGCCAAGGCTCATCCGGAAATGAAGGGCAAGAGCATCGGCTATTTCTCGGCGGAATTCGGAGTGCATAATTCCCTTAAGATTTATTCCGGCGGTCTGGGTATTTTGGCCGGCGATCATTGCAAGTCCGCTTCCGATTTGGGCGTTCCCCTCGTCGGGGTGGGTTTTATGTATCCGCAGGGATACGTCGTTCAGAAAATATCCTCCGACGGTTGGCAGCAGAACGTTTACGAGACCGCGGATTGGGGCGTGTCGCCGGTCAGGCCCGTGTTCGGTCCCTCGGGGGGACGGATGCTGCTGGAGATTCCGCTGGGCCGCGGGACGGTGAAAGTCGCGGTATGGAAGGTGCAGGTCGGCAGGGTTCCCTTGTTTTTGATGGACACCAACGTGGACGGCAATTCCCCGCAGGATCGCGAGATTTCCGGCAGGCTGTACGGCGGAGACAGGACGATGCGGCTTCGCCAGGAGATACTTCTTGGAATCGGGGGGGTGCACATGCTGCGCGCTCTCGGCGTTCACCCCGAGGTGTTTCATGCGAACGAAGGCCACTCGTCTTTCTTGTTCTTGGAACTGACCAGGGAAAAGGTTTCCTCGGGGCTGGACCTCGATGAGGCTCTGCGTCAAGTGGGCGCCAACGCGGTGTTTACCACTCACACCCCGGTCGCCGCCGGTCATGACGTTTTCGCCGAGGAGATGATCGCCGAATATTTCTCGAACTATTGGCCGCAGCTGGGGGTCGACCGCGAGCGATTCATGGACTTTGCGAGAATGCCGGGAGAGATGGGGTGGAATATGACCGCCCTCTCCCTGAAAATCGCCGGTCGCAGAAACGCGGTCAGCCGGCGCCATGGACAGGTCTCGAGAGAGATGTGGCGCATGCTGTGGCCTTCTTTACCCGAAAACGAGCTGCCGATCACTCACGTGACCAACGGCGTGCATTTGCCGACGTGGGTCCACCCCGAGCTGGGAGCGGTGTACGACAGGTACCTCGGAGTCGACTGGCGCGAGCGGCAGGACGACGAAGCCGTCTGGTCTAAAGTCGTCTCGATCCCCGATGAGATCCTTTGGCTGCACCATCAGCGCAATAAGAGCGCGTTGATGCAGCTGATGCGCGCGCGCGCGCGCGCGCGCTGGATGGCCGAGCGCGCCGACGCCGCGCAGGCTTTGGCGGGGGGTGCGTTGCTCGATCATTCGGCGCTCGTGATCGGCTTTGCCCGGCGCTTCGCCGGCTACAAACGCGCGACGTTGATTTTGCGCGACATGGAACGATTGAAAAAAATGCTTTTCGATCCGTGGAGGCCGGTGCAGCTTGTTTTCGCGGGCAAGGCCCACCCGGCCGACGACGGCGGCAAGGCCCTGATTCAACAGGTCTACCAATTGGCCAAGGATCCGGCGATGGGCGGACGCATCGCGTTCATCGAGGATTACGACATGCACGTCGCCCGCTACCTGGTTCAAGGCGTGGACCTGTGGCTGAACAACCCCCTGGCTCCGCTCGAGGCTTGCGGCACCTCGGGCCAAAAAGCGGGGGCCAACGGCGTTCCCAACTTTTCCGTCCTCGATGGATGGTGGGAGGAAGGCTTTAACGGCGCCAACGGCTGGCCCATCGGCCAAGCCGGCGGACGCGGCGAGGGCCCCGAGGCCGACGCCGCCGACGCGAACGATATCCATCGCACCCTCGAGGAGGAGGTCGTGCCCTTGTATTACAACCGCGATGAGCATGGAATTCCTCGCGGCTGGGTCAAGTTGATGAAGGAGTCGATCCGTTCCGTGGCTCCGCGCTACTGCGCCGATCGGATGGTCAAGGACTACTGCAACAGTCTGTACTCTCCCTCGAAGGAGACCGCCGGCTCCCGGTGAGCGGTGTTATGGGCGTCGACCTCGAGAAGCTGAACCCCGAACAAAGGGAGGGGGCCGCTCATCTCGAGGGTCCCCTCCTCGTTCTTGCCGGAGCGGGAACGGGAAAGACCCGTGTGATCACGTATCGCATCGCCCGTTTAATTGAAAGCGGCGCGGCGCCCGATCGAATCCTGGCGGTGACGTTCACGAACAAGGCCGCCGGGGAGATGCGCCGGCGAATCGAGGAGTTGGCGCCGGGAAAGGGCGCCTTGGTCTGGGCCTACACCTTTCACTCTTTTTGCGCGCGCGTGTTGCGTCAACATCACGAGGCGCTGGGTTTGCCCAAGACTTTCACCATTTATGACCAGTCGGACCAGAAAAAATTGGGGGGAGAGTCGATGAAGGAGCTCGGGCTCGAGGATCAGAAAAGCAAGGCGAGCCTGTATGTGAGCCTGATTTCAAGGGCCAAGGACGACCTGCTCGACGCTGGGTCCTACGAGATCCACGCGATGACCTCGATCGATCAGTCGCGTCAAATCGCGGCCAAGATATACAGGGTCTACCAGAAGAAAATCGACGCCGCCGGCGCGCTGGATTTCGGCGACTTGCTTCTTAAGGCGTGTCAGCTGCTGCGCGATCACGCCGCCGTTCGGCAGCAGTGGCAGGAGCATTTCACGCATCTCCTGGTCGATGAGTATCAAGACACCAATCATGCGCAATACGTTTTGACGAAAACCTTGGCGGCCAGGCATAAGAACGTGTGCGTCGTGGGCGACGACGATCAATCCATTTACAGCTGGCGGGGCGCCAATATCCGCAACATCCTCGAATTCGAGAAGGATTTCCCGAACGCCAAAGTCGTGACTTTGGAGCGCAACTACCGCTCGACCGGCCGCATCCTTGACGCGGCGGGCCTTGTGATCCAACACAATAAGACTCGAAAGCCCAAGAAGTTGTGGACCCAGGCCGCTCCCGGCGACGAGGTGCGCGTGCAGGAGCTTCCCAACGAGTCCGAAGAAGCGACGTGGGTCGTGCGGCGCATTCAGGACGAGGCGACCGCCGGCCGTTCGTTCAAAGAATCGGCCGTTTTCTATCGTACCAACGCCCAGTCCCGCTCCTTCGAAGAGGCCCTGCGCCGCGCGCGCATCCCCTATAAAATCGTGGGGGCGATGCGTTTTTACGAGCGCAAGGAGATCAAGGACGCGCTGGCTTACGCCCGCGTCGTGGTCAATCGGCGCGATTGGGTTTCTCTGTCGAGAATCGTCAATTGCCCGCCCCGGGGATTGGGAACCAAGAGTTTGGAACTGGCGGAGGCTTACGCTCTGGAGCACGGCCTGTCTTTTGTGGACGCCGTTTGGGCGCATGGACAGATCCCGGGCTTGAGCCCGAAGGCCCATGGGGCCTTCGACGAGTTGACCAAAACATTCGAGTCTCTGCGCGAGTCCGTTGAAACTCTCCCCGCGGGCGGCGCCATGGCGCTTATTCTTGAGGCGAGCGGTTATTGGCGGTGGATAGAATCGGAACTCGAGACCGATCCCGAGGCCGCGGGCCGCCTGGCCAATCTTCAGGAGCTTCTCAACGCCGTCAAGGAGTACGACGATCGCCAAAAGCTGGAGGGCCGCCAAACCTCCCTGTCGACATACCTCGAAGAGATCGCTCTTCAGCCGCATCAGGATGACCTGGGCCTCGGGGTCG
>ERZ1292630.450-Hain-H41-02um-R3-450-length-43438-cov-189_pt1 | contig 43438 bp, 42 predicted proteins | sample MGYA00564408_ERZ1292630 | MGnify/ENA primary metagenome ERZ1292630 (study PRJEB36523, sample SAMEA6512641) | groundwater metagenome | collected 2019-01-08 | study: AquaDiva: Metagenomics assemblies of 32 groundwater samples
TCAGCGCGAAATGAAAGTCACTGATGCCATAGGACGCGCGCTGAGGGTTCAAGACTTTGAGGTATAAGATGCCGTCCACTGACACCTGCACGTTATCGCGCGTGATACAGACCTGCTCGGGGATGTCGATGGCCGCTTCCTTGAGCGAATGTCTATAGCGAATGCGGTCGATGAAGGGGAGGAGCATATGAAATCCTGCATCCAACGTCGCAGAATATTTACCGAGTCGTTCAACGACATAGGCGCTTTGTTGCGGGACCACCACGGCGGTCTTGGCGATGATAATCAGCACCAGCACAGCCAACAACAACACGACAAATAGTCCGCCGCTCATTGTTACCTCCTCCACAGTCGTCCGCCTTTCAGGCTGTACCCAATCATTCTGCTGAAATCCACAAGGTCAGCTCTTCGACCCGCTCCACCTTGCAGCGTTGACCCTTCTTCAGGAGGGCTGTCCCGGCATTATGGGCGGTCCATGTGGTGCCGCGCAGTTCCGCCTTGCTGGTGCCGCCAGGCGCCAGATCCTCAAGCGGGATTGCACTTTCGCCCACCATCGAGTCCACGGTCGGCAGTTCTTTGTTTTGGGTTTTGATCCAGGCCAACAACGGTCCGCGAAAAACGAGCAGTGAAAGGATGGCGAGCACCGAGAACAACAGCCACTGGAGCCATTCTGCTTGGATGAATCCCACTCCGGCCACAGTGCCCACGGCCAATGCCGCAAGCCCAAAGAAAAGAATATAAAATCCTCCGGGCGTGGCCATTTCGACGCCGAGCAGTACGAGACCGAGAAGCATCCAATACCACCAGATCATCGGGGGGGCCTCATGTACGGTTCGAAAGAGCTGCGAGGAGTGAGAGATCGTCCTGAAAGTCTAAGCGCCTTTCCGAAGACCGTCAAGCAGAAGACGCATTACCCGACCATGAATTGATCGTGTTGCGGGCCGATGTTATAGTCCGCGCGCAATGGCGCACGACCAACCAGTCAAAGCCTTAGTCATCGCGCTTACCGAGCATGCGGCGGCCGCAGTCTATTCGATTAATCGCCTCCAACCGGACGCGCTCTGCTTCGTGTTGTCGGAAGGGGCGAAATCCCTTGTAGAATCCGAGGTCCAGCCGAAGATCGAGCACTTGCCTAGACGGTGGGATTGGGTGATCCTCGCTGGGACTGGCGAGTTTGTCGGTTGTTATCAGACGCTCGCCCGCACGCTCCCTGAGATGTTGCGTACATGGGAGGTGCAGCCAGGTGAGCTCGTCGTTGATGTGACTGGAGCCACTCCGGCCATGGCTGGTGCGCTCACGTTAGTGACGATGCCGATGAGTTCACGGATTGTGTCGCTCGTACCTGCACGAGATGGACAGGAAGAGGACAGGATTGATATTGCCGGACAGCCGTTCATTTGGACGCAGGTAAATCCATGGGATGAGGCGGCCTCTGTCTCACGCCGCGAGGGCTGTGAGCTGTTCAACCGAAGATTATTTGCCGCAGCGGCGAAGCTGTTTCGTGAGATCGAGGCACGGGTGAGCGGCGGGCAGAAACCCCTCTACCGCGCCTTTGCAGATCTGGCCGATGGCTACGATCTGTGGGAGCGATTTCATTATCGTCAAGCCTGGGAGAAATTGAAGGGCGCCGTGAAGGCGTTCGAGATGGCGGCTCTGTGGGGCGGACCGCCAGGACTCACGTCACTGGTACCGACCATCAAAGCCAACGCGGGATTTTTGGAAAAGCTTGTCCTTGATCCTGCTTCTGTGAAAGACCTGCAGGCTTCTGATCTGCTGGCCCATGCCGGCCGGCGACTGCATGGGGTGCAGGATTCTGAGGCCGCAATGATTTCGCTCGTGCGTGCGCTCGAAGCCTTCGCCCAGCGACGACTGTTCAAGCAATACCAGATCAAAACGTGGGACGTGCAGCCGGAGCAATTGCCGCAGGCTCTTCAAGAAACCTGTCGATCCTGTTGGCTGGAGGATCTTGACGGCAAGTACAAATTGCCGGTACAGGCGCAGTTTCGCGCGTTGGCTGGATTGGGCGACCAGATGGGCCAAGCCTTTTTGCGGGAGTGGCCGACGATGAAACCCTTGCTTGACGCCGCCAACCATGCCGTCCTCGGCCACGGCTTTGAACCGGTCAAAGCCGAGCGGGTGCAGCAGTTGTACGATGTCGTCGTCAAGCTTTCAGGCGTCAGCGAAGCGGCATTGCCGAAGTTTCCGATGCTGAACGTCTAGCGAGAGGTCGAGGCTGGCAATCTTCTAACAAGTCTCGCCAGTGGAGAACATGGAAATTTGCATCTACTACGAAGACACCGACTGCGGCGGGGTGGTGTACTACGCGAACTATCTTAAGTATTTCGAGCGGGCGCGGACCCACTATCTGGAGGAGCGCGGCTTGTCGGTCGTTCAACTGATGAACGAAGGCACGGTGTTCGTCGTCGTCCATGTTGAAGTGGACTACCAGTCACCGGCCCGTTATGGCGACCGATTGATCGTCGAGACGGTCGTCTCCGACATGACGGCAGCTTCCTTCACGTTTTCGCACGTGATCCGAGAGAGGGAGAGCCGACGTGTGGTCGTCGAAGGGTCGGCCAAATTGGCGGCAACGGATAGAAGTGGAAAGGTCAAGCGACTCGACAAAGCTATGGTCGCCGCGCTGGGGGCCGGTCCGACAAAGCGACACTAAAGGGAAAAACTCGGAGCCGGGCTTGCCACGATCGGCGTTACGATCAGTTTCATTCTGCCAATCTGGCTGCTGTTTTCGGATATCCCCCCAAAAAAAAGAAGTAGGCGAGGACGTCTAAACCATCGGATAGGTCCAGGATCTTAGCCCCGGTGGCATTGCGATATAGTCATTGTGCTCCCACGCCGAAGAGACATTAGGCACGACGGATTGTCGGGAATTCGACTGACCGTGCGTGAACACGCATGAAACGGCATGCAGGAGTCGGCGGCAGCGGATGGAAACGAGAACGTGAAGCGTCTCGACAAGGTGAGGGGTGTCGTATTACAATAAAGATTCACAAGGAGTCATGAAATGGAAATGGCATCGCTCGGAAGCTGGCTTATTATGGCTGGCTGGTCAATTGGCTTAGCCATACTCGCCTGGTGGTTTTTCATGCCAAACCCAATGGATAGAGACAGAAAGCACAAGAAGAAGCGGTAATTTCACTTCTGCTCCTCTCCTCCACCGTAGTCTTTGCCGCCGCCCCAACATCATAAACCGTGTACCGGTGCTGATCGTTCTCCAGAGCGCCCGGCGCTCTAGGGCTATGCCGCTGGGCCGCGCGGTTCACCCCTCTGGCAGGACATCTGTATCGCGAAAGCGCTGGTTCAACGCGATGCCGAGTTCTTGGGATGTTTTCACGAGGTCTTCGTAGCTCTTGAGATCGGCGTTATATTCCGACATCGGATACGTACTGAGACGGCCCTGGCTCTGCTCGTGAAACCGCCGACAGATCTCTCGGAGGGCGTGGATCGCTTCGAGCAACGCCGCCGTGTATTGGTGGGAACCCTCCAACGCCCCTGGCTCCGCCTTCAATGCTGCAGAAGTTTCCGTCAGGTCTGATGCCAGCCGATCAAGATCTTTGACGTGAGCTCCAAAGTCAGTGGCCTTGAACAGCCTTGGAATCGATGAGAGGGCTTTGCGCCCCGAAAACTTAAAGATGGCATCATGAATGGTGACATACTCGCCAAGGATGGCATTCGTTCGGATCAGTCCCTCGGGAAGGTCCGGCATGTGTCACTCTCAAGCCTTCGATGACGCGACTCATGCGAGCGTGGGTTGCCTCCATCGCGGAATGGTCGCATCCACTGCAACATATAGTTACGAACGAGGGTGCTTGTCGTGCTTCTCTAGTTTCCACGCTTTCCAGGCGAAGAAAAACCCCACCGGCGCGCTGAGGATGCACACAATTGCCAGAGGAGACGAGTCTGCGGCCAGCCACCCGCCAAGAGCGGTATAGATACTTGATCCAACGAAATAGACATACCAGGGAATCCCGCGTTTTTTTTTCGTCGAGGGGTCAGTTTGCGATGACATGTGAGATCCTCTGAGTGTCCTGGCTAACTATGAATTATCTGATTTCGTTTAACAAGCCTGTTGTCATGAGATTGAGGCGAAACATAGCACCACCAAGAGTCTTTTTACTGAAACCTTTCACCCGCCTACGCAGGAAGCCACAGCTGTAAAGCTGTGGAGGAATGCGCAGCGGGTGTCCTCCGAAGCCTTGGCGAAGGAGGACACGCTTCGGCGGGTTCCGCCGAAGACACAAAATGGACCACGGCTGTTAAGCGGTGTGCTCCACATGTGACGATTCCCGGTTCGCGAATTATCGGACGGTCAGCCATCGACTTTGCCACCTGCAGCGCGAACGCACTGCACAATATACGTTTGTGTTTCTGGTGACAAGCACGCAAGCGGCAACGTGGTGAACTGTGCTTTGGAGTACAACAACAGCCATACATTCGAAAACTGCCACAACTCTTTGACCGCGGACCACTGCAGCGTGGTCGTGCCGATGTCGGAAACCATGGTGAATGAGGACTCCTCAGCGCGAAACGTGGCTTGAGGGCTGTTCATCTGGCGAAACTTCTGCAGCGATCTGCGATAGTGTACGACATAGACCACAATGGCGAATGCCATGCCCACTGCCAGCACAGTCGCAAGCCCACCGATGATCCAAGAGGATTGACCGAGCGCGACGAGTACGACGAGCCCGAGCGCAGCAATGAGCAGCGCAACAAAGAAGCCGATCCCGACGGATCGGTGCCAAAACCCGAACACGGCCTGACGCAGCAGCGACTCGCTATAAATGAGCGTGGCCTCGTGGGGCATGGTAGTTACCGGTCCAAGCTCAGCGACCCATCCACTGCTTGTTCTCCGTAGGAGCGCTGCAGAGGGTGGAAGGGGCGTGGATTGCCACCACGGCGTGATGGTGTGGATCGAGTCAATGTATGGCTCATTGTCACGCGCTCAATCTACCAATCCAAAGTGACGGAATGCTACAGGGAATAACTGGGCCAGTGCGACCTAAGCAGGAGGACGACTCGCGGGCATAGCAAGAAATAGAGGGCCATCTTGGACTAAGATGACTGCTCCAATGCCATGATGAGGCGACTGATCGTGGTCTAGCGCCTCCGGACGGCAGCCACGATATCCTTGGCTGCCTGAAGTCCCGAAAGAGCCGCCCCTTCCATGAAGCCTTGCCACTCGTAAAACGAATTCGTGTGCTCCCCGGCGAAGAACAGATTGCCGACCGGCGTGCTTTCCAGTCCTGCAATCGTCGTGAATTGGCCGGGCTTGTAGCAGGTATAGCTTCCCTTCGCCAGTTGATTGGATGGCCAGTGTTCAAGATGCGCGAGATACTGTGAGCCGAGGCGTGTGGCCGCACCGAGCACGCCGGGGTAGACGAGGTTGAGATCGGTGAGGAAGCGTTCAGCTTCCGTCTGCACGGCGTTCGGGTTGAGCCGTGCGCCGCGTGGGCCGCTCGAGTAGTCCGTCAGGATACCGCGTGTGGCTGTCGCCACGGTTGGATTGGTTTCCCATGTGGTCTGACTATTCGGTAGGTCCGCATAGGATGCGCCGTTGCCTCCCAGGGGCACCCAGGGGCGGCTCGAGAAGCCCACCATCATCTTGGCGTTGGTGCCGTATCCGAGCTGTCGGATGGCGGCTAATTTTTCGGGCGGAAGATTTAGGTTGGCGTCAAGTTCGATGTCACGCAACACGCTGAAGGGGAGCGTGACCACGACGATGTCGTGCGTTTTTGTGATGGTCCGATTTCCCTCCCGTAAGGTCAGTTCGATGCGTCCGGCGGCCGTACGCCGTACGCGCACGAGCGACGCGGCGTACGCGATGCGTCCCGAAAGCTCTGCAGCCAGTCCCGCCACGATGCCGTCGTTGCCGTTGACCAGGTGATAGCGCTCGTCGCTGAACACGCCCAAGGGTGTGAACTTCGAGCGCCGATCTGTATGGATAAAGAGCAAGAAATTCAGGCAGCTTTGCTCATCGGCGGCGAGCCCGTATTCGGCCTCGTAGGCCTCGATGATCGCCGCCTTGGCCAGCGGACCTGCCGGCATCTGCGCGCCATTCGCTCCTTCCAGGTAGGCCATCAAGTTGGTGTGGTCCAATACCTCATCCGTCTGAGTATGGCTCGTTGCGGTGACCTCGCGCGAGAGACGGTTCAGGTCCACCCGCATTGCCGACACGAAGTCACGAAACTCTGTCACCACCGCGGCTTCTGGATAGCGTTGCCCGTAGAAATGATAGAAGATCTCGCCGGGAACCTTGTTGACGTCTTCTTTCGCCAGTCCGAATCGTTGGGCATATCCCAGCATCGTCTTGTGGAGATTGTCGATAAGCTCTCCGCCGCGTTCGGCGACCTGACCGGGAAAGAAGCCGCGCAACGACCAGCAGCGCCCGCCCGCCCGTGTCGCCGCTTCGTACAGGGAAGCGGTCACGCCGTTCTGCTTGAGCGTGTCCGCGCAGGCCAATCCTGCGAGCCCAGCCCCAACAATGCCGACATCGATGGCGGCCCTGGGTGGAGGCGCCGCACCGGCCCGTCCGATGGCGCCAGACAGGAGACCGAGAGAAGCTATTCCTGCAGCTCCGGTATGCCGGAGAAACTCGCGTCGTGTGGCAGCCCGTGTGGTCGATCGGTGAGTCAGGTGGGCCAGCGTCTCAATCGTATCCACGTATGAGAAAGGGGCGTGGGCACCTGGTCGCACAGCAGCAATGAGGCGCATGAACCGTTGGAAGATTGCCGTCCTTGCCATACCCCTCCTCGCGCGCGCTATCGAATCGTGTGCGCACGATACAATAGCGGACGCCGTTTGGGAAAGAGGAAAGTAAGGCATAGGGAACCGTGTCCTGGCTCATGGCGGCAGGATGCGACAGAGAGACCAATTCTACTCGTAGCGGCAGTTCGTCTTGTCGTCCCTGCAGATCGGACCAACGGTTTGCAGGAAGCATCAAAGAATCACATCTTGTCTTGCTTTGTCCTCCATGGAGTTGATGAGGTGACTGATTGTGGCATCGTGCAAACCGACGGCCTGGCCGATTTCGGTGAGTGTATATCCGTGTGTGAAAGAGACCTAAGCCAGGAAATTCAATGGGCAGTGGAGAGCCATGGCCGATCCCGCACCGCAGCAATATAGCAGTACAAGATGTGCCCCTTAATTGCTGCTTAGTCGGGTGGAACCGCTTGTTGGGCCTCAGCATTCCTAGTCAAATCTTAAGCGCGCGATTTACGCGCAACCGTCTTTCCTCAGCTTCTCGTGCCCTCTTGAGTTCCTGTAGTCGTGCCTCGTGCTGCCGCTGCGCGTCGCGTTCCAGAGTCTGCTTGAGTACCTGAGATGCTCTAGGAAGCCACTGTTTGAAGTGATCAACGACCGATTGAGCACTATGCTCGGGAACTCCCACTGAAGCCGTGGCACCCGAAAATGAGAAACGCTCTGGCCCCGCACCCATCACAGAGCTAAAGCTTCCCATGTTCTGTAAAGCGTCGATCCAAGCGTTGGACACCGGCCGATCCAGAGTCAGAGCCAACCGCCCGTCATTCCATTCTACCGCGATGAGCTTCGGTGGTTCGAAGGCCAACGGGTCATCCACGCTACCCTCAGGGATAACCGTCTTGCTAATGGCGCTTAGTTTCTGCAGGGTCACTGCTTCCGCTTTGTATTTTTGGATTAGGCCCTTCAGAGTGGCAATGGTGCCTGGCCGTTCTTTGGGATTCTGGCGGAGCATCTCTGCCACGATCGGGTCTAGAAAGCCATACTCTCCCGCAACGTCGCCAATCTGCTTGTATTGAGTGCCATGCGGAACTGTGCCTGTGAATAATTCATTCAACATCAGTCCAAGGGCGTAGATATCCGCAGGAACACCCACCTCAGCGCCTCGTGCCCTTTGTTCCGGAGCCGCGTACTGAAAGTTGGCAAGACGTTGGTGAGCTTGAGTCTCCACGAGCGTAACCAATATGTCTTCCGTGAACTGCGCAACGCCAAAATCGGCGACTGCTACCGAAGCTGACGCTTGGTCAAGCAAGACGTTCTCGGGTTTCAGATCACGATGGATCACTCTTTGCAGATGCGCGGCCTCAACGCCATCGAGCAGCTGGCTAAAGACGTGGAATGTCTTGTCCGGTGGCGCGGTACTCCCGATGAACTGCCGAAGATTGCCGGTGTATCGGCGCATTACGTAGAAGGGGCGGGAACTGCCCGAAGACGTGTCTACCCCGTGGTCAACCAGTTCGACGATGTTTGGATGTTTCGTCTTGTTTAGGAATGCGATCTCGTTCTTGAAACGCCGCCTCTTGTCTGCCGAGACAGCATCAGATGACAATACTTTAATCGCGACGGGCTTTTCATCAAGGCCAAGGCCCCCATAGACAATGCCCGCGCCACCCTGTCCAAGCTGCTCCCGGGCCACATATGTTCCAAAAGTGGTCTCAAAGACCAACGGTTTCTTCAGCATTGTCTCTGCGTCCCTGAGGCTCAATTATTTCGTTTTCCCGCGTGACAGATGTATCAATCCCCCAAACCGCTCTTGAATCTGATCTTCTTGACCCACTTCGGGTAATCGATGAGCGGATTGCGGTTGCCCTGTCGGTGGAAGATGGCTTGGTTGCGATGTCGCTCATAGTCATCCACCGGAAATGCCTGGTGCCATTGGAGCAGCGTGGCAATACGATCTTGGGTGTACTCCTTTGCCGTGGCATTGATCTCGCCTGGATAGCGGAGCAGGAAGTAGAGTGTCGCACGTGCGACGACACCCTTGCCTCCGCTGGGTTCGAATTTGTTCTCTTCCCGCTTGCCGCACTCGTTTCGCGTGACCTCTTCAAAGTCCGGGAAGTCGAAGTAGGGCGTATTGCCACGGAAGCTATTGCATCCCGATTCGCAGGCGAAGAGATGATGAAGGTCTCCGCGCATCGGCTCCTTTTTCCCAAACCAGGACTGGGGCACCACGTGTTCGCAGTTATACGGTAGCGCCGCCTCCAAGAGGTCCAGCTCCTGACCGAATTGCGAGGCCGTCATGGTGGATTCTTGCAGCGCCAGCTCCCTCATTCGCAGACCACGTTCCTGATCGATCCTGAAGTCTTCCCGGATCAACTCTTCCGGGTCAAACTCCATCCCCGAGTAGATGCTGCGCAGTTTGCGGTTCGGGCGAAGATCAATCCACGGGTAGAGTTCCTTGCTCGGCTTGTACCCGGGTTTTGTCGCATGAGTGCGTCTGACCAAATCGGAGAGCGTGCTGAACAGTTCGTCCGGTGACAGTGAGGAAGAGAGGTCCGTGTAATAGGATTTTTTATCTTTTGCGTCGACCTTCTTGTCATAGTAGGGCCGGGTCCGCGCTTGGCGCGCCTCCTCCAGATAGGCTCGGAGTTCTTCATCCAGCGTCGTACTCGTGGCGGGGAGTGACGGTTCGGTGGAAGGCTGAGTCGGCTTGGCGTGACCGGTTGCAGCTGGTTGGGAGAGGTCTTGCATGAGTCCGGCGCCGCCCAGCTGAACGCTGATGCTTAGCGGGATGGTCCATGTAGCTACCCCTTCACGAATGTGCGGTGCGCCAAGTGATGGCGAAATGCGCGGCGGTCCGAGCGCCCCTCCCACCGACATGTTTGGGGTTTGGGCGGCCATCATTGGTATTGCCTCGAACATTTGGTCTCTCAATCGATGGCCCAGGCTGCCCAGCAACTGGCTCTTGATATGCTTCACGATGCGACTGACTCGGACCCCCTCGTTGGCAATCCAGTTGATGGCCCCATCATCCATGTCCGTCGTCCAGAGCGTATTATTCCGGGTCAGGATCCGACCCTGGTCGTCTCGTTTCGGCACACCCGAATGGTGGAGCCCCACCACTTCCCACTGGTCATTGAACAATGGCGATCCCGACGAACCCGGAGCCGTATCCGTGTGATAGTGGATAAAATTTTCCAGCATGTCGATAATTTGGTTCTCACGCAGGGCAATCTGCTTGGGGAGCCCGTTCGGATGCTGCACAATCGTGACATACTCGCCATTGATCACCTTGCCTTCGTCTTCGATCAGGCGAAGCCAGCCGAACTCCTCGATCCCGTGCCCCTCCACCGATCGTTCGACTACCGCGATGAGCGAAAAATCCAGCGGCTTGCTGGTGAGGAAGAAGCTCTCAGGGTCAAGTGCAAACGTCACAGTGGGCTGGGCATTTCCCTCGGGGTCGTCCTGGAAGTTGAACACGACGCGGGCTTCACGTCCCGCCTCTGCATTCTCCAGCACATGGTTGTTCGTGAGCAGTAGCCGCGGTGAGACCATGAAGCCGGTTCCCGATCCGATGTGCCGGCCATTCTGAAAGAGGCGGACGCAGCCCACGGCACGACTCGCCCGCAGGCCTAGATCCATATAGGAAATGCCCAAGAGATCGTTGCTCCCGATAATTCGCTCAAAGAGGATGTCGCTGAGGTTTTGGTCGGGGATGATACCTGGCGGTGGGAGCGTCCCGATCGCTGGTATCTGCTCCCGCCACGGCGCATCGCTCTCCCGTCTTGAGGGACTGGCCGCTCGGCCTTTGGCCCCGCGACGTTTGCCCAGTTCAACCACCGCCCGGGAAATATCTTCTGCAGCTATGCCGCGACGTGTGGATGAAATAGTCTCCACCACGCGCTCATTGATCCCCAGGCGCCTCAACCGAGCCCGTACTCGGTCCGGCATATCTGCTTGCAGAATATGTCCCGCTCGAATTGCTTGAACGCCTTTCTCTCGTTCGGTCCGACGTTCCCTGTAACGCTGTTCGGTCTCGGTGAGCATCTGATCTTCATGAACCATAGTGCCTCCTTAAAGAGCAGGGGCCGCCTGCATGGCAATACTCATGCTCGCCCCTGTTCGCCTTTTCTGTTTTGATCCCGACTTGATAACGTTAAAGAGCAGAAATATTTCCAGGAACTTTTGTTAGTTCCAGGCCAATTACTCAGAAGGTTCTCCTGGTTGCGAGTACCGCTTTCCCTGATCTTCTGGAGGTGCGAGGGAACGACGAGGCAGCGTCGACTTGATGCTTTGGTCCAATGAGCGATGGGTTCCCTTTGCGTGCTTGTGCGGGCGCAATCCTTTCTCGCGGTGAAGTCGTCGAGGTCGTAGGCTGCTCCCTGGTTTGGACTCTGGTTTCCTGCAGAGGTCGCAAGAGGGTCGGAGTTCGGACTCATTCGACCCGGGAGCTAAGGGTCTTGTGGACAATGAAGAAGGTGGGGCAGTTGATTGCTGTGCAGGAACTTGATTGGCGAAGATCAGCATGATGCCGATCACGAAGAGTGCGCCGAACATGGTTTGGCTGTGTGTCATGAAGTGTAGAAGAAAGCACACTCTATGCCAGGGCGGTTTGGTTGACAATGGAAAAAGCCGCATGCTGTTATACCTACGAGAATCGCGGGACTTGCGAGGAAAGCGGGACGGGTCGGATACTTCAGCTTCTCGAGTCGCGCCTGTCGCGCACGACTTGCTTGTCTCGCTTATAATTCACGGAGGCTTCTATGGATATGATGGGACGTGTGGGGCTGGTCGAGATTCCGATCTTGATCGCACCCGATCAAAAAGTCTGGATGGATCGCATGATTAAGGAGGGCAAGATCGCCATCCCTCCAGGCGGGACGCTGGAAAAAGGCTCGCTCTATTCGATGTTTGTCAGGATGCTCTTGCATAACGCCATGGAAGAGCAGAAGCGACAAGAAGTACTTGACGCGGAGGACGAGGACGACGAATAAGCAGGATGCTGAAAACGGTTCCCTGCGTCGTTCTCACGTCGCTCAAGCCCTCAACGTACCCCAGAGGGTACGCCTTCGGGCTCTCGCTCGTTGCGGCCTAGCAATGAACTCGTTTTGAGCATCCTGCCAATGCCTCGCCCTTGAGCTTAGTTCCGGGTTTGCTGATGAGTCAGTTTGGTCGACTTCCTAGGATTGCGGGGGTGTATCTAAACCGATTTAGGCCTGTATCCAAAGAGATTCACTCGCGGGGCGATTAGAGGCGCTTCATTGCGGAATGGGCGGCTTTGATGGTGTATTCGATATCGCGGGATGAATGTGCGGTTGAGAGGAAGGCGGCTTCGAATTGAGAGGGGGCTAGATACACCCCTTGCTCCAGCATCACGTGAAAAAATTTCCCGTATCGTTTTGTGTCCGACAGTTTCGCTGTATTCCAATCCACCACCGGGCCTGACGCAAAGAAGGCTCCAAGTATCGAGCCGACTCTGGTTTGCGTGAGCGGCACGCCCGCTTTTTTCGCAGCCTCTCCAATCCCTTTGGCCAAGGCAGAAGACTTTTCTTCCAGCTTCTTATAGATCCCACGGGCCTTGAGTTGCTTGAGTGTTTCAATACCAGCGGATACGGCTAACGGGTTTCCCGATAACGTTCCCGCCTGATAGACCGGCCCCAGTGGCGCGATCAGATCCATGATCTCTTTGCGCCCCCCATAAGCACCGACCGGCAACCCTCCGCCAATGATTTTCCCAAGCACCGTCAGATCCGGTGTGATGCCGTAGAGCGTTTGGGCTCCCCCGTAGGTGACGCGAAAGCCGGAGATGACCTCGTCAAAAATCAGGAGAATGCCGTGCTTTTCAGTGAGTCGACGGAGTGCCTGCAGGAATTGTGGCCCTGGCGGCACCACGCCCATGTTGGCTGCGATCGGTTCCAGAATAATGCAGGCTAGCGTGCCCCGCTGTTCCTGTACAATCTGTTGCACCGCTTGGATGTTGTTGTATGGGGCGGTCAACGTGTGCTTTGCAAAGTCCGCCGGAACTCCGAGCGAATCCGGAATCCCCAAGGTGGCCAACCCTGAACCGGCCTTCGCCAGCAAATAATCGCTGTGGCCGTGATAACACCCTTCGAATTTGAGAATGTTGTCTCGTTTGGTAAAGCCACGCGCGACACGAATGGCGCTCATGACGGCCTCGGTGCCGGAGCTGACGAGCCGGACCTTTTCCATCGATGGGAAGGCGTCGCGAATCATACGGGCGAGCGTGACCTCCAGTTCGGTCGGCGCGCCGTAACTGGTTCCGCGTGCGGCAGCCTTTTTAATCGCGTTGATGACCGAGGGAGCGGCATGGCCCAAAATCATCGGGCCCCATGAGAGCACATAGTCGAGGTAGCTGTTCTGATCGACGTCGTAGAGGCGGGCGCCTTTGGCCCGTGCAATAAATCTGGGTTGGCCTCCGACGGAGCGAAAGGCCCGCACCGGGCTATTCACGCCTCCAGGAATTACTTGCTGCGCGTCGGCAAACAGTTTGGCGGAACGAGTGGTTTTCATGATGGGCGCGCACAGTACCATGCAGTCGAGTCTTGGTCAAGAAAGAGACGGTGCATGTGATGGGATAAGGTGACCGGGGCCAAAAACGGTCAGAAGAGATACACCGATCAGCATTTTTTGATACAGGCGGTATGGCTGTGAGGCAGGGGATTTTCGTAATCCCTTGCAAACATGCCGCTTTAAGTGACGAGTCGATTGCGGCCTGACTCTTGCTCGGATCATGCGGGTACTACGAGATTCTAGACGCGATCCGGGGATCAACGATGAAGATTATCTGTTCATGGTGCCGACAAGAAGGGAAGGCCGCGCTCGTGGGCGAGAAAGCTCCTCTCGACGATGCACGGGAAACGCACGGGATTTGTGTTGTTCATCGCCGTACGGTTGAAGCCCGTATACGGACATCACTTCACACGGTTTCCCACTCGGGAGTCTCGACCAGATTATCTTTCTCGTTCTTTCGCAAATGGAGAGGCGTTTTGAACGTGACCAAGAAGATGCGCCCCTAGGAGAAGCACATCTTCTTGTCGATTCGTCGGAAGGTCCGCTTCCAATTACCCCTGAAACATTTTGAGCAACTGGTCGATCCCGCCGGACTCAACCTTGCCGTTCGGGGTCACTTTATCGATCACGTTGGGTAACAAGCTAGACAGTTGTGTACTTGCGGCCTCGGGTGAGACACCGGCCTTGCTAGCAAATTGGCTCAAAAAATCGCTCCCCAGGCCCTGCTTGATCTGATCCGGTGTGATGGGCAGGTTCTGTCCTGTGCTCACCCAGGAGTTCACAATGTCGCCGAGTCCGTTCTTCTGGAATGCTTGGACAATGCCGGCCAATCCTCCCACGCTGCTGTTCTGCCCGAGCAAACCCGTGAGAGCCTGCAAGAGAGGGTTTTGTCCTGCCTGCCCGCCCATTGCTCCACCGACCGCCTGTCCCAATTGATCCATGAGTCCCATCGTTGAGTCCTTTCCTTCCCGGAGGTTGAAAAATACCGCCGGCATTGTTCCTGTGCTGGAGTCTTCCCGGCGGCCTGTTAAACTGCCCTACGAGCGTTGGTCTATGATTCGACCAGAGCCTCTACCGTAATCGAATGGCAGGTCCGTTATCAATCGATGCTAGCCTCGCGAAGGTTTCCGTTTGGGCTGCCGCTGTCGCGCATTCGGCTTCCGATTTGGTTCTTCCTTGATTTCTTCCATCCCCCAGTGAGCCCGCTTCGCTTTTTCACGCTCGGATACGGCAAACAACACGTGAAATGGAATCGCTCGTCTCGCGCCCATTCCCGCCTGTCCGCTTCCCCAGGCTTCTCCTGCGTCGCGCAAGATCTCAAGGAGGGTTTCATACTCAGTATCGTCGCTGGATAAGACAGAGGCCGCATCGGTGATGAGCAGGATATAGCCCTTGGTCGGCAGCCATTCCAAATCAGCCAGGCATTCTTCGAGAGCGTCCCAGTTATGACCGAAGTAGTCGGGGAATTCCAACGCCTGTGCGAATTCCGTAAACAGAGCTGCCGGTGTCTTGCAGTGACGGCCGTTGATGACCTTCAGCGCCAACCCTACTGGTGAGCGGATGAGCGATTTGACGGGCTGTCCGTCTGTGACCGTAAGCAAGGACGTCCAGGGGGCCTTCGTCGATTGGAGATAGGCGGTCAACATCGGTGTGGATTTTGGGGTCATGGCGGCTCATTCAAAGGGATGAACGTTCGGTAGTGGTTGCCGGTGTAGTAGGCCTTTCCCGTATCTTGTTCGATGACGATTCGCTCTGCGTCCCGCGAGTGGCCGCGCAGTTTAGGGTTCACATCATACTCACGATAGTGGCCCTGGGGAAGCCGACGCTCGCGATTTTGAAACTCCCTGCCGCCGATATATCCAGGGAGGGCTTTGCCCCCATGCTTCTGAATTGCCTCCAGCAGGTCTTTGGCTTTTTGTAGGGGCTCCTTCGCGGCTCGATGCGATCGTCGATCAGGTGGCGGCGTGGTTGTGGTATCGCGAAGTACTGGCCCTGCGGATTGAACAGTCGGGACAGAGGACGGTTGGACGGCTGGTTCAGGAGACGATCCTCCATCGAAGCATGCTGTGAGGCTGCCCAGCAACAGCCCGCAAAGGACAACGAGTATTCCATAGATCTTCCAGGCTCGATCCATAGTATCCCGTTCGAGTCACGAGGCGAGAGAGCACACAGTGCGAATCCTAGCACGCATGATCTCGAAGGATCAACGAACAGGAGCGGCGTGGGCACTTGAGCCGTGCCTTGTTGCTATCATTCATTTGCCAGCGTAGCATCCAGCGTATTCTTTGGGTTGAGGATGTGTTTCGGTCCGGTATGATGGTCGCGTGCGCCAGGACGAGCCAACGAGGTACAGAATGGAATCCGCAGTAGATCGGCTTGAATTTGTGACAGTCGAAGGGCTCTTGGCCTACGGAGAGATGCTGGCGTGTCGCACTGCCGGTGAGGGAGTTACATTCCCACCCCTCCCAACTTCCTCAGTCGGTCGACCACAGCGAACCCGTGATGCGATGGAGAAGATCAGGGTGTTTGTACAGGGTGCGCAAGGGGGTTTTCCTGGGGCAGAGGAGTATCGAGCCGCCCGTCGCACGCTGATCGAAGAGGGTTGCCGGGGTGACGAACTGGTGTTCTTTGCCGCCTGGAATGTCCTCCTCGCAGCAGGCGAGCTGGCACCGCTCCTCCGCATACCAATCAGGTCAGTGCAGAAGCCGGCGCATCGTCGGCCGGTGGCAATCGTACCGCGCGCGCAACTGACGCCGCAATTGGTCGAAGATCGTATCGTGCTGGACTTGGGTGAGGATCGGTTCTGGCTCCTGCCGCGCGACTTAACTGGTCGCACGCTTCTGTTCACGATGCGTCATGGCATTTCACGTATGGAGAGCGCTACCTATCGAGTCGGGCGCCGCTTTGCGAACGTGCTGGATCCTGAGCGAGGCGTCCCCAAAGCCGACGCAGTCGGTGCCGCCCTGGCCCGGATGCTGGGCGTGGTGGGGCAACAATTGGACTTCCTGCACATTCAGAACTATCTCGATCCGCGCACCTTCGTCCATTTGGTGAGCCAAAGCCCCAATACAAGACAGTTGTATGAGCGGGTGATCGCGGCACTGATGCAGGCGCATCCTGCTGAGGCACTCCCGCCTGCCTGCGATCCCGCGTTAGACTCCCAGGATTTCGGATGGGTCACAGGTCTGGAGAAGAAGGTGGAAGCCGAGGAGGCCGCAAAGGCATTCGGCGTGGATGTACCGACGGCCAAGCGCCTGATCAAACATCCCCTCTACAGCTACCCGGGTGGGCATTCTTTCTTCGATGTCTATGTGGATATCGTCGATGGATTCCGCCGGTTGGGTCAGTCCCACCAGGGGAAAGCCGTGTGCGTGTATAGCCACAGCTCTACATTGCGGGCGCTCATGATTTATCTCGATCCTCGTCCCTTTCGCGAAGCCTTCACCGAGTTTGGCGAATATAAAGAGGGACAGGATAACGTGGTCTTGCTGGCCTACGAACAGGGACTCTTATCCGGCTATTCAACCGCTGTGGGTTTATCAGCGCGGGAACGGGCAGTGCGGGAGACCTGGGTGAAGGTCGAGCGCGAACGTAGAGACCGGATCACGCTCAAGCCACGACAGATCAAGCGGATTGTGGCATTGGTCTCGGGTGGCGATTTTGCCGGGGCCGGCGCCGCGTTGAAAGAATTGCGCGTGACAGGACACCGGTTTGGCCTGGAAGTCTACTTCGTCCGTCACGGGTTCTTAGGTCTGGCCAACAATTGGATTACAGCCGTCACCGAGCAGGATACCCGCGGGATGGGCAGCCATGCGAGCAGTCCGATTGGGAGCAGCCGATTCGAAGATTTTAAGGATGAGCAGGTGCAACAGGCCACCATGCGGCATCTTCGACCCTATATGGAAGACGGCGCCTTGGTGGTCATCGGTGGGGACGGGAGTCTTCGAGGCGCGCGGGCGCTCTATGAAGGATTTGGGGTCCAGGCTGTAGGGATTCCTGGCACGATCGACAATAATCTCGCGGGAACGACCTCCCTGGGTTTTCATTCGGCCGTGTCTCTGGCGAATCAATCCATCGAGTCGCTGAAAGCCACCAGTTCCGCCATGGGCAGTGTCTTTTTCGTCGAGATTATGGGGGCGGGGTCCGGCCATCTCGCCCTCGCTTGTGCGTATCAGGCCAGAGCTGAAGGTCTCTTGGTCAACGAACATCCCGATCCTGACGTGTATATCGACGACTTCATCCTGGGCACGCTCAAACGCACCTTTGGCGTCCCGAACAAAAGCCATCTCTTTGTGGTGGCGGAACAGACGCCCCATCGCCATCACCCGGATGGCGGCGTACGAGGTCTTGTGGAGTATGTCGCCGGTGCGCTCGCCACATGGCCACAATTTCAGGCGCACCCCGGCGAATATCGCCTCGCCCCTACAACCAAAGCCACGATCCTCGGGCACACGTTACGGGGGGCGCCTCCAACTCCCGAGGACAAGACCATCGGACAAGATCTGGCCTATGAAGCGATTCGCCGTCTCGTCAAGGAGCCGGAGCGGGTGGTCGGGTGCATGTTGGCCTATCGCGGACCCGGCGCCATCGAGGCGATCCCACTCCACGCTGTGGCGCCGAAGCAGTTCGACTGGGAGATCTTCGCCCGAATGCACGGGAGCGACCTGCCCTAGCCTGTCTGATTCATTTGGTCTGTTCGGTCTGTCTCGTTTATTTGGTTTATTTGGTTGAACCAGACCAACCAGATAGACCAGATGAACGAGGCTGCCTGCGTCTGAAATGGCGGTTGCGTTGTGGGCTTGGTGGTCGTTTGCTAGAATGGCATTCCTAGCAGGCTGCTGAAAAAATCGGTGTATACATAAAGCGTGAACAGAATCTTACATATGGGCGGATAGCAAAATAATCGCAGGATGCTCAAAATAGCCGTCCAGCAAGGCCGCAGCGAGTGAAGGACCGGAGGCGTACCCTCTGGGGTACGTTGAGGATCTGAACGATGCGAGAACGACGCTGGCGGACTTTTTCAGCATCCTGCTAGAGATCCTCGCGAGCAGAGCAAGAAAAGCTGGACGTGCGTGAAATGTGGGATACGTTGGAATCGTGTTTCCCGCCTGTCTTGTCTGTCTCAAGCAGCGCGCATTCCGATTGCCCGATATCCAGTGACAGTATTGTTTATGCGTAAAGCCAAAATCGTGTGCACTATTGGTCCCGCCAGTGATTCGCCCGCCTTGCTAGATCAGTTAATTGAAAGCGGCATGAACGCGGCTCGACTCAACTTTTCTCATGGGACCCACGAATCGCATGCGCGTGCGGTCAAGGCCATTCGTGAAGCAGCGGATCGTCGGCGCGTGGCGATCGCAATTATCCAGGACCTGCAAGGACCGAGGATCCGTGTTGGAGAAGTCGATCAGGAGGGGCTCGATCTGGTTGCCGGACAGACTGTGAGGCTCGTGACGACTCTGCTCCGGTCTGGCGGTCAACTCGGCGCACGGTCTATCACTCCATCCGTCATGCATGAGATTCCGGTAACGTACCAATACCTGGTGCGGGATGTCCTGCCAGGCGCCCGCATCCTCATTGACGATGGGCTCATCGAGCTGATGGCTGTTCGGATTACCGACGGCGCCGTCGAGTGTGAAGTCGTGACCGGGGGGCGACTCATTTCGCACAAAGGCATAAATTTGCCCGACACACGCATCAGCGCGCCCACGCTGACAGACAAAGATCGGGACGATCTCCGGTTCGGCATCGCGCAGGGGGTCGACTATGTGGCCCTCTCGTTTGTCAGAGGTCCCGAAGACGTGGTGGCGGTAAAAAAAATAATGGCAGACTGGGGTGGCGATGTGCCGATCATTGCGAAAATTGAACGGCCGGAAGCGGTTGAGTGCTTGGACGCGATTCTCGATCAGGCGGATGGCGTGATGGTGGCGCGGGGCGATCTGGGAGTGGAGATGGGGCCGGAGGCGGTCCCGCTCCTACAGAAACGCATTATCGCCGAAGCCAATCGCCGCCGCCGGCTTGTCATCACGGCCACACAGATGCTGGAGTCCATGACCCACCATACGCGCCCGACCAGGGCCGAAGCGTCGGATGTGGCCAACGCCGTGCTCGATGGGACTGATGCCGTCATGCTGTCCGCAGAAACGGCAATCGGACAGCACCCGGTTGAAACAGTCCGTGTCATGGACCGCATCGTTCGAGCCGCAGAGGAGGGGACTCGATCGGGGTATCGGCGCGCTTCTGACGCGCCACAGGGGGGAGGCTCATTCCCGGAAGCTATTTGCCATTCGGCCTCTTCAGCAGCTTCAACCATCGGGGCGAGCGCCATCGTGGCATTTAGCGAACGGGGTACGACGGCGCGCTTGCTATCGAAGCAGCGCCCCGACGCGTCGATTATTTCGTTGACTCCATTTGAGGCCGTGCGGCAGCGGATGGCGCTGTACTGGGGTGTGATTCCTCATACGATGCGGCAGATCGCCCAAACCGATGAGCGGATTGATGAAGCGGAACGCCGACTGAAGACCGAGGGACTGGCGACCACGGGACAGCAGATCGTGATTCTATCAGGGACCAGGATCGGTCAGCCCGGGGAGACCAATTTTATGAAGTTACACAAAGTCGGGTGATCTGAACCTGTTGAGCGGGTCCTTTGCCTGGACAGCGCCCACGAACTGAGGTATCGATTGCGGGACGCGCGTAAGGGAAGCATACGCAGTTTATCCAGGAGGAGTAAAGATTGGAAGAACAGTACACATGGTGACATCCAACGTTGTGGGGTGGTTCCTGTTTTCCTTGTGCCAGTTGCTTGTCCTGGTGTTGTCATCCGGAGATGGGCTCGCGCAGGCCGGGTCCATCAAGCATTCACCGTCCGACGTGGTGAAGCGGTATGTGGAGCTCGATCACAAGGGAGCGCGGCTCGATGCCATGTCGGCCGAAACGGTCGCGTCCTACACAGGGTGGAATGAGGAACCGGCCTGGGGGCATGTCGTCGTCACACGAGGGTTTGTGGTGGCGGAGCAGTATCGTCAATGGGAGGTGATCGATAGCCTGGAAGTCATCATTCCTGTGACCTTTCAGGTCATTGGCTCGGTGTATCTGGAAACCGCCGGGTTCGTTCAGCGGGTTGAGACTGAAGAAGTTCGGTTTCGCGTGAAAGGCGTCAAGAATCGATGGAAGATTGTCGAGCCGATGCTTCCTCCTCACGTGGGGCAGAAGCGGATGGTGAATTTTGTGCGCGACGCCTGGGTGAAGGAAACCGATCCAACGAAGCGAGACCGTCTGGGGGTATTACAAGAAGAGTTGCGAAAGGCGAAAGAATAATGGGGAAGACCTCGGTCGAGCTGTTGATTTTCGATCTAGATGGGACGCTCATCGAGTCCAAATGGGACATTGCTGCGTCAGTCAATTTCACGTTGGCCGAACTGGGGCTGTCGCAGCGGCCTATCGAGGAAATCTTCGGGTTTGTGGGGGATGGGGTAAAACAGTTGTTGCGCTTGTCGATCGGCGAGGATAGTCGGGTCACCTTCGACGAGGCGTTACGGGTGTTCAGACGCCAGTACTTAGCCCACTGCCTCGATCGCACGACCTTCTATCCCGGCATTGGAGAGATGCTCACGCATTTCGCAAGCAAGCGGAAGGCCGTCGCCACCAACAAGTCGATCGAGTACACCCACGCAATTCTTCAAGGACTCGGAGGGGATCATTTTCAATGCGTCGTCGGAGGGGATCACGGGTTCGGGTTAAAACCGGAGCCTGGTATGCTGTTGCATGTCATGGAGCAGCTCAACGTATCGAGGGAACAGACCGTGCTGGTCGGGGACAGCACCAACGACATCAACGGCGGGCACAATGCTGGGATTCGTGTCTGCGCAGTCGGGTATGGGATGGGGAACCGACCCAAGATGGAAGCCTGCCGCCCGGACTGGTTTATCGAACGACCGGAGGAACTCATGGAGCTATTCATATGAAAAACATGTTGAGGTTGAGTAAAGGCAGTAAAAAAAATGGTCGGTGCTTTCTGATTCTCTGTGTAATTCTTGGCCTGAACCTTAGCCTCGACCTCTCGCATGCGGCTCCCGGCCTGGCGGATCGTGTGGTGGAACAGAAACTGGCAAACGGGTTGACGGTGCTGATGGTCGAACGACATCAGACGCCGGTGGTCTCCCTCAACATGACCTTCAGGGTTGGGGGCGTGAATGAACAGGTCGGACAAACCGGCCTGGCGCATCTCTACGAACATATGGCGTTCAAGGGGACGAGGACGGTCGGGACAAAGGATTATGAAAAAGAGCGGCCTATTCTCGAAGAGTGGTTTCGAGTGGGGACCGAGCTGGAGCAGCGGCAACGAGAACTTGCCCGGAAGAGCCAGGAGAGATCTGCCAGTTCTGAAGATCGGGCAGTCATCGAGAAATTGCAGAAGCGATTCACCGAACTACAAGATCAGGCGGGCCAGTTCGTGGCAGGCAATGAAATGGCCTTGCTCTACCAACGTCACGGGGCGGTCGGGCTTAATGCGGCGACCGGCAAGGATTTGACCCGCTATATGATCAACCTTCCGGCGAATCGTCTGCCTCTGTGGGCCGCGCTCGAAGCCGATCGTATGGCGCATCCGGTCCTTCGTGAATTCTACAAGGAACGTGGAGTGGTCATGGAGGAGCGGCGGTTGCGGAATGACGACAGCCCCAATGGATTATTGTATGAAACCTTCACCTCGGCTGCCTTCCGCGCGCATCAGTATGGCATTCCGACGATCGGGTGGGAGTCGGATATCCTGTCGCTGACACCGGCCGACACCGACGCCTTCTTCAAAGCGTACTATGGCCCCGGCAATGCCACGATTGCCATCGTGGGCGATATCAATCCGAGGGAGGTCATGACGTTGATCGAGCACACGTTTGGCACGATCCCGGCTTCGCCTTCGCAGCCCCAGCTTGTCACGGTTGAGCCGCCTCAACGAGGGGAGCGGCGCGTGGAGGTAGAGTTCGATGCCGAACCGTCGCTGATCATCGGGTATCACAAACCGGCGTTGGGCCATCCAGACGATTATGTGTTCGACGTCATCGACGCGGTGCTGAGCGACGGGCTTACCTCCCGGCTTTATACGAGTCTGGTCCGTGAGAAACGGATTGCCGCTTCGGTCGGCTCCGATGCGAATTATCCAGGGGTCCGCTCCCCAAATCTGTTCATCCTTAATGCCACGCCGCTTGCACCCCATACGACGGCAGAAGTCGAAGCGGCCATCTATGCCGAGATCGAACGGCTCAAAACGGAGCCGGTCTCAGCCAAGGAGCTTGAAAAGGTGTTGAATAATCTCGATGCCGATTTGGTCCGTGCGCTTCGATCCAACGGAGGTCTTGCGTCTCAGTTAGCGCTCTTTCAGACGGTGGCGGGAGACTGGCGCTACGCGTTAAAGTCCCGAGACAAGATCGCTGCGGTCACGGTGGCTGATATCCAGCGTGTGGCGACTGAGTATTTCACGAAATCGAACCGAACCGTGGCGACGTTGGTGAAGAAATCCGGAGAAAAACATGTTGCGACGGCGTCGCAACGCGAGGTGGCGCGATGATGAACGTGACACGAGGCTTGACCGTACTGGGCGTATTGGCCGTGACGTGTATTTCGCTGATGTCCGGTTGTGCCGGAAGTTCGATGTTGAACGATCCCAGGCAGATGACGTTTAAGTCGGTAGAGTTTACTCCACCCGAACCGGATCGCGTGGTGCTCGAGAATGGGATGGTCGTCTACCTCCTGGAAGACCACGAGTTACCCTTGATCAGTATGACTGCAACGATGCGAACAGGCAGCTGGCTTGACCCGGCGGAGAAGATCGGACTGGCGTCGTTGACAGGCTCCGTCATGCGGACCGGTGGAGGCGGGAGTCTGTCGGCTGAACAAGTGGATGAAGAACTCGAACAGTTCGCCGGGGGGCTCGGTATTTCGATCGGGCGGCAATCCGGTTCAGCGTCGCTCGATGTGCTCAGCAAGGACTTGAAGCGGGGACTTCAGATTTTCGCTGGACTCATTCGGACACCTACCTTTGAACCGGCGAGGGTTGAACTGGCCAAGCTGCAGACCATCGAGGGGATTCGTCGTCGGCAAGATAACCCCGGTGCGATCGTCGGACGTGAGTTCGTCAAGCTCTTGTACGGAGAGGATCATCCGTCGGCGTGGGAAAGCAGTATCAAATCCATCACCCGCATCACCAGAGATGACCTGGTCGCGTTTCACCGGAAGACCATCCATCCGAACGGCATCATACTGGGGGTAACAGGGGACTTCGACAAATCCGAAATGCTGGCCCTCCTGCGCGACGTATTCGGCGATTGGAAACAAGGCGAGGTGCCGGTGCTGAAGATTGCCGACGTGCCCCAGAGCCAGCCGCCGAAACCCATTGTACGGTTCGTGAATAAGGAAACTTCTCAGACGCATCTCCGTCTGGGTCATCTGTCGATCAAACAGCATGACCCCGACTATGTGTCGTTGGCGATCGCGAACGACATTCTGGGAGGCAGTTCGTTTCGCAGCCGTCTCTTCAACGACGTGCGAACCAAACGGGGCTTGGCCTACTCCGTCGGCAGCCGGTTGAATACCGGGGTGCACGATCAAGGGGTTTGGTTGATGCGTGCGGAGACGAAGTTGCCGTCGACGCAAGAGGTCATCGCTCGGTTTGTGGCGAACATGGAGCGGATGCGGACGGAGTTGGTGACGGACAACGAGCTGGCAGAAGCGAAAGAGGCGTATGTGAACTCGTTCGTGTTCTCCTTTGGCAGTCCATCCGCGATTGTGGGGCGGTTGATTGAACTGGAATACGACGGGCTTCCCAAGGATTTTCTCCAGCAAGTGCGTGCCCGCGTCGTCGCGTTGACGAAAGAGGAAATCTTGGCGGCAGCGAAGAAACATTTCAATCCAGAGCGCTTGACCATTGTTGCCGTCGGGTCCGGCGAAGCCCTGCCGAAGTTGCTGTCTGGATTCGGGGAAGTGAAAGAAATAAAGTTGGCTCCGGAGAGCTGAGAAGGGAGTGACCAGGTGCCCTCCTTGCTCGCAGAACGCGCACGATGAAGAGGATGGAAGGACACCCACATTGGTCCTGTGCTCCCGGAACGCGCACCCTGAGAAGGGCCTCGTTCGACGGCCGCACTTAGACCAACATGGGTGTCCTTCCCAGAGAGAAAAGCTAGCAAGCTTGGAAGGGTCGTTGTATTGATAGACGAATGTGCTCGCGTGGGACAAGAGCGCGTCCCGGCGCGCTTGGGGTTGGGTGGGTGAGAATGTTGCGCGCAGTAGAGGGCAGCCTTGGCCACTCCCTTAAAGTGATGTGAGCAAGTTGCTCGCTCGACGGCCGCAATAGGGGAATAACCGAGCCCCCGCCCCAGGGAATGAATGCTTCCGGATCGTTGGGTGAGGGAGTGGTGAGAAGAGGCAGATGGTTGAGTTGAAGCCAAAGGCTTAAGTATGCCGCTTGAAGACGATTTCTGCGACATTATCAAGAAGGCGCGGACCGGCCAGGGACTCTCGGTTGGCGATGTGGCGCAGATGGCCGGATTGCCTAGCGTGAACATCACTGCGCTAGAGCGTGGCGCTTGCCCACCTGATCGCTCTGAGGTTCAGGCGCTGGCTGAGGCGTTAGGACTTCGCCCTGGTCCGTTGGAGCAGATTGCGATCGAAAAGTGGGAACCGGCGATCGCCCCCCCTGTCTCCTGGATAGAAACCGTGCGGGGATCGATCGGTGGCTATGGGGTGCAGGGCTATGTGGTCCATGACGGTGGTGAAGCGCTGCTCATCGACACGGCGTACAATGCGCCGGCGATGATCGAGTGTTTGTCCATGCACCACCTGAAACTGGTTGGGATCTGTCTGACACACGGTCATGCGGACCACGCCGATGGGGTCGAGCAGATTTTGAAGTTTCGTGAGGTGTCGGTGTATCTCGGACCTGAGGATGTCGATCTCCTCAGTTGGCAACCCCCGGCGGCACAGCTCAAGGCGCCGGAACAGGGTCAGACGATTTCAGTCGGGCGTCTCAGCGTCCATTGCCTCCCCACGCCTGGCCATACTCCTGGCGGGATCTGTTATCGTGTCGATGCTGACTCGCAACATATCTGCTTCGTCGGCGATACGTTGTTTTCTGGGTCTATTGGCCGGTCGAATCCCTGCACGTTGTATCGCACGCACCTACAATCGGTCCGGACTCAGGTTCTTGGGTTGCCGCCTGAATATCGTTTGTTGCCTGGTCACGGACCTGCCACGACGGTTCGTGAAGAACGAGACCATAATCCCTTCGCCACAGATCATTGAAGCAGGATGCTGAAAAAGTCTGCCAGCGTCGTTCTCGCATCGTTCAGATCCTCAACGGGGACCCGGCCGCCTCACCACTCGGCGGCGCGCACAGACGTGGTGCTCCTTATTCGTCGCACCGTGCGCCCCAGAGGGTACGCTTCCGGTCTTCACTCGCTGCGGCCTTGCCGGACAGTCTTTTTGAGCATCCTGCGCGAAGTTTCTATTTTGTCCTAGACGTGCAGGCGAGTGAATTTCTACTGCGTCACGATAGCTTTGTGGCAATCTGTTAGAAGATGATTCTATGAGCCTCGATCAGCGGAGCGATGACCAACCGACCCGTAGCGGAGAGCTGCCGGTTGTGTCGGAGCCGTCTGAGGATCCCAGTCGTCTCCCCCAGGGCGACGAATTCGAGGAGGCCCCCTTTTCGAAATGGATCCTGCCCGTCAGCCTATTTGTTGCGACAATCTTTACTACTCTGTGGGCGGGGGCGTATCAGGTGTACAACGGACCGATTCGCGGACCGGTCAATCTTCTGCTTGAACAGCCTGAGATACTCTGGAGCGGGATTCCCTTCGCCGCCACGCTCTTGACCATTCTGGTCACCCATGAATTCGGGCACTATGCGCTCTCTCGTATTCACGGCGCCCCGGCGTCATTGCCGTTGTTTATCCCGGGCCCTCCCTATTTCATCGGCACATTCGGGGCGATTATCCGGCTGCGCGGGCCGATTGTGAATCGCCGCGCGCTGTTCGACATCGGCGTGGCTGGCCCACTTGCCGGGTTTATCGCTGCAGTCGTCGCGTTGGTTATTGGCCTGAATCTGTCGACGGTTGTCGATCGGACGGCGACTCATGGATTGCAGTTGGGCGAACCGATACTCTTACAGTTCATTGCGTGGCTGGTTGTCGGATCCATTCCCCCTGAAGCAGACATCGTCTTGCACCCCATCGGGTTTGCTGCCTGGTTCGGTCTATTTGTGACGTCGTTGAATCTGATTCCCATCGGCCAGCTCGACGGTGGACATGTGGCCTACGCTTTGTGGGGCAAGCGCCAACGCACGATGGCATTTATCATGGTGCCGATCCTCATTGTGCTGGGATATGTGGGCTGGCCCGGCTGGTGGCTCTGGGCCGTTATGTCAGGGCTATGGGGTCTCGGGCATCCTCCGGTGCATGATATCCATGTTCCCTTAGGTCGAGAGCGGGTCATTGTCGGATGGATTGCCTTGGCGGTGTTTGTGCTGACGTTTGCTCCAGTTCCTTTCTCCTTCCACTAGCAGAATGCTGAAACAGTCCTCCAGCTTCGTTCTCGCATCGTTCAGACCCTCAACGTACCCCTGAGGGTACGCCTCGGGCCCTCACTCGCTGCGGCCTCGCTGGGCGGCCTGTTTGAGCATTCTGCACCTCTTCTGCTGCAGCGTCTTTGGATCGAAACCAGGTGTAGCCCATGACTGCTTGTATAGGCGGATAGCGTTGCGGTTAGGACAATCCCATAGACTACAGTTCTAGCATTCGACCAAAAGTGAAGGGTTATGGCTTCTTAGCGTCGAGCCGGATCAATCGTTCTGTAAGTTTCTTTCCAAAATCATCAATAGCAATCTTCTTGGCTTGGTCTATCGAATCTCCATCTTCTAAGACAAATGCCGGTCCTATCCTCTTCGCTATTCCTTCAGCTTCTTCTGTCGCGTAGAGGTATTCATTCCGGACATCCCATAGCGATGCTTTGATCATAACGAGCGCATCGCTGTGCGTTCCAGGGATAAGGTAGGCTCCGATGATCGTCCAATAAAAAAAAGCGGCAGGATTATTGTACCTATCTACGGATGAGGCGTTGTTAATGATTAGTAGCGCGTCGGCGCCATAACGCGCTGCTGCAAGCCGAAGATTTTTTAAGTTGGCTCTGTAATTAGAATATTCCAACTGGTGCCCCAATTGCACGGTGGCATCGGAGACCAGGTAGATATTCGATACCACGCCGGCCTCCTTGAGTTGATTCCCAAAAGCCAGAAGAGCATTTTTCTCTACATCGGTCCAAAATACTTTTCGGTGGTAGGTCTCGGGAGAGTGAAGGTAAATGCCCAGTTTGAATGGAGAAGATAACTGTGGTTTAAGATCCAGGACAGATTGGATGTCTTGGTCAGTGACGGTTTGACCCAACGAGTCTCTGAGAGAGCCCCTGTCGAATCCTTTGCTGGCTGCACACCCTCCTAAAGTAAGCACCAGAAGACCCACCATGATCGCTTTCATCCCGCCCTCCCGATCCCGGTTTACTAAACGATATCCCAGTGATGGATTATATCGCTATTTCGATATTCGACAAGGATTCGAGCGCAAGCATCAACGCATGGGTGCCGCTGCGACCGTGTCCGAGTGTTTGGACGGTCTGATAAAGCTGGTGTGCCAACGTGAGGCCTGGGAGTGTGAGCCCCATGCGTGTCGCTTCTTCCAATGCGAGGCCCATGTCCTTGATGAAATGCTCGACAAAAAATCCTGGGTCGAAGTTGCGCTGGAGAATCCTCGGCGCCAGATTGTCCAAGGTCCAACAAGCGGCTGCGCCGCCGCGGATCGATTCGAGCATCCGGTTCAGATCGAGCCCCGCTTTGTAGCCATAGAGCAGACTCTCGCAGACACCGACCATCGTGCCGGCGATCACGATTTGATTGCAGAGTTTTGCCTGTTGCCCGGTGCCGGGTTCTCCCTGATGCACAATCTTTTTCCCTAATAGTTCAAATAGCAGGATCACGGCTTGCACCGATGTTGTGTCACCACCGATCATGATTGAGAGCGATGCATTCTTCGCGCCAACATCGCCGCCAGAGACAGGAGCATCGATGGCAGAGAGATTGTTCGCTGAGGCAGCCGCGGCGATGTCACGGCTTAATGCGGGTTGCGTCGTCGTCATGTCGATGAGAACCATCCCAGCTCGCGTGCCGGACAGGATTCCAGTCTCGTCGAAATAGACAGCACGCACGTCTTGGGGAAAACCGACCATCGTGAAGAGAACATCGGATTGAGTTGCCACTGCGCGAGGGCTCTCAGCCCATTGCGCCCCCCGATCGAGCAATGATTGCGCCTTCGACTGTGTGCGGCTATGGACCGTCACACGATAGCCGGCCGTGAGCAGATGGCTACACATCGACGACCCCATGACGCCGGTGCCGATCCAGCCGATCCTTGTTGTCTCTGGGCTAGCAGGTTGAACAGTCATCGTTCGCGTGCTTGCTTATTCGGCGAGCGGGGTGATTCGGTCCGCCACCGCTTGAATGACGCCTTCTTGTTCTCTCGCCACCTTCAATCCTTGAAAACTCAAATAGTAGCCCCCGTGACTCGGCGACTGGATCGTGGCAGCGAGTTCAATCCGTTGCCCTTCTTCGACATCGGGGTCTTTGACGGTCGGGACCCCGCAACGTCCGTAGACCGCGACGTTGATCGAGGATGTCTCGTCTTCCAGGTAGAACAAGTAGGCGCCGTAGCACATCGTGCCGGCCTGGAGCTTGTAAGGATCGAGGGGCGTCACATTGCGAACAGTGCCCCGCAACGTGACCTGTTTCAAGTGAAACGACTTCGGCGTGTCGATAATCTCACGAATGGTGATGGGCTCCGCGGCTGAAACAGAGGGAGAGTCGACCACAGCCCCCACAAGCCAGAGGACGGCGAGGAGACCGAGCAACGTGTGTGCACGCGATGTATTGTCCTGTCCCACGGTTCTATTTTACAGAAGGCCGTTGCAGAAGTCCCTTCCGCCTCTTCGACGAACTCGTTATAATCCGCCCACCTTTTCTGGAGAATCACACATGATCGATGACGCACAACTTGAACGCTACATCACAGACAGCCGCCTCCGGTTTGAAGACCTGCTGGGCCAGATGGTGGAAATTCCTTCGATCAGCATGGATCCGGCTAGAGCTCCCGACATCCGTCGCATGGCAGACTTTGCGCGGCAGCTCCTCACAGACTTGGGGGCCGACGTTCGAATTGTAGAAACCGGTGGCTATCCGATCGTGTCAGGCGGATGGATGACCGGAGTCCAACATCCGACGGTCACCATCTACAATCATATGGATGTACAGCCGGCGCAGGAGCCGGAATGGAAGCAGGAGCCTTTTGCATTCAAGAACGAGAACGGGTTGTACAAAGGCCGTGGCGCCACCGATGACAAGGGTCCTGCTCTCTCGGCCTTGTTCGGCGTACGGTATGCCATTGAGCAAGGAGTGCCGATTAACGTCCGGTTTCTTTGGGAGCTGGAAGAAGAAATCGGCAGTCCGAACTTTTCGGCTGGGCTCAAGAACCAAGCGGCTATTCCTCGGCCGGATTCAGTCGTCGTGTCGGATACGATCTGGCTCGCGAAAGGAAAGCCGGCCATGCCCTATGGTCTGCGCGGTCTGCTGGGCGCGCGCCTCATGCTACGCACGGGAACGAAAGACGCGCATTCCGGCGTGACGGGCGGCGCCGCGCGGAATCCGCTTGCTGAACTGATGGAAGTGGCAAATGCCTGCGTCGATGCGAAGAGCGGCAAGGTGAAGATTCCCGGGTTTTATCAGGATGTGGTCGAACCGACGAAAGCAGAGATCAAGAGTTTTCTGGCATCAGGGTTTCAGGTCAAGAGCTTCAAACAGGCCTACGGATTTCAGACGTTGCGCACGAACGATCCCGCCGAAATCATGCGCCGGATCTGGGCTTCGCCGACGTTCGAGGTGCATGGGCTGACCGGCGGCTATCACGGGCCAGGGGTAAAGACCATTGTGCCGGGCCATGGCGAGCTGAAAGTAAGTATGCGGTTGGTGCCGAATCAAACTCCGGAAAAGGCCTTTGCCTTGCTCAAGCGCCATGTGGCCAAGATCAACCCGAATGTGAAAGTCGAGCGGGAAGGGATGCTTCAGCCGTTCAAAGGATTGTTTGAGGGACCCTATGTCGAGGCGGTAAAGCGGGCGGCGAAGTCTGGATTTGGGAAAGAACCGGCCTTCATCCGCGAAGGCGGATCAATCGGCGCAGTGGTCACCATGCAGAAGGCCTGGAAGGTGCCAATCCTGTTTATGGGGCTGAGTTTGCCCGAGCACGGCTACCACGCGCCGAACGAATACTTCGACTGGGGCCAGGCCTCAGGGGGAATGAAAGCGTTTGCGCATTATGTTGAGGAGCTTGCGAAGATGGGAAAGAGGTGAGGAGCGGCCAGGTGCCCTTCTTGCTCGCAGAACGCGCACGATAGGAATGTGCTCGTTCGATGCGCGCAGTAAAGGGCAGCCTTGGCCACTCCTCTATGTGGTGAATGGGGTAAAACGTGGGCTTGGACTGAGTTCCTCCTGTGCTCGCGCAACGCGCGGTCGCGGACTCCCCTCGCTCGGGTTAATGGCACGTCTCGGCGTGCCAGTGGGTGGGGGGGTGAGAAAGTTGCGCGAAGTGGAAGATCCATCAGCCTCTATCCCTGAATATTTTATAAATGTCGCTCATGGAACTGATTCGGTAAGGCGCCCTCTGTATGGCTCTTGTTTGAGCCGTGTAGGTATCGGGAGCTTGTCTGGCGGGGTCAACCCTCTCGTGATCTGTGGCATGCCGCGTGACTACTGGCGCCCGGCCGTGCTTGGCTATGTAGGCGGCCGCTATAAGCGGTGGGCGCCGTCAAGTTTTCCAAGATTCCGATCGAAGGTGCCCAGCGGTAGATGACCGGCCTTGCGGGCGGTTTCCAGCACGAGACAATCGGAGAAGCCTAACGAGGGTCGCGCTCGGAAATGTGTCAGTGCCAAGGCGACGACATCGGTATCCTGCAGCGTCAAGTCCTTGTGATGCAACAGGAGTGCGACTGCGTTGGCGATCTGCGTAGGAGAGCGCTGATACACTGCGTCGAGCACCCACAGGGTTTCCGCCAGCACGAGGGTCGAGACCCATGCCCCTTTGGCCACAAACGCCTCCGCGGCAGTGGCCTGGCGTGCATCGTCGCGCACCAACAGTCGCACCAATACATTGGTATCAACGGCGTGCATATTTCTGACGGATGTGTTTTCTGATGCCGTCCTTCAGGCTGGTCGAGGCTTTTTGCTTGGGGGCGCCATCGGGAAACAGCGCGTCATGCACATCTGCCAGGGTATGCTGTCCGACTTTTCGCACAATGATCTCTTCGTTCTTCTCGTCCCATTCGAGGACCGATCCGGGTCCGACCCCGAGTTTCCTGCGAATCTCGGAAGGGACGGAAATCTGGCCTTGCGCGGTCAGTCTGGAATGTGCAAGCGGCATAGATGGAACATTACCACGGTAATGCACCAAAGTCAATGAAACGATAGGGGGCCGACGGTACAGGAGATGATGCAGTTTGATCAATCGGTTATCCCACGCAATATTAGGATGACACGCTGTAGAAAGCACATCATCACGGCTTGATATTAAGTTTTCGACGAAGCCGAGCTGGAATGGCAATCCGACCCCTCGTTATTACATAGACAGAATCCATAACTCCTCCGTGCTGAAAAACGTTTCCGATAGTCATGAATTTCTGAATCCAAGGTCTTCTCTGTAACGATCAGGCAGGTAAGTCACCTCGGTTCGATACTAATGGAAATCCCATGCGGACAATGAAGCATCTTGACGTGCGGGGAGTCGATGGAGACGGTGCCGAAGGTGGGACTTGATTGGAGGGCAATTCAACGCCCTCAACACTAACGACACTTGAACGGACTTTCTGATAGAACCGCAACGACTTGCGACTTGAGAAGGAGTGAGATTGAGGAGATGAACTGACTGGAAAATCGCTCTGCTATACGACCGTTTTACGACCGCAGCCTGTCTCTCGTTCGAGTCCTGCTCGGCTCCCCAAAGCTGACAAACCAGGGCACTGGGAATATAAGGTTCTGATTACCTGGGGTTGCAGCGTCCTTAGCTTAAAAGAGTACGAAGGCTTTTGCATTTGTCTCACATCTCTAGCTTTTGCAGCAGTTCGTTCGGCGCCATGACTGTGATGCCAAACCTTTCTTTCAATAGTCGCTGCTTCTTTAAGATTTCCCCATCCCCTGTAATAAAGATATCAAAGTCGTTTAAGCGGTGCGCCAGAAGATGACGGACGTCATTTTTTTTTGTTGCGTCCTGCACCTCTCCATAGGTTTTCTGGCCACATTACCTGTAGCAGTTCCTGGCATGCTGTTGCATCTTCGGCATGTGGATTGGGAGTTCCGGGAATATATTCTCGTCGAGTTCCAACACCTTGAGCTTCTCGCAAGACACCTTCCCTCATGAGCCGCAACACGATGCCAATTGCTGCCCCAGACCGATCTTCTAAGTCAGTAGTCGGAGTGCACCATAATTGCACTTTTCCTTCTTTCGCAAGACTTACAATAGTATCGAACCACTGTACTCCTCTACGATTCTCCGCTTTATCATAAAAGAGATTGGTGTCCAAGGTAACTGATAGGCACATCGCTAGTGTTTTCCCAGCACTACGCTAACTTTAAATTAAACGGCACAGATCAGCGCGGGATTTCAAGATTCTTAGTTGTGTTTTCAAGGATTGTAGGTTTCCAGAGTAATATCGTGTATCCGAGATAAATAGCTATAATCCAAAGGCCAATTTGCATCTGGCTAGGGCGGTTTTGTTTTGGTCTAGATTAACTCGGCGGACTCTACTCAGCAGCCTTTGAACTTCAGTGCCATGCATTGTTGCGTGAGCCGCTTGGCTTCTGTGATCTGTTCGGGAGTCATGCGCCCTGCGACATCGTTTCGATTTTCCTCGGCTTGCTTCTGCTCGTCACCCTTCATGTGTACTGCTGCGAGGCTCACCCACAAATATGCCCGCACATAGTCCTGCGGTACGCCTAGACCTGCGAAATACAGTTCCGCGAGGTTGTTCTGTGCGAGCGCATTCCCCTGCGCCGCGGCTTTCTCGTACCACTGACGCGCTTGCGTATAATCCTGCGGCACGCCTTGTCCTTTGGCATACAGTTCCCCGAGACTGTTCTGCGCCTCCGCATTCCCTTGGGCTGCAAGCGATTGAAATTCTTTCAACGCAGTCGCGTGATCACCGGGTGGATTTGCAGCAGGAGTATCTTTGAGTGGACCCGCCCACGCTGTGCCCACAGTCAGCAGGAGCCAAATACCTACAGAAAGGACCATTCGTGTCATCGAGAATTCCTCCTGAGAGATCGTCAGAACTGTTGGAGTGTGCCTCAGTTTGAAGAGAAGTTCAAGGTGCCTGGAGAGGCTTCGCAGCAGCTTGTGGAGGGATGGCGTCGGCTGGTCGCTACGGCGAGCGGGGTGCGGAAAAAGTGGGATTTCGACGGACCACACTCAGCAGCCCTTGAACTGCCGTGTCCGACATTGACTCGTCAGTCGTTTAGCTTCTGAAATCTGCGCGGAAGTCATGCCGCCTGCGATTTCATCCCGATTTTCTGCTGCGACGTCCTTCTGTGGATCATTCGTCGGGAGGGAGGCTGCGACGTTGTACCACATGAATGCACGCACAGAATCCTGCTTCACGCCATGTCCGAATTCATAGAGAGCTCCAAGGTTGTTCTGAGCACCCGCATGCCCCTGCGTAGCGGCTTGCTCATACCAGCGCTTCGCTGTCGCAAAATTCTGAGGGACGCCTTTCTCGAAGTCATACAGCATCCCAAGGTTATATTGCGCGTCCGCGTGACCCTGTGCTGCGGCTTTCTCGAACCACTCCCGCGCCTTTGTGTAATCCCTTGGCACACCCCGCCCATCGTAATACAGCAACCCGAGGTTGGTCTGCGCTTCCGCGACACCCTGGGTTGCCTGTTCACGCAGGTCTGCTGCTGACATGTCGATCGGCGGGGAAGCTGACGCATGCTCAGAGGGGAGAACGAGTGTAGCCAGGAGAATTATGACTAGGACGCGCATGGTGGCGCAGTATGGCGTGGAGGGTAGAGAGCGTCAAGGCGAGCGGTCACACACGATTATTACTAAGTTCTCAGCCCACGATTTCTATCATGGAATGTCGAACTGCCAGTGTCCAGGCTTTTCAGGCAGAGTGAGCGCTGTGGCGAGGTGATCGAGAAAGTCTCGACGGGGGATTTCTTCCGCACCGAAGCGCATCACGTGTGGTGAGGATTGCTGGCAGTCCATCAGGCGGAATCCCCAGGCCTGTAGCTGACGTACAAGAGATACCAACCCAACTTTCGAGGCGTCAGGCACACGGGTAAACATCGATTCTGCGAAGAAGGCGCCGCCCAGCGCCACACCATAGAGTCCGCCCACCAACTTTCCTTCCTGCCAGGTTTCAACGGAATGGGCATAACCTTGTTTGTGTAAGAGCGTGTAGGCATCGAGCATCTCTGTCGTGATCCAGGTGCCGCCGTCTGGATATTGGGGCCTGGGTCCTGCGCATTGCTGCATCACGTCGCGAAAGCATCGGTCGAGTGTGACGCTGAATAGGCCAGGACGAAGGCTTCGCTTCAGGCTGCGCGAGATGTGAAGCTTGTCGGGAAAGAGGACGGTTCTGGGATCGGGGGACCACCACAGGATGGGCTGGTCGTCGTCGTACCAGGGGAAAATCCCGTGGCGGTAGGCTTCGAGCAATCGCTCGGGTCTCAGGTCGCCCCCGACAGCGAGCAGGCCCTCAGGGGTGGACACATCAACGGGCGGGAAGCGCAGATCAGACGGGTTTGCGCTAAGCCTGAACATAACCTAACAAGTTACGCGACACGACGTAAAAAGGCTACGGTTCCTAGCAGGTTGCGGGAAAACTCAGTTTATACACTGGCATCTTCCGTGGGCGTCGACGCCCAAACTAGTCGCAGGATGCTCAAAAAGGCCGTCCAGCAAGGCCGCAGCGAGTGACCAAATATGATCCCTCCAAGCTTGCTCGTTATCTCTCTAGGGATGGGGGCTGATCGATCTTCCACTGCGCGCGTCCAACGAGGGCCTTCTCAGGCCGCGCGTTGCGCGAGCAAAGAAGATCATCAGCTTCCATCCCTCACCCTTTCTTTTCCTCTGCCTGAGCCAGTAACGGTTGAAAGATGGGATCTGCGTCCAGCACTGCCTTGAGGGATTCTGCCGCGACGAAGAAATTCCAGATGTCCGGCGTTTGTCCGGGAATTTCAGTAAACCATCGTTTGGCTTCCGTGAGTCGCTCCAGGAGCGCCCGATTGTCCCGGTCCGGGGTGAACAGCAGACTGTAGGCTTTGGTGTATTCGGCCATGAATTTATCGAGCGGCAGATCGGCGAGCTTGAGTGCTTCGTCGGCATCCTGATAAGCGGTCCGAATATCCGAGTCGTCAAGGATGCGGTTCCAGGCCACTTTGTTGATGCGGGACCAGGCCAGTTGGAGCAGGGCTTCGGCTCTGCCGGCCTTTTGTTCAGCTGGAATAGCCTTGACCAAGGATTGGTGTGTTTCGATCGACGGCTCTTGATCGTTATTCCAGCGCAAGGCCACGCCTAACCGAAATCGATTGTCGAGTTGCTCGGGCCGGACAGTAGCCAGTGTTTGCATGGCTGAGAGCATGCGATACAGGTAGTCGGCGGTCGTTGGTTTGTCGAACCCACCCATTTCCATTCCCAGCGACAGGTCCATGCGTGTCGATTGAGCATAGATGTTCCAGAAATGCTCGTTCACGACCAGGAACAATGCCGGATCATTCACCATGAGCTTGTGGAATGGGTAGGCCTCGCGTAGGACCATGGCATAGAGATGTCGGCTCAGCACCGTGAGGGCCTCGGCCTGATGAGGGTCGACGATGAGCACGCGGTTCAGCATGGCCACGCGGTCGCGCAGTTCGGGAAACGTGGCTACGCGAGTGACCGCTGCGGTCAAGAGCCCCGGGCTGTCCGTCGGTCCCCACCAGACGAGTGACTCAGATAGGGCATGGCTGGTTTCTGTGACAAACGGAATCTGTTCCTGCTTGCCGCTTCCGAAGATGGCGCCGCTGGTGACGGGAAGGTTCACGACCGCCTGGTCGCCCGCGAAACCGTGTTTTTTCAGCCCGGAGAGGACCACCCACTGAATGGTCACTTCTTTCAGCGCACGCCTGGTTCGCTTAATCGTTGTGGTCCACTTGACCGAGCCGGCCGCGTAAGTCAACGGGGCCGTGAGGGGGTCCTGGTAACTGATGGACAATTTCACCAAGGTCGTCGGCACTGCGACGACCGGGCCATTCGGTCGAAGGCGGAACGAAGCTGAAGGAAGCCGTGCGCTGCCGGCAACATGAACACGGAATCCGGTTCCCGGTGGGCTCAGCCCCAACGAATCGGTCACAAAAGCTGAGGCGGGATAGTGCTTCACGTCCTCGCTGAAAAAAACCAGTTCGCCATGACTAGGCCACAAGACCTCCATGCCGACATCAGTTCTGAGAGCGGTAGGGGCATGGGCGTTCTGGAGGCGCTGCCGGCAGGAATCGTACACGGGGTCGGAGTCAGCCGGATAGCGCGTGATGCCATGGGGGGCTGCGGACACAAGGGAATATTGGCAGGCGAAGTCGAGTTGGCCGACGGCCACCGTATTTCCTGCTCCCATGGCTTCGGCATAGCGACGAGCCGTCGCTTCCGCAGCGGTGATGGATTGCTTCGATTTTTTTGCAGCGGCAGCGGCTGATGCCGAGGGGGCTTCGATCAGGGGTATCGCAGTCAGAAGCAACAGGGTTCCGCCAAGCAAGAGCCTTCCGAACCCGCTACGCTGGAGGATCTGCAAGCACATCATGTCGCACAGGCTCCTAAAATAAAAGACGAAAGAAGACGGTACTGTCGTTTCAGGTTACAAGTTTCTAGTTTCGAGTTTCAAGTTTTCAGAGGATGGTTCTTGACAACCTGAAACCTCAAACAAGAAACCAGCAACTCTATTCCGAACGACACACGAAGAGGACGCCCTCTCTCCTGGCTATTCGACTACGATGACGGCACGCATCTCATGACCTGGCATGTCGCATAGGTATGAGAAGGTTCCGGTGCGTGCCGGCGTAAACTGAAACTCGATGAGGCCGTCAGGCGGGATGATCACTTTCTTGAGTCCTTCCGGACCGAACTCCGGGGCTCCGTTGCCGGCCAGGTTGAGGTCGTCGCTCAGGAAAAGTTCCTTGGCGACGACGGTGTGGAGTTCTGTATCGTGGTTACGGAACCGCAGCACGGTCTTGCGACCCTGATGCAGGTGGATCTGTTGGGGAATGAATATCCGTGAGCGAATCTCTATGGTGACCGGCTCCATCTCGAATTCAGTTGAGAGCGTAGCGGTGGGGGTTGCGAGCACAAGCGCAAGGCCTATGACCCAGAGCGTGTCTTTCACTGTGCATTGGCCGCATCGAGGATCGCGCGGCGCATATTTTTCCGGTCGACCGACGTCAACTGTGGGGCCGGACGATGTCGGCAAAGCGTGACGGTGTGTTGGAGAGAGGCGATGAAGACTTCGCAGTTCGGGCAGGCTCCCATATGGCGTCGTATCTCCGTACACACGTCGGAAGGGAGTTCGTCGTCGATATAGGCGGATAATTGCCGGAGGAGATCCACGCAATCGCCCTGACGATGGCTATGGCCGTGAGTCGATGTCTGGGACTGTTTTCTCGGCGTCGTGGTTTTCTTCTTCGTCATGAGTGCAAGCTCCCGGGCTTGTGACCGTCGTGGTGGGTGATGCCGCGGGCGCTGAGCTCTCGCCGCACAAACAACCGTGCCCGGTGCAATCGAGATTTCACCGCGCGCTCATTCACGCCCATGATCGCCCCCACTTCTTTGGCGCTTAATCCTTCCATATCTCGAAGCACGAGCGCCATCCGATATTTGGGGGGCAGTTGCTCGATCGCCTGGTCGAGGGCCTTCCGAAGCTCCTTGTTCTGTAGCGCCTCTTCGGGACTGAGTCCGTCGATCGGAATCTGAAGGCGAAACTCTCCCTCGGAGGTGGGGACGAACTCTTCCATCGATAGCTCGTGTTCCGGTTGCCCTTTGCGTTTGCGCCGCATCCGTATGCAGGCCCGCGAGGCGATGGTGTACAGCCAGGTAGAGACTCGCGCGTCGCCTCGGAAATCTTTGAGTCCTTGGTAGGCATTCAGAAAGGTTTCTTGAACGAGATCCTTTGCCGCTTCCGCCTCGCCGCACAGGCGATAGGCGTATCGATACATCAAATCGACATGGTCTCGATACAGCCTGTCAAATCCATCTGGATCTTGCCTGGTTGGCTGTTGGGCAGGTGTTTTTGGGGCAATGGCGCGCATGGCTGAAGCGAAGTCTAGGGGGCATGGATGAGGCCTGTCAAGCAAACCTGGCTGGGAAGCCGTAAAAAGTAAAATGTGAAAGGTTAAAGTTAAACGGAGGACAGCGAGCACACTTCCCCCCGGACCATTTCACTTTTTACGTTTCACCTTTCACGGCTGACAAGTCTGGTCTACTTGAGCATCCTGCTTGAGCAGGGCCGCTATCTATATGTATGGCTGTCGGTTAGGGGGCTGGTGACGCACTGTGTCGGGGAGTGGCTGTTTCAGCGGATGGAAGCGTGACGGTGACGTGTCCACTGTCGATATGCACCGTGATCGGTTGTCCGACTTTCACACGGGGGACTCCGATCTTTGAATTGAGCATGACCAGGCCGACAGGGGTGCGGATAAAGACGAAGTTGGATTTCAGCTTCGAAACGGTTCCTGAGAGGAGGAGTTGTACGTCTGAGCCGGCCGGCGGGGTTTGGCTGATCTGCAGGTCGAATTGCAAGTCGTGCACCCCGCTGATGGTATTGGTCTCATCGACTTCCACGGTCAGCGGTTCGCCTTCGCGATAGCTGGTGAGGTGTTCTTCCAGTTTCCCGGCATGGACCGTCAGGTCACCGTCGGGCCCCCACCAATGCAATGTTCCTGGCTCATTGGTTCCGGGTGTCATGGGCCCGCTAAGGTAGCGATGGACCAAGGTATCGTCCCCTCTCTTACGGATCTCGACGAAGACATGACGCGCATGCACCCAGAACCGTATTTCCTGCGAGGCCTTGAGATCTTTCAGCGTGGTTTTGGAACTGAGACTCAGCAGTCCGATCGGGGTCTTGAGAAATACGATCCCGGCCTTGGTTCGCCAGACCGATCCCCGGAGCCTTATGAAAGGATCGATGGTGACTGGGGCTACGGAGGCAACGGGAGCATCAGGGGGTGGATTAGGGATTGGATCAGAAGTCGGGCCAGGAGTCGGATCAGGGGTTTCAGCGGTTGGGAGCGGAAGCGTTTCTGTTTGTTCTGGTGGCTCCTCGGCATGGACGGGGCCGATAAGAGTGCCGACGACTAACAGGGTGCAGAAAGACCCGATCGCACATCGCAGCAAGGAGCGAAGTGAGAAATTGTGCAACCCGCTGGGTTGAGAGTTGCCGCGACCTGTCGCGGGGTGAGTTTCTATATAAGTGGAACGCATCATCAGCGTGATGCGAATAGCATGATGTCCGCGAGGGAGTCAAGGTGCAAGCCGCTATGACAGCGGGTTGGAGGCCTGTCCTTACGACATGACGTCACTGGCAGAAGGATAGACGTCGGTGGGGAGATGGGAAAGCCGTGCATTCGCAGCTGCGTAAGGAGCGGAGAACAGGGGAGTGAGGGTCAGAACGACACGGATCTCACTATTCGATGCGCTCGGAACTCCGAATCCTGTGAGGAGGAGGGATGGTGTGACCATGTGGCAGATGCGGCGCATTTCGAATTGTGTCCAGTCCTGGGCCTCGATTCGACGCCGGAGTTGTGCCAGCACGTCGAGACAGAATTCCGTGATAATCGACGGCGTGGATTCTGGCGCCATTTGCGGCCAGTGTTCATGGGATGTCCCAAACAACGCCATCAGTGCGCGGGCCGGTCCATTCATGTGCAGAATGCGAGCGGATGAGGAAAGCACGATCATGCCTGAGTCGGAGGAAGAGAGGAGAGGGGCCTGTCTCATCTCTGCTCCGGAAACTGCATTCTGAGAGAAGGTATCCCGGTTTTGCTGAGGCGATTGTGGCACGGATATCCTTTCGCGGAAGTGGTCTTGGGACTGTGCAAGAGTCGCACCGAAGTGAGTGCTTTAGGAAGTGCGATTATCCTGCAGATACCGACTCTAACATGACGCCGTGAGTGAGATTGCGCACAAAACCGGTATGGTGGTGGCAGAAATTGAACCGGCTACTTTTTGCGAACGAGCATACGAATCGGGGTTCCCTCGAATCCATATTCCTCACGGAGTTGGTTCTCGAGAAAGCGGAGGTAGGCGGGGGTAATGTTGTCCGGATGACCGACGAATAAGGCAAAGACCGGCGGGTGTGTGGCGACTTGGGTCATGAAGGCAGATTTGGTGATTTTTGTCGGTTTGCCCTTCCGCACCGGCAGAGGGTGGGTGGCGAGGATCTCCTGGAGGAACTTGTTCAACGCTCCGGTCGGTATTCGTTTTGAAAACGCTGCAAATACCCGATCGATAGTAGGAAAGAGCTGGTTCAACGAGCCAGGGTTAGCCGCAGAGGCGAAGAGGACGGGAGCCCAAGTTAGGAAGGGAAAGCGTCGATGAAGTTCCTGCTCGACTTCCTGCCGGGCCTGGCTGTCGCCTTCTCGGAGGTCCCATTTATTTACCAGCAGGAAGCAGGCCCGTCCTTGCTTGATGATGATCCCGGCGATCTTCGTGTCCTGCTCAGTCACGCCTTCCGTGGCATCGAGTAGCAAGATCCCGAGGTCGGATCGGCCGATCGCCAAGTGCGATCGGACCACGCTATAGCCTTCGATGCCCCGGTCGATCTTTCCGCGACGCCGAATACCTGCCGTATCCGTGAAGAGATACCGCCGTCCTTGGTGAAGGGCAATGGAATCGATCGAGTCTCTGGTGGTTCCCGGCACATCGCTGACCACCACACGGTCTTCTCCGAGCACGGCATTCACCAGCGTGGATTTTCCGACATTCGGCCGTCCGACCACGGCAATACGGGGCATTGTCGTCTGCTCAGGGTTCTCATCTGGGTCAGGGAGGAGTGGATAGATGGCATCCAGGAGTTCAGAGACACCGATACCATGCTCTGCGGAGATAGGGTAAAGCGTATCGGTCCCCAATTGATAGAAGTCCGCCACGAGCGTTTCGACTTTGGGCGTATCGATTTTATTAATCACGACAAACAACGGTTTCGGCGTTCCGCGCAAGAGACGGACCACTTCCTGGTCCGGGGTCGTGAGTCCAGTCCGGCCATCCATCAGCAGGATCAACATGTCCGCTTCTGCAATGGCGAGTTCCGATTGACGCTTGATGAGAGCCAGCATGCCTTCCGAAGCAGATGGGTCCAGGCCTCCTGTGTCCACCAGGCGGAATGGCCGATTTCGATAGGTACCGTCAGCATAGTTACGGTCTCGGGTGACGCCGGGAACGTCGTCTACGATGGCCGTTCGCTTGCCGAGCATGCGATTAAAGAGAGTCGACTTGCCGACGTTGGGGCGACCGATAATGGCCACAATGGGGGGGCGAGCCGTTGAGACTGACGGCGCCGGTGCTGTCTGCATGGGGGTGTTCTTGGTGCGTGGCATGGGAGATTATAGATCGACCGTAACATAAGAATTTTGGCAAACACAACCAGCTCGTCTTCTCAGTCGAGCTCCGATATACTTTCCCAATGACGCAGCACACAGCACGCAGCTCTCAGCACTTGATCAATTGGGACGAGATCGACGATGTCCTGCTCGATATGGACGGGACACTGCTCGATCGCCATTTCGACAATTTCTTTTTTGAAGAGGAGTTGCCGCGTCGTTATGCCGCGCTCCACGGCCTACAGCTCGAAGAGTCTCGCGACACCCTCATGGCGATGTATCGCTCGGTTGAAGGTGAATTAGCCTGGACCGATCTGCATTATTGGACGCAGCGAGTGGGAATCGATGTGGTGGCATTGCATCGTGAGTTAGATCACATGATCGGGTTCCTACCGGGGGCGGAAGAATTCCTGCAATATCTTCGCCGGCTTGGGAAGCGTGTGACGATTGTCACCAATGCACATGAGGCAGGTGTGTCGGTGAAGACGGCTAAGACCGGACTCGATCAGCATGTGGATCGAATCGTCAACGCGTTTGAAGTAGGGTTTCTCAAAATGCGACCGGAGTATTGGCCTCATTGTCAGCGATTACTGGGATTCGATCCGACACGATCTCTCTTTATGGATGATGATGAGGGCTGTCTGATCGCCGCACAACAATTCGGCGTCGCCCACCTCATTCATAGCGCCAAGTCGAGCTCTCAGCTGCCTCCTGCTCCGCTCGCTCAGTTTGTTTCGGTGACCAGTTTTTCTCTTCTCCTCAACGGGCGGCCTACCATCTAGCCCGGTCGGGTTGCTCTCCCCTGGTACATCTCGCCGGCGAGTCTGGGCACGTTCTGCATGTGGAATCGATCGAGATTCATGATCTTCAAGCCGGCCTGGATGATGAGGTGATCGATTCGTCGGTTCAGGTTGCAGCCACAGCCGATGATGTGTTGAATGGGGTTCAGCCGATCTTGCCAGGCTGCGACTCTCTTGTCCTCGCTCCGGCCATGCTCTAGAAACAGAAACACTCCGTCAGGCTTGAGGACTCGACGAACCTCTCGAAGTGCCTTGACCGCATCGGGAATCGTGCAGAGAGTCCATGTACTCACGGCGAAATCAAAGGATCGGTCGTCATAGGGCAATGATTCAGCGGTGATATGTTGGATGCGAATGGGAAAGGACTGGCTGGCGCTTCGCTCCGTGACGATCTTGGGAAGAAGATCTGCAGGATCGACGGCATGGAGCTGGGTGACGGTCTTGGGGTAGTGCGGCAGGTTCAGTCCGGTTCCTATCCCCAATTCCAACACCTCACCGTGGACCTGAGCGAGTAATTCCATGCGCAGGCGACGGAATTCTTCTCCCGCCATAACCCAGTTCATCAGGCGGGGAAAGATATGATAACGATAGAGTCCCATTGCCGCGCATAGTATAGCAAAGGCCTCGTAGGGCGGGGCCGTGGAATCCGCATTATTCTCCGTAAATATCCGACAGTTCTTCCTCCTGTGTCAGGGGTGTC
>ERZ1292630.455-Hain-H41-02um-R3-455-length-43245-cov-6_pt1 | contig 43245 bp, 17 predicted proteins | sample MGYA00564408_ERZ1292630 | MGnify/ENA primary metagenome ERZ1292630 (study PRJEB36523, sample SAMEA6512641) | groundwater metagenome | collected 2019-01-08 | study: AquaDiva: Metagenomics assemblies of 32 groundwater samples
ACGCCGTGTTGGTGCAAGCTGCACTGGACAAATACGTTGCGGTTCGACAGAGCCGTGCGGAAGCCGTGGTTCGCTACGGCGCCGAGAACGCGTCGACCCAGGCAGAGGCGTCGTGGTGCTCCCGGAAGGTGCGAAATGGGTTCATGCGATTTGGTCTCTGCCTGCGCAAGCGCCACATCGTCCGTGCCACGGCTTGGCTACTTGACTATCATCTGTCCGTGGAAGCCGACGCGCAGGCGTTGAGAACCGACGACGGCGCTGGGCAGTACAAGCGGTCTTTCGTCGCGACGGCCCCGCAATAGGAAGGTAGTTCACCGCGACTTCCCTCGGGGTCCACTACCAGTGACTTTCGCTTGTCTTTGGCGAGCCATGGTTGTTTATATCCCGCCATTCTCTTGCTGACTTGTTTTTGTTGGTGATGGCGACTGTCGAAAATGTGTGTCTCACGTCAGAATCGTTTGGACTGTTCGTTGTGTGGGACACGACGACGCACTCAAACGGAAATTACCACCTGCCTCGTCTAAGCCGATCCCCGGGGTTGCGGATACCAAAAAATATTCGGGCTTTCAACCGCAGACGTGTACCCGCCACGACTTCTACCGCCGCAGATGTGATAGTCGTTTCGAGTAATATGCACTAAAAGCCGCGGTCGACGCGAGTCGGCCAGACCAGGCCATACATCTACCACACTGTTGCCCGCGAACCCAAACCGCGCGTGTGAGGTCAGCCACACCACCTCCTCTGTCGCTTCTGCAATGTCCGCGGCCGCCTCGTCAGCCTCCGTGGTGGACGACGGGTTCGATGTGGCTATCATCGGCGGCGGGCTCGCTGGTGCCCTCACTGGCATCGCGCTGAAGAAAGTGGCGTCGCGCCATCTTCCCGCCCCCGGGCTGCGCGTCGCGATCTTCGAGAGCTATTCCGCGGCTAGTAACGGCTGCCTCAGCAACGGTGCGTGGCTGACGATCGGCTGCAACGGAGTGCGTTTGCTGACTCAGCTGGGGCTCGCCGATGCGGTTCGCGCGGCGTCGCACGAGAGTGCCGGCATTGAGCTGTTCAACGAGGACTTCGTGCTCCTCGGCGACATTCCGATGAACACGGAGCTGCTGCTGCCTCCGGTGGGCACGGTCGGCGCGGAGGGCGTGCCCCGGCCCCCTCGGGCTCGGTCGATTCGGCGCAGCACCCTGCTGGATTTGCTCACGCGCGAGGCGGCGGCGCTGGGGGTGGTGTTCGTTTATGGCCAGGCACTCGCGGCCGTTTCGACTGGCACGGCCCGCCACAGCCTCGTTACCTTCGTGGACGGCACCGTCGTGAGTGCGGACCTTGTCGTGGGCGCCGACGGCGTTCACTCCACCGTCCGCAGGATCATCGACCCCACAGCCGCCCCTCCCGTGTTCGCTCATTTGACCAACTTGGGAGGGACCATTGACCTCTCGCTTCCGGAAAGCGCCGATTTGGCCAACTCGGCGCAGTATCGAAGCAGCCAGTATCGAATGGTGTTCGGACGAAAAACCTTTTTTGCCTACACGGTGGACAAGCAGCTGAACATTCTGTACTGGATCGCGAATAGTCACTCCAGCGACCCAAGCGTGACTGCAAGCATTCCCAAAACCGAGAGAAAAGCCCACCTCGCTGAGTGCTTCAAAGACGACTTGATTCCGCCTGTACAGGAGCTTCTCAGGGGATTCCCAGCCTCCCATGAGGCGGAGTTGATTTGGACGAATCAGTGGTCGTTGCCCACCGTGCGCCGGTGGACGGGGCTGCCGACCGTCCCGCTGGTGTTAGTGGGTGACGCGGCTCACGCTGCGTCGCTTAGCTCCGGCCAGGGTGTCTCCATGGCGGCCGAGGACGCGGCCGTGCTCGCCATGTGCATCCGGGACGTCGTGCTGAAGCCGGGACCAGCTGCAACAGAATCGGGCGCGTCGTCACGCTTGCTACAAGACGCCGTGTTGGTGCAAGCTGCACTGGACAAATACGTTGCGGTTCGACAGAGCCGCGCGGAAGCCGTGGTCCGCTACGGCGACCAAAATTCGTCCGGCAAGGCAGAGGCGTCGTGGTTCTCCCGGAAGGTGCGAAATGGGTTCATGCGATTTGGCCTGTGGATGGGTAAGCGCCACATCGTCCGCGCGAGCACGTGGCTATTCGACTACCACCTTTGCTTGGAAGAAGGCGCAGCGGGGTTGCGAGCCGACGACGGCGCAGGAGACTACAAGCGGTCGTTCATCGCGACAACCACGGCGGCCTCCGCTCAGCAACCAACTGTGAAGGGAAGCAGCACCACCGACTTTTCCAGTCGGCCAGATATGCCGGCACCCTCGTAGTGGACGGCGCCAGGGCGTCTTCATGACGCCGTTTGCTTTGTCGGTTCGCTCCTCGCGTGCTGTGAGGTTCACAAAACGTTCGACAAAGTGTGCTTTTTGATTTTACCTCTAAACCATTGTGGCCGCTTAGTAATACAGTCGCAAGGTAAAAGGCTACCTTTGCTTTGAAGGCTGGGGAAAGGATTCCTTCGCCCCATTCGTCGTACGCATGACACAATCTGCAGTGATGACTCCTCCTTGTTTCCGCCAAGACGTACCTCACTCTCGAACGATCCCTTTTTGTGGCAATCATTCTGTGGCAATGCTGCATTATGTCGTGCTATCGGCATCGGACTTCGACTCTCACGCACAGTTGACCCTCGCTATGCTGGCAGCCACGAACGCGAAACACAGCGCGGAGCAGAAGCCGTCTGCCTATCAGGTTGTTCGAGACATCGGCACCGACCGGACGCTGTGCATTTACAACGACACCGAATGTGACGCGTTCACCTCCCGCCTCGCCAGCGCCTCAGCGGGCGGAATTATTCGAGGCTCCTCCGACCCGCCGCCGCCTCCTTCGCAGATTGTGACCGTTCCGTGGGGTCAAGTATCGTTTTGGCCAATGTTTGGCAGCCCCAAGGCGTCCAGCACCGTTATGTTTTCGGGCGTGATCGACGACGGATTGAGTGATGGCAGCTCGCAATACCCCGAGGCAACTGCCCAACGACGGCCGGAACCCGTCCTCCATGCAATCTTCCAAGTCGCGCGGTTGCGTCGGAGTCGCCATCAATCTAGGGATCTCGCTCCGCTTCTCGTCGCCGCCGACGTCCTTGTGCTCGTGCTTTTTCAGTCTCAGGAGGTTCTCGTTGGTGGCAGCCAGCCGTCGCCGGTCTCTCCTAACGAACGGTTGGTTTTGAATTCGGTGGAATGGATCCGACTTGGACGATCCACATTGGATGCAGCACACGCGGCGGCAGCATCGCCATGCGTCGACACGGACACGCGCCGGTGGTCGGAAGCTGCTCTTGGCACCTCGATTCGTCGCCTACGCGTCGTCCTTGTCCACCGATCAACCCCCCATGCAGCGTCGGAGCCGGTCCACGATGCCGCGTTCGTCGCTTCGACGTGGCCGAGTACGAAGCATCTGAGCCCCTTCATGGCGTGCGACACAGGTCGTCAATTGCGAGTCGACTGTCAGATCGTGGACGAGGCCCGTTGCCATGTGATTGCCGGAGTGACAACAGTCATGCGTTATTGGCGACACGTTGCGGGCCTCATTCTCGGCACGGAACGCGGCGAGGGAGTAGCCGTCACTCCCCCCGAAGGCCAACCAGCCGCACCCATCATGCCGGTCACGGCGACCAACAACGCTTCGCCGGTAGACGGACGAACGTTGTTGAGCGAGGCGACGAAAACGATGCCTTCCGTGTTTGTAGCGATGCAGCTGCTTTATCGTTTGCAATGCCGCACCACGATCCGACACTGCAGCTACGCGGACTATTTCGCGCACTGGGCTCGCGCTGCGGCGAATGGCGAGGCGCAGCCATGTCACCACGGCGGTGGCCACTTTGCAGCCGTCATGATCCGGCTGGTTGGCCGTCGCGCCCTAGTAAAGGTTCTATCGGCTCCTTCTCGCCAACCAGCGAACGCAGCGGGTGCCTCCTCGTTAACGGATGCGACGCAACCGTCCCGCGTCCCGCTGTGGCTTTTTTGCGGTAGCACCACGCCGATTCCCGTCGTCAAGGCGTTTCCCGTGTGCCAACCGAAGGTCGCATCCGCACGGAGGGAATCCACGCTTCGTGAACTCGGCCGCTGCCCCACTCTGCGCCACCCTGACGTGCAATTCTATTCCAGTTCACCGCCGCGGCGCGTTTTCGGATCGTCGATCGATCACACTGGCTTGAACGGGTTGCTGCAGGATGACCGTGGGCAACCAACTGCCACATACTGGATTCTTTCACTCGGCAATTGTCCTGTGAACTTTCGTCGAGACCTTGCAGTTCTTCCACCAGGAACGATCTTCTCGGAATACGGTCGCTTCGCGGTCTTCGCGGAAATCGTCGTTGATTTTGGAGAAATCCAGTCGTTGACGAATCTGGACGCGAACCGATTGACATTGCAATTTCGACACCCATTTACTGGAGCTACGCTTCACGCCCGGTGCGGCCACATTCGGAACGTTGAGAACGACTTTGCCACCGCCACCACGATGCCCTTCTGCGGCTCCGGCTCGATCTACGAGAGCGCGGCGTCCGTGTTGATGCACGCGGCCGCGAGGAACCACGCCTTGAACCTTGACCCTCCTCGATGGGACCCGAGCAGCGAATCCGCAAGGTCTACTTCTGCGGCGGCGCGGTACGTGGCCATCACCGTTGACTTTGTCGACGTATCCTCCACCTGGGGTCTCGACCATGCGTACGAAAGAAACGCGCCCCTGCAACGTCGAGTAGACGACCCCGCCGCCTTGCTGAGCGGCCATGAAGTGGCGATGTCGTCAGGACTCTCTCGGTTGATCGACGCGAAGCTTGGGACGTCCCAGGTCACGGCTTATTGGGTGTCCGGTGTCTACGCGCACGACGTTCCGGGAAGTCATGCGAATCCAGACGTGACATTTTCACACTTCAACATCCGAGATCCCCGGAGGTATCCATGGCTCTCGTCTTGGAGGCCTTACTACCCGCCCATGAGAGCCCGTCCTTGGTTTGTCGAGGCGCTGCCCGGCGCGGCGGCCACGGTGGACTACATGACCAAGCTGCACCGTGACGATGCCGAGGAGGGCGCGCTGCGGCGAATCATGGATGATGTCTCTCTGCAATTGTGTGGCAAACCAGTGGATGCCGCGGTTGAGACGGAAGGTTCATCTTCCCTTCGTCCTCGCATGACCGCGCGACCCGAGACAACGTTTGATGTCTATGAGATGGGGGTTGCCGATGCGCGACGCGTCGTCGAACATCTCGAGCAACTTGCACTTCGAGGGCTCCCACGAGGTGTAAAAATGTTGCTATGTCAGTCAGATCCGGTCATGCTTCCATTGCACGACACCATGCTGTGCACATGGCCATCCCCGAACTGGACGGATGAGACCTCCGCGCTCGCAAACTTCGCGAACGTCATGACATGCTCGATTGCGGCAGATCGTTTCGTGGAAGCCGAACTCTTTGTGGGCTACTGCGGAGACGCTGTGAGCACAATTACGTCCAGCCCGTTCCGGCCGATCTGCGCGACGCTGTTGTCGAAAATCAGCAACTTCGTGGATCATTTCGAACAATTCGTGCGTCGCCGAGTACGTGTCCTGCCGTCATGCCATGTTCACGACCGCAATCTGCCGGGCAGTGCGATGGACGGACCGAAAACGATTCCGCACGCCCTAAAATGGTTGGCCCAACCTCTCTTTCCCTCGATCTACGCGGAGATGCAAGAAGCGCCAAACGTGACGAGGTCGGATCCATCTTCCTGTGCCGCTGCGCCGCAGCAGCAGATGGATATGTTTCACATCTTCCCGCGGACGAACGGCGGAATCGCGGAAATCGTGCGGCTTACCACGTCGTCAGTCGCCGCCATCGCCGCTCGTGAATTACCGCCCAATTGGACGCCGTTTGAATCCACACTGGGCCCTTCTATGTATGGGCCGAAGGGTGTCGCGTTCGACACGCGTCCGCTGGCGAGGGAAGTGCCCACGCGAGCCCTTCAAAACCTTCTGGCACGTGTTGACTGGAACACCGTGAAATTTGCCCTTCACGACGAGTTCCTCATTCGGTCCCCCGCAACGCTGAGGGTCGCATCGTTCACGCAGCAATCGTTGGTCACCATGGCGCTCCATGATGACTGGCGCCCGGTGTTCCAGTATTGCGTCCACGACGGCAAGGCGTTGCTCAGCTACCACGGAGACAAGGCGCCTGCCCCCCACGGCTGGCAACCGTGTGGGGACATCGTTTCCTGGGCGTTGCGGTCTCCGATGCTCGTCCTCTTACGCTGCTTGAGCGCCGCCGCGACAGGGCGTGTCGTCGTCGACCCCCCCGAGGCGACACAAGGCGCATCCGTCGCAGCGTCGCTGGGTGCACATCAGATGATGGCTTGCGATGATGATGGACGTGACGCCAACCGCGGTGGAAGCGAATATCCAGCGTCTCTCTCGAGACTGTGGTCCATGTGGTCGACGTTCGATGCGTTGCGGCGCGCGGCGGTTGCGGACCGATGCACCCGGTATCAGCCGATGTCCGAGATGGCCAAATACGACGGGACGCGCCAACGTATCGTTGCCCAGTTTGGCGCGTCGTTAACGGAAGCCGAGTTCGTCTCGGTGGCGTTGTCCCAGGCGGCGGCGGTCGAAGAGGAGGAACAAAAATACGTTTCGTTGTCCTCCAGCCGCGGCCCGCTATCCCCATCCCTAATGGCTTTTCAGCATCGTTTCATCTCGGCAATCGTGAAGATGGAATTGCCTCCCGTCACGGCGGCGTGCCCGCCGCAATCGCTGTTTTGTGCTGGGATTTGGCCCGCACTTTTAGGAGCCTACGCGTCCACGCACACGCATCCTGCCTCCTCCTCGCGCACCAACGCCGGCAGTGTCGTCAGTGACACATCCGACCCCGATGCTACTTTAAGGAGGATATGGAGTTGGATTGTTTGGGAGACATGTCTCTCCCCGATTGGATTGGAAGGATCGTCGCTGCGGTCGAGCGATGCTGACACCTTTCCGCGGAATGATTTCAAAGGTCGCGTCCTGCTTCCGTGGATGAGGAAATTCCTAGTCGCCGGAAATTGCCGAGGCATTGGCCTATCGCCACCGTACTCGAACACAACCATCGATCTATCCGCGATTCGTCGCATTGGTTTCGTCGCCGCGATTCAAAGTTACTGGCTGCGAAGAGTGCTTCAGAGTCGAGACACGGCGCGCGGATGCGTGCCGAATCTGATCGTCCCCATACGTTCGATCAGCAGCAATCCTCCGGTGGTTTCTTCCACGCCGTCGTCGCCGCCGTCGTCGTCGTCGTCTTCACGTTTTTCCACACTATTAGTGAGAACCGTTGCATTGACGGTCGTGTCATCGTGCGCCTCCTCGCCGCTGTTGTTATGCGGAAGAGCCCACGGGTTTCACCGCACGGGGTTGACGAGACTCACTGATGATGTCTGGTCACTCATTTTGGCGTTCTTGTTTTAACATCGTATGTTCCTGTTTTTAACATGACGCGAATTTTTGGCCCACGGCGAGGGCAGTCATGGCGCCGCCCGTAACTGTGTCTTTGTCCTTGTCACCTCCTTGCTGCCCTCTCCCCCGATCCGAAGACGGCGATGGAACGAGAGCAAGAACGAGGGCGACTGTTTTACTTCATCACCCTGGCGTCGTGTGCCCCGCGCCGATATCTTCCAATCAATGGTCATGCGGGACACATAAATGACGGACTCGCAGCATGCTGCTGCCATGGCGTACCCCACCGGCGATGCACGGCGTGACCAGTTGCCTCCGCTGGTCCGTCGTTCCCACAGTTGTCTGGCGAGATGGGTTCTCGGAGCCTCGATGCTGTTTCTCTTAGCGGCCATCATCCGCGGCGGTGCTCCCGCCGCCGATGGCACCACTACCACCCAGTCGACACGACTTGACGACGCCAACCAAAAGCGCGACTTGCTCGTGAGCTTCAAATCAGGGACGGCCGCGACGGTGAGGATGAGCATCAATTCGTCCCCAAAAACGGCGGGCGCATCGTCAGATGCTCCTTCTTTCGTCGCCGCTGGAGCGTCGGGTCCCGTAACGGCGGCTGGCGGCCGCAACGTCGAAGACGGCGATGGGATACCCGTGGAAAGTCACTACGGCGTGCCACTCGCGCGATTTCAGCGCGACCACGCGGCGAGGTGGAATGAGATCTTGCTGGGTGGCCTGCACTACCACCGCCACCGCACGGCAAGTAACGGCACTTCGGGCGCCGAACTGCCTCTCATTTTTGATTCTGACGCAGGATGGGGTGTGAATCCAGGCTCGCACCGTGGCGACCCGCCCCACGTTGCCACCATGGAGGATGTCATTTGGTCTTCCATGGTCGACCGGCACGAAACGAACTGTCAATCCACCGGCAAGAGGGCGAACGACGACGACTTCTGGAGGCCCTCGTTGTACACACGTATCCTCGCGGTTTCCAGTGCCCCCGTCTCCTTCTCGCCCCCTTCTGCAGCGGAAGCAGCTCCGACGGCGGCGAATACCGCCGACGGCGTTGAGTGGCGCCGGATATTAATCGCCACGTTTTGGGACCGCGAGGGACGTCGACCGACGTGCCGCGGGGGTGACTCCGTTCGAGTCCGCGTGATGCATCCGGATGGGTCCCCCATGTCCCCTGGCCCTCGAGTCGTCACATTGTCGCCGTCCTCGGATGCCTCAGTTCTACATGTTCACATTGCCGTCAATCGCGTGTCCGACATGGGCCTGGGTCTGTACGAGGCGTGGCTTCGCGTGCCACGAATGCTCTTGCAGTTACTGCCGCTGAGCGACGGTGGAGAGCAGGATGATGCAGTTGAAGGGTGGTCGATCGAAGCCGCCGTTTGCGCGACGGTCGCGATGTCGTTTCCTGCTAGTAGCACACGGCATCGTCGTCAAGTACTCACATCCACGTCCCTGCCAGCATCCATTAAGGTTGCAAAATATGCCAATCACATTGCCGTGGGGCAGCTTCGTCGCCACGCCGACGTGAACGGAGTGGTTGCGTCCTTACCGATCGATGACGCGCCTTCCGTCGGATTCACGTCGGAGGGCGAAGCGACCAATGCGGCGACTCGCGGTAACGCAACGGCTGGCGACGCACCGCGACCGCCGGTTGCAGGACTGCCACGGTATCCCCTGTGGGTGCTGCCCATCAATGACGACTGGCTTGACGACTACGAACGGACCGCCGCGACGATGCAGGAGGAGGAACGCGGAGGAGGCACCCCCGTACCGACTTCATCACCACCGAAGATGCCGATCAGGTCCCCGACGCCAAATGAGGCCGTCCAAGCCTCCGACGAAGCCTTGCTGACCGCGGCGTCGCGAGAGGCGATGTTGAAGCGGATGTGGTCGTCGCGATCACGAAGCCTCCCGTTAAATTGGGCTACGTTTCCGGCGGCGGTGCCGACGCCGCCTCCCGGTGTGCTAGCGAGCGACAACGACACCTTTTCCGCGCCGCATCGGCGGACCGCGGCGTACGCGCTCAACGGGCAAACCCAGCCGTACTACTACCCTCTATCCATGATGCCGGACCCCGTTCTGAAACGGTACCTGGCCGCCACCGTGTGCCCCACCGGGCGGGACTCGGCGCCCTGGGTGGACTCGGCAGCAAATGGCGAGTGCTTTCCCTTGCGGCTGGCCTTGCGACGCCCACGACGGAGCGCCCTCCTTCGCCGCTCCCCTCCCGTTCCAATGCCGTCGCATCCTGAAGGTTCAGAAGGACCTCCGGCGTCCACGCGAAATACGGAGTCTCCAAGCGCCGTCGACACCTCCGTTGGAAATCCCAAGCGGCGGCCGTCGTGCCGATTTTACCGACATCCGAACGCGCTGCGCCACGGCCACTGGGTCAAGCTGCGCTTGGCTCCTCTTCCTCGTGGTTCAGCGAGGACTACCGAGAATGCGAGCCGCAGCGTGGTCGGTGCGGGTCATCAATGTACGCCACCGGTGTGTACGGGGCACTTACCTGTCCTCGACAGCGGCGGCTGGGTGTGGACGAGCGAGCATTGCGTGCCCCACGTGTATTCACACGAAGAGGCTTGGCGATTGCTGGATCGCGTCTGGCTGCTGGGATGGGGCGACTCCACACTGAAGCAGCCGCTCGCCAACTTTCTTGAGTACCACCTGATGCAACCAGTGCTCGACGTCTTCATGGAGCAACTCGACGCTTTTAAGGCGATGATTTTGAACCCCAAAATACCCAGGCCGCTGTGGTTTCACCAAAATGTGCCGCCGGTCAAGTGGAACGCTCGATTGCTGCCGACCTTCTTTTCCTACCGGCTGTTCCACGTGGTGCGACAACAGCCCGCCAGGAGCGACAGCATTCCTGACTTCGTATCCACGTGGGCGTCATTTCCGACCGTTGGCGCGTGGCTCGACCGGCACCAAACGCCAATTTTGCCAAACGAAACGTCGGAGGGTCCGAGTACCACGGCACTGCGGCGGTCGGAGCCGCAAGGGGGCCGACGAGGCAAACTGCAATATTCCTTTGCCTGGGGCGGGTGCCCCTCCACCGCCATGCAGTACACGTGTGGCGACGCGATGGGCGCCCGCAATAAGCACCAAATTTCGTCGCTTCGCGGCGGCGTGAAAGCGATCACAGAAATGGAACGGCGCCTGTTGTTCTTGTCTCGAACGCAACACGCCTCTCGTTCAAATGGTAGCGGCGGTGACCGCCGGGCCGATGTCGTCTATCCTCCGTTGGACGTCGACGAGAAGCGGAAGGAAAACGTTGTTGCGGATGGGTGGCGACCACGTCAGACGACCGCGGCGGCACCCGACACATCGCCGATGCAAATGCCACCGCGGCCGGATTTGGCTTGGACGGGCCAAGTGCGTTCTCCACCTTCGCGGATCGTGTCCCTTGCGAATGGTACCGTGCGTCGTGACGTCCCGCTGCTCCCAGACGTCGTCTTGCTCAATCACTTCCACTGGCGGTATCCGAAGGGGGACGAGCAGCTCTTCCTTGACAGCGTGGACGACGCCATTGGCTACGTGCTGCAGATGTACATCGACTTCAACCAATCGTTGCCTCTGATGTTATACCTATCAATGTCGACCTTCGGCTTTCCGGACGCTGCCGCCGCCGCCGACCTGCCGACGAACCGCGACGTGCCAGGCAACGCGACGGCTTCCCCCTCCTCCTCTCGGTGGAACGCATCGCGTCGGCTATCCCGTTGCATGCAGGTGCCCCACGAGGAACTCGACATGCGCCTGAACAGAAAGTTGGAGCGACACTTGCTCCGCCGGGCGGCTGCCGCTGTACTGGCATCGGAAGATGTTGAGGACGACGCAACCTCTCCCTCCGAGGCCCCAACGGCCGCTGACGATGTGAGCACCGACTTGCGTCGACAGAGAGGCCAGCTGAAGCGCTCGCTGCTGGCGCGGAGCCGTCATCGCCAGGGTCCCAATGCCGCGCAGGACGACTCCAAGACGGGTTCTCCGCGCTTCGTGAGTGGCGAACGATTGATCGTGATCGGACGGGCGGAGCTCACGTGGCCCTTCCACCACGACCACCGGCATGTTCGAAAGAACGTTCACTACGGCAACTCCAAAGGGATGTGTTCGACGGCGAGCAGCCGTAACGTGGCGTGCGTGGGACTCACGCTGGCGGACGATATGCTGATGCAGCTCGTGCTCAACGCAATCGAGGCGAATATCGACGTCTATCGGGGCCCGAGACCGGAGCAGGAGACTCACCTGATTTATTGATGGCGCCAATTTTTGCCTTTTTTTCCGGGGGAGAAATGGACATCTCACTGTCGACGCGCAAATGCTATTCCCGCATCTCGAGGCGTGACCAACCCCCCCTTGTCATCCTTTCCTCTAGCGGCAGGCCCCTTTTCTCCATTATTCTTTTTTTGTGCAGCAATTGCGCTTTTTCGGTTTGAACGCTGCGGTGATTCGTTTATAATGCCCGTCGGCCAACCTACTAGGGGCATTATATCAACGAGGCTCCTCATAGCCAACATTGTGACGCTCCTACTGATCGGTAGCCGCCAGGAAAGGTGGTTGCGATTCGTCTCGGCGCAGACAACCACGACGGCCAACAACGCCACAAACGTGACGACGGCAGCGCCAATTGACTTGCAGTGCACACGCACGTACAATGTGTCCACGACTTGTTCCGGTGCGTATTTCGACCCTGGGGTCGCCCAACGGGCAACCTGCACCACGTTGGTCGTCGCGTTGACCCGGGCCCGCTTTCCGCTCCTTTCTTACACCTTCACTAACGGCAGCTTTGGACACTGCAACGCGACGTCTCCAACCTTCGCTGTCGACAGCGACGTGGTGACGTCGGTGCACAACGTGATCGTCATGTCGTCCTTCCACCCAGGTGCGACGATCACCACTGTAGAAGCGATCGTCGAAGCGGACGTCAAAACCACCCTGAACGGTCCAGCTCGTCGAGTCATTCTGGGCCACTTAATTCCAAACGTCAACACGGTCGTCAGTTTGTCAGAACCGAATACGCTTGCCAAGACGCAGTTACCGATTCGGAACTTTAATTCGCCGTGGTATCCGCAGAATGGGGCTGCTTTTTGCAACGGTTCCTTCGCGTTTACCGTTTTTCCTTTGCGAGACATCGTCATCCCGGCGGCGTCGATTGTCACGGCCATTAGAGTGCGATCGTCCGCTTCCAATCTGATCAAGATCCACACGGTGAGTCTTGACATCTGCGGCCAGCAGTTCGGCTATGGCGCACAGACCGGACAGCCGCTCGCGACAACGGGCATCGTGAATACCATCGATATGGCGATGTCACACGTGCAACTCGACGACACGGCGCTGATTAGCAGTCCGTACAGCGGCGTCGCGACTCAGACTGGCGCCGGACGGCCTTACGACTGCGCCTTCGCTTGCCTCTCGGCGTCCTCGACCTGCGCCGCGTGGATTATAGGCATCTCCACGACGTCCCCGTGCTACTTGTTAGCATCTGTGATGCAGCTCCGTTTCTTGGCGACCACAACGAATAGCAGCCGCCAGTTGACATGGCTCGGTCTCAACACGATGCCGATTCAGCGCAACCTCGAAACAGTCTACACGCAGCTGTCCAACGTGGTCGCCAGTGTCCGTGCGTCCAACCCCGAAACGTTTCCCGCGTCCACGTGGAGTGCCATGTTCTTCCATCGTGCGTCCTCGGACGCGTCGACTGGGGGTCTGATTCAGATACCGATGACCGAGCTCACATACTACACCGCGAGCCCCGCGCAAATGTCGTATCGATATGACACGTTAACGATGTTCACCAGTAGCAGCCTTGCGACCTGCGGTGGCGCGGCCTACGGCTTTTTGGGTGGCGTCCCCGGTGCCGATAACCTGTGCGACACGTTCCGACCGTGCGCGGTTCAATACCACGCGGCGACCGCCGCGCAAGGAGCGTCCACGGTTTTGAACGTCGCGCTGTCGTCCGCTCCGGTCGAGAACACCTGTTCATCCTTCAGCAACCACTCAAGCAGCACGTTCGTGTACTATCAGGGCACCCACGCCATGGGTCCTCGGTACCGCTACGCCATGATCGATTCCACGAGCACGCTTTCGCTAGCCGACGCGCTACTCTTCGCGAATGACGTTCACAACATCGCAAACCTTTCCGGGGAGTTGCCGTCTCTGTCGGCCGCCTTCGTGTCAGGTTTAAACTTGTTCACGACGAATTTAGGAACGTTGGCGTCGTATGTGGTGTTGCCGTCTGCGGTGTCGGTGTCCGCTGGAGCCGCCAGCTTGCCTTCCTCCAGTGCGACGCTGAACTGGCGACAGTATGATGCCAATCGGGGCTTACGTTCGGTGCCCATCATGTGTCAAGTGGCGACCCCCCTGGGCTACACGGTTCAGCAAGACACCGGTCACAGCGGCGGCTCAATCATTGGTGCATGTGGCGTTTTCACGTCGCTGTTGGCCATCGCGCAGGCATGCGACGGCACTACGTCTTGCGTGGCCTTCACGACGCTTATACAAGGCGGCGTCGAAGTCGGAGGCTGCTTGATCGCCAGTATCGGAACAACCTCCGCGTCCGGTGGTTCGACGCTGTTTCGCAAAGCGCACGCTCCTTCGCACAGCGACAGTATCGGCTATCGCTGCTCGTTTCCCATTCTCAACGCCGGCAACGTGACGATTCATGTGGCGAAGACGGTGGCGGCTGGGACGGCGACCGTGAAAGTCGGCACGACGACACTCGGAGAGTGTTCGATGGGTGCAGCGATCGCCTCGTCTGCGTCGGCGTCCTCGTGTGGCACCTTTATTCCATGCTACACCGGGGCGATCCCTGCCGGCGCGTCCAGTGGCACGGTTACGGTGGAGTTGGCGGTTTACGCGCCGTATCGACAAACGTGCTTGACATCCCCCTTCTCTGTGCTCGCCACGTTCCAAGCAGACACCGTCGTCCAGTTTCCTGCGGAGAGCTGCGTGACCGCCGTAGAGCAACCGGCGACGTGTGCGACTGAAACGAGCGCCATCCAACCCTGTTCGAACCGCAAGTACACAAACGTTCTCCCCGCTTTCAGCCCTGGGGCATCGACGACGTGCACGGCCTCCGTCGACAACGATCTCGTGTTCCCCATCCCAGGGGCGAGGGCATACAACGTCGCTCAGATTATGACAGTCGTCGATTTCGGATCTACCAGCCTCGCGGCGTCGGCCGCGCAAGCCTCGGCATTCATCATCGCGACACTTTCCGACGGCACCGCGCTTCAGCTGGGATACTTTACGGCTGATCGTTCCACCGGATCGGCGACCTATCCGGTGGTATACGGCGTGCCCACAGGCCGGTCTCCACTGGCACCGACCTCACTGTGTGGTGATGCAACAAGCACCGGTCTGAATGGTGCGCAAGTGTTCAGTCTTCCAACTTGGGTGGCCGCCAACACCGCGCTATCCCTGACATCCATCACCGTGCGAGCGGCGGCGGGCATCTTGCGTGTGTTTCGCGTGCTGCTAGTATCCAATGAATGCGTCGATAGCTTGGTCCCGACGCCTGTCCTGCGCCAAAAAGACTCAGCCAGTCAATTCTTGCTTCCGGGTGTGGCGCTCCTCGGTGAGTCGATCTCCTTCACCGCCGGCGACACCATCACGCCCGCGCGGGAGATGGCACACTGGCGGCTGTGCAACGCTGCGTGCTCCGATTTGCCCGGTTGCCGATCCTTCTCGTGCCTCGCGAATACGCCGACGAACGTCTCATCGACGTGCAATTGCCGGCTCATGGCGAGCACCGGCGAGGAAACGGCCATGCCCTCGTCAGTGAGCGCGGGGAGCGCCGTGTCCGGCATCAAAGGAGCGATGTTTGGCACGACGGTCATCAAGACGACGTCGTTGTCCGATTACACGACTGTCCACGGTGCGGTCCGGGCCCCAGAAGTTTCGACGGCACGGTTGGTGTCGCTGGCGCGTTCGCGAACCGGCATCCGCTTCCCTGTTTTGGGTGCGAAGCGAGTGTGGTCCTTGTGGTCTCAAGACGGAGGGCTCATCACGACGGGCGCGGTCGTCACGACCAGCTCGGCAGGCGGTCGTATTTGCGGCCCCAAAGCAGTGCCATTCGACCCTTCCAAATCTACCTCCGCCGCGAGTGGCACTTGTGCCGCGCTGGCGTCCTGTCCTGGCTTCCAATCCACAATGACCTTTTCGGGACCGGTGTCGTTTTCCTATGTGTCGTCGACTGCCTCGGCCGCCGTGACCGCGACCGGCACGAACTCGAGCAACGCGAGTGCTTCCGCAGCGTCGTCCCCTTCAGCGTCCACGTGCACCCCATGGGGCCTCGTTTTGTCCGATGGCGCCATCGCCGACGTCGCGTACAGCAGCGCGGTCATCCTACCCGCGGGCACCCCGGTGTCGCGAAAGTATCCCACGGCGGCTGCGATCCTTCATCATACCGCCTTGTTGGCCACCGATGTGGTTCCCATTACCGTGGATGACGGCGACGTGCGCCTGTCGTGGCGGCTATCTTTGACGAACACACTCATCCCGGCGAGCCCCACCGCGGCGGTCACCCTGTCGGGCGAACGCGTCTCCACGCTTTGCGAAATCACCGACACGCAGTCGTATCAACCCTTCCGCGGGTACAGCCCTCTTCCTTCGTTTCTACTACCCAACATCACCTGTACGTTCACGACCGTGCGCGCGGCGATGCAGGCGTGCGATGCCGAGAACTCATGCGACGGGTTCACCGTGAACGACAAGGACCAACCCAGCTGCCTGTATCAAGGCCTCGACCTCGACGCCGCCACGGCGGCGCACAGTGCTCCAGGTAGCCGACAAACAACGGTCACTTATTTCAGAAAGACCACGAGCGCCGCGGAGTGCAGGGTCAACGTCACCCAGCCTGGCGTCCTCAACATCTACTTGAGCCAGTTGGGGTTGGAGACGAGCGTTGCCGCTGCTGAAATTTGGATCAACGGTCAGCTGTCCAAGCGCTGCGGTGGCTGGTGGCCCTTTCTCTCCGGTTTCACGCCACGGGGTGGCAGCGGATGCAACAAATTCAGATCGTGCTTCGACGACTACGTCGACGGGGCGACCGTCGTGACCGTCCGGTTCCCGATGAAGCGACAGAGTTCGTTCGACCGCCGCACGTGCCCGACGGCGTTCATGGCCTTGTTTTCCTTCAACCCGCAAGACGCGACGTGGCGTCCGTTCGCGGCCGCCATCGCAGCCCTCCCTTTTCGACGAACGATGCGAGTGTCCTCCGTCTTTCCGGAGCAAGGACTCACCTTCCAAACGTTTGGCGCCAACCGAGTTGCGATGTTGACGCAGCAAGACCGCTATGAATGCGTCGGCAGCTGTCGAACCACGTTCGTGCTTAACATATCGCTGGATGAGTTCGCGGTGGGACGATGCGGTGGTGTCTTAGGATTCGAAGATGGGCGAGGGAAGTCGGCGACGTGCGGAACGTACTCCTATTGCGGCGTGTCCATCGTGAATTCTCAAAAAGGCGTTCGCGAAGCGCTGGTCGTCAAGCCGTCTCAAAGTGTGAACACGATTTCGGTCAACGTCGTGGACCCTGACTATCAGCGTTCGCTCGCGTGCGCGCCCTTTTCGAGCAACGGCGTGAACTATTTCCGGGCGGTGTTGTACGCGGACGCGCCTATCACATCCGGAGACGCATATGGCGATGCCATGCGCCTGCTGTTTTCATTGCGAGTGGAAATTTCCGACAAGGCCACGGTGGCTGTTTTCGCTTCCAATAACTCCGCAACGATTTCCACGTCGGCTCTATTCGCGATTCTCAAAGCACAGTACCCTTCTTACGACAACTTCACAGCTCTACCTTCGTTGCTACCGGTGCGGCTCAACAATGATCAGTTGCCGTCGTATTATCACGTCCCTTTTGATATCGGGGTGGCTGAACTCACGAAGGAGCTAACGGTTGGGAGCATCGCGACCTGCCTCTGGGACTCACTTTCCGACGTCGGTGTCTATCCAAACTGCCGCGTCAAGTTTCAGGGAAGCTGGGTCAAAGTACTCGTCGCGCAAACCGCGTTGACCTTGTTCAATCAATACGTGGACATTTTCTTCGACGGCCAGTCGCAACCAATCCGCTGCGGCGGGGATGCACTCTTTTTCGGCTTTCCAGGCGCGACGGGGAAGTGCGATAACTACTACACGTGCTACAACGGGCCCGCGCTGAGCAACAGCCTCACCATCACGTACAGCCCATTCATTTCGCCGCCGTCCAACTGTCCCTACCGAGCGGTCACCCTGGTGCAATCGGAGAACAAGCTCGCCGTGGCGCCTGCCGTTTGCACGCCGGCGTTGCCCTTTTCTTGCGCTCCACTGTCGCAGTGCTTTCCTTTGTCGAAGCTATGTGATGGCGTGTTTGACTGCCCAGATGGATCCGACGAGGCACAGTGCAACGCTTGGAGCTATGTCCTTTCGGCGTTCCGCCCAACGTGCAGCGCCCTTTCATCGATGTCCACCAATGACGCTGGCGTGTGTCAGCAGTTCGCGATCACAAAATCGGCAACGTCGTTTGTGTCCGGTCGCACATTAGGCTGCGTCGTCTATGATTGCCTGGCCTTTGAAAATCCTCAACTTGAGGCATTGAGTCCGACCACCGGGATCGCGCTTGCCTCCTCGGCGGATCTGCCTGCCAATATTGAAGAAGGGCTGATTGACCTTTATATCAAGGCCTCCGACCCAGACGCGTTCCGCTATTGCGCGGACGCGCTTCACTGTTCCAACAACGGCCGGGTGGTGTCCATTACGCCCCCGTGCGCATGCCAGTGCGATGAGCAGTTCGTCGGGTCGCGTTGCGAGAAGTTGCGAGACATTTCTCTCATTGATGCCGTCTACGTGGTGTTCTCGCCTGGTGCCACCCTGTCGCCATTCGTCGCCCGAGATGTGGTGGACAAGGTGTCCGTCTTTGTCAGCGGCAATACGATCGTGTCTGTCGTAGGGTTGCAGTCGAGCGCAAAGTCCAATGCGCTGAAACTTAGCCTCATCGACAGCGACACCAACGCCGTGGCGGATCACGACGTCGCGCTGCTGTTGTCCCGGTCGGTCAACCGAGCATTGGTCGCGTCTCTCATCAACAGCTCGGTGACCGACGTCAGCGCCACGTCCGTGGTGGGTGAGTCTGTTTCCTTGCAGTGCGTGCTGGGCAACTTGACCGGTAACAACAGCCACACAACGTGCACGTTTTCAACTGGCATCAACGACACCAAAGCCATTTCCGTGAATGTGGCCGCCGTTTCCATTCAAAACAAGGATCAATTCGTGACCCTTCGGTTATTCTCCCTACCAAACATCACGCGGAACGGCACTTCGACTTCCTCATCGAACAGCACAGCAGCGAACGCCGCGACCAAACGCAGCGCCGCCGACGAAGAGAATGACATTAGAGAAGCGACGGTCCGCGCGATCCAACGACGACAGGCCCTTCCCGACGGCGTCACGGAGAAGGTGTTGTCCTGCAACTCGACCGACTTCGAGCGCACCACCAATCCACTATTATCCGGCGCGTGCGCCGTGACGAATAAGTGTGTCAAGCAACTCGACCACGACGACGCCAGCATTCTAATCGTCGACGTGTCGCCGAACATGAATCCGGATAACATTCGCTGCAAGGCCGAAGCCGACGCGGACGTGACCATCGGCGTAGAAGGATTCGTCACACTGCCGGATTTTACGCTGGACACGGAAGTCACCTATTCGACGGTGTATACGGGTAGCTTGGGCTTGCTCGCCGTGCTTTTGGGCGTGTTGTCGATCATCAGCTTGATCAATCTCGTCTTTTGGGCCGTGTGGATGCGCAAGCGGTTTACCAACGTGAAGTACGTTGGATCCGTGGCCGCGACCATGGCGTTCTTATTTGCCTTCGCCGCCGTCATCGTGTTGGCGCTCTATTTGGACGGCGCCAGAAATATCAACTCCCACCTTCTCATCGTCGAGGAATACCGCGATCGCTACTGCGCCCAGAGCGAATTTTCCTTCATCCCCAACCGTGTGAGCTACATTCCTATCAACGGCGCCTGCTCGCAGACCAACGTCATCGGCCCAACGCAAGGCGTGTTCTACATGGCCGCGAAAATGCCCAATGGCACGAACGACGTGGTGCACGTGAAGCAAGGAGGTACCCCAGAGAGCTGCAAGGCTAGCGTGTGGACCGTGCTGCCGGCCCGAAAGTGTCTGGAGCAAGATTCCCTCTTCGTGGACAAGAACCCAACCGACCGTCTCTTCATGACGTTGCGAGGACTGCCCAACGACGTCGCCGCGGAGCGCATCAAGGCGCTTTCCAAGTTCAATTCTCCGACAACGTTAACCGCGAACACCACGGTGCGTTCGATCCGCGAGGAGGAAACATTCGTCAACTACTCGTCAGCGCCACCGACGTTACGCTACACCGCGTCCGGCGTGGCCGTTGAGGTGCCTCAGGTGGCGAACGCCAGCGGCTTGCTTCACCTCATCGCGAACAATGACAGCTTTGAGGTCATTTCCACGACGAACCAAAGCCAAGCGCGCGTCGTTCGCTTCGTCAACACCTTTAACACGGGGACGTGGTTCACCGCCCCATCGACGTTAACCGTCAACGCGACACCATTTCTTTCGTCGAATTACGCGACCGACACAAGGTATCACTACACGAACATTGGGTCGATTTTCAACGGGTACAAGACGCCTTCTTTCTTGGCCAATGAAGCTGCCCACGTCGACGCGGCAAGGTACGCCGGCATCCGCGGCACCATCTTCGATCTGGGCGCGCTCAAGCGCGATCCCGGATTTACCATGTCCTTTTGGTTGTCGGCGGATAACACTAGTCGCGGGATTGTTGTGGCCATCGTCGACAACTGGCAATCGGTCACTCGGACCGTTATCCCACCCCTCGTTCGCATTGCCGAGCTCATCGAAAACGGCCATGTGACGTCATCCTGGTTCGCCGAAGACTGGCAGCTGTATACGGCGGTCTATGTGGATGGTCGCACACGCACGTTGCATTACGCATTTGCGACCGCGAGCGCTACCGTTGTCGATGTCGTGTGGGACCTTAACTACATCGGTGCGAGTCGGTTGTTTGACGGTAGGTGGCACTTTGTCGCACTCACGTTTTCACCCACATCGAAAGGTCAAGTGGCACAGCTGTTTGTCGACGGGCAGACCAGTTACGTGGATGAAGGCTGGCGAAAGTGCTTAGAACGGCCCGTTCCAGGTATTCGCAACATGAACGCGGGTGACTCCGTCATCGTTTTCAACCGCCGCCAGGAATCCGTGAAGCCCGGTGGGCTTCTCGTGACGGGCCATGCAAATGTCGCGATGTTCGACTTGCTCGTGTTCCCCGAAGTGCTTCCCTTGGAAAAGCTGATTGGCTACGGCGCGGCCGGCATGGACCTCTTCGCCACGGTCGCCATCTCGGAATCGATCGCGCTTGGCATCATCCTCATCGTGGTCACCCTCGCCGTGCTCCTCTTCTCCATCCGGGAGGTGTATTTGCATTACTTCGGTCGAAGCGAAGAATTGGTCGCCGACTCGCAACAGGCGGCAAACACGGAAGGCAGCCGTGGGGCGGCCGTGCAGACGTCGCAATCGGTCGCGCAAACCGCTGGCATTTCGCTTTTCGTGCAGTTTGTACAGCTCGTTATCGGTGTCGGCCAATTTATGTCGATGTACTTTAACGGCTGGATTTGGCCGACGAGCTTCGTGGCCATTTTCGGGCAAATCTTCGCGTTTGTTTCCTTCGACTTTCTACGCTTCTTGCCTGATCTTCCGGTGCTGCTGATGCCGGCCATCCAGGTCGGGATCGCCATCCTCGCCTTCTTCGGCCTCCTCATCTTCGCCATCCGCGATGAAGATGTCTTCCAGGACATCATCGCCAAATACAACAACCTGAACCGCAATCAGGACGCCGCCCTGACCCGGCGGTTGGAGCTCGACCGGCCAAAGCCGGAGTACCACTGGGTGGTCTATGACGATGAAAATGAGCCCATCGCGTTAGACGACGAGCAGGAGCAATTCGTCGAGCGCTCATTGCACGATCTATTGACGACCACGCACAAGCGGGCATCGAATATGCGTATCCACACCAAAACGATGCTTAATTTTCCGGGTATTGGGTCGGGCATTTTGCTATACGAGCGGCGCGATGGCCAGATCGGCATTTTTTTCCGCATCACATCGGATGAGCTAACCGAGCAAGTGGACTTCGACGACCTCACGACCGCCGGCTCGGCGTCTATCGAGCCGAACGCGGCCGTCAGCGGTAGCATTTCCCCGGGAAAACGAGCGACCGCCGTGTTCAAGACCAAGAAGACGATCGAGCTGACGCAACTGACCTTGGAATGCGTCGCCGACAACGTGACCTGCCCCCTCCATCGTCGACGGTTAATCCGGTCGCAAATTGAAGGCATCTCCTGCGTTCACAGCGACAACGGCTATTATCGTTCCGTGAGCTGCAAAAAGGAAGGCGTCACGATGTTTCAGTGTCCCGAAGAAGAGTGCATGTACGCCGTGTGCGAGGATTGCTACAACGGGGGTACCGTCGACGCCGCGTTGACATCGGCCATGAGCACGTTGGCGGAGATTCGTCAGAAGGGCGTGTGGCGCGTCGTGAGTACGTTTATCGTCCTCGCATGCGGGTTGCTCTATTTGCCCGTTACGAGGAATGCGCTTCTCATTCTATTTTGCCATCCGACCTTTGCTTGCGAGTTCTCCGCGTGCTGGTCCAATCCGAAACTCTCCTACGTGATATCGGCATTGGTGTCTTTCGTTGCGCTCGCCGTCATCTCCATTGGGTTGGTCGTCCTCGAACTGTCATTATTACACCGCCGCAGAGAAGCCATTGCGCCGACGCTCTTCTTGATCCCGATCATTAGGAAGAAGTGCAATCTTCCGTGCCTGCCGCAAGCCCTGCCTTCGCGTGGAGAGTACGACCTGTTCCTTAGTGTGGACACCTCGATGCTGAAGAGTCTGTACGAGCCGTTCGACTTCGCCTTCTTCTACATGAGCCCACTGCAACTTATCGTCAAAGCCGCCATCGTCTTGTGCCTCGTGACGACCGTGCCCAACAGCCTGACGCAGCTCGTGATTGTGAGCGCACTCGAGGCTCTCTACGGACTTGTCATTGTGTTCATGTCTCCTTACAAGAACTTCTGGATCGAAATTCTAGCGCGACTCTCCGCGATGCACCAAATGTTACAACTCGGGTTGTTTTCCCTCCATCGCGTCGACATTCGTCAGAATCCGAACGGCACTGGTTATACCAACCAGATGATCCTGACCTCCGCCGTGTACTTCGGCCTCGTTGTGGTCATCATTTTCGGCGTGTTCGTCGGACCGGTGATCAAGGACAAGCTCTGCGGCGACGAGTTCGAACTCGCCCTGAATGATGAGGAGGCGAAAGAGTTGCAGACGGTCATCGCGGAGCAAAGGAAGAAAAATTCGGAGGAGGAGCAGCGCGCCCAGCTGGGCGACCTGCAGGCCATCGAGAAGGAGGCTCAACGAAACGAGGAAATGACGGGAGCGGAGGCCTTGAAGAACCTTTGATCAAGGCCCGTCGCGCCCTAGCAACGCGCACGACACGTGAACAGCCGACTCCTGCACGTCACCTTTTTATTGCCTCCCTCCGCCCCTCCTCCGCTACCCCACGAGTATTCCCCCTCGCCGCTCCCCCCACCCCTAATTATGTTTGCACGGAATGCGGTAACCGCATCGCCTTTGTTCAGTGCTTCGTAGTTGTGAATGTCTTTCGCGCCTCCTCTTGCTCTTGAGCCGTAGAAACGCACGTGCCAGGCCCGATTCCGCCGGTGGGTGTGAATGCATTTCCCACCGCGGTCAAGCCGTTCATTGATCGGTTTGTGATCGGTGGTGAGTCCGACGTGTTTTGTTTGTTGTATTCGCCTCTAGGGGAAATACCTCTTCAGGCGGCAGTAACGTTTCCCCATTCATTCGGACCCCTCCGTTTTGCACTGTTAGCGTGCGATGGAGTCCCTCATGGTCACGATCAAAGTGGTCGTCAAAGGGAAGACGCCCGCATCGCAGTCGCGGCTCAGCGCTACTACCGTCGACTTGCGATTACCCAAGAACGTGGACGGCGATGCCAAGGGTGGCTTGGACATGGCTAGTGTCCGAGTTCGAATCGCGAACGGAACATTGCCCGCTGCGGTTGCATCGGCGGTTTGCCACGCTTGTGGTCTCGACGGATCACGAACTCACTCCTGGAGAAACGTCATGGCGTTGATGTTCAGAGGCCGACGAATCGAACTTCCAGACGAGGCCAGTTTTATCGCGGCCGCCGCCGATGTCTGCGAAGGCGAGAAACTATTCGCCCTGTTAGACATAGACGCCATCAATATCAATGGCGCCGACCGCGCGGCGTCCACGACGCTAGTGGCCCGCCCATCATCACAGTCGCAGACGAGCGGCGCCTATCCGGCCTTTGCTGCGGCCTCAGCTTCTCCCGCCGCGAGCAGCAGACAGAGTGATCCGTCCGCGCAGCTTCGTGGCATGTCCGGGTTCGTGCCTCCCCCACCGTCCGCACTGGGGAGAGGGGCGACCGGGGGACGCATGCCTCCCCAGATGGCGGAGATGATGGCCCAGATGATGACTTCCAACCCAGCGATGATTGACATGATGATCCGGTCGCAGCCAGAGCTCGCGGCGCTTGCTCGCGACAATCCCGAAATGTTGCAGGAGCTGCGGAATCCCAACACGATGCGCGACATGATCCGGGCCGCCTTGGATCCCGAAGCACGGCGGGATATGGAGCGATCCGCCGACCTTCAGCTGGCGCAAGTGGCATCGCATCCTGATGGCGCCGCCCTCCTGCAGCGGACCATGGGGAGCGTCGAGCGGTCGCTGGAGGACGCCGCCAACCACGGGAATGGCGGGGGCAGCGGCACTCGCCGGAGAGGAAGGGAACAAGTGGAGGACGAGGAAACCGCGGCCGCGGTGTCCGAGCTGCACGTGAGAACAGTCGAAGGTGCCGCGTCCAATGCGGCATCACTCCCGAATCCGTGGGCGCGACCGTCCGCGCCGCCGGTGCCTTCGTCTTCCGCGTGGCATAATGCGCCTGCCCAGGCGCAGCCGCGCGCGGACAGCCTCGCCACAGTAAGCGTGCCTGCCACCGTTTCCAGTGACGTCCCGCCGCCGCGTGGCGCACCGAACGACTTTCCTTTCGCCGCACAGCTTTTGGTCTTGACGCAGGACATGGGTTTTACTGACACCGAGGTTTGTAAGCTGGCGCTAATGGAAGCCCGGGGCAACGTCGACGCCGCCGTCGACTTGATGGCCTCCTGGCAGGAATGAGGTTCTTCTCTCACTCAAGCACGCGCGTCGCCTTTTTCCATGTCGCCCTACCCCCCCAACTCACCAGTTAGCACATATCGAACTCTCGTACGAGATTCGGCAGCCGGGACCGGTATGGCGCGTAGTGGTATGTTCCCTTGTTGACAACAAGGCTTGTTGTTTGGTAGAGCGCGCGCCTTCCGCAACTTCGTAAAAATGTCGGTGGGCATCCCGGAAGCCGAATCGAGCACCGCTGGGGGCAGCACAGGAGGGGCACTGGCTGCTGGAGGAGGCGCTCCGGCCGCGCCGTTCGCGAACGCATTGCCGGCGGCGGCGAAGCTTCGGTTGCTGCTGTATCACCGTACCTGCCAGCAGTGGCGTGTGCGAAAACCCAACACGAGCATCCTACACTGGATTGCCGCCACAACCCTGTCCGACGAAACGACCCTTACGACGACGATGACTCGCAATAAAATCCAACCACAGGACCCGAAGAGCGATCCGTGCCTCGGAACCAAAACCGATTCATCTGCGTTCGCACCAGGAGGGGGGGCATCATCATCGCCGGAGGCGGGACGGCTCGCTGGAGCCACCATGCGCCCGCCGCCGCAGCAGAGTGCCGTATCCGCAGCGCCCAACTCAAAGGCGACCCCGCGGTTCCCCTGGGAATCGGACGTACCCGTTGCGGAAGTCGCGAAGAATCAAGTGCTCTCGACGCCGACCAAGCAGGTCCAGACTCCCGCGGCTGCCGACGGCGGCGGAATGGTCGTGGCACCTAAGCGAGGAGGATTATTATTGAACCTCTCCCGGGATTACCTCGGACCACGGGGCATGTGCGCGGTGTTGTCCTTCGCATCGCAAATATCCGCCCTCCAGACAATCAACGTGAGCCATATGCGCATCTTCACGGCAGGGATGCGTCACGCGTCCACCGCGATTCCAGGTCTTGTGGTGCTAAGCCACATGTACACCTGTTTTCAGAAGCATACTGGGTTGGTCGAGCTCATTCTAGACGACAATGAACTCACCACCGCGGCGTATTTATGGCTCGTGAAGTTGTGCCGCGACGTGCCTTTCTTGATGACGGTGAGTCTGAACGGGACGCTCCTCTCCGATGCACAGAAGGAGCACCTGGCGGCTATTCTGAAGCGCAAGGAGGTCCGAATTCGGAAGCGCATAGCCGAGTGCACGACGGCCGCTCCACCCAGCACTGCGCAGACCGATGGCTCTACCATGGACGCGTCAGTACCGTCTCGTGCAGGGAACTCAGCCGCCGGAGGGGCGTCGACAGGAACTCGGTTGGTGATGCTACCCTCCTTGCTCGACGTCGTCTCCCTGCGGCGCTTCGCCGAGGCGCCCACGTCATCCGTGCACGAATTGGCCGACGCTGCACGACGGGTGTTTCAGAATATGCCAGAGCGGGGAGGAGGGGGAGAGGGAGGAGGGTTGGCGTCACCGCCCATGACGCCTGCGTCGACCGTGGCGACCGCGACCAGCCACCAAATGAACGCGGCGGCGTCATCAGCACCGGTGAGCGGTTACGTGCAGTCTCGCGCCGTGCAGCAACTGAGCTCCCCCGATCAAGGCCTGAGCGACGCGATGCTGACTCGCACGCTGATCTGTGTCGCGGATCCGGCATCCCTGGTGGCGATGGCAGCGCTGACTCCGACGCCACTCGGAGTGCCAGGCTTGCTGGGCAGCGGAGGAGCCCTTCTTGGTAAAGGCATGATCCAAGCAACGCTGCTCAAACCGCGGACCAAAACCGCCGCGGAAGTCGCGGCACTGACGCTCCTGTTTCAGCGCAATCCGGTGCTCTCGTTGCTCCTCTACGGTGGCAGCGTAGGGCCACGGGGGGCCTCGTCCGTTTCTGTGCCGCCCACACCAACCGCTCAGGACACCATGTCGTCGACCAGAGCGACGACGACTGAAATGACGGAGCCGGTCAGAGCCGCCCTCATCGCGGCCATTATTCCCGCCGCCTACAGCACCGAGGGCACGTTCATTCTTGAAGCGGGAGATCAAGTCGACCACGCCTTACTCGTTGAAAGCGGCATCGTGTCGTGTCACCGCTCGACCACCACCGCCGCAAGCGGATCGAACGCGGTCGTCGCGTTGTACGCATCCATGAGTCTGCCTGCCGTGTCAGACGAAGTCGTGTCGTTTCACGGACCTGGGGCGCTCGTGGGGGACGATGAGCTGCTGGGACATCTCGGCATCACGGGGACCGCCGTCGCGGCCCCCACCACAGCCGTGTCGCCGACGAAGGGAGCCGTGAACGGCACTCCGGGAACCTTAGTCCCTCCCTCAGCCGCCCCTTCACTGGCCGCGATCCCGCAGTCGGTCCACGACCTGGTCCGCAAAGTTAGTGTCCGTGTGGCACAACGTGCGAGCCTGGCAGCTCCTCCACCCGCGCCCACGAGCCCGCGCAACAGGTCCAAGATGCAACTGGCAGCGGCGGCGAACCCCAACGCCGGACAGTACAGCGGCGCAGCTCTCGGCGACGGTATGGGCGTGTCCCCCACTGGCACGACAAGCAACGCGGTGCGTGGTTGGTTGTTTCCTAAGTGTCTGCTGTACCAGCACGCTGGCCTGATCGTGTCGCATCATCGTCGCCATTGGCGAAAATTCGTCGAGCTGCTGCCGTGCCTACATGGCATGGGCACGCTAGCCAAACAGGCCGTCATCGATTGTTTGCGAGAACGTACGTTCGGTTTCCACGACGTTATCGTCGCAGGCCCTGATATGACGAAGGAGATATTCTTCGTGGTCGAGGGCACCGTGCGCGTGTTCTTCCAACGCACGGAGCTGCGCACGTTGGCCCGTGGTGACGTTTTTGCGTGCTTGCCGGGACCCGATGTGCCCCGCTCGGGAGTCGTGTCGGCGTCGCGTGCCACGGTGCTCGCCGTCATCCCAGAGCTGTTGTTTCCATCCCTGCCGTTTCATGTGCAACAGCACTTGATGTTGCAGGCACGCATGTATGGCATGTCGAGTGGGGGAGGTACAATGGACGAATCGTAGAAATGACCTCCTACTCCGGTTTGGGTAAATTGACAAGTTCGGCATGCAAACGCAGAGCAAAGGCTGAAGCAAACTCCTCCGCGTTTTGTTCTCCTCGCATGTACGTTGCAACACAGACACCCAGTTGGTCACTCCCTCCTGCGCTGTGAGAAAGGAGGGGCGTTTCGTCCGCCTCGATGTCCACGTGGGCCACACCCTTACGAGGCGAAGAGGCCGCGAGTCATCCAGATGCGGACACCACCAATCTACGCACGGCATCGTTTTCACGCGTGGTCCTCGGATGCGCTTTGTTACTGTTTATCTTGAGTCCGGCCCTCATGATCGCCGGAACGGTGTTACTGTTGACACCCAATCCGCAAGATGATCAGCGCGCGGAACTGAGCGCGGCGGCGTCACGGTTTCAATTGCTGGCACCAATTCTCCAAGCCACGACCGCCGTCATCGTCACGACCACGGATGACCGAAAGCTTGGCACGCTTCGGCCTGCTTATGAGACGTTACCCGTCGTCGTGACGCAGGACATTTCGGGATCCACGGGGACGACGATCATCCTTTCCACGGTCGAAGCGAGGGTGCCTCTGGAAGAAAATATTGGTCCAGGATTGGGAGCGCTGAACTTACAAATCACGCATCAAGGACAGACATCGCCCACAACGACCCCTCCGATCACCCTCACCCGCGCCGCGAAACGCCCCGTCATGTGCGTGCCGCAGTACGCGAGCATCTGCGGCACCTCGACCTGCTGCAGTTTGAGCGATATGCAAGATCAATGCAACACCATCGCGCGGCAGTTTTCGAAGACGGCCACATCGTTTGTGCCTACCTCGGTGACGTGTGGCTTGGGTGACGAATGCGGACACTGCACCTACAATCAGTACGCGAGCCGCGTGTGCTTCGTCTTTTCCTACAATAGCATTCTTGGGTTCGCGATTGAGCGAAGCAAAGGATCTTGTCTCTTCCCCTTCACGCCCGTCGATCAAGAGTACGCTGACGCGGACGTCGGGGCGCAAGTCGTCTTGCGCAGCAAGGACGATGCCGTCATGGTGTTCGCGAGGATGACGAGCGGCACCATGCTCTTCACGGACGATCGGGGAAGTGAGCGCGCCCGGGGTCGCGGGTTGCTCGTTTTCGGTGTTCTTTGCCTCGTCACATTCGTTGCCCTGCTCGTCGTGGTCCGTGCGAGCGGACAGAATCCGTTGTCCGTCGACTTCTGGAAATCCGCCTTAGTTGGCGACGACGATACGCACCGCGGCGAAAAGGGCGCCACACCAGGGCCGAATGAATGGGGGTCCCATAGCCCGGCGTCGCAGCGCGGACGCCGCCAACGTGGGGACGGCGGAGATAGGGGGGGTCTCAATCGCGACGAGGAGGACGAGGATCATGATGACCGAGAAGGGGTGACGATCACGACCGCACGACCGGCACTTTCTCACAGGTCTCCGGACCCCGGAGGGCGCAGCGGCCGCCGTATCGGGACCGGTGCGCCGCCCGATCCCTGGCAGCCACACGACAGTCCTAGCTACGGCGATGATCGATCGCCGCACCGCCCTCCCGGCAACCATCCGCATGGCCCCCCGCCTGGCGACCCGCGAGGGCCGCCGACGCGAATGCCGGCGCCTCACGATGACGGCCCATACGGTGGCGCCGAGATTGGCAGCGTCGATGGTGGCCGGTTTGCGGAATCTCGTCGCAATGGAGGGTGGGCTCCGTCTCCCGGCGCCATCGCGTCTCCACCTCCTTGGTTTCGCGATGCCGGATGGTTCGGTGCATCCCCAGGCCGGGAACCTTCCGCCGCGCCTCGTTATCATTTTCCCGTTGCCGCGGCATCCGGCGGCTCGACCCACCGCGGCGCGGGTGGCCGTGGGAGCGGGGCAGCGGTCTCCCCGCAATGGACGATGGATGATGACCTCTGACACCCCGCTGGTTACACGTGACCCATTGTGATCCCCTGACCTCGCGTCGTTAGAGTGGGGATTGGACGGGCGGTGAGGGGATTCCATAGTTGTAAAATAGCATCAGTTTTTGTCAGCCGCCGCCCTCTCCCCCCCTCCCCGGTGGTAGCATCTCACACTCATCACGTGTTTGGTTGATTTGTTGTGCCAGTGTCGCCCCCTTCTCTCCTCCCCCCTTTCGGTGATCGGAAGGTCGAAGGCCTCGTGTGAGCGGAAAGGATATAGACACCACAACCATTGTACTAGTACGCGCGAACCGTAAAACGTGTGATCTTTTTCGATCGCCCCATTCCCGTCGCGAGATCAGTTATGGAACGCCCGACCGCCACCGCCACCAACCCGCAACGCGGCGGAGCTCCTGCTTCACGTAGCGGCCGGGCGACCCAGGAAGGCTCGTCGAATGGTGGCGATGCGTTTCTTCAGTCTCCAGCTCTGAGACCGGCGATCGTGGTCGAGGGCGGACGGCCTGGGAACGGTGGCGCCGCCATCGGCACTCAACCGGCGTGTGTAGGGGAGGCGCCGCATGCCGTCCAGATGCCTCGTCCGTTCTTTGTCAAGCTGGGCGGCATCGCAACGACGTGTTCGACTTCGGCTGCCACTGGCGTGACGGGCAGCTCGTCCCATCTCCGGAGCGACCACAGCACGCCTAATCCTGAAGCCGCTGCCGTCGGGACCTCCGTGGATCGGGTCATGGTGCGTGAGAGCGCTCCTCCCGATGCGCCGCGGCCGCTGAGGGGCAGTGAAGAGGACGCATCCCGCTTGGCAGGGGCGGCTGCCATCGCCGCCTTGTCGTCACCGACAATCACCGCCCCCCGAACCCTGCCGACCCCGCAAACAACACGAACCTTCGACATTCCTGCCGACTACGTCCGCTTATCGCGTGCCGCCCTCGAGCTCCATGCCTTCAATGTCGGCCCAACATTCCGTCGCTCGTACGACCAACGGCATCTGTACTCGGACGATGAGGATGACGACGACGACGACGTTCACGGCTTCGACCTGGGAGGTCTTCGCGGCGCGGGGGGGTATTCTTGGGCCACGGACGGTGGAGACGGCGCGGGCCCCAGCGACGAGGAATCATCCGCCGCTGTGTCCGCAGGGGCCGCAGAGGACGCTGATGACGGCGATGCGTCATGCGACCGTCAGGACGACGACGTGGTGTGCGATACCGAAGGCCGCGACGCGAACGCACCGAACGCCGAGTTGCGAGAGGGTCCGGGCACGAAGATGGCAGCGGGGGCGGCGGCGACCGCGGGAGGGGGACTACTTCATCGCCGCCACCACCGCTGGTGGCCCTATCCGATACCCCACACGATTGTGGTCCGCCAGCTTCGTATCTTGGCGATCGATCTGGCCAAGGCGACGACTACGACGAAAGCAAGCAGCGTGTTCGGGTCGCGGCCGAACGAGGCTTGCAACATCGGCGAACCGCCAGAACCAGTTCGCGATAGTGCCCACGACACACCATCGTCGCCGTCGCACCTCGCGGAAGCACGTCGCGTTCTCTCCGACGCGGCGTACCTTTCCACAGCGCCCACGACGTACTACACAACGGTCGCGCAACACCGGTCGATATGCCGGTGGGTGGATGTCGCGATGCACCAAAGTGGTTTTCCGTTCGAGCCGTTGCCCAGTGGCGGCGGTAGCCGTCGCTCCTCCGTCGACGGGGCCGTCAACCAGGATGAGGACACCGTGCGACGTCCGGCGGTGATTACGCGTACAACACGCGCCGCCACTCAGCTGCTACCCGCAGCAATGGTTTCGGGAGGGGAAGCGATACTCAACGGAGTGGGGTCGGCGGCGGCGCCAACAGCAGGCAGCGGCGGCGGCGGCGAGTGGATTGTGCCGCCTCGCCGGACGGTCAGCAACTTGGCTGGGCGGCTGCCTCAAGGACTCATGGGCGGGGGAGCCGCTTTCCCGGCGCGCCTCGCTGGCGTGACTCACCTTGTGGCCAGGAGGAGAGAACGCGTTTGGTCGCAGTTCGATGAAGTGCTCGAGGAGCGCGATGCGACGGCAGTAATGCTGCGTGGCTTTGGCGCCTCCGCAGACAACGCGCCGTCCGAACAGCTCCACGCAACGCCCACCGCGATGATGGCGGCGGCGCCTGGGGAACGTCGCCTCCTTGTCACCCGGACGCGGCGTGCTGCACAAGTGGCCATCGGTCTGATTTGGGACCGGCAATCGTCTCATCACACCGCGGGGGGTGGAACTGGTGGCTCGCAGTCCGGCGATTACGACGATCGCCCTCCGCAGTGTGGCAGTGAAGGCGGCGGCGGTGGGCACTTCCCTCCTCCGCAGGTCACGTGGGTGCAACCGCTACCACCGCGCCGGTCCTCGGCCATTCTGACGTTGGATGACTCTCAGGTGGTGCCCGCTGCCCGGATTCTACTCGCCGCCGGGTCGCAGGGCCCCGCCATTTCTCGCCGCCGGGCGGCTTCCACGGCCTCATCGATGTCGTCATCGTGGTGCGATGTGACGGGCTCGTCCGCGCCACCGGACGCCGGAAGGGAGATGGATGTGGGCGTCACTCACGGCGCCCAAGATGGAGTGGCGTCGCTTCCCCGCGATCGTCGCGGTCGATTTGCGGCTCTTTTGCGCGCACTAGGAGTTTCTGGAAAGTCGTCTTGAACGACCATGGGATGCGGGAAAGTGCCACCATCGCGCGTTTGGGGCCGAAATTCAAAGGCAACGCTTCCTTTGAGGCCGTCATTCATTCCTCGCGTATAGGTTCAGTCTTCTTTTTTTGGTTCCCCCTCGTCGTCCTCTCTTTCCCGATTCAATTCTCCGTATCTTTATCTGGGCTGTTCCGATATCTGGCGAAAGGGGGACGTGGAACTCGTGGCGCGTCACAAGACTCGTTGTAGTTCTCCCGATTGCGTCCTCCCTTCCCCGTTTTGCTATTAGTGTCCTTTTCGTCGTCGACGTGGCGCTCCTTTCACCGCGGCATATTGTACTCATGTTTCTCTTTGAGGCCGCGAGAGAGAGAGGAAGGAGCGTCCGCCAACAACGACATGACGGCTATGGTTACCGCTTTCACACCCTCCTCCAGTTGCGGTGTCCTTTTGGGACTCGAATCATCCGCGCTGTGCCCCTCCACCGTTTGTGGGTCCGCCGGCTGCTCTGCCATTGGTTGAAATTGGCCTCCCCTTGTCAGACGGACGCCACCAAGTCGAATGGCAACGGTCGTTTCTTTCAACCGGAAGACTGTTTTGGGACGGAGCAGCAGGGCGGCCGCCCGCCCTTTCTCCCTCCCCTCTGATCTCTCTCCATGCATCCCACGCGTCCCCCCTCTGCTTCCTTCCTTCCTTCCCCGGCCGGTTAGGATTGGACGATGTGCTCTGCCAGCGTCCCCCCGGTTTGGTACACACATGCCGCGTGTCCCCCTCAACAAAAAGCTATTTCCCGGGCCAACCCCTTTCCCTTCCTTACTTTGTAATCTTTACCCCCACGAACGGCCAACACCTTTTCGTTCACGGTGAACAACGATCTTTGCCACGATGAACAATGACAATAATAGCGGCACGCCCGTTGAAGCCAATCGGCCACCCGTCGTGCTGGCGAAGCCGGGATGTTACTCCGCCACGACCGCGGGTCTTCGTGCCATCGCTCGATGCACCGTCCCTGGCAGTGATGCGGCAGCCGCACCATCGCACTCGACCAGTCCCGCCACAGTGATGATGCGTACGGCCCAGGATGTGAGTGCGGCGGCGGGGTATCAAGTCTTTTTCCGGCAACGCCAGTCGGCAAACGATCAATTCCGGCTCAACTCGGCGCAAGCACTGGCGGAAGACGTCCCGGGGAGTCGGCGCGCAGCCGCCGTTTCCGCGACGTTGTTCACTCGCCCGACGGCACTGATGCTCTCTGGGAGTGCGACCGTCTTCGTTCCGCCACCGCCGCCGCCCGTGATGGAGCGTAACACTCAGCTGCTGTCCTCGTTGGGTGACATGATGCTCGCGGTCGGCGCCAAGCAGCGTTCCCCGTCTGCGACGTGCAACGACGACGCGTATCCGTCGCAGCCACCCGTTGGGGTCACGCCGCTGGATTTCTACGATCGCGTCGCCGGGGCGCCGGTTTCAGGATCGTCCACGTCCACGAGCCACCACAACAATAACCTGGGGTTGCAGCCGGCGACACTGTCTTTCCTGCTGCCCAGCCGCAATGCATCCCGGTTGCTCATCAACAGTTCGTCCATCAGCAGCACCTTCAACGAGGATCGCATTCGTGAATGGGCCGCCGATTCGTCGACCATGTCGTCGGACTCCTCGACGTCTACGCTGTCCCTTGCCAGTCGACACAGCATTGTGGCCTAAAGGGGGCAAAACGTCGATGAAAGCAGCCGGTGCAACCGTCTCGCAACAACACAACACTTCTTTCGTTCCTCCAATCTTCTGTTTTTCACCTTCGTCCTGTCTCCCCGCTTTTTTGAAATAAAATAACCAGTTTCTCCACGACACCGCAGTTGCACGCACGAGCAATCTGTTTCTCCATGCTGTTCTCTCTCTCTCTCTCTATTTTCCCCTCCTCAAAATACAAATAGTGATTTTTTTTTAATTGTTTGCCCTGCTGTATATTGTTCGACGTCCGCGTTTTTGGTTCCCCCCCCCCTTTGTCGTGTCTCCCCCTTGCGCGTCTCGTCTCCCCTTTCGCTCAGTGATCTGTCGTTCTGTTGTGGGATGTGCTATCCACCCGACCAAGTCTTCTTGGTGCTGCACGATCCGCTGCCGTTGCGCCCCTCCCCCCATTTTTCACTCATCATCTAGCCCACTGATCTCTCTTTCGCCCTCTCGCGACGCGAGGCGAGCGTTCTGCCGGGATTCGAGCGGTTCCGTCTCTCCCCTCTCTCGGCTGAAAATCGCCTTTTGTAGTTTCCTCCTTCTCCCCGCTCCAGCAGCCATTGTGACTCTTTCCCTTTTTGTTGCCAGGACACGGGGGGGAGGAAATCTGATTTTCGGTTCACGGACGACGATCAGACGCCAGACAGAGACACACACTCCATCAACACAAAAAAGAAAAGCACACACATACAATACGGCGAGACCGAATCATCCATCAGCTACGGTGTAGGGTCGCGCGCGAGAACGAGAGAGAGGTTATCCCATCAAAATGCATCGCCCTCTTCCCGATCAACGTCTCCCCCTTCATTCGCGCGCCGCATGGTGTTGTTTGTCCCGCGAGGCACACACAAGTGATTGTTCCCCTTTCTCCCATAACAATTCGCGTGTAGTGGTGTTTCCCCTGTTCCCCCCCCTCGACCATTCGTCCCCTTGTTATTTGGTGTTTTGGTGCTTTGTTTTCTCCCCCCTCTCTCAGACTCTTCCACGTGAGCGCTCTTCGCAGCAGTGGCTGACGTCTCAATACGTGTAGTGTAACATTTGCGGCTGTGATCTTTGGGGGGGAAGTGGGTAAAAGGGGATTGCGTAACCAGCTGACGGCGCCACACATTGACATAATTTTGTTTCGGCCGAAAATGACGAATCATCTTCAGAGCCGCTGGAAGATCGTCGGCGACGCAGGATTCGTGTTTCGGTTCAACCTCGTGGTGTTTGTGGCCGCCTCGGTCGTCGCCTGCGCGGTTGTGTTGCCCGTGTTGTACGTCGACCGCCGCGATAGCATTCAATCCTTGGTGGACGATGCACGATCCCGCGCGATGTCGGAGGCCACCGTGATGAAAGGGTTTTTCGATCAGTTGCGGTCCACGACGGCGGTTACGGCGGACTTGCTTCGCACGCTGGCTCAGCCACAGACCTCCTCGTCGACGACATCCGGAGGGAGCACAACAGGTCCACTCTCGAATGGATCTTCATTCGCGGACCTTGTTCCAATCCCATCGTTTGAGTCGTTTTTCAATGACCACAGCGTTCCCGCCGTGTCCACTCGCAGCAACGCGACGACTGCCGCGTTGCGCGCAGCCGCTGTGAACCGGCCGCTCGTGGACTTGCACGATTTGGGCCTGGACGCCGCGCAATGGCTGTCCTCGTGCGATGAGCCACCAGCCGCCGTCATCAACGCCGCGTTCGCGTCAAACGTCTCCTCGACCGAACGCTTCAACGGCTCCGCGAAGGCGTTGTTGGATTTCGCCGTTGCGAGTTACCGGCGGCTGTGTCCATGGCAAGTGGCCGCATTTGACGTGTTCACTGCTTGCGGCCGGGGACGAGTGGTGGTCGCTGACGAACTTGGAGATTGGCTGCAGATCAGCCGAGTAATCTCAGATGCTGGAGCGTTGTCGGGTCACGAAGCGCTCAGTCAGCATCACGACCCCTCGCTGTCGCATCTACCTGACTGGCCAGTGTCGTCCCTGTGGCGCTTGGCGAGCAATCCGATCGCCGTCGTGTGGCCGCCGTCTCCAAGCAACACGACCGACCCGTCAACGCATTGTTTTTTTCCTTTCGCGTTCCGCGACAGTCAGCTTGCATTGAACAGCACGGCGGACGTCGCTGCCATTAAAAATGTCGTCAACGAACAGTTGGCGACGTCATCGTGGTTCGACTCGTCGCCCAGCTCCTCTTCGGCGGCGGCTACGGACGGAGTCATATTCGCAGCCTCGGTGCGCAACGCCGTAGAGAGGGACGGTGACGAAGCGCAAGGCGTGCTTATTCCCTCATTGTCTTCTTCATCGACCAGTTATCGCACGATTCGATTGTCCTTTTCAGTCGCGACTGAAAACAGCAATAACATAACCACTCCCAGCGCGGCAGTGTCGTTGTTGGCACACATGACCGTTCCGATTTTTTCAGCCGATTCCGCCTGCCAGGCGAGTTACGAAGCGTGGTCAGCCGAGTTAGTGCACGCCGGGGTCTCGTCGCCGCTCGCGTCGAAAGAGGAAACATGTGATGTGAGCGCCAAGCAGAATGGAGCGCAACAGCAACTCACCGCCGTTGCTGTCAATCTGACGTGGTCAGATGCCTTCCAAGCCACGCGATTGGCGAATGCTTCCAGGGTGTACTCCTTCACGGCCCCCTCTTCGTCAACGGCCGATGCGGGCCACGTGGAAGCGATGGCTGGTGTCCGGCTTTGCCCTCAGGCCGTGTGCCAGGCGGGAAGCTTGCGAGTGACCGTCAAGGTGAACATGAGTCGCCTTGTGACAACCGCCACGAAAGCATTCCATCGTTTATTCGCTCGCAACGGAAAGCCATTTTTTGCCGACATCGCCGAAGAGTCCGACCGCACTGTCGCACTTGAACGACTCTTCTCGATTGCAAAGAGCTACAACTTGCTACAGGACTTGCATTCATTGCCGGAAAGTCCAGAGCAACCGCGTTACCAGATGGCGCTCGTGCCGGTGTCGGATGTGGATGCACCTGTCCTATCTGCAGGGCAGTGGAGCTACACGACGGCGTTGACGGTGTTCAGCGTGGTGGCCTGCCTCGTCGTGGCCAACGTCGTGGCCGCCATTCATCGCCAACTGAGCGACCCCTTGCGCTTCGCCCCTCGCGTCGCGCCAGTGTCGCTCATCTCGGTGCAAGTCGAGGGGTTGTCCACCCTGTGGAACCGCTCTCCCCTGGACGCCGCGTCGTTGATGCAAAAATTGCCCTCCGTCATCAAAACGACCGCCCATAGCCACGAGTGCTACGTCGCCGAATGCAGCAACCGTGGGAACTTTCTAATTGTGACCAAGCTGCCGATGAAGGCGATTCAGTTCGCCAGAGCTCTCGAGGCCGATATGGCAGGAGGCACGTTGACCACGCTCTTGTCGTCATCACCCACATTGTCCTTCGATGACCCCTCCTCCTCGGTCCCTGGGCGAACCATCGATATGGGTAGTGGTCGAGGGGGAGGATGGGAACGCAGCTCGCGTGTGACCTCGGAATCAGACGACGATGAGGCGGACTTCAACGCCACTTTTGGTTCCACAAGGAGCCGCAACACCACCGGCTCGGATGGTAGCGAAAGTGACCTTCGCGAGCAGCAGGATCGCCTGGCCGCCGTCGTGGAGTCGCATCTTCGTTCGGCTCATGCGCACGCCGGGAGAACAGCAGCAGGAGTTGGAGGAGGAGGAGGAGGAGGAGGAGGGGGCGGCGGTGGTGGTGGTGGAGGGGGTGACAATCCCTTCGAAACATCAGCGTTAAGTGCCACAACGTACCATCGGCCCTCCGCCAATCGAACCCATCGGTCCTCGTCCTCGGTGTCTCTCTCGCGTCCGCCTCGCAATCATCGCAGCGGTGCAAGAAGCGTCGCGGCTAGCCATCAGACACTCTTGTCCACCATTTCCTTGAAGGTTGTGATTCACATCGGCTCGGATGTCACCATCGAATTCGACACGGCCCGCAGGCGGGCGGCATACTTAGGACGCGACGTCGGCGTCGTGAAGTTAATTGCCGGGTTTTCACAGAACATGTCCGAGCCCGGTGCCATTCTCGCCACGCAGCCGTTCCTCGATGCTTGCGATGCCAGTCACGTCATTTTCGGAGACTCTGCGACCGGGCAGACGGCAATGTCTCAACCACCGCTTCTTCTTCAAGCCGTCAACGCGCCGCTGACCGGTGCGGTGCCCTTTTCAGGAGAGGCATCGACGGCTGGTGGCGGAAGCGCGGCATTCACGAGACGAGAAGCCGCTCGCACTGCCGCGATCCTGGAATTGGACAGCAGCTTCCACAGTGCATCGCAGCACACCACCGTTCAACCCCCCGCTGGGGAAGGCGCTAATCGATCGGCAATTTCCGTGGTGCTTCGCGCGCTTGCCTTCGACAAAGGGGTGGTCGATGTGCCGTCAGTCGGCCCCATTCGTGTTGCCGGCATCCGCACCCTACGAGAGGAGATGCACCGGTCCTCAATGCTGGCCGGTGGGCCGACATCGGCGGCCATCACGGAGGGCCCTGTGGTCGTCGCCGGTGTGCACCGTGCCTCCCGCGCCGCCGCCGTGTTGGATGACAACAATCATCTCGGGGCGCATCGCAACGAAGCACTCCGGATGCCGCTCTCACCGGGGAAGCCCGGGGACAACGCCAGCGGCGGCGGCGGAAGCGGTCGGCCTAGTTTTCTCGTCGCGGAGGACTCTGACACTTCCCACTCGACGCGCTCGTCCATGCGGCGTCACTCGGCCGTCAGCGCGATGAACTCGTCGTCGGGCAGCGCGGGGGCGATTCACAGCGCTCTTGGGGCCGCCGTGTTTGGCGGTGCAGGCGGGTTGCGTGAGGGTGGGGGTGTGGCGCACGTCCCTGCTGACTTCGTCACGCTGTCCACGATGTCGTCCATGTCGTCCCAAGTGATGGCCGCCGCCGCGACGGGTCAGAGTCCCATTGTGCGTTCATCGGCGGCGGCCGTTGTGGTCCCCATTCGGGCGCTTCCTCCCACCGTCGTGGGTGAGGCCATGTCCATGCTGAAGAGCGACCTGCGTCATCGCCTTCAGATGGAAGGACAAGAGTTCACCGCCGCCAAGCACACTACACTCTTGACGAAGGCCGAGTCGTTTATGGAATGTATTCTGCTGCTGGTCGATCCACTTTTTAGTATGCCCGCAACGACCACCGCGACCTCCAGTTTGGCGTCGAACGGTGGCACAGACCTGTTGACCTTATGGATTGCGCGTCTCGGACAAGCGTATCAGATAGGTAGCACGGCTTCAAGCCAACCGATGGTTGCGACAGGGGGCGCGCCACCCCGGGCCCCAGAGACGCCGCATCCTCTCGTGGCGATCCCATCGTCGATCCCGACGCCGCGAAGTGTCAGTCCCGCGTCCGAGTGTGATTTCGTCGAGATGTCCGCGTTGCCCTCCGTGATCAGTCAGTCCGCTGTGCTTCCGCCAGTCGTGACTAGTGGAGAGCGAGGCATGGATCACGGCTCTGCCACCACCCCAACCAGTCGCACGACGACCGCCGCCGCCGCCGCCGCCGCCGGCTATCCGACCGCACCCACCTCTTCTTCCAACATGACGTTCGCTGGACTGCCATCGATGACCACCGGTAACCATGGCGGCGTCAATGGTCGTTCCGCCGCACCGACAACACCGACCGTGCTCGCACCAGTTGCGGCCCCGTCCATCGTGGCGCTCTCTGCGGACGTTGTCTTCTTCGTGCGACTCGCGGTTCATTTAGCGATGGCATCCCGTGGCACTGCGGCAGGGAGCGAAGCCCTCACTGTCGGAGTGCCCAAATCGGTTTTGCCAGCCAGCCGAACCACGTCGCGAGCGCGAGCACCTGGCACCGCAGCCAGCCGCAATAGTCAATGCCACACGCCACGGTCGGCCGCCAACCTCACGTGCACCTCGTCCGACGAGGTTAGCAGCTCACCACGCTCGATGACCACGAAAGGAGGGGGGCTGACTGCCGTGTCCTCCGCGGGGGGTGGTCAAATCCTGCCGTTGCCGTCGTTTACCGAGGATGGCATCGTCCTCATGGGGGGCGGCGCGGGGGGCCCCGCCGATCCCACGTACGACGACGGGATGATCATCGCCGCCGTCTCCGGCAGCGAACACGGACATTCCGCCTTCCAACCCGCCGTGCCATTGGCAATGGCAAGTGCGGTGCCATAGTAACCAGAAAAAAAACCAGAACACGCGCGCACTACCGATTCCGATTCGGGTTATTTTCTTCGGTGAGCCTACTCTTGCTTTTTCTTTTGCCCTCCGCTCTCCCTACCCTCGTCGACCTTCGGCAGGCGGGATGCCCGATTCCGGTTGTTAGTCACTGGCCTTTTCGGAGACCGCCCCTCGCTGCGCCCACACCACAAGCTTCCCCCCCCCTCTCCTTTTTCGATTCCTTCCTCCCTTGAAAGCGTCCTGCACATTTTGTTTTGGCGGCGGGGGATCCTGTAGAGAACGTGGTTTTTATTCCTTCCGCCCTTTCGCTATCCCGCGTACTGTATTCGAGTCGTCAACCGTTCGTTTTGTGTTAGTGTCCGGGTTCCCCCGGTGTTTCGCGGTCCTCGTGGTTCCCCCACTCCAGTCGGCATCGCCTTGCCCCCCCGTCGGCGTGATAACCGGGATTGAAGCCTGCTGAAGACCAGCAGATGAGAGACGTGGTGTCGAGATTCCCTGTCCATCAGTGGAAATCTCGCGCGTCCGCCAGGTGAAAAGAAAATATTCACTCCTTCCACGCAACCTAGCACACCCAACGCAACCTCAGCTTCCTCTCCCTTCGTCAGTATCCCTTTCTTCGCGTTTGCTGATGTTTTCGTCATTTGCGAAGAAAGAATCCGCAGGCGCCAGTGGATCCAAGACGCCCAGTGCTGGCGGGCGCGTCTCCGCGGACGAGTTGCAGAAGCACGCTCGAACTCTGATTGGTGAGCGGCGCACCAAGGTGCAACCCCACGTCGAGGCGTTCAACGGTGTTGCTACCGTCCATGCGAGTAAATATCAGTTCGGTTACGTGCTTGGCGGGGTCGTAATGTTCGGGGGTCTCAACGCCGCGATCGCCAGGAAGGTAACTTTTCTCGCGGGTTCGTTTGGCAATTTGCTCGCCTGTGCGCTCGGATATGGTGGCGGCACTCTCGTCTATCAGTTGCACCGCACGCGGTGGCAATTGCACGCGCTCGACTCGATAGATGAGTCCATCGCGCTGATCACCCCGCTGGAGCTCAAACATGGCCGGCAGGTGCCGGAGTATGGCCAAGAATTGGACACCCTGCGAACGCTGCGGAGGCAGATTGATCCTAGGGGAGTGGTAAAACATCGTGAATTATCTGATATGAAACAGATGCTGTCCGGTTTTTGGACGGGGGGCGCGTCCGAGGGTGCTCCGCAGCGCAAAGACTCCAACCGTCGGCAGGGCCTGGCGGTTGAAGAGGCTGCCGACGAAAGTGGGGCCGACGCCGTTGAGCATGGCGCTGGTGGGGGTGTGGTGCAGTCAACCGACGCGTCGGCATCTAGCATCGTCGCGGCGTACGTGCAACGAAGGGCCGCGCTGAAGGCAGCACAACAGACGGATTAACGGGCCCTTTTCCCCTTTCCGAACTCGGGTTGTAGTGGGGGAGAAAGCCCCGGCGCGGGCGATGTGGGGTTTGACGTCCAACCCGTCTCTCAGGATCCCATCATCTAGGTTCATGTTGCCGTGCTGTGAAATGGTGTGACTCACCAACACAGAATCACTGTTGTTGTTGTTGTTGTTGCGCGATCGATCGCACTTACGCCTTCACGCCAAGGGGGCACCCTTTAGCCCGTAACGTATTTGTCCCGGGGAGGTCTCGGTGGTCCGGAAACTGCCCCGAATCCCGAAGCACCCGTATAGGCCATTTTTCCGTAGCTCGTGGTTGCATTCATCATCGCCTTGTGCGTCACCCGCCGCTAGAGCAAAAAATGCCACCCGTTCGTGCCCCGGAAGACCTCATGTTCGTGAAGAACGGCCGGCTCAACGTCGTCGCGATTCGTAGCGGGAAGGCCGTTGAGTCCGTTGCCTGCGATTCCCCCGCGTTTCTTCAGATGGACGCCGTGTGCCGAAGTGCCACGATGGACATGATCACCTTTCATCCCAACGTGGTGTTCAAAGTGACGCTGGACTTCAAAGAGCGCGTGCCTTGTGTCGCGTCGAGTGGCGGAAGAGAAGCTACGGATTGGACGCTCGTGAGCTGCATGGGGCAGACGGCGAGCTACAACCGGATCGAGGAGCGCTTGACTTTGCAGTACTGCACCGTCTCCATCGAGAGCAAAGTCGAAGCATTCATGCATCCGGTCAACTTGGTCCTCAAGTTCGATGAAGATCACTGGGCGGTGGAAAAAATCTATCGATGAGAACAGGTTCCCGTCGACTTCTCTCTCGCAATGACATCGGGGCCGCGCCTCTTGGCGCGGTTGTGGGCGTTCCCCCCACCACAAACATCTCGGGTAGAGAAGGTTGGCTGCTAGACGTCGCGCGCGAACAGACTCGCACCGTGCATCGCCTTGATGGCCGTTCGGGCTCTTCCATGTGTGTTCGTTCGTGGTCCAATAAAAGATTACATCGCTTCTATCTTTCTCTCATTGCGTCCATGAAATTTTTGTCCATCGTGGCCGTGGCCGTCCTTCTCCTGACCGGCAATGCCGCCGACGGCGCCGCGGTGCACATGCCTCCCAAGATGCGCCTGCCGCGCGCCAATGGCCAGGACATCTCGGTGCAGAGGTGCCGTGACGCAAATTGCACCACTGGCTGCCGCACGGTCGTCGAGTTCAAGGGCGATGAGTGCCACACGTCAGGCGTCGTCTTCAAGCACGGTGAGCAGCTCCACTGCGCCAAGGCGCCCCAACGCAACTGCTTCCGCGAGACACTGTTCAACGCGGCGGGGGGTGTCGGCTGCAACGGGAACGTGATCGTGTCGGCGCCCCGCGAATGCGGTGTCTGCACGGAGGATCCGTTCGGGAAGTTCTTCAAGTACACCGGCTGCGGCACGTCGCAAATGGCTGTCTCGCGCGGATGCGACTTCGGCTGTTACAACTGCGAGGTCGAGATCCCCATTCAAGAGAACACCTGTGTGCAGCACAAGGGGCTCGTCGACTTGGCTCTGTTTGTCTCGGAGCCAAAGAGCTGCGCAGCGGACATCCGCGCGGACCACTTCCGCTCGCCGTTGTGCGATGGCCTGCCGGAGTTTGAGCACACCGTGTTCACCAATGAGTGCTACAGCTTCTTTGGGGTTGGCCACAAGTTTGTCTGCTCGTAAAATCCGTGGGAACAACTGCGTCTTGGGG
>ERZ1292630.458-Hain-H41-02um-R3-458-length-43139-cov-7_pt1 | contig 43139 bp, 35 predicted proteins | sample MGYA00564408_ERZ1292630 | MGnify/ENA primary metagenome ERZ1292630 (study PRJEB36523, sample SAMEA6512641) | groundwater metagenome | collected 2019-01-08 | study: AquaDiva: Metagenomics assemblies of 32 groundwater samples
CCAGAACCACAATTTCCTTCCTTCCTTCCTTCCTTCCCCCTCCCCCTCCCCTTTCCTCTACCCTCGCCTTTTCGATTCATCATTCAGACCGACCGACTTCGTTTCATCGACACAGTTCGCAGCTTTCCATCCATATCGCTCTACCAAAGCATTCGCGGGGTATCGACAGATAGTGCTGAGCGTGCTTTGTGCGTGCGGATTCGAAAGGTGGCTCACCTCTTGTCAGGGCTAGTCGCCTCTCTCTTTTCGTGATACATTGCTTCTGAAAAATGTCATCGGATCATCACGACAAGATGTCTGTCTTGGACACCTCCGCCGGTAGCTCAGCGTCCACCCCGTCGCCTTCACTGCTTGCACAGGCCCTTCGCTACCTCGCGTACACCAGCGACGTCGGAGAGGCTTTCCGGCCCATCGTCCACGTGAACGTCGTGCGCAGCGCCTACGGCATCTCCTGGGGCTACGTGCTCGGCGACGTGGGTTACAACGGGTACCAGGACTACCACCTCGGCGTTCGTGGCACGGAGCTGCGCCGTACGATGGTCGAGCGCGCCGTGTTCCAGTCGTTTGCGTCCATGATCTTCCCCGCAATCACGATCCACGAAATGGTGCGCCTCACCAAACGCCATGTGTTCCCGCGCATCCAGGCGGGTCGCTACATGCGCTGGGGGCCCACGATGTGCGGCCTCGGCGTCATTCCATTCCTTCCGTTCATGTACGACCACATTGTCGAGGTCGCATGCGAGCGCATCTTCGATTACACGTGGCCCATCGAGAAGCCGACGAAGCCACGAACACCCGCACACCATTAATGCCGATAACAAAACGGAGGGAGGAGCCAAAGGGGGAGGGCGGTAGCGGCCGCGGCTCGTAGGGGAATTCACTGATTCACGCGCCGACTTTGCTTTCGGCATTTTCTCTGCTGCGAAATGGACATGACGACCACAACACGTTATGTATTTGCCACCACCGGCCTCCCAAGATATCTACCTTCTCGGACAACGCGATTCTCGCCCCACCGTTCGAGACAGTGTGCTTGCGGGCACCATGCGAAGGGTGTTTCGAGTTACCAAAACGTCCAAAGGTCGTTTCTATTTCTATTTCTTTGTCGAGCATCCCCCCGTGTAAATGAGCGGCCGAGTTGTCCTCGACGGCGGCGTCCCATGCTTCCAGCTGCCGTGGGCTTCACTGGACGCGATCGCCGCGGAGGCCGCGCTCCGGATGACCGGCATTCAGTACACGTCGTATGGCGCAGCGGGTGCCCCACCATCGGCCGGCGTCGCCTGCGCGCGGGATCTGGACCGCTTCCCCAGACTGGTGGTCACCCCGGCCGGCGGCGCGTCTGCCCTCCCCGTGGAGTACACTGGTGCTGGCAGCATCATCGAGGTGTTGTCGAGGGTCAACGGTGGCGGCAATGGAAGTGAGCAACCACCAGCCGCAACAGCAGCAGGTGGAACTGGGTCGGCTCGCAACGGCGACGCGGCGCTTATTCGCAGCCGACACCTTCCTCTCAGCGACCGATTCACAGACAACCAAAGGGCACAGAGCGCGGCGCTTGTTGCGCTGCTTCGCTCACAAATCTTGCCGGGCATTGAGTTCTTAGTGTTGGACGACCCGGACCTGTCCAAGGCGATGGGAGCGGCCTGGCGCCCACGTACCACTTTCGCGGCGGCCTGGTTCCGTGGTGCCTGGCAGTCCTGGCGATCGCAGAGGCTGAGTCTTCTCGGGGGCATGTTGCGGTCTTGCGTCTCGGCAGCGTCCGGTCCGTCACCGACCAGCAGCGCCACCAGAGCTCTCGCCGAGGTGGCCTTAGAGCGAGGACTTGCTGTGTTGGAGAGCACGCTCGCGGCTGCACCTTGTGGCAGCGGCAGCAGTGCCGAAGCGGTTTGCAAATTCTTCCACGGCGACCGCCCGTCAGCCGCAGACTGCTTTGCCTTTGCGGCAGCGTCCGCTTTGTTCTCGAGTCCGCTTGCGACCGCGACACCGTTTCGGTTCTTGAATCTGTGGACGCTGACTCATCCCCCACGGCCAGATGCGCCTTCCCGCTGTTGCGCCAGTTCCACCGCCAAATCAGCCTTCAGTTCTTCGAGCAGTATACCGGGAAGCATTTCCTCAACGTCACCCTGTCGCCCGTCGTCACCGACGACGACGGCTCGTCGGATCCCTACGCCGCGGGCAGGTGGAAGGCGGTCGCTGCCACGCTGGCGACGGCCGTCCTCTACTTTTACTTTGCCAACCAGGCCTTCTCTCACGGCGCCTCTGCGACGCCTGTCAATGAAGCCGAGACTGGCTGGAGGATGCGCTCTCTGACCTTCGGCAGCGTCGTCCCTCGGCTGGTTGGCCGGTCGCTCGACCCGGCACCGTGGTGCGGCACCGAGCAGGATGACGGCGTGTTCAACGGGGCAGCGGTCGACAACGTCCCTTCCGCTCACCGCATGCCCCTGAGCCAGCGATGAGCGTGACCTTGTCAGTGGTCGTATTTTTTTTTAGACTCTCATTGACACACAGACGTTTCCGCGGACACATTTCAGTGAATATTCATTAGGAGTGCCATGTTTTCCAAAATCCCCGCTTTCCAGAATGAATTAAATGAACAGCGAAAGCGCACACGATGTCAACAGGCACGCGCGGCTGTTAGGGTTAGGGTGACGGTTCGGCAGCGTTTAGCGTGCCCAGGTAGCGAAAGAACAAACATCAGTTCGCCATGGCCCGATTCGACCGCTGGTTAAAGAGGCAGCGCAAATTTCCTGTCACAGCAACAAAATGCTGTCTGTCCTCGAACTGGCGAATGCCTGTTCCGCTCTTTCCGCACATGCCCAAACGCACAAGGACAGGGCGTTGATGTTGCAACTCAGATGTGGCCGCGTTGTGAAAGATGACTTCGCTTTGCTCATCCCGGAGATTAAAAACATAAAAGGTAATTTGTCCGCCTTGTAGTAAATGAATATTCATTGTAATTGTTCATAATTTTTCTGCAGACGGTCGTCTCCGGTTTCTCCTCCGAAGTGCTTTAGAACTTTTAAATTGGATTTGGGTTGTGCGTCGCGTTCTTCATCCGCCACGACAGGTGCTTTCCCCATACACCATTCTCCCCCCCTTCTGCCGCCATGGCGACGGGCAACCTGACAACGTTGGCGAAGAACGTGAAGCTCTTCGTCCCCGGTATGCTTAAAATGGCGACCGAGGCTAGCGGCGCCTTCGCGACCTACATGAAGATGAAGAATCGTCAGTGGGCGCTCGCCCCCCAAGAGGTGAAGGACCAGGCGGAAATGTGGGACGAGGGTTACTGGAAGCGCCACTTGTCGCAGGACAAGAACATGTGGGTGGACAAGGAGCTGCACAAGGAAGTCAGCCAGCCGGAGATTGCCAAGTACCACACTTACCGCATGGACATCTACAAGACGATTGTCCTGGAGTGGCCGTTCTTGTTCTTCGGCGGCTTGGCGCTGCCCTGGGCGGCGGTGACTCTAGGAAACGACACGTGGGTGCCCTCGACGTTCGCGCAAACGGCGGAGCAAAAGGCGGAGTGGCGCAAGGCGCAGGACCTCATTCGCTACAAGTACGCCGGCGCGATGCTCACGGACCTTCGCTGGTTCCTCGAGTTCCACATCAAGATCCACGATGGGTACCTGCCGTACTGGGACGCCCTGTGGGAGAAGAACGACGTGCCTCGCGACAACGGCGGCCTCATGGGTGGCTACTTGCACAACATGTACAACCAATTCCAGCCGTTCCACTTGCTGCGCCGGAAGCAGGCGCGCGCCATTTGCCGCTGCATGGGCATTCCGTGCCCTGGCTTCGGCAAGATTAACTTCCAGACGCGCATCCGTGACTACTGGGATATCGCGTGGAATGAGGACTACATGGTGATCACGCAGAAGCTCGCGGACGGCATGTCGGATGAGCAGCTGTATGACTATGCTTGGCGCCGGTACCTGGCCCCGTATGACCAGAATCTCAACCGCGCGGAGTTGCTCCGCCGCGTGAAGGACTACCACAACTTCCTCGGAAAGCGGTTTGTCGATGAGGGCCACGCGCCGAACATCTACATGACCATTGCCTACGTCATGGGCAACTACAACGAGCCGGCCTACTTGGACATGGACATTGCGGAGCTGGACAAGGATGACTTCGAGCACCTGTCGTCGTGGGGTAAGGACGCGTTCCTGCAACGTCTCGAGTTCGAAAACGGCCCGCTGCGCGACCAGGTTGAGGCTCATAGCGTGAAGAAGCTGGCGGAGCGCGAGAAGCTGCTTTCGTCCTGAAGAGAGCGCACCATTGGTCGTGCTCCCAGCGCCATCAGGCGGTGGCGAGGGTCGGATAAATGCAGCAGCGGCGGAGTGCTACGAAAGCGGAGTTTGGTAGCGTCCGTGTTCGCGGCAGGCGTGGGTGTGTGGGTGTGTGTGCGTTCAAAGAAACGGGGAAAATGGGGGAGGATCACGGGCTGGGGAGAACACGCCGCCAGAGCTGTCAATCGGATCCGAAACCAGTCGGGAGGGAGGGAGTGTTGTGAACGCCTCAAGCACCAATGTCGTTGAAGCTGTCTGCGTACCACCGTCGCGCCTAAAGTACCCCACAACCGCTCCACATTCCCCTATTTCCTGATGGCCGAAAGCAAGCCTAAGCTCGACGACTTCGAGGACGACGCCGTGACCACCACCGCCCCCGCGGGGGGCCAGCCCGTTCGAGTCGCCATGGGCACTCACAGCGCGGCTTCCCTAGGTGGCTTCAAGGATTTCTGCCTCAAGCCGGAGCTGATGAACGCGATCACGGATAACGGCTTCGAGCAGCCCTCCGAGGTGCAGCATCAGGCACTCCCGCAGGCCATGCTCGGCAACGACATCCTGGCGCAGGCGAAGGCGGGTATGGGTAAGACGGCCGTGTTCGTGTTCGCCCTTCTCGAGCAAATCGAGGCCCAGACGCCCAAGCACGTGCAGGCCATCGTGGTCGTCAACACGCGCGAGCTCGCCTTCCAGATCGACCGCGAGTTCAACCGCTTCAACAAGTACCTCCCGCAGTGCACGACGGCGGTCTTCTTCGGCGGTGTGCTCGAGGAGGAAAACTTCAAGGTCCTCGCGGACCCCGACAAGCTCCCCGCGATCGTCGTCGGTACTCCCGGCCGCTTGGTCACGCTCATTCAAAAAAAGAAGCTTGACCTGTCCCACGTCAAGTACTTCGTGGTTGACGAGTTCGACCGCTGCCTCGAGGACCTCCGCATGCGCCGCGACGTGCAGCTAGTGTTCATGGCCACGCCCCGCCAGAAGCAGGTGATGATGTTCAGCGCCACGATGACGAAGGAGCTGCACGAGGTGGCCCGTCGCTTCATGAACAACCCCACGGAGGTGCTCGTCGACCAGCAGTCCAAGCTGACCCTCCACGGACTGGCTCAGTACTACATGCACCTCACCGAGGCGCAGAAGATCCGCAAGCTGTGCGACTTGCTCGACCACATTCAGTTCAATCAGGTCATCATCTTCGTGAACGACATTTCCCGGTGCGAGGCGCTGGCGCACAAGTTGAAGGAGCTCAACTTCCCCGCCAAGGCCGTGCACTCTGGCATGGAGCAGGCGGACCGACTCCTCGTCTACGAGGAGAGCAAGCAGCAGAAGACCCGCATCATCGTGGCGACCGACCTCTTCGGCCGAGGCATCGACATCGACCGCATCAACGCGGTCGTGCAGTTTGACATGGCGTCCGACCCCAACACGTACCTTCACCGCGTCGGCCGCGCGGGCCGCTTCGGCACGAAGGGCGTGACGATTGCGTTCGTCACCGACGACGAGCGGACCATCAAGCGTGAGAATCGCACCTACAAGGACACTGAGATCCTGAAGCAGGTGCAGGAGCGCTTCGAGGTCGAGGCGAAGCTGCTGACGGACCTCAACGTGATCGTGCCGTCGCAGTACATGAACCAGTAACCCACATTCCATATGGGTCGAAACCCCAGAAAGGAAGCGGCGTGTGGATGGTAGCGAGTGAGAGGACAGGCACACAGCCCAACTCATTCGTCATAGAGAATTCCCTCGAAAAAAAACAGACGTAGCCCCAGACGAAAATGAGTGAAGCGAAATCAAAAGGGACTCGGCCAAAAGGGGACCCGTTTAACCGGGAGGCGGGTGTAGTGCGGGCCCCCCTGAACTACACCCGCGTCGACTTTGTGTATGTGTGCGCGAGCATGCGTTGTCGTTGGAGGGCCGAGGGGAGATCGATGTTTGCCTTAACTTTTTTTCGGCCTCCATTCCCAACCCAGCTGCGCGTTGATCTGCCTACGACACGCACCGAGGCAGAGATTTGATATCGCTTTTGATTGAGGACTCCCTCTCGTGAAGAGCGGACTTGAGCAGCGACATGCACCTCATCAGCGAGCGCCATCGACAGCCGCGGAAAAACCGTACCGGCGTGGAGCGAGCGTTCCGCTATGTGTACACGGCACTGTCGGCGGCACAGATCGGATGCTTCCTCGTGTTCATCATGCAGCAGTCCAACGCCTCGACGAAGACTTTCACCGGCGGCATTTGGTTTCCGCCCTCGACGGAGTTCGACTTCATCCTGGGCTCGAAGCTATCCAACTGCAGCTATAGCGCCGCCATCAGCCACGCGGGGTACAACAACATTCACATCTCCATGACCGACATGAAGGAAACTCTTTTGGTTCGCTTTGCCGGCCGCGTTCGCATCGTGGCCGTCGTCATGGGCAGCGCGCTCGTGCTCGGCGCGGCGAACCGACTGCTCTTCGATTTCAATGTTTTTTGGCTGCGGTCCGGATACCTCATCTTCCGCAAGGACGTGCTGATGCTCGCGGACGTCGCTCTCGTGGTGCTTCTTTTTTTCTACAACTTGCTGGCCGACTCGACCGCGGCCCCACTGCGAACCATGATTCAGCAGTGCGGCGTCATCGGCGAAAATGCCCTTCCCTTCGTTTTCCCCAACTTCGCGGTGCACCTCTTCGTCTACGTCACGCTGTTCACCTACGGCCTGGGCGCGTGCATCTTCCTCCGCAACACGCTGACACGCGATGTGGCGCGGCGGCTGGCCAAGCGGAGCAAGAAGGCGAAAAAGCGCCATGGCGTCACGGCGGCCACTGTGGCGGAATTGGACAGCGACGACAGCGATCCGTCAGACCGTGAAGAGCGGAGGAAACGCCGCGCGAAAAGAGAAAAGCGCCGTCGCATTGAGGACACGCCATCGGCAGCGCCCGAAGCAGCGACAGCGCCGCCGCCTGAGGCAGCCGCGGCGGCATCCGTTGCCACCGTTCCTGCGGTGGCCAAGTCCGCTGCTGGTGGGGTACCGACAGCGGCTCCCCTCGACGACGGCGGAGCCACCGCCATGAAACCCGACTTCGTCGTCGCGTTACCGCCGGTGGAGACGACGGCGACGAGTGCAGCGACGTAGAAAAAGAAAACGCTGTCTCCCAGGGCCGCGCATCGTCGCATACACCTAGATTTCGCTTCCCATTTTCTCCCTCGCCACGTTTTGCGAGTATGCGTGATGCTGACCGGATACGTCGCTGAGCGCAACCCGTTGGGTCGGCAACTTCCAATTGTTCGTTGTACCGCGCAGCCTTGTCCTAGTTACTCCTAGTAACTCACACACATGGCAAAGAAGGCTGATGTCAAGTACGTGAAGGCCGCCGTGGCCAACCCGAAAATTCAGGTCGAGCGCGCCTACCAGCGCCAGAGCGGCATCAACGAGAACCGCCGCAAGGCCGCGAAGAAGCACACGACCATCTCGGGCGTTGCGCGCTACTGGAAGAACGTCGGCCTCGGGTTCCGCACGCCGAAGGCGGCGATCAACACGAACTACGTTGACAAGAAGTGCCCCTTCACCGGCGACGTGTCGATTCGCGGCCGCATGATGCGCGGTATCGTCCACTCGACCCGCATGAAGCGGTCGATTGTCATCCGCCGCAACTACCTCCACTTCGTGAACAAGTACCAGCGTTACATGAAGCGCCACAAGAACTTCACCGTGCACTGCTCGCCGTGCTTCGAGCCGCGCGTGGGCGACGAGGTCATCGTCGGCCAGTGCCGTCCGCTGTCGAAGACCGTTCGCTACAACGTGCTCGAGGTCATCACTCGCGGTGGCGACAAGACCGGCAAGAAGTTCGCCAAGCACTAAGGTAGACGCCCCTGTCTAGTTAGTAAACATGGTTAACGCACCGACACGGCGCTCGTCGTGTGTCCTTGGCTCAAGCCGAGTCAAAGCCGCCAAGGTGACACTCCTCCCTCCCCGGTCCGCCGCCGTCTAGTGATTAACAGGGATGAAGGGGGGGCACCCCGTTGTCAACCGCTCAACGCCGACGATGGATCGCTATCGGCACGGCGGTAAGAATGAAATGTTCCATTGTTCTTTTTCCCCTTCCCACCACCGCCTTACATTTGATAAAAAAAAGATTCCAGGCACTTCCTGTCGATCACCCATGGCGAAGAAGGCTGACGTCAAGTACGTGAAGGCCGCCGTGGCCAACCCGAAGATTCAGGTCGAGCGCGCCTACCAGCGCCAGAGCGGCATCAACGAGAACCGCCGCAAGGCCGCGAAGAAGCACACGACCATCTCGGGCGTTGCGCGCTACTGGAAGAACGTCGGCCTCGGGTTCCGCACGCCGAAGGCGGCGATCAACACGAACTACGTTGACAAGAAGTGCCCCTTCACCGGCGACGTGTCGATTCGCGGCCGCATGATGCGCGGTATCGTCCACTCGACCCGCATGAAGCGGTCGATTGTCATCCGCCGCAACTACCTCCACTTCGTGAACAAGTACCAGCGTTACATGAAGCGCCACAAGAACTTCACCGTGCACTGCTCGCCGTGCTTCGAGCCGCGCGTGGGCGACGAGGTCATCGTCGGCCAGTGCCGTCCGCTGTCGAAGACCGTTCGCTACAACGTGCTCGAGGTCATCACTCGTGGTGGCGACAAGACCGGCAAGAAGTTCGCCAAGCACTAAGTGATGGAATCATGCCTCGTACCCACCACCTCATCACCTCCTTTTTCCTGTTGCGATGGTCCACCCGTTAGCGACGCCTACTCTCATGGGACGCCTCTCACACGTGTGTAGACCGTTCGATGACAACACACGTCTTTCGCCGTTGCGTTCCTCCGTTGACCGCGGTCGTCGGGTGCATCCTCGTTGCGTGGGCCAAAACCTTACCTCTCTCGCCCCCCATTTTTCAGTCGCCGGAAACCGCCTGGCCGCCTCCCTCTGACCGCCTGGCTGGCTGTGGCTCCTCCCTCCCTCTTCTTGCCACACGTCAATGTCACGGCGCCTCTTCGGAATGGTCGACTCGCCGCCGCCGGTCGCGGGAGGTCGCAGCGGAGGGAGCCGATTCGGTGCATCGGCAACCGTTGGAGGCCGAGCGCCGGCAGCGGTTGCGCCTGACGAACATGAGGCGGAAGAGGACCCAGAGTTTGTGGCAGGCTCCGCGGAGGTGCTCGCCATGACCGACGAGGCGTTCCGGTACGATCAGTACGTGCCGGTGGAACCCGTGTGCACGATCCTCGAGCAGAGCGAAGAGGAGCGACAGCAGACGTTGGAGCACTACGGCACCGCGCTCAGCAAAGCCACCGAGATGCTCGAGGGCTACATCGACAAGCACTTCGACAGCTTCAATTCCAGCATCGAGCAGTTCTGCCGCATGTTGGTCCAAGTTGACACATCGCAGCTGTCAATGGACGACATCAAAGGTTGCATTGCGTCCGCGGCGGTCAGTCTGGAAAGCCGCGATAGCGATCTTCTCATGCTCCGGCGGCGGGCGGCCAAGACCGTGCTGTTGCGTTCCCTGGCACTAGAGATTCAAGAGGTGACCAGCACTGCTGCACAGGCGGCCCGTCTCATTGAGACACAGCACTTCCTGGCGGCGGTTCAGAAGCTTGAACGTCTGTCGCTGTTGCTTGTCACCAAGTCGGGCATCGCGGCACTAGCATCCGCAGAGTCGTTCCTGACGTCGACGCGCGCCACGCTGCACATGTCCGTGTCCGAGGCCCTCGTCTCTGGCGTGCTTCGGCTTCAACACGTCCAAGACGACGCCGTCGTTTCCGCGCGACTCCGCCGCTTCATCAACCGCCGAAATTCACTCTCGAGCGGCGACGTCGGGTTTGGCTCCACCGTGGCCCCCGAACTCATTGTGAGCGGCCGACTCGACGTCCACAACGTGACGGACGACGTCGACGAGGCCAATCCCGCCTCGGACTTCGCTGCTTTTGGACTAAAGTGCGTCGCGGCGCTGCTGAGCCTCAATCGCCTCGAGGACGCACGCGCGCTGTTTCTCAAACGATTGCCCCTCACCCTCAACAAGCTGATGGACACGCTCATCCAGGCGTTCGTCAGCTTCAACCTGGCGTTACTAAGACCGACATCGACGCGGCAAGGGAGTCCATCGACAGACGGTGCAAGAATGGGCACCGGTGCCGCGGGCATCGCCCTTCACGTTTCCGGCACGCTGATCTACAACACGCTCGATGACAATGCGTCGCTCCTGTCCGTTGTGGGCAGCGAGGCGGCCGTTGACCGTCGCGTCGCCGAACAGCAGGCGGCCATCGTCGGGGATCTTGTTGCCTTCGTCACCGCCGAGTTAGAAAAGGTGCTTCGCAACGTGACCCACCTGGTGTACTGCGTCGTGGCCCGGCGGTTTCCGTTCCTCGCCCCTGTCATCGGCAATCCGTCTTTACTCTGTGACGAGTCCAAGTGGGCCGTCGAGGAGGCCGTGGTGCCTGCGGCGGGTTGGCGCCAAATTCGCAGCAACGTCGAGGCCCAGTGCAGAATGAAGCTGTCCGACTGGAGCGTTCACAGCGACTGGACTCCAGAGAATCGCGCCGAAGCGTCAACGTTGACAGCTCAGTTGTTCAGCGTGCTGGGCGACTCATGGTTCGACGCCGCCGCCACGCAACCGCTCACCGTCAACGCGGCCTTAGACAAGCTTGACGGATGCGCCGAACACGTCGGTGAAACGTACGCCAAGACCCTCGAGCAGGGCACCCTCCTGGAAAGCTGCGCCGAAATGCTGCGGGATGCCACCCTGGACAGCTGCCGCAGTCACGTCCTTGCGGAGGTGGGCAAGTGCGTTCAGCAGTGGGACGTGGCGCGTGCATGGTCGGAGGTGCAAATGCGGGTTCAGGCGTTGCTCGCTTGCCTGCTCAATCAGTCAGACACCATGCAGGGCACAGCCAACGCCAACCTGGGTGCGCAACTACGCGCGCGCGCTGTGCGGAAGCCGCAACGACAGCCGCCCGCGAAACCGCTCCTCAGCACGCTCAGTGTACTGATCAACAACTGGGCCGATGGCGTTCCGGCATTTTTGTCGGAGCTCGGCGTCGTCGACGAAGCCACCATCATCGACGAGGCAGAAAGCTTCCTCGTAGGCGACGCGACGACCGCCGGTAGCTCAGCCGCGGCGGCCGCACCCGTTTCGCGACCGAGTCCAACGGCATCGCCTCAAGCATTGATGAACGATCGTATCGTCAAGGCTTTGGATCCGCTGCGGCCGTTTTACCGTTTTTCCCGACACAACCTTCCGTTTGTGGTGCCACCGGCGACGGCCTTCACGCAATCCTGCGAACACCGGCTGCAGTGGCTGGTCGCGGCGGCCACCCGTACGTCCGGGCGACCCGCCGCCCCCTTGGCCGGCGCCAGCATGGGCATGCCACGGCTGCTTCGCTCGTTCGTCCGTAACGTCATCATCAACGTGGCCATTCCGCAGTGCCGCGAGGCGAACATGTCCGCGGTCAGAAAGCTGCTAAGTGGCAGCGACGCCCTTGCGCCACGCCGCGAGAACGTCACCACCGGGACAATGGAACCCATGAACGCGCTCGATCTTCCCGACTACCTGTCGGCAGACTACGTGACGTCATCCGCTCGGCCGGTGCTGCGCGTAATCGCCTTCGTCGACCGCGCCGTTTCGGATATTTTCGAGTTCGCCGTCCACGACAGGGAGAGCGCGGCAGCCGCGTGCTGGGAGGCCGATAAAATCCTAGGTGTCGTCGCCATGGCGTTCAAGCGAACCGTCGATTGGCTCGCCGAGGGCAGCTTTGCGCACCGCGCCATTTCGCCGCTGTTTCAGGCGGCATTCGACCATCAGGAGTCCGCGTCCGCGACCCGGTGGCGGTCGATGTGCGTCGACGATCCCGGCGACGCGCATCAGTACATCCACGGCGAGATTGCGTCTCTCTACGATAATCTGTGCAAAGAACGCAGCAGCATGAGCAGCGGCGGCGCCACGCTGGACGCGACCCAGGCCAGGCGGCTGAAGCAGCTTCGCGTGCAGCCAGCAATAACCCTTGCCGCGATCGCGTTGATTTGCCACTCGCTCGAGTGGCTCGCCGACCGGTACTTGTTCCGAGCCAAGGGGTGGCCCCCGCAGTCGAACGTGGCCCACGTTCCCGGTTCACGGTTGGACCATGTGATCAGTAGAGGGTCAAATTCTGCGAGCAGCTTCCGTAGCGGACAAGACGCGTCCGATGAGGTGTCGCTCCGGTTTCCCGACAACACCCTGGCGGTCTACCTGCAGCTCATGAGCGTTGCGCAAGCCGCTCTGTTTATTCTGTCTACAGACTGCCGCTCGATAGCTTGCGTTCACATTCCAGAGCTGCGAGACTTGCCGCTCGAGCTGCTGACCTGTCCGCGGCATCCCGACCCGTTCGTTGGCGACTTCGGCGTTAGCCTCGGTGGCTTCTTCGGGGCCGTGACGTCCCATCTACAGCCACCGAAACTTGCCTTCATCGCCACGACGCTCGCGACGCCGGTGGCGTCCCTGTTCGTCGCCGAACTCTCCCACTTGCGGAAGAAGATCGTCACTGCGGCCGGCCAGCAGCGCCTCATGATCGACTTGTTGTGCATTCAACAACACTTGCAGCACACCGTACCGACAAACGGCAGCGTCGTCGGTGCGGTCGCGGAGACACTGCGGCCAGTATTTGAGTATTGTTCTTTACTGACCGCGGGCGATTCTGTCGTGCGGGAAATTGTAACGCGCAAACTCTTCCTCTATTTCAAGCGGCTGGAACTCGAGAATCTCGTGGCGCTTGTGTTCCACAACGATACTCACACCGGCTTTGCCAAAGGCGCTCAACTGCGCGAACAGCTCGACGCGATCAGTCTCGCCGACAAGGAGGCGAAGGAGCGGCGCCAGCGCCAGGAACAGCGGCTCGCCGCGAAGGGCGACCACGCCGCAGCGGACGACGGAGCGGCGACGGATCACGACCATCCCTCGTCTGGCTCTTCCCGTCGCTCGTCGCTTCTCGACGAAGGCCACGACGACGCCGGGGGTGAACACGACGCTGCGACGCACAGCGCACCGCACACGGACGATGACACGGGATGATCCCGCGCAAGAGATGGGGAACCACCCCCTCTCATGACTCCCCTCCAAAAGGGGTGTTCGGCGCCCTCTCACACACACCGCCCACTCCTCATTGACGGTGTCGGTTGCCATACATACACAGATTTTGTAAACGCGTTTTTCGGCTGACGGATGAAAACCGCAAGTCCGTGGACCCGAAAAAATGACCGCAATACGTCGCATCGCCCTGCCGACCCCGTTGCCGCGCGGCTCGCCGCCATGCTCGACGAGGCCAAGTCAGGTGCCGAGCCAGACGGCGATCACACTCGCTCGACGTGGAGCCACACCAGACGAGAGGAGCATTTCCGCCTTCCGGAGGGTGTGTCGGAGGTGGCAGACGGCATCTATTGCGGCCCCGTCCGGTCGCTGCGCGCGATGATCGACACGTTCCACGTCCGGTTCGCCATCTCATGCTTGACGGAGGCCGAGGAAGACGCGGCTGCGGTGGCCGAACGCGAAGGGGAGCGATTCCACCGAAACCCCACGGACGGCGGCGCGCCGCGGGAGGCCGTCGAACCCCTATGGGAACGCACTGGCTTCTCTCCCCACCGGCAGATGGCGGAATCTGGGGACGCACCGATGCGCGCGGACGGAGGGGGCCGAACGGACGCCGACGCTCATCACCAGCGCGCGGCGCTTTGCGACGGCCGGCTGGTGTCCGTCTGCCGCGCACCGTTCGAGGATTCACTCACGGCCGACATGCTGAAGCCGCTCGCCACAGCGAAGGAGTTTGTCGACAACGTTTGGAAGCCGTCGGTGCAAGAAGCAGCCGAACAGGTCTTGGGCCACATGGAAGGGCTCGTTGAAGACCGGGGTCCCGTACAGGAGCCCACCGAGGACCGCGGCGGCACCTCTACACACCAGGCTTCGTCACCGGCAGCAGCGAGAGCTCTGTACATTTGCTGTCGCGCCGGCCGAAGCCGCTCTCCCGCGATCGCGATCGCGTTGCTCATGCATTTGGAGCCCGACACCACCCTGGCCGATTGCTTTGAGCAGCTGCCTAACGCCAGGCCCAACCCAAACTTCGTCTGGCAGCTAATGGGCCTCGAAGTGGGTCGGCGAGCCGCCGCCGGTGTGAGCGCTGCGGGAGGTCCAACCATTTTGCGTGCTGCGACCACGCTGAATACCGACGCCTATTTCACGACTTGGCTGAGTGATTGCTTCCCGTTTGTCGATCAGAACGAGTTGACGGAGGCGCTGAAGACAGCGGACGGCGATCCGCTCGCGGCTCGCGCGGCCTTGTTGCAGCACGCCGCAAAGGCGGAGTTTTTGCGCCGTCGCCAAGAGATCACCGTCGACAACCTCTGCAAATCGTTTCCGGCTTTCGACGAAGGCGTTGTGCGACAGGCGCTGTCCGATCATGGCGGCAGCCGGGACGCCACCGTCGATTACTTGATGTCCGAGGCAAGACGAATCTCTGTCACCCAGGCCAGCTTGACGACGAGGCCCGATGGGGCGGATGAGGACGATGAGTGACGCGAGCCGTACGCCACTCGTTTGCCACACGCCCACTCTGCAAATGGGCCATTCACGATGCGTGTCCAGTCAGCTTCATCGTTCGTTGATTTTCGTTTTGCCAGTGCTCTTTTTGTTTGTCCGGTTTGTTCGAGACACGACGCTTGCAGTTCTTCTCCTTCCCCGTCTTGGTAGACCATCATGTCGACCAGCGCTTCGCGACTCGGCGGCAGCCGTGGAATTACCAGCGGACCCGTCCTATACCGCCCCAAGTCCTATCAACTTATCCCTCCGCGGTTAGCCATCGACGGGCAACTCGCGGCAAAGAGGAACCCGAACGATCGGGCCATGTCGGAAACGACGCATCGCACGTACCGGCCGCAGCTTGCCTACTACGACATGCGTGTGGAGCGCAGGAAACAGTTTCCGTGGCAGCAGCAGCGTGATGCCTTCTACCGCGTGGAGACGGCGATCATTAACAAGGCGTTCGACACCCCCGAGCTGATTCCAATCTTCCTCCGCGACGAAGTGGTCCGCGGACGTCGCGACGCCTTCGCGCCTCAGACGATCGATACCGTCAAACATTGGGTTCAGGAATGTCGATACTGGCGCGCGATTGGGTTAAGTAAGCCGTTTTACTCGGAGCATCAGTTGCGTGCCTTCGCGTGGGCCAATCACGGCAACGACCTCGGCCGAATTCAGTTCTCGGCGGCAATGAGTGAAGCTGTGAAGGATTTGGAGCGAGCCTTGAAGCGGACGAACCTCGGCCTCGATCCCAACTACGTCTGGGATAAGTGGGGCCCGGGCGGCTTCGTGGACGGACGGCGCGCGGACTACCTCCCGCGATTCAAGTACAATGCCTACATGGACCCAGACGGCGTGGACGTCACGGATGAGGACGTCGCTGGCTTGGTGTCGCACGAGCAACTGAAGGAGCGTTACGGCTCGTTGATTTTCGGCGACACGACGCCGTACCAGGGTGCCTTCCTCGCGCCTTCCAACGGCATTGTCGAACTGGACGACTTACCGCAACCCGTGATCGAATTGTACGGACGGCTACGTGCGACGAGCAAAGCGGCCCCGACTCAGGCGTCCCAAGAGGACCTACGCGCTCTGCTCTACATTGTCGCCGGCGTCGTCCCACTGAGTGATGCGCAAGGCTGCCAGTCGTGGGAAGCACTCGTCGCCCTCGTGGCCCCGGCACGTGAACGCCTCGACCTCAAAGTCGACGCGGCAAGATTGTTTCATCTTCCATTCCGAACGGTCGATGACTGTCGCTCGTTGTTCGAAGAAAAATGCGCGTTTCCCGATTTCATGCGAACGCCTGACAAGGTCATCACGGCGGCGGTGCTCTGCTTGCTCGACGACATCAAGCGAGTCGTCGATGGGAACGGTGATTGGGGAGTGCAACTTTCCGGCGCCGTCACGGACCTCCAAAGGCGGGAGGCGATTGGCGACGACGCCTTCAAGGTCTGGCAAGCGCTCGAAGGGTTGATCCTCGACCGGCGCCGACGGCTGTGGATGTCTCGGTTCGTGGGCGACGTGCACGAGGAGAAAGCCCTCGACCACATGCTGTCGAACTTCGCGCGCCGTACGGAACGCCCTGAGGCGGATTCCAGTAACGCGACGGGAATGGAATTCGACCGCGAACAGGAGCCCATCGGCCGCAAGGTGCAGCGCCGAGTCCTCGAGTCGGACAAGGCGGGTGCTTCGAAGGGGCCTAAGCTGTCGTTCCGCGAGCGAATGGCGCAAAAGGAGGAAGGAAATAGCGAAACCAATCCACTGTACGCGCTGCAGCACGCTCAATTCGCCAATATGCGCGCTCGCTGAGTTACGACGCTTGCGTCGGCGGCCCGCCCTCCAAAAAAAGCGCAATCTCTCCACCCTCCAGATCCGCCCTAACGTAGACGATCAATCACACTGTCTGTTTCCAAGAACCAATTGTTGCCGCTCATACCCCCAATATTCAGTGGATTTTCATTTGCTCTTTTCGGAGTGCGTTTGGTTATGACCTGCGTGGACCCCTGCGAAGGCAGCCTCGAGGCGTCGGCGCCGACGAGTCCTATCGTTCCAGGCGAGTCGGCCGTCGCCTACCTCAGCCGACATGGTCTCCATTGGATCGTGGATCAGCTGGTGAGGGATGTGTTGTCCGAGCGCCCGCCGCCGGCCGAAGTCGAGGGCTGGATGTTTCGCTGGCTCATGGAGCGTCACCGGCAATTGTGCGCGGAGCGCCACGAGTCGATCAGCCCCATGAGGGGCCAGTTTCCTGTGCTGGGCTCGGCAGACGATGACGGTCCGGATCCGCAGTGGACCGACCACGAGCCACCGGTGTCCAGCTTCCCGCTTTTGGCCACCACCTCCCGGGCTCCTTTGCCTGCGCTACCGGCCGCGCTAGCGGGTGCGGACGCCATGTTCAGTGATCGCAGCGGTCCGATGTCGGGTGACCCGAACGGCGCTACCACGGGCGACGCGTTCTCCGTCGCCGCGAGTCGAGGCAGCTGGCGCCAAGCGTCGTCGATGACCTCCGACCTCACATTGAACCCGCGCGGCGCAGGGGCAAATGCTCGGGAGAGAGAGGGCGACGTCGACGGCTTTGGCACTCCCCCGCCGTCGACGTTGCCCCCCGCACAGTGACGTTGGTGGCTCGCGTTGCCTCGTATAGCATGCCGCCTGGTGTACAGTGATGAAGCCTTCTTGCGAGTTTGCAGTTTCCCAAAACACAACTGATGCCAAAAAGGGCACGGTGGGACACGTTCATTGCTTGATCTCCAAGTGCCAAATTTTTTTAAGTCCAACTTTCTTGTCACCCACGATGGATTGGAGGACGAGCACGCTGCCCGCCGCCCTCACAGGCTGGTACGACGAACGGCGCAGCAGCAGCCATGCGCTACGATGCACGGCGCTGACGCTGCCGGGGTCGGCCGCGGATGGAGACGTCGCGGGCGCCATTCGCGATAGTGTCGTCCGATTTCACACGAGGAGGCCTTGCGACCGCCGCGACGCCTTTCAGCTCGAGCAAGCCGTCCTTAATCGTGCGGCGCGCGCGGCGGACCTCCGTGGGGCGGCGCCGTCGGGCCCCGCCGTCGCGGACCTGCTGTCGATGATGGCCGAGCGGCGCATCCCCTCGGTGAACCACCAACGCATCGCGCAGTGCGCCCCAACCGGCGTGCATGGCTTCGCGGAAGTGTTTCGTCGCGTGGTCGTCGACGCCCAAGTGCAGCACCCCTTGCCGAAAGTCAACACCCTTGGGGTGGCCTCCTCGTCGGAGCCTGAACGGGCGGGTGAACGAACAGGCGAAGGGGATGCGGACGGAGATGCGGACGGTGAAGCTCGCGCCCCGGACACTGCCGATGATGACCACCACGGCGAAAGGACGACGACGATGCCATCGGCCCCCCCGGCGTCGACGAAGGTCCTGGCGTCTCTTCCGGACGACGCCTTCCGCTGCCTCGACATCGACGACGGCGCACGCGCGATGGACTCCGAGCCGGAGGGACGTGACGCCAGGACCATCCCGCACCGTGCCGTTGCGAGTCGAGCAACGCCGCAGCTGTGGCTCCACGGCACCGCCCAACGAGAGATGCTTTTCGAGCACTGTCGTGACATCATCGACCACACACCACTGCCGCAACCTGTCGACGCGACGCTCAGGGACGCCGAAGGATCAAACGCCATCTTGCCGTCCGCCGGACGGGGGGGCGTGACATCTGTGTCGTGGAGTGAGAGGCAGCGGTGGCATGAGGATCCGTCCACGCGCCGTCTGGCTTGTCCCAAGGAGCCGCCGCCGTTTTCTGACGTGCTTGACCGGATCGGCGAAAGTGAGTTGGCAGCGTCGGGCCGAGCCGCAGCTTCGTTTCGCCTTTCCCCGACGAAGCAACAAGATGTGAAACAGCGTTCTCCCGTCGCCCCATCTCCGCTCTTGGAATCGTCGTTCGGACCCGGTGTCGTGTTCCCTCAACTAGCCGAGTCGCTGCGTGCTGCGCGGCGCCGACTGCACCGAGAGGAGCGACAGAAGCGGCAAGTGGAACAATACAGCCGGATCCACGCGCGAGACCAGAAAAATGTTGGCGGAAACACATCGACCGCCGTGCCGCGGCAGTGCGACGACCTTGCTCCCCAGCCGCCAGACCCGTCCCCCACCCCTCCCCCAATCGCCACAAGGAGTTCGCTTCGCCCACTGCGAGCGAAGAGCCAAGCGACACAGAAGAGACCAAATCCCGCGGCACGAAGCGGCGAGCGTCTCGATAGGCCCCTCCGCTTGCCAGGGGCGTATGACGTCTTCAAACGCGAGCGGGACGCGGCGCGGGACCGACAGGATCGCATTCGGGAGTTGGTCCGCCATGTCTGCTTGCCACTGGCGGCCGCCTTCGCATAGCGGCACGGACATGTACAAGTCTACTCCACCCTCTTTTCCCCAGTGGTCACTTGCCCCCCATGAGGTGCCCTTTCTCCCATGTTGTCCATTACGAGTCAAAACTGCCATTGTTGTGCCCCGTGCGACCACCGCGTCTTTCACGTGTGAGCGTGGTCGTGATTCTGTCTTGTGTGGAAAACGTGAGCGATCCACTCAGCGCGCCGAGATCATCTGTAGGTTTCTGCCCGAGGGGATATGGCGCAGCTCCCGTTGTCGTCGTGCGGTCCGCCGTCGCCAACGCACCGGCACGAGCATCACTACGATGCCGTGGCCGCGAGCAGCGACATAGCCTCCCCGTCGCCGTCAACCGTGTTCATCGCCGTCCCTCTGTGCGCGGCGCGCGACGGGCTGCTGGTGACACCTGCAGCGGCGGTTGCGCCGGTGCACGCGATATGCGGGGTTCCGTCCCGGTTGCCCCCTGGCGACGGCGACGACGCGATGCCGCCGCCACTGCTGCGCAGTGCGAGCGAGCTGCCGCCACCGAGCGGCACAGCGCTTCCCTACTACTGGGGCGTCGGCGACGCGGCCGCGGAGGACTCGGTGGAGGCGAGCGCGCGCCGGAAGTTGCTGGAGGTGGACGATGTGCCGCTCCGACCGATGGCGACCGCATTTCTACCGATCGCACCAGGGGCCACTGGCTCACCGGACGACGCCGTCGGTGGCGGTCCGCAGCGGCCATCGAAGGGCACGGTAGGGACCGGCAATGAGGCAACGGCATCCCCACCGGGCTACCCGCACAGTTGGGACAGCTCAAACCACTGGGGGGCCGATGGGGGCGGCAACACCACGGTGTGCGGCGGCGGCTGGAATGGCCCTGCTGAAGACACGACGCTCGATGCCGACGCCGTCGCCGCCTTCGTGTTCGAGCCGATGGACCACGACGAGGAGGAGGCGCACGAGCGGATGGAGCGGGCGCGGCGGCGCGAGCTGCGGATGCGAGCGATCGAATTGGAGGAGTGGCGCACCACCTACAGCCGTGTGTCGAAGCGTTCCTTCCGCAGCATGCGCCGGTTTCCCGAACCACTGCACACGTCGACGTCGTGGTGGACGGAGGAAGACGGCGACCGCGAGCTCGAGTTGAAAGGGGGCCGAGGTGCCGATGCGGACGACGATCGGGACGAAGGCCCTGTTGTGGACGCGCCCGTGGCCGATGTTTGTGACGCATCCAGCGAGATCGGCACGCGCACGACCGGCCCGTTGATAGCGCCGTCGCCGCCTGCGGGCCCTGGGGGGAGCGTGACGCAGCCAGCGGCCGCCCGCCGCAGGCCTCTTCGGGCTGACACCGACTCGTCTCCGACCGGTCCGCCGCATCGTGTTCGATCACGGTTCGTGTCTCGCTTGCGAGGACGACGTGGCAACCGCCAGTCGCAGTCCGCCGCCACCTTCTCGACCGGCGCCGCGTCGATGGAGGAGGATGCCGACGAGGAGGAGGAGCCCTAGTGAGGCCCCCCTTTTCGTGCATGAGGGTCCCAGTCATGGACATGGGGGAGGTCACATCACTTTTTAGATTGCTGAGTTTATGTGCTGAGTTTCCGTTAATAGCAGTCGTGTGAAACCGGGTGTTCACCTCAACTCTTCTTCCACATGCCACCGCCGGGGGGCCCCCGCAGCGAAACGTCGGAGGACACGCCTGACACGTCGTCGTTGTTTGGTCAGAGCGCCGCAAACGATAGGACGCCGCAGGTCCGCCAAGTCAACTGGCTCATCGACGTCCTCGGCCTCGCGGAGACGATCGAGTACATCGAGCGCATTGACCAGTGCAGTTCGTCTTTCTTCACCTTGCTCTGCCTTCACGCTCTGCAGAAACGACTCCCGCGTGCGGACCCGACCCTGTCCGAGTACGAACGCAAACTCTACAACGTCCGTGTGACGATCACGTCGCTCAGCGAGGCGGTCTTGGCTCCCTTGGACCACATCAGCGCGGAGGCCATCGTCAACAACGACATTCTGCACATCTCGCGTCTATTACGTGTCTTCCTCAACCTCGTGAAGTACTATGACATCGGCGACCCGAATCACGCCCCGATGCCGGCCAGCGATGATCAGCAAGGCGCGACGACTGCTCAGGACGGCGATGACGCCCTCGAGGACGTGACGGAGGACGACGGGGGGGCGGCGGGGCTGGATGACGATGCGGCCGAGGAAGGCCAGCGCCGCTCCATGTACGGCGACCTCGACGATCCCTTCGATGCCGCAGGGCCCAGAGCCGAATTCGTCCCAGCCGTGTCGGGTGAAGGCAAACGTGAACGGGTCACCAAATGGGTGCGAAACATCGTCCAGCCACCGCACGACGAGCCCACCGGGCCGCACCTCGCGTATGACGCGTCGCGACCGCTGACGGACGCGGAGGTGCGGATGATCCGTGAGCGGCTCCACCGGTTGTCGCTTGCCGCGGACTCGTTGACGGCCCACCAACGCCGCGCCCCAGCCGTCACCGCCGATGCGACGAGCGACACCCGACGGCGGCCCGCCGCAGCAGCCACGGCCGATGGGACCGCGACGCCTTCCGCGGCACCGCGACCGTTCGCGGCGGCATCCGCCGTCAAGATTCTGCGCTCCGCGCCCGGCGTGCGGTCGTTGAACGCCGCCATTCGAGACGCGAAAATTGAACACATTCGGACGTACAAATACCTGCAGGCGATCGAGGGCGAACGCGCGAAACAGGCGATCCGCCGCGCCAGCGAGACGGAAGCCGCCGTCCGCCACCGCGCCCGGGAGCAACTGCGCCAGTACCTTCGCGACGTCCAAGACGAAAAGCGGTCCGTTCGCGATCACGATGACATGCTGCGCGGCGTCTGCTGGGACATCATCATGTCCAAGGCGAGCGCCGGTACCGCTTTCCCCGACGCAGGATTGAATGGCCTTCCGTCGACCGATCGCGGCGGCGGGTGCCCAAGCCGCTCGGCGATTGAGGACATCGAGCGGCGGCGCCGCTGTCTGCACCGACAGCAGCAGGCGCTGGCCGCGGCCGCGGCGGAGGAGGCGGCCATGCAGCGGAGCCAGAAGGAAGCCCTCCGGAATGACTTGGCGCGGTTCGACGATGTCGTCACGTCGTGGCGTGAGACGCCGCTGGCCAAGGGAACGCTGTCACCCCGATACCGCCGGGGCACGTCTGTACCGTCACGATCGGCTCGTGCGGCCCACGACGCCACGGGTCGCTGAGCACATCGCCCCCCCCAATGCGCACACCCCAGAGTACAGCTGTGCACCTTCCCCCATTCCCTTCCCCATGCCGTGCCGTGGTGGTTGCCCCCTCGGGCACGGGTCCTTTGTACACTCAAAGCGTCGTGAGGCAGACGGTTGCGTCGTTGTACCGCCCCGCGATTTGTCGCCGCAGCTGATGGCTGCCACGAGTGCCCCCCGTCCCTGTTGCTGGGGTGTGTCACGTATCGCTTGCGGTCCGTAAAAATAAGTCCCCCCGCAGCCCTCACTCCCCATCAGCTCCCCCCTTCCTCCCCGCCGCTGCTGTACGGCAGGAGGCACACGATGCGCCGTCGCTCCGAACTGCACGAACCTCACGAGGGCGGCGGGGTGTCGCTGGAGGCGTTGGCCGCACCAACGCTGAATGACCTCCGGATGCCGAGGGGAACGAGCGGTGGCGGCCCGCCACTTGCGAGACCGACCGCCCCAGCGGGAGGATTCCAGCTCGGCCCTGCAGCGGGTGCGAGCGACCGATCGGCGGCCACCAGTGACACCGGCTTCGAGTCCGGTCCCCTGCCTGGCCATCGCCGAGGGCACCACAACGTCGCTCAAGCTCCTTCAAGGCACCAGCTGGGCGCAGCAGCAACCGAGCCGGGTCCTGGATTGGGCTTCGCCGCGCCGCCTCCCGGATGGCCGTTTCAACCCCCGGGTGGCGCACCCGGGCCGGTGCCGCCCTGGTCCATACCTCCTCCGCCCTGGTCGATGCCGCCGCCGCCGTCATCCTGGCCGATGCCGCCTCCGCCGCCCGGGACGTGGCCGCCACCTCCGTTTCCGGGGGCATGGCCTGGCTCAGCTCCGCCTTCTTCTGGCTGGCCCAACCTTCCTGGCCCGCCCGCGTCGCCATGGCCGTGGTGGCAACCGCAAGTGCCTCCACCGGCAACGTCGACTCCGCTTCCGTCGCGGCGCCATCACTTGGAGTCCGTCACGCCCCGAGCACGGGGGCGCGCATTCGCTCATGCGACACCCGCGTCGTTGTCTTCGAGGGGTCACCCGAGTGCCATGGAAATCAGCCGCATCCGGCAACTTCGCTCTGCGGCGCCTGAATACTTCGCACCTGTGCCCTCAGCAATGAATCCCAGCGCTGCCGGTGGTGTCGAAGCATACCACCGCGCGGCTGCGGCTGAGCAGGCAATGCACGAGGGTGACGACAGTGCGAGACGCCGGGCCGCGAGGGAGGCGCTAATCGACAGCCGTCGCAACAGTGTCGATGTCGAGTTGCGGCGGCGACGCGCCACTGCGTCTAAATCACCTGCGAGACGCACATCTACACCGCCGGCAGCGCGGCGCCCGGCTTCCCCTGGCGTGACTCTCCGTCAGCTCAAAGGTGAGATCCCCAATCTCGAACACGCGCTGTTGAACGGCACCCGGCATCGGTACGCCGCTACCACATCGCCTGGCATCGGCAGGCCGCGTGTGACCCCTACGGGCGACACGGCAGGCACAGCGGCTTCGCGCCAGCAGCACCTATCAGCCGTCTTGCAGCAAGCACGCGAAACCTTTCGTGAGACCGCTGCGCCTCCACGAACGGCATCGCTGCGATCGAATTCCGACGCCGCCGTGATGCTCAGTGCCGCAGCCCCTCAGGGCGCCACTGCCGGTGATATGGCGGCGACGGCTGGCGCCTCACCGGAAGCCGCCGCGCAACAGGGCGTGGAGCATCTCTATTCTCGCATGCGGCAGGCCTACGTAGAATTTCGGCAGCACCCCGAGTTGTTCATGCCGCCCACCAGCACGCCCGGCGCGGCGAAGGCGTCCCCGGGCCGACCGCATCAAGCAACCCGAGCTACTCTAACCCCGTTCACGATGCCCCTGATCCCGCACGAGCCCTCAGCCGAGAGCGCCCGCCTCCGAGCGGAGTTGGATAAGCTCGAACAGCAGTGGATGCGGCTCGCCAAGTTGCAGTCCTCCGGTCTCTCCGATGGCCGCAGCGCTGCGGGCGGTCTCTCCGATGGCGCGGGCGGCAGCGGCTTCCCCTCCTGGGGCGATAAGTCTCTGCAACCAACTGGCGACAAACAGCAGCGGCGTGCCGCGATGGAAGCGAGTATTTAATCGATGCCGGTCCGCGGATCTCTCGGCCGAGCGGGTCGCCATTCGGAGAGAACGCTGCCTCTGCAAGGAGGGGATCGGTCGCTGCGACCCACTGGGATCGGTCCCGTCCGATCGAGAGAGTATTTTCGTTAGAGATCCTTTTCGTTCGCCATTATCTATCGCATCACTTTCCCCCCCTCGAACGTCACGCAAAGATGCTTCGGCCACGACTGCTGGTATTTTTTTTCGCCAGCCAGAGGGCCGTTCTCACCTTTGTCCTATCAGGTGCACCGTCGCCCCCAATTTTGCGCCCGATGTCGACGGCCGCCACCAAGCCCGCCGCGCCACCTGCGAAGGGTGCATCTGCCGTCACGCCAGCGCCGAAACGGTTCTTCACAGCCAATGAAGTGCGCGAACACTGCAGCGAGGACGATTGCTGGGTCTCTGCCAATGGCAAGGTGCTCAACCTGTCGGAGCTCGTGCGCCGCTACCGGGGCGTCTTGGCGCAGCCCATTGTAAGGGTGGCGGGGACGGACATCTCGCACTGGTTCGACACCCAGACAAAGGACCTGAAACGGTGCGTTGACCCAAGTACTGGCCTCCAGACCTACGCGCAGCCCTTTGGTCGATTTATTCACGTCCCCACCTTGCGGCCGGACTCCTCGATGGATCCGAGCTACGAGCTGCCATGGTGGCGCGACGCAAAGTTTATCATCGGCGAGCTCACGAAGCGGAGCCGGCGCATCCGCCTTGTCAACACGCTCACCGGCCACGACGCCTTGCTCGAGGTGTGCAGCGAGGAGACACTCAACGAAATCTTGAACCGATACCTCGCGATCAACGGCCACGCCGGTAGTTACACGTGGAAGCGGCACGATGATCACCCTCGTGTGTTAGACATGTCCAAAACGCTAGAAGAGAACGGCATTCTTGACGAGAGCGATGAGTTTGAGGCGCTGGGACTGCCCGCTGACTTCTACATTCCTGCTATCCACCTGTACTTCAACGATGACCTGACCGTGGGATGAGTCGGGGGGGATCGTGGCCGCGCCGTTCGCTCCCTTTTGTCTGAGGTCCCTGGAGAGCCCTCTCTATGTACCAGTGTGCTTAGCACCCCCCGTGTGTTCTCTCGAAGCCAGCCCCCTTTCCGGCGTTCTCGCCCGATGGATGCGTCACCCAATGTTTTTTTCGGGGCCAGGGTACTGTCAATTTGTTTCGTTTCGAACGCTCCCTTCGACAGGTTTCGTTTTTCCGACGTGGCGGCGATCGGCTTGTGTGACGTTTTTGCAAAGATGTCGTCGCGAACCCCGCCGCCGCACGACGAAAGTGACCGAAACAGCCCGCATCGATCGACGCAGCACTGCCACATCTTAGCGCAGCAGCATGGCGAGCACGTCTTCTGCATCGGCAGCACGGATTCGGGAATGGGAACCCATGGTCTCGGGACGGAGGCCGCCATGGAGGCGGAAATGAGGCGGCTGAAGGAGTACCGCCGGGAGTATTGGGCCGAAAAGCAGGCCATCTCGGAGAAGCGAGCGTCGGAAGACGCGGCTCGTTTAGCAAAGATCGAGGCTGACCAGCGTTTGTCACCGCGCCGGCGGCTCGAAATGGTGATGGCCGAGCGAGAGCGACAAATCGCGGAAGACGTCAAGGCCCGAAAGGCGTTCGAAGAGATGCACAAGCAGCAGCAAAAAGAGGAGGCGGAAGCGCTCAATGCCATTTTTGCGCGACAGAAGGAAGAGTTCCGCGCCGCGCAAGAGCAAGCGCGGGAGCAGCGACATCGGCAAAAGGAACGCGAAATGGCCGCCCTTCGACAGCGCACGGCCGAACTCGAGGAAATGCGACAAGAGGAGGCGGCCTACGTTGCCCACATGCAGAAGATCCGCTGCGAGCGCCTCCGAGCCATCCGCGAGCTAGAACGGGAAAGGGCACAACGACAAGCGGAGCAACGTTTCAAACAGCGTTGCGAGGAAGTGAAGGACAGCAAGGTGAAGCAGCAGCACCGTGGCAAGGAGCACCTATCCACGCTGGAAGACATCGTCAAGCTCAAAGGCCAGTTCATCTCCGACGTGAAGAAGCGGCTCAAGGATGGCGTAGAGGAGGCGCGGTCGGACTTAGCGCATCACAACGAAATGTCCGCGAAAGAGGTCAGCCAAGTGGAGAAGGAAATGAAGGCAAAGCGGCAGCAGCTGAGGGACGAGGCCGAAAGGCAACGCAAGCAGCACGTGTCGGTCTGCAAAGACGACGCCCTCCGCACCATGGAGGACCTGCGCCACCATCGCGAACAACAAATGGCGGTGCTGCGGCAGCAAGCCAAGGAGCAGCGAGAACGGGGTAAAGAGGCCATCGAGGCGGAGCGACGAGAAAAGATCATGGAGCGGGCCGAGCACATCGCGAACGCCAAGGAGCTCATTGCGAAGCGCAGCACCAGCGGGGTCCACTGAACGCCTCCTCCTCCCCCCACCGCCACTTTCCCCCGAGGATAGCTAGGGACCCGAGGATTGCTAGGGACCCGATGATTGCTAGGGAGGGGAATGATGTGTACAGTCAATTGTAGCAACGGGTCGCAGCACCAACATTGCTGACGACCGTCCAGTTGGTGGCGAAATTCCGCCGCGCTATCCCGCAACGTTGTCTCTCTCCTTTTCGTTCTCTCTCTCTCTGTTCGTTTCTCTGGTGTAGGCGCAGCGAGTTTCCTCCCCGCTCCACAAAGTCTGACGAGCGTGACGGATGCGTCAAACGTTTCGCAAGTTGGCGGCTGCCGTCGTCGGCACGGGCTCCCCAACACTTGAAACCGAGATCGACCGTGCTCAAAGCATCTGGAACCTCCACTTCGACCCAGCGACGCACGGTCTCACGAAGGCGATGTCGTTCAACCGGACGGCCACGTCCATTCCGTTATTCCATGTGACCGATTTGCACGGCAACGTGGTCAACCCGCAGTACGAGCCGACCGACCTGACGAAGGAGAAGGGACGGCGGATGCTGTCGGCGATGGTGTCGCAGAACGCTATCGACAAGATTCTACTCGACGCGCAGCGGCAGGGCCGCATTTCCTTTTACATGACGGGCTTCGGCGAGGAGGCGGCCGTGGTCGGCACGATTGCGGCAGTCGACGACAGCGACTACGTGTTCATGCAGTATCGAGAAGCGGCGGCCTTGAATTACCGCGGCTACACCATCAGCGAGATGATCTCTCAGTGCATGGGGAATGTCGAAGACGCTGCCAAGGGTCGCCAGATGCCGATGCACTTCGGCTCTGTTCGCTGTCACGTGCAAACGGTGTCGTCCCCACTGGCCACTCAAATCCCGCAAGCCGCCGGCGCTGGATATGCCTTCAAGCTGGAAAAGAGCGGCCGTGTTTGCTTGTGCTACTTCGGCGACGGTTCGGCGTCGGAGGGTGACTTCCACGCGGGCGTCAACTTCGCGTCCACCACCGGCGCGCAGACCCTCTTCATTTGCCGCAACAACGGATTCGCCATCAGCACTCCCACAAAGGACCAATACCACGGCGACGGCATCACGCCACGCGGCATCGCCTATGGTATCCCGAGCATCCGCGTTGACGGTACGGATTTGCTCGCCGTCTACGCGGCCACGAAAGAGGCACGCCGCATCATCGTCGAGGAGAAGACGCCTGTCTTGCTGGAGACGATGGCCTACCGCGTGGGCCACCATTCCACCTCGGACGACTCCTCTAGGTACCGTGACAAGTCAGAAATCGAACATTTTGACAAGGAGATGAGTCCGATACCGCGGTTTGAAGCTTACGCGACGGCGAAAGGTTGGTGGGGCGGGCGCGACGAGACCGACGCGCTCGCCAAGGCGACTCGAGCGTTCGTCCTCGATGAACTCAAACGTCAAGAAAAACTGCCCATCTACGGCCCCGAGTTCCTCTTTAAGGACACCTTCAAGGAGCCCACTCCGTCGCTCGTTACTCAGCGCGAGGAGACGCTGGCGCACTACCAACGACACAAGGCTTTCTATGATCAGGCCTCCCACCACTAAACTGTGGTTAGTGTAACAGCGACTGGAATTCATTGGTTCGCGGCTCGGTGGGAGCCGTCAAAGAGATCAGTATGCGATGATTTGCTCTCATGCACCCCCTTCTCATAGTTGCTAACTTAAATTTTCGATTTTACTTTCCCTCACGAGCTCTCGGAATGTGGGGCGACTGGTATCATCATCTCACGCCTCGCGGAGAACGAGGCCGCGCGTCAGTCCGTACCGCGACCCTGTTCGCCGCAGTCCTCGCCGTTGTCGCGGCTGGCGGCGTGACGGCAGCTCCGAATCCGTGCCTCGGGACCCTCAGCCGCGTCAAGGTTTTTTGTCCTGGCATTCCCTGCCCGACTTGGCTTTCGGGGCCGGCCGCCAACTTCGCCGGCCTTCTCGCTGCTCTTGCTGTCGACAACTACGAAGTCGCTCCCTCTACTCTGGGAAGTCCCCTTACCAACCCTGTCACCCAACTTGCTGTCGATAGCATCAACGTGCTGCCAATGTCGGCGTTGTCGCCGTCGGTCGTCCAAGCCATGAAGGCCTCAAGTAGTGGGGGCCGGTGCACGTTCGTATATCCCGATGAGTCCATGCGGTCGTGCGCCGAACTTTTTGTGGAATCCGGTGAGGCAGACGAGCCGCTGATCTCGTCGCTTCCCGCGGGGTTCCACGTGCTCGTCCATGACTTTGCTGCCCTCGGGTACCGGTTCGGCGTCATTGCCAGTGCGTGGCTCAACGTCACGGTTGCAAGCGGCAGGACGCCCCGCATGGTCTATGTGTCGGATATGCCCTACTCCATCTGTGGCCGTCGTTTTCGGGTCGGCCTACTGGGCGGCGTGCAAGCCACGCTCCGATACAACACTCCCTTTGACCAATGCTTGACGATGCCTCCTCTGACGCTCGTCGACACGACCGCCTCATCGTCCAGCAGCACCGTCGCGGCTCGCGTCGCCGACGCGCTCACTGGCGAGTCCTCAAATGACACGATTCGCGAGCTCGTCATCGCCTTCGGCCCTGTCGCCGTGGACGCCACCGCGTCGTACGCCGACGCCGCGACCACACCGCGCGTCGCCTGGCTGCCCACGTTTCCGTTCACTGAGTCGACCACGTTTGGCCGATCCAGTCTCTTGGAACTTTTCGCACGCATCCGGGCGTCTAAGTTCGCTGTCAAGCCGGAACAAACGTCGACGAGCGCCTTCGGAGGCAACCAAGCCTTGCCCAATGCCGATGTCGCTGAGGGCGACCTGTCGGAGCTGCACATCATCGGCCGCGACGTGCACACGCCCGCCTCGTTCGTTGCCTCGCTCGACTACGCCTCGCAGCTCTCGCATGGCTGGTCGCTACCTCCCGGCGCAGGGACGATGGACCTCTTCAATTCCACCGACGGCGTCGTGGCGTTCAACACCGCGTGTTTCCCGAGCTGCCCGCAGGTGACATCCGCGGTAGCCACCGCCGCGGCGTCTTCCGCCTTCTCTCAAATGGTGGCAGCTTGGAGGGCGCGGAGTGCGGAGCTGATGGCCCAGCCGCTGACCGCGATCACTGGCATCAACTGGGCGGTCACCTCCCCGTACTTGCGCCCAGTGGAGAGTGAGGAAGAGGGAGATGAAAAGTCACACGATGCGGTGTGGGGTGTCACCTTGGGCAGCGAGGCCGCATTCGTGCCACCCGGTTTTTCATTTCGAAGTGCTCAAGTATTTTCGCTGGCCGGCCCTCGCTTTGCCGCCTCGGGGGGATCCGGCTACTTTGTCATCGCCATGTCTGACCCTCTTACGGCTCCCAGAACTACGCCTCTGACCTCGCTGTTCTTCCTCCTCGATGCCTTCGCCCTCAGCCTCGTCGACATCACCGCCGAGAGCTTCAGCGCCATGGCGCCGTCGGATCTCGCACTCTATCAGTCACTCACCAACGCCGCCTTCTGCGTGTCCTCCCAGCTTTCGACGCTGTTCATTACCGGCGGCGAGTACGTCAGTGCAAACGGGACGAGGTGGCCGTCCGCCGACATTTGGATCCTCGACCTGCGACCTCCGGCGAATGAAAGCACGTATCACATCACCACCCGACCGTTGCGCCGCCTTCGCAACGCCCTCGGCGCCGACCGCATGAGGTTCGCGCATCGCTGTGTCGCCGGCGAAGCCCCTAACGACGCGTTGTTCATCGTGGGCGGCTATTGCTCTCCGACGGTTCCATGCTTCGACGCGTGGCGAATCCAGCTCTCGTTGCTCATGTCGCAGGCGTCGTCGTCCGTGGACGCCTTGGGGCCCCTCACGTGGGACATCTTCGCTCGTGACATTGCATTCGCACGACGCGTGAGCCCGCAAGCATCGCGCCCCGCCGAGGCGGTGTCCGTCCCTGACGTCGGCTCCAACCTAAAATTCACGGACTCCGACTTCGGGTTGACCTTTGTCTCCATCCCCGGCACGCCCATTGCGATCACGGTTGATGACTATGGCCTGCGAGGGGACGCGGTTAACTCGCCACGAAAGGTGATCGACAGCCAATGGCTCGTGGCATCCACTGAGAGCAATGTATTCCTCATGCCGAGTCAGCGGCTGCGAAGGGGCAATCAAACCTCCAGCTCCGCGGACGCCGCCGCACGGTGGATCGTCGTGCCGCTGCGAACAGCGACGACCCCGCGCAGCGCCACGCACCAACTTCGCCGCTTTGAGTGTCTCGTGCACGTCTCCCGAGGCGACGACGGATTCCTCACCATATCACAGGACGTCGACGACACCATCGAGGTCAACGACCTGCGCACCGGCGCCGTGGACCGAGCCATCTTTCCGTTGCCCATCGTCCACGGCGTCATCGTTGCCGGTAATCAGGCCATTGGCAAGCACGTGCCAGCGCCTCTTCAGGACCCGCTCGACAGCCGCAGCGCGATGTGGCGCCCACTTTCGTGCGCATCTGCAGCCCTACCTCGTCACTCCCACAGTCCTTGCCAGCGGGTGATTCCCACCGTGTGCGCTGGCGGAGGCACGTCCGCCGCCTCGATCAAAGTCGTCTGCCTCACATCCCGAGAGAGCTGTCCACGCAACCATATCCAGCAATTGCCCACCCTGGAGTGCCATGCGTGCCCGAGCCGGTTCGTGGCCATCGACAACCGCTGCGTGCCCTGTCCCCCCGATGCCCAGGCCTCGTCGCTGCCCGAACGCTGGATGCTCACGACGTGCAACCCAAATTACCTCGTGACATCGGCCGCGCTCTTCATGCTCGTCGTGGCCCTCAACTTGATGATCATCGTCGCCACGTTCGTCGGCATCCGAATGATCCAAGGTTCGGCGGAGGCGAAGCAAGTCGGACTCGCGGCCGAGAAGTTTGCTTCGGCGATGGCAGAGCTGCGCTTCGATCGACTGGCATTCTTGGATGGGACCCAGCGATCGTCGTTGGTCATCCGACGGCTGCTTGCCTGCGTCGCCATCCTCAAGCGGTTCCGAAATTTCATCCCAGGACCGGTCTTAACACGGGCAAACGACATCATCGAACAGTACGAGCACGTCAAAGCGAGGGGCCACCGATCGAACGCACCATCGATGCAAAACGCCGCTGTCACAGGGGTCAATCAACAACCCCCGCCACAGCAGGGCGGGGCACGCGATCCTTCGCTCGCGGCAGCGTCTCCTGGCAGCGAGTCCGACCATCTGCATCTCCGTCCGACGAATTCGCCCGACGACGACGACGACGACGATGGGCACTCATCGAACGGCAGCGAATCGGACGATAGCGACGGCGCTCTTCGAAGGTCCGGCGACCGGACCGATCGCAGCAAGAAACCAACAAGCATGGCGATTGGCGGCGCTGGTGGACACAGCAAGCCGTCCACGAAAGGCGGGGACGGTAAGGGCAACGTCGCATCTCGCGTGGAAATGGCGGACATGCTCCTCCTTGCCCTGACCCCGCACGTAGACTCCATCCTGCCGTGCGCCGTGCTCTGCGCCAGAATCGCTGGGTTTTCGGCGTGGGTCGACGCGCTGCACGTCACCCTGCTCGGCCGCCGCCTCGGCAAGTACCAGGACACCCTCCTACAAATCATCCACCAGATGCACGGCGAAATCGACGCGGTGCACGGCGACACCGTCTGCGCATCGTGGAACACCACCAAGAGGCTCCAGCGAGACCACGTGGGAGATGCATGCCAAGCCGCGTACGAGATGGCCAGCAACAAGGTCATCGCCTCTCTCGGTGTCGTCCTGCGCGTCGGCGTGGCTTCCAGCGCCGTCGGGGCGCCCGTCATTGTCGGTCGAGCCCACCGGAAGCACCACGTGCTCTTCTCAGGCGATGCCGCCGCGGAAGCGGATGCGCTGGCTAAAGTGGCCAAGAAGCTGGCCACGCCCATCGTTGTGCCGTGGGCTTGGTCCGCGTCGCTATCCGGCTCGATGGTGCTGAGGTTCCTTTGCGAGACGACGGCGGCCTCGACGCAACAGTCGTACCTGTGCGCCGAGCTCATGGCTCCGGTCGGCCATGCGCAGTGGAATTATGAAATGCGTGGTATGCGCGAGCACCTCAAGGTGTTCAACGCCGCGATGTCCCAAGTCATAGAGAATCAATTGGCTCGAGCCAACAGTTATGCCGTCGGGACGCCAGAGTCGTCGGGCCCTGCTCAGATCGGCTCGGTTGACACCGTCAGCGCTAGTCGCAATCCACCCGCTGCTCCACCAGCGGCTGCCGTGGCCCGAGCAAGGCCCATGCCGATTCCAGTGCCGGAAGGGGTTCACGAACTTGCGGAATGGCTCTCGTCGGAGGTTCTCGAGGCGTGGCGGTGCGGCCACGTGAGGCGGGAATGGCTGATCGATGCGTAGTCACGTCGCGGCGTGTGTGTTGCGAGAAGACGTTCGTAGACACAAATTTTTTTGCAGCAGTCTTACAAGGGACTGTGGTGGGTGTTGTCAAGCACTGCCACGGACGGAAGCTCCATATGACGTTGCCGTGTGCATCCACTGCAGCTCGCCACAGAGTTCGTTGGTGCCTCCCTCCCCATCGCCTCACCAGCCATGACGACCGCCGCGTTGGACCGCCTCGCCAAGCGTGTTCCGCTCAACCTTATCCTTTTTGACGGCGAGTGCCTTTTCTGCAACCGCCAAATTCACTTCGTTGCCAGACACAACCTGGCCCACGACGACGACGCCAACCGAATGCACTTTGTTCACCTGCAGTCGTCAGACGGTCGAACGGTCGCTAACCATTTCCCCGGAGCGCTTCGCAGCGCGACCGACTTGGACACTATTCTGCTCATCGAAAAGCGGCGTGTCGTGGCGCCAACGCAGCGAAAGGAAGGCTCTGCGTCGTTTCGGTCGGCCGTTCCGTCATCCCCGGCGACGTTAGCGGGGGACGAGAAGTTTGAGGTCAAATGCTACACGAAATCGGCCGCGATTTTCCGCATAGGCATGAAGTTGGACCGGAAGCTATATTCTCGGTTGGCGACCTTCGCGTATTACGTCTTGCCATCTTGGCTCGCGGATATTGGCTACGATTTTGTAGCGAAACGGCGATTTTCTTTATACGGGCGAACGGACGACGGCGTCTGTGTGAAACCCACCGCCGAAATGCAGGCTCGCGTGTGGAAGCTTCCACCGTAGGACGAACTCCGCTCTCTCGCGACGGTTTCATCTACCGTCCGTCAGGTTTCCCTTGCCTTGCCAATTGGGGGTCAGTTTTTCGGTGCGTTGGGTTTGTCACCGCGCGCTGGCAGTTTTACTTCTCCCTCCGGCCACAGCGAGGAACGGTTGCAATATGCAGTAAAGGGCCCATCGTCACGCCGCAGCCGCAACCATTTCGATGACGACCCACGGCGCCGGCAATAGGGCGGTCCGCTGCCTCAAATCGTCCGGGAGAGCGGTCATGAACGGCGTCGGCCTCTTCACGCTCGCGTTCGCCTTCGTGCTGATCACGATGGTGGTGCACACGCTCTACACCACCGTGGTGCCGTGGACGGCTGTGGCGCTGTATCCACCGCCGCGCGCTGCCTTCTCGTCGGTGCTCCCATTCCTCACCGTTGTCACCGCGACCGCCTCGCCTTCCGGAAGCGAGTCGACGCCGTTAATGGCTTCAGCCGCTGCATCGTCGGGCAATACCGTTCGAATCAGCGATCGACGGATGCGACGCGACCGTATGGGGTGGCCGGCGGGTGCCGTCGTGGTGGATGTGGCCGCCTTCTACGGCGACGTCTTTCAAGACGGGGACGCCGACGGTGGTGACGAAGGCAACAACGATTCTCCTCCACCTGCCCCCTTCGGGACCGCGGAGGACAGCCCGCGTGCTTGGTTTCGTGAGTGCTTGGCCGCCGTCCTGGACGACGCGCTCCATCTTGTCCTGGCCTGGATTTCGTTTTCGATTCTGTTCAACTTGGCGTGTGCGGCGGGAATGGATCCTGGACACAGCTTGTCGCCGCCCTTCCCCGCTGATGACGACAGCGGTGCTAAGGCGGCTCACCCCCAGCAGTGGGTGCCCCCATGCCTGACGCCGGACGCGAACGACTTTCTTCTTCGCGAGATGAGGGAGCATGGGGCCGAATCGGTCTACGAGCGCTTTCCCAATGTACCGTCGTCTCTGCGATATTGCTCCGCGTGCCGCTTTTGGCGACCCCCACGGTCGCACCACTGCGTCCTCTGCAACCGCTGCGTGCTGAAAATGGACCATCACTGTCCATGGATCCACAACTGCGTGGGGTACCACAACCAGCGCCACTTCGTGGGCTTTCTGATTCACCTGCTTGCCGGCACCACTTTTTCGGTGCTCGCCTTCTCGTTCTTATACTGGGCGCACACGAGCGGACAAGGTGCCAGCATGCGAGAATACGAGGAGCTGAGGTACGGTCGACGTGATCGCGACAGCACCACCGCGTCGACCACCCCGGGAGGAGAGGGGGAGGATGTGATCATGACGTTTGTGTTTGCCCTGGTGGGTACCATTTGGCTAGCCATGCTTGCCTTTGTGACCTGGAACTGGCGCATGCTGCGATACAACCTCACGTCGATGGAGAGCAGCTATGCCCGCCCCGTTTCGTTCCGGTGGCATCCGAGGACGGGCGTGCCGCGTGTCCGGGTGGTTCTCGTGGGGGATCCACGCGATCGCAATCCGGATGTGGCGGAGGTCTCGGCGTCCAGCGACGAGGATGATCCGTACCCGGACGATCAACAAATGTTGGACTGGACCCGGAACGACGAGGTTGTGCCGCTGCGAGTAACTGCGGCTGTCGCTGATCCGGCGTCGACGCCGCCGCGAGGCGCTGCCATGCCTTCGCAGTCATCTGAAGGTGCCGTCGTCGTCACGGTCTATTCACCGTATGACCTTGGCCGGAAGAGAAACCTTGCCGAGGTGTTTGGCCATGCCGAGGTTGTGAGGTGGCCTGATGCGCCCTTGTTGCCCACGAAATGGTGTTTTCTGGCCGCTTCGTGCGTGGTCCGCGTGGCGCGTTGTTTCTTTCCCCACATCGCGCTCTTCCGCGCATCCGCGCATCACCGGCGATGCAGCGACCCCTCTGTGGGTGACGACGACCACATTGCCGTTAGCTGTGGCAGCACCTCATCCTCGCACGTGGGCTCAACAGCCGCCTCGCCTCTCAACCGGAAGCAGCGCTTCGCCCGACCCGTAAAGGTAATGCAAAGAGTGGCGCGATTGTGCTGGCTCCTGGCTCCGTCACTAGGCCCGCTGCCAGGCAACGGTTTCTCGTTTCCCATCCGAGACGTGCCACCGCAAACCAACACACACGACGGTGACAGCGTGTGAGTATGACACGCGCGCTTCCGCTGCATGAGCTCCAGGCCAGAATGCGGTGATGAGAACTGACAGAATAGTTGAAAATGAGAATCGGTAATATGTCGTTGTTTTTTCGTTCGTTGTGCGTACTCACCAGCAAGGAGAACGAGCGCATGTGGCCATCGTGGGTAACGTCTGGGTTCTACGTGACCTTTGCGCTGCTCATCACCTCGGTACCACTCGTACTGTTCGACACAGAACGCAGCCGCCTCGTCTTCGCGGTGATCGCGGGGCCCCTCCTCGCGCTTGGTGCATGCGTCGTTCACTTTGTGACGGTGACGCGGCCCCTATTAGAGCTTCGGATGGCCGTAGGGGCGGTGACGCTGCCGGTGCCAGGCTCCCACCCGCCCGACTCCGAGGCCGCAACAGGAACTGCGACGGCCATTCCCAGTAGCAGCCGGCGCCTGCCGTCGTTCGACCAGGCCTTGCTCAATCGCATCGTGGTCGGCAACCACCATAGCGACATCTTCGCTCTTCAAGGACAGTGCCGAGACACCTGTGAGGTCATATCACGGCTGCGGCTGGTAATAAAGGCGACAGCGGCGGCAGTTGCCGCGGTGCAACCCCCATCGATCGCGCTGGGTGATTCGAGTGCTGCGAGTGCCGCCTCGCCGTTGATTCCGAGAGTGCGAGTCGACTCGGCGGCGAACGGAACCCCGCCACCTTCCGCGCGGCACAACAGGGCGCCACCCACGCGGCGTCCGAAGGGACATGCCGGCGGGAGCGACAGCGACGGGTTTTTGACGCCTGACGCCACACCTATTCACGGCGATCGCGTTTCATCCCGTGGTCGGCCGGTCATTCCGCCGCTCGATCTCCCGGAGAGGGCTGCCGCCGACGACACTGATGGCGCCGTTGCGGTTCGACTCGCAAACAATTTTGCAACACCAGGGAACGACCATCGACGCTCCGTCAACAACAGCAACGCCGCGGGTGATGCCGGTCTTGCCGCGGCCGTCGTTCCATCTCCAATGCCGTCGAACCCCTGGCTGTCGGTGGTGACGTCGCGGGCAGGCGACGCCGACGACGATGGCACCCTTCGATCGTGCGAAGCAATTGTCACGCATCAACACGACGATGCCCACGACGTGTCCATGCCGCATCACGCTCGGATGTCCCTCACGATGACCGCGGAAGGGGAGCCTGCGACTCCCGGCGAGGTTGCCATGTTCACTCCCACGTCGGGGCAGCTTCCGCTCCCGCTGTGCCTCCCCCCTCGGTCGCGGCGATTCGAGTCGCGTAGTGACGATGGCGACGATGTGTTTTTCTACGTGACGTTGTCGCCGGCACAAGGGACCAGTAACACCACGCTGCTATCGAAGCTGTCGCTCCGGGGCGGCCCTGCTGCCGCTGCCGTCGCCTACGCGGTGCCGCTGGAGCAGCCGGGGCTCCATGCCTCGCCCTTGGCCGTTCCGTCGCTGTCGATCACGTCGGTCGTCGAAGCCTTTTGGGTAACGCCCGTCGCTGTGCCCCGCACGACGAAGCCGTCGGATGATGCGGCGACGTGCACCATGTCACCGGCGGTTCGTCGAGAGAGGAAGCCGATCAGCACGTTTTACGACCGTTCGTGGATGCTCAGCACCGAATTGGTGGTCGACGCTTCGAGTGAACTGATCGCGGCGTCAACCGACGTAGTGGGACAGGAGGCCGTAGCATCCGCTGCACCGACGCGCACTCCGTTTGGAGACCGCAACGGCGACCTCCACCAGCCCACCGCACCCACTGTCGCGACACCCCTGTCGCCCGAGGCGCTTGGCCGCCGGCCCGAGGTCAAACTGGAAGTTGCCTTCGCGTGGCTGCCGACGTCGCTGTCGCCGCCGCGGTTTCTGCTGCGTGCGATGCAGACCACGACGGTGGAGAATGCGCGCCCGCAATGGCGGGCTGTCCTCACGGCTCTGCTGGTGGACGAGCGTTCTCCGCCGCCACACATGCCAGAGGACTGCGTGATCACGTACGCTGAAATTCAGCCAGGCTCGGAGCGCTCTTTGTGGTTGTTTAGCCGCGCGAGTAGCCAGCCTCAATCCGCCACCCCGGGAGTTGGCGGAGCGATCGACCCGCACGGCACCACCGCCAACGTGAGTCGCAACGGGTGCATCATCTTGCATGGCGTCCGAATTCGGGATGGTGCGGAGGTGCGCCAACACTTTCACCGGTGATGGCAGCAAGCAAAGGTGGGTGTTGTTCGACGGACAACAGGGTGGTGCGAGGGGGCTCTGACTCAGAGGCAACGTGTTGTTGATTGCATTGGGTGTTACCCTTTCCCCATCCAAAACTGAATTAGCGCTCCAAATGTTTACTCTCGTTGCCGTAAGCTTGTGGTTCGCGGGGCTACTGGCGGCGGCGACCGCCCCGATCACCGTCATCAATCTCGGGACGCCGCACGACACGCGCATTTGGCGGTGGATCTACGTCCTTTTCGCCGTGCCCATCGCCGGCGCGCTCAACTGCATCGTCCTCTACTGGCTGCATTACAGCACCACGCGAGTCATCTTCTATCGACTCGAGCGCAGCATTCTTCGCCTGCAAGACGTGGCGATGCCATCCGTCCAGGGAAGCTTGAGCGGGTCGCCAACGGAGGGGAAACCGACCGCCGCGTTGCAAGGCGCGGCATCAACCGGTGCCCCTCCGCGACGGTCGCCGTCCATTGACCCGGACTTCGGCCCTCCTGCGCTGACGCCTCAAGACGTCGCGTTGCCGGCGCCGATCGTTGCTTTCGGACGCGGCACGGCGGCGTCGTCGACGGCAGCCTCGACCGCCCCTAATGCGTCGTTTGCATCGGGGTCCGAAGGCAACGAGCCCTACAACGATAGCGGCCTTTGGGCGATGGTGAGCGCCCCGCTACCCCCCTCATCCTCCACGCCACTCACTGGCGCAGATGCAGCGACGGGCGTGCCTGGAATGCCAAGGCTACCCATCAGCTCGCTCTCGCAAACAAGCATGCCGGGTGCCATGCGGCGGTGGCTGCGAGCCGCTCAGGCGCATGCCAGACAACGGGGGTACACGACCGAAGACCTGAACGAGCGCTTGAACAACAGCTGCTGCGTGCTGCCCGACCTCCAAATGACCTGCACTCTGGCGCTGTCCTTCGCCATGAAGCACGAAAAGTTAGAGGATCGATTCGAGACCGCCCTCATGAACCTGCAAACTGCAAAGATAGCCTTCAGTTCGCAGCGATCTGGGTCGAAAGAGCCAACTGGGCCGTCAAACCTGTCCATCACGAGCTCCGCCTCGCGGCACCGCCCGGTTTCGGCTCTGCGAGGGGCGCGTCGCCGGCTGCAGCTCGACGGCACGGACGCCGTCGCCCGGGATCCGGTAGATGGGTCGGTGGTGCTCGGCCACCGTCGCCGCACGTCCTCTGGGGGAGGAGAGGTGACGAACGAATCCTTCAACGGCCCCATCGCGGCATATGCGACCCCACCGCATTCACCGCGCGGGCGATTTCATGGTGGCATGACATTCTCCATGAGGGGGGCCCCAGCCGGCCACGTGACTCCGCCCCCTGCCGCGGCTCAGCCAGTTCCCCACGGGCCTGCCGCCGGTAGCACCGCAGCGCCAGTGAAGCATGTGCGCGTCACGTCGCACCACAGCCAACACGACGAGGACGATGCTCCCCCGCACGTCTCGGAAACGCGGGCGAACAGTTTTACTGTATGAAAAATGATTCGGGGCCGTGGTCGCCTATGCCACATGGGTCATACGTGTGGGCCTCAGTTTGTTGGTCCCTCCTTCCTTCGCCGTCCACTGGGGCTTTGTCCTTTTGCTGCCCATCCTCCAGATCAGTAGCCTTCTCCCAGAGAGGGGAAATGTCGCTCCGCAACTTGACCCAGCGTCGCGGTGGCCGCTTCCCGGGAGACTCAACGCAAATCTGCATGGTCATTTCTCGGTCAAAAAACGCCAATCTGGTCGTGTACGAGGCTCTCACCGGAGGTCCTTCGACCCCGAGCACATCCCTCGATCCGGCAAATGTGGAATCGGAGGACTCCGCGCCTGTTCCTGCGCCCCCGACGTGTTTGGGCCTCGACGCGTACTGGCTCGACGTGGACCCTGAATACGTCGCGAAGAACCGAGCGAAGGGCAAGTCGTCAGACCGCGACGAGCTGAACTTTATTGAAAGGCGCATGGCGTACGGCGTGTCGTGCGAGCCAGCGGCCGCCACGGATATCGTGCCCGGAGGCACCCAGCCGTGGGACGTCGTCTTTGTCGCGCTGCCTTCCAGAAGAATGCGGCTGGAATACGCCCGGTGCCGCGTCGTCACGGCCGCGGCGGTGGCCTCACCCACTGTACCGCCAGAGGCAGCTGGCTGCGATTCCGAGGCCGTCGCGTCGCCGCCGTCGCCACCGGTACGCGACGAAACGGAGTGGCTCCCGGTGCTGACATGCGCCATCAATGGGGTGCTGTGCACGGCGGAGTCGATTTACGTCCATTCGACGGAAACGTGGCTCGGCCCCAAGGTCAACTATATTGACTTGCGAGGCTGCCGTGTCAGCGATGGCGTGCCCCAGACAGAACGAATATTGCCAAAGGACGCCTAGTTTTTTCCTCCCCCGTCACGGGCCGTGCCTGACAACCATTCTCATGCATTGTCTTTATCTTCTCCGACGGGAGGGAGGGGCGGCACAAATGAGTGGAGAAAGCAACGCGTCGACGTATCGCTCGCCCCCCTTCCCCTTTCAGACAAGCGATCCATTGCCGTACGACACCAAATATTCATGCCCGTCAACCGTGGCAGCCGTCCTGCCGCGTGCCTTGTGACCACGGGACTGCTCGTCGTGTGCGTGGTGGTGGCGGTGCTTGCCGTGCAGCTGATCGCCTCCCTCTCGCCGGCTTCCTTTGCGACGGCCTCGTACGTTGCGCTGCCCGAGAGCACCCGCAGCGACCACTTTCGATGCTTCCGCCCCTTCGACGCCATTGCCGCATTTCGCCCTCGCGACATGAGCCACGAGGACAACTGCCTGTTTCGTTACCTAATCGTGAACAACGCCTCCGTTCACTTACAGTGTGACTCTGCAAACGTCAATCTGTCTCGTGGCTGCACGGTCGTGTTGACGTTGAACATGTCGACGCCCACAGCTCGTCTTGGTATATCGAGGGGCTCGACGCCACGACAGTCGGTTCCCATGTTATGGGACGAGATGCGGTACTCGCTGGAACTAAAGGGAGCGGGCAAGGCGATCCACTACAAAGGCTGGGCCGAAGCGGGAGATCCCGGCGCGCCCGGCCACGTGCCGCTGCAAGGGTACAGTTTGTGCTGCGAGCTGATCGACGACTCAACGTGCGAGTGGCGAAACCGAACGTCGCTGGGCACCGCCACGGGGGGCGCTGACGGCCCTGCGACGTACCTAACCCCAACGCGGTGCCCGTTGGCGCCGACGTCGGCGACGGTCCACAATCCCGGAGAAGAGGCGGCGTCCTTCCAAGGACGCGTGACGCGGCCGCTGTTTAAGAGCGTCGCCGGCGAGTGGGAAGCGCGGATCAACTTTTACCGTCGAGTGCGCGATCAACCGCTCGGGAGAGTGGTCGTCCCTTTCGTGGTCCGGGAGTCCGACATCCCACCTGACGTTCGAGTGTCGCACGGGACTGACCCTGATGGTCAAGAGTCAGCGTCGTCGGTCGCGCTTGTGTCGCCAAGGAAAAAAACCTCCTCTGAATCATCCGGGGAGGAAGGGGCACCACACCGCAACGTGGCGGCCGAGGCATACGCGGATCTTTAGGTAGGTGCTGCGCTGCACCACCGCTTCCGAAGAAGTTCGGCGCGCCGCGTTGAGGCCCTCTCATTGATTCCACACCCAAACCCCCTTCGCACAACCCAACCTACTGGCCATTATTCTTTTTGCGCGCTCATCGCGAGGAGGGACACGTTTCTTCATTCTGCCTCACTTTTGTTCCGTTTCACACGTCCCTGCCGCCCGACACAAAGACCTCTTCGTCACGTGGTTGTGTCATGGCCCCCCCGATGCATTTGACAGTTTATCGTGTCATTTTGTGGACCATTTATCAGCCGCCCGGGCCGCGTGACTGCCACCCCACGACCCTTCCCACGCGACGATGGCCGACCCTGCCGCCGCGTTCACCGCCAACGGTAGCCTCACCGCCCTCCCCCCCTCCGCCTCAGCGTCCGCTCCATCGCCGCCGCTGCGAGTGAAGGCCACTTGGCACTTCGGGGCCCAGTTCATCGAAACCCCAACGCGGAAGGTCTTCGTCGCCGTCTCCCGCGACGGGTGCGTGACCCTCACGGACGCGTCCACGACCGGCCTCCCCCCGCCCGCGGTCTACTCTCCAGCGAACCCGCCGCCTTCGTCGCCGACGCCCCCACTTGGCAGTGCCCGTGGACCCGCGGCCGCGGCGTGTAGCGGCATCCGGCTGCCGCTCATCATCCAGCCGACCGGAGTATCGAAGTTCTTCGCCGATACGACGTGGTCGGCGGTTGCCTCCCCTTCCCCGGCCCTCGACGCAGGCCACCTTCCGCCCTCCGGCGGCAATGCGAGCCGCTCGGGTAGCGCACACGCGGATCCCCACGCTCACGACCAGGCCATTATGGCCCACAGCCAAGTGCCGGTGGCGACGACGCCGGACAAATTCGCGCGGCTGCGGAAGAGCCTCATCGCAATCGAGCGGCGCTGCGACGGATCGCTCATCGTCCTGGAGTGCGCCGAGGTCGCCGCCGTGGATTCCCTCCGGTCTGCGTTGGGCGTTGCGCTCAACAAGCCGGCATGTCCGCTGAGTGAGCTGCGAGAGTACAAGTCGTCCATCCCGCCGTTGATTTTTGCGGCGCTTTTCGCATCCCACCGGGGCGCGCTGCCGCTTCCAGCGTCCACAGGTTTCACCCCTGTCATGTCCGCGACGCACCCGAGCCGCAAGCCAGGAGCGTCCTTCCACCGTGTCGACACCGATTCCCCCGCGCCACCACCGCGCACCGCGCTGCAGCCGACGAGAACGAACACCACGACGACGACGACGACGACCAACCG
>ERZ1292630.264-Hain-H41-02um-R3-264-length-56188-cov-10_pt1 | contig 43028 bp, 42 predicted proteins | sample MGYA00564408_ERZ1292630 | MGnify/ENA primary metagenome ERZ1292630 (study PRJEB36523, sample SAMEA6512641) | groundwater metagenome | collected 2019-01-08 | study: AquaDiva: Metagenomics assemblies of 32 groundwater samples
GCCACCTCGTGTGGCACATCACGGCCTAACTTCCCACGCAGATAAAACAGGGTTCCCGACCAGAACATCTGTTCTACTGTTCAGGCTCATCGCGGCCTCGACGGGCGTTGCGCAGTCGCACCGACGCATTTCGGTGTCCCGGTTGGAGGTAGAACACGACCCCGTTTGGGTACCCGGGAGGTGGCATGAGCGGGGACTGGTCTCGCTGCGTCTGACCGGCGCGGCCGATCACGACAATCCAGCCGGATGTGCGCGCCGCTTTGTCCGACACCATGCGAGCAGGCGGTCAGAAATCGGGCTGTCGGCTACCGTAGCCACACGATGTCCAGACAACCACGCCTCGGCGGCCGGAGCCGCCCATGGCGGTCTGGAGCATCGATGACTGCGAACGGGTATGGCAACTCGCGCCGCTCGGGATCACCAGAGGCAGCTGAAGTTCGCGATCAGGGAAGGCGCCACGAAGACATGAGGCCTCCCGTGTGACGATTCGGGTCCAGCTCCTTGGGCATCCTCTGATCGAGGTCGACGGTGAGCGTCGCCGATTGGCCGGTCGCAAGCCGTGGGCGTTGCTGGCGTTCCTCCTCCTGGAATCGACCGGTCCGTCGCGCCGCGAGCTGGCCGAAAGAGCCTGGCCGGAAGCGGACGATCCACTTGCCGCAGTTCGCTGGGCGCTGCTCCAGGTCCGGCGGGCGATCGCGCCTGCGCTCGTCGAGGAGGTAGACGGCCGATTCACGATCGCGGACCGGGCCACCTTAGAGGTTGACATCGACGCCCTCGTGTCGGGTCGAGTCGACACGACGAGGGTGGACGTCCTGGTAGGTGGAGAGCTCCTCGAAGGGTTCGCGTTCGACGATGCGCCCGATCTCGACCGCTGGCTGACCCTCCAACGCTCCCGCCTCCGCTCCGCATCGGCCGAAATGCTCCGCTGGGCGGCGACGGTCCTCGCCCCGACCGACCCGGGTCGGGCGAGCGTCCTCGCCGATCGAGCCGCCGCGCTCGACCCATTCGACGACGCGATCCATGAGCTGATCGTTGACTGCCACGTCCGCCAGGGCGACCGGCCGGGCGCTCGCGCGTACGTGGAACGCGTCCGAAAGCTCTATCGCGCCGAACTCGACGAGGATGCGCCGGCGACCATCTCCCGTCCGCTCGAACGTGCCTCCGCGCCGCCCGGTCGGCCTGGCTCGGAACGGCCGTCGAGCCCGACGCTCCCCGGTGCTGTCGAGGCACGGGTGCTGCTCGACCTCGCCCGCGTCCGGCTCGAGGCAGGTGACTATGATTCCGCGATCGGCCTTGGGCGCCGGGCAGCCATCGATGCGACGGGGAGTGGCGATGGCTCCCTCGAAGCTCGCGCCACTGTGGACCTCGCCACGACTCTGGCGCACACGATCCGGGGCCGCGACCGGGAGGCCGAGACCCTATTGCGCACCGCCCTCCAGCTCGCTCGTGCGCTGGACGATCGGCAGCTTGAGGCCGAAGTCGAACGCGAGATCGGATATCTCCATTTCCTCGGCGCAGACTACGGGGCGGCCGAAGCCGCCCTGGGCCGGGCGATCGCGCTCGGGACCCAGATCAGCGACCCGCTCGCGGTCGGACGCGCCCGGACCATCCTGGGTGCTTGCCAATCGGATCGGGCCGACTTCGCCGTCGCCGAGGCGACGCTCAGCTCTGCCATCGAGGAGCTCTCGACCGCCGGGGATGAGCGCTGGTATGCCTATGCGATGTCCTTCCTGGCGCGGCTGCAGATCAGGACCGGTCGTTCGACGCTCGGCCTTGCGAGCGCGATCTCCTCCATCGCGAAAGCCCGGAACTCGGGCTGGTTCGCCTTGCTTCCATGGCCGATCGCGATGCTCGGGGAGTCGCAACTCGCGACAGGCGAGATCCGGGCCGCGTCCGAGACGTTCGGCGAGGCGTTCGCGCTCGCGCGCGAGATCGACGATCCCTGCTGGCTTGCCATCTCCTTGCGCGGGATGGCCCTCGTCGCACAGCGGGAAGGCGATACGACCAAGGCCATCGACCTCCTGCAGGACGGCTTGCGTTGTGCCCGGATCCAGCCGGGTTCGTACGCTTGGGCGGAGGCGGCCATCCTCACGGACCTCGTCGTCTTGCAGGGCGGGGAGGATGGGCAGCACCTGGATGACGCGACCCGGATCGTGACCCGTGGCCCGATGCCGGACCTCGCCGCCCTTCTTGCGTCCGCTACCGCTCCACAAACGCCGGGCCAAACGCAGCGTCCATAGGGTCGTCGCGACAGCCGGCCACAGTCCGGCCGATGGAGAGACGACATGAAGTTCATGGACATCCACGATGGGTTCGTGGGAGTGACCGCAGATCAGCTGGCCGACGCGCATGCCGCAGACTTGGCGATCGAAGAGGACGAAGGCGTCCACTTCGAACAGGCGTGGCTGGACCCGGTCTCAGGCAAGGTCTTCTGCCTCGCCGAGGGCCCGAGCAAGGAGGCCGTCCAGCGTGTTCACGAGCGCGCCGGCCACCCCGCAGGCGAGACCTACGAGGTCTCGATCTCGGTTTAGGTCGATGATGGATCCGACCATTCGTGACCAGCACGAAGCCGCCGAGGCCGAATGGCTGACGGCCTGGCTTGCCGGCCCGAAGCGAACCCGGTGGACGAGCCTCCCGCCGCAGGTCGGCGATGCGGCTCCCGACGTCGAGCTGCCCGATGCGTCGGGTCAGGTCCGCCGATTGAGCCAGTGGTGGCGGGTCGGGCCCGTCCACCTCATCTTTCTCCGCCACTTCGGCTGCTCGTGCCTGTCGGAGCGCTGGAATCTCTTGTGCAGCGAGCTGGTGGCCATCACTGAAGCGGGTGCCGCAACCGTCGCAGTCGCCCAGGGCGAGCCGGAGCGGACGGCCGAGGTCGCCGCCCGGCGCGGCTACCCGTTCCCGATCCTGTGCGATCCGGATCGGCGCGCCTATGAGGTTTTCGGCCTACTCGAGGGTACGCCATCCCAGGTCCTCCACGACTTCCCGTGGCGGCCGGATGACCGCGAGTCGGTGGAGAAAGGGTTCGCGCCGCGTCGGGGGACCGAGCGCGCGGTCGTCGACGATCCTTGGCAACTTCCCGGTGAGTTCATCATCGCCCCGGGCGGGCGGATCGCTTTGGCCCACCGCTACCAGTACTGCGAAGACTTTCCACCGCAGACCGTTCTACTGAGCGCGATCGCTGCCGCTCGCGTCTGACCCGGCGCTCGACGAGGTCTAGCGATGCGTCGAGACCGGCGCCGAGATACGGCTTCGCCAGATCCGAAGGACACCGGCGATACGGGTCGACCGACGACCCTCACGATGGGCGATGGCCGAAGACGTGTTCCCGACCCATGCCGGCTGCTCGCTCGTCGACGACGTCGGGGAAGTCGTCGCCGAGAACGATGAAAGGAGGTGATAACGATGTCGTTCATACCCGAGCTGCACGGGCAGCTGGCACGGGAGCGGATCGAGCGAGAGATTGCGACGGCCGAGCTCCTGCGTCAGACCCGCCAGCCATCCAAGTCTCTCCGCCAGGCGGTCGGCCACCGGTTCATCCGGATCGGTGCCCGTCTCGCGGCGGAGCCCGCATTCGAGTCGGCCCGGTCCCGCTGAGGCCCGGGCCGACTCCCCCAACATCAAGGTGCCAAGGGCGCGGGTTCGGGACGAGTTCGACGGGGGCGACGTCAGCGTGGCCGACGATCCTTGAACGCCAAGGGTGGGGGAGGCGGTCATGCCGGCTGGTCATCAGCTTCGACGCGAGGGTTCGTGCGATTGATGAGCAATAGGCCCTGCGGTATCTGAGTTCTGGAGGCGCAATCCCTCTCGCCCCGACCAATCTGATGTTCGGCGCCTCCGTTGTCGCTCGCCGGATCCGACGGTAGCCCTGCGCATCGACCAGGTGGTCTTGGCTCACGGCTCCCCTGGTCTGCTGACCTTGCGCTCCCTATCGTCACGCCATCGTGGCAGCAGGATGGAGGGAGCGGACGTGAAGTTCAGCAACACCGACGGGATGGCGTTCATCGGGCCGGGCTCGGAGTGGTTCTGGACGGCGGTCAGCGGGATCGTCCTCGCCATCACGTTCATCGCCATCACGTTCATCGCCATCTACCGGCAGCTCCGGGGACAGCGGGAGCAGGCCCGCCACAACACGCAGCTCCTCCGCAGCCAGGCGCACTACAACGCGCTGATGATCGAACATCGTCCCTGGGAGATGTTGGTCCGACAACGAAGGCTTGGCGAGCATCATGAGTGCTGGCCTGGTCACGCCCGAGGCGTTGAACGAGGCCGAGTGGCTCAGATGCAGTAGCCACATCTTCCTGCAGATCGATGGGTGGGAGTACCTGTACTACCAGCACCGCGACCGGTCGGTCCCGAAGGAGCTCTGGGAAGGTGAAGACGTCTTCTTCAGGAACCAGGTTGCAGCGAATCCGGGTTACGCTCGCTTCTGGTCGGAGAACGAGACGTCCTTTGCCGAACCGTTCCACTCGCACGTCGCAGGGGCATTCGCCAAGAAGGATGCGTCGCCACCGGACTCTTAGCGCGGCGTGGTTGTCGGCAACCCCATGAGCCTGGCCGCTTCGACCATCCGCTCGTCGTACGTCACGATCGCTTCGAGATCGTCACCGACAGCCAATGCGGTCGCGAGGTGGATGGCGTCGAGTGTTCGGAGCACCTGCGGCTCCAGGGTGCCCGCCGCGTCGAGGATCCGATCGTCGATCCCGATCAGGTCGACGCGGCGCAGACCCTCTCGGACCGTCGCCAGGGCATCCGGCCCAAGGTGACGGATCGCGCGCAGCGATTCTGTGCGCAACAAGGCTGAGGAAACGCGGCGTGCGGCGCGGTCGGCGAGGAACGTCCGAACTGCCGTGGACTCCGTCTCGTCGACGACGAGCTTGACGAAGGCCGAGCTATCAAGGTACAGCGCGCTCAATCAGCACGTCCCTCTGCCACCAATTGCGATGGCGCCGTGGCATCTGGCGCGAGATGGACGGGCATGAGGTCCAGGAGGTCGGCCTCCGCACGACGCAGGAGTCCCTCTCGTTCCAATCTGGCCAGGCCGCTCGGCATCGTTCGTAGCAGGAGGGCGACGGGACGCCCACGGTCCGTGACCTCTACGGTCTCGCCCGCAGCCACGCGTCGCAGGATGGCACTTGCCTGACGCCGCAGTTCACGGACCCCAACGCGCTCCATGTGCGACATTGTAGCACACCACGGCCTCAACCGCTTGGCGATATTGGTCGTCACGGCCGAGGCGCCACTCCGTCGATATCGCGACCGGGCGGCGGACCGATTCCGTCGGTCTGGGGCAGGTGAGCGGCCGCGGGCGCATGCTCCGCGGCCGCCCTGTGGTCGGTCTCAGTACAGCCTGGCGTCGGCCTCCTCGACGATCCAGACCTGCGGCCGCCCTTCGACACCCCCGCGCTCCATCGCCGCGGGGAGCGACGGGTCCTGCGAGAACGCCCGAGCGCCCTCGATCGTCGCGAACTCGTTCACGATCACGATCGAGTTCTGGTCCGCCACCTCACGACTGACCGAGTGGCCGGTCGCGCCGTGCCGGCGACGAGTGTCCTCGTGCTCCGTGAACACCGGGAACCAGCGGTCGTAGTCGGCCACGTGGTGCTGGACGATCACCTTCGTCATCGCTGGACGCCATCCTTTCGCCCTGGACCGAGCCTTGGTGGCTGGTCATTAGGTGCCTAACTATATGGTTAGGCACCGTATTGTCAATAGCCGTATCATGCATCTCGTGACAAGGATCCAGATGCCCGACGACTTCTACGACCAGACACCGGACGGGAACGTTCTGGCGACCGAGGCGGTGATGAACACGATCCGCACGGCCGACATGCTGTTCGATCAGATCGGGCGACTCCTCCGTCCGCTCAACGTCAGCGCCGCGGGCGGTCTCGTCCTGGGGATCCTCCGCGACCAAGGGTCGATGTCTCCGTCCGAGCTTGGTGAGCGGCTCATCGTCACCCGCGCCACGGTGACCGGTCTCCTCGACTCGCTCGAGCAGCGTGGGTTCGTCCGCCGTTCCGCGAATCCGGCCGACCGGCGGAGCCTGGTCGTCCAGATCACGCCAGCGGGCCTCGCCGTCCTCCAGGAGCTCCGGACAATCGTTCATCGCAACGAGAAGGCCTGGCTGGACGGCTTCTCTGAGCCGGCCCTGCGAGCGTACATCGAGCAGCTGCACCGGATCCAGGACGGTGTCGCCGCGGTATCCGAAGATGGCAGCTGAGCTCGACCACGCGATCAGGTCATCGCGTCGCATCGGACTCGGGCATCGGTCAGTCCGCCGCCGATGAACCCTGACGAGCCGGTCATGGCAGGCCGCCATCTTGCCACCAGGTGACGAGGGCCGGCAGGTCAGGGTTCGTGGCGTTCAGGGCCCCGTACAGTCCGGCCCGCTCGTTGATCCATCGAATCGCGGCCCGATTGTTCGATGCGCGGCGGTAACAGGCGATCCGACCCGCACTCCATGCCGTCTCGCCGGGAGTACCGTCCAGACACCCGCCCGAACTCGCCGAGACTCCCACCTGGGCGATGCGTCGGCCATACCAGGCCTGGAGCGCAGCCGGCGTGGTGAATCTGAACCACCCGACATCCTCGATGAGCGTGTCGTTGGGCAGGCAGTCGATCGCACCCAGGTCTCCGACCGGATCGGCGACACCCGCGTGAGCGGCCGCGTCCGCCGCGGCGTCATATGCCTTGCAGGACGGGCGCAACCACCCGGGGACCTGGTCCATCACGAACTGCTCGTCGGGCGTGAGGCCGGCACTCGTCGGGTTCGGCTGGAGCATGGCCGCATTCCACCACCAGTCCACGAGCGCCTGCAGGTCGCCTGGCGTGGCCGCGGCGGACGCGAGGACGCGGACCCGCTCGTCCATCCAGACCACGCGGGTCAGGCCGGCGGCCGCGTCGATCCAGCAGAGCGCCCGACCGTATGAGTAGTCCACCTCACCAGGTCGTCCATTCCAGCAGCCGCTTGACCCGGGCACGACACTCGATGAGGCGACGCGCGCCCGGTATCCGCTCTGCGTCGCTGGGGTATCGGGCAGAAGCTCGTAGGTGACCTCCTGGGGGCTTCCTGCCGCGTGACAGTTGACGGCGGCGATGGCGTCGGCGGACCGCAGTGGGTCCGAGATCGCCGGCGAGAGGATCGTGCAGGAACCGGCCAGCGCCTTCGGGACCGCCAGCATCAAACGATCGATGTCCGCCGAGCGCCAGGCGGACGGCGTCATCACGGGCGTTTCCTCGGGTGGCACGGACACCGTCGCCGAGGGCGACGCCGTCTCGGTCGCGGACGTTGGAGCCGGCGATCCGACCGGGGTAGCAGCGGGGCCCGGGCCCGTGACGACCAGTGCCGCGTAACTCCCGGTCGCGCTCAGCAAGACGACGAGGAGCCCCGCGATGATCGGCCCGGCCGGCGCAAACTCCCACGCGGGCACCCGTCGCCTAGTCACGAATCACCGCCGTCACGAGCGCGGCAGACAGGGTGGCAGCAGCGCCGCTGATCAGGACGATCGGGCCCGGGAGGATGGCGCCCGCTGCGTCATACCCGATCCGGCCAAGGAGCGCGACGCCGACACCGCCCACGATCAATCCGGCGATGAGGAGGACTCTGACGGCAACGGCGGGCTTGACGGTCCTCGATGCGAAGAGCTCGGCGACGGCCAGACCGACGGTCGCTGCCGCCAGGGCAACGACGAGCGGGACGTAATCCGCTGGTCGGGCGAACGCGTCCTGGAGTGTGCTGAGCGGAATGAACCCGCTGGCCGGCCGGGGAAGACCAAACGCTGCGGCAACCGTCGCGACACTGACAAGGATCATCCCGCCCAACGCGAAGGACAGGCTGGCGAGACGCCGGGTGCGTCCATTGGACGCATGGATCGCGTCGATGAGCTCCTGGTTCGACCAACCAGGTCCCGTCCAGCCCGAGTCCGATCTGGACCCGTCAGCCTCGGGCGACCCGACTTCGGGCGATCCGGGCGCTCGCGATCCGGGCGTGGGCGACCCGGGTGCCTCGGCCGGCCCCGGTTGCGGCGTTGCGTCGGTGGCCGTCGTCGTGGGCTCGAGGTCGCCGTAGGTAAACCCGCATCCGCTGCAGAAGCGCGCCTCGGGCCAGCGCTGCGTGCCGCAACGTGGACAGAACCGAACCCCCATGCCTCCCCCTCCAGTCGGGCGCAGAACAGCCGGTCTCAGCAGGAACGATCCAGACTGCGTGCCCAGTGTAGCGGTCTCGATTCGCCCAGGATCAAGGCCGAAACCGCGCGCCCGGGTGTTGCACAAGGTCTGGCTCCCACGGGTTCGATCCTCGCGAAGGTCGACAACCCGATGGCTCGTTACCGCGTAGCCACATGGTCCTGCCGTCGTGCTCTTTGGACCGGATCTCAGGAAGTCTTGTCCTGGCGAAACCGACATGCCGCTGCCGTGCGTATCTCCAACATCGGACTGAATCGAATACGGAGGACGTGAACGGTGCGACGCTTGACTCTCAGCCTGTTGCTTGCCGCGACACTCATGGTCACCATGGTCGGGTCGGCATTCGCCCACGTCCACGGCATCACGCCGCTGCGCTGCGTGGGTGTCGCTGGCGACGGGGCGAACCAGACGAATGACACGCCTGCCTCGAGGACGAACGGCGGACCGGTGGGTGGCCTCATCCCGCGCGATGTGGGCAATGCCCCACTCACCGTGGGAGACGGTGGATTTGACACGCCTGCCTGCCCGGTGAACTGAGGATCACCCCGGGACACGGCCCGAGAGAGGCGAGCCCCGTGGCCCGTCTCTCCGGGCCGACGAGCGAACTATTGGACGGCGCGCGTTCTCCCACGGTACCCGGTCTCGCTTGACGCGACGGGGCGGTGTCGTTGCGGGCTGGCTGCGGCCTCCCCTCATTCAGTGTCATGCTTCTCACGTTCTGAGAAGGAGCGGCGATGGGCACGACGGAACCACGCCGGGTCGGCTTCGTGTCGACCCGATTCGCAGGCACCGACGGGGTCTCTCTCGAGACCGCCAAGTGGGCCACGGTCATGGAGCGGCTCGGTCATCGAGCCTTCTATTTCTCCGGAGTCTCCGACCGGCCCGCCGCCATCTCGCATGTCATCCCCGAGGCGTTCTTCGGGCACCCGGACATCGCCGCGATCAACCGAGCCGTCTTCGCCTCGCACGGCGTCGCCCCCGAATTTGCCGCGGCCCATGGGTCGACCGTCGTCGTCCGACCGCCCGCCGTATCGACGCGGATCCAGGAATTGCAGGGTCACCTGAAGTCGAAGCTGTACGCCTTCAGCCGGACGTTCCAGCTCGACCTGCTCGTCATCGAGAACGCCTCCGCTATTCCACTGAACCTGCCGCTCGGCCTGGCGATCTCGGAGTTCATCGCCGAAACGGGCATTCCGACCATCGCCCACCACCACGACCTCCCCTGGGAGCGGCAACGGTTCCTGGTCAACGCCGTCGCCGACATCATCGCCGCGGCGTTCCCGCCGGTGCACCCACCGATCAGACATGTCGTCATCAACTCCATCCAGGCGCTCGAGCTGGCCTCGCGTCGCGGTGTGACGGCGCGCGTCATCCCGAACACGATGGACTTCGATCGCCCCCCGCTGCCGGTGTCGGCCGAGGTGATCGCCGCGGCCCGCGCCGACCTTGGACTCGCCGCCGGTGAGTTGCTCCTCCTTCAGCCGACGCGGATCGTCGCGCGCAAGGGCATCGAGCACGCCATCGAGTTCGCACGTCGGCTGGACCGGCCAGCTCGACTCGTCATCTCACACTCCGCGGGTGACGAGGGAGGTGCGTACGAGCAGCGGATCCGCCAGTACGCCGACCTGCTCGGCGTCAAGCTCGTGCTGGCGGCCGACCTCGTGGTCGAGAGCGCTGAGCCGAACCCGGCCGGGGGACGCAGGTACACCCTTGACGAGCTGTACGAGGCGGCCGACTTCGTCACCTATCCGTCCCAGTTCGAAGGCTTCGGGAACGCGTTCCTCGAGGCCGTCTTCCACCGCCGTCCGATCCTCGTCAACAACTACTCGACGTACGAGGTCGACCTGCGGCCGCGTGGCTTCCGCGTCGTCTGGTTCGACGAGTACATCAGCGAGGGCACCCTCGACCAGGCCCGACGACTCCTCGACGACCGAGCCGAGGCCGCGACGTGGGCTGCCAGCAACTATGAGGTCGGCCTGGCGCACTTCTCATTCACGGTCCTCGAGCGTCACATCGCGGACCTCATCGTCGACTGCTTCGGCGCCGCTGGTTGACTCGTGACCCGCCGGATCGCCTTGCTGCACTACACGGCTCCGCCGGTCGTTGGCGGCGTTGAGGCGGTCCTCGGAGCACATGCCCGGCTGTTCGCCGACGCCGGCCACGATGTCCGAATCATCGTCGGCCGCGGTCGATCGACCGACTCGCGGGTTGAGCTGGTCCGGATCCCGCTGATCGACTCTCGGAACGCGCGGGTCGTCGGCCTACGCCGCGAGCTCGCGGCGGGCCGCGCCCCGCCCGAGTTCGGGCGCCTCGCCGGCGAGCTGGCTCGAGACCTCAGCGGAGCCATTCGCGGCGTTGACCTGCTCATCATCCACAACGTCGGCTCGCTTCACTTCAATCTGCCCCTTACGGCCGCGCTCCATGAGATCGCCACGAGCCCGGGAGCTCCCGTGATGGTCGCCTGGACGCATGACGTGGCTGCGGCGATGCCGTCCTATGTCGGCGATCTCCATCGCGGATGGCCGTGGGATCTGATCCGGAGCTCATGGCCGGGCGTAACGTGGGTCGCGGTGTCCGAAACGCGTCGCCGCGATCTCGCCCGTGTCTCCGGACTGGCGCCCGGGGCCATCCGGGTCATCCCGAACGGGATCGATATCGCCGACAACCTGCGGCTGCATCCCGCCACGCGGCGCCTCGTGGACGACCACGATCTACGGGGCGTCGGTCCCGTCCTGTTCACCCCATCGCGGATGACGCCGCGCAAGAACCTCGAGCTCGCCCTCCACGTCATCGCTGAGTTGCGTGTCGCAGCACCCGGTGCGCGGCTCGTCATCACCGGCGCACTGGACCCGCACGATCTCGGATCGCGCGCCTATCGCGAACGCCTCCGCGACCTCGCTGAGTCCCTGGCCGTCACGGCCTCGACAACGATCCTGTCCGACCACGAGCGCGGTCGGGTGGCAGCAGCCGTCGTTCGCGATCTCTACCGCATCGCCGATGTGCTGTTCCTGCCGAGCCATGACGAAGGATTCGGCCTGACCATCCTCGAGGCGGCAATCGCGCGGCTGCCGATCGTGTGCGCCGACATTCCCGCGCTGCGCGAGGTTGCGCCGACCGGCGCGACCTTTTTCGATCTCGGAGCGTCGTCCCTCGAGGTCGCCCGGCTTGTGGAGGAGCGGCTGGCAGCCGACGCGATGCATCGGCTCGCGGTCCGGACGCGCACGCAGCTCAGCTGGCCGGCGGTCTATGCGACCTGGATCAAGCCGCTCGTCTCAGACTTGCTGGACATGCAGGGCTGACAGCGCTGCGAGCGTTCCCTGCCATACACTCGTCTTCCCCTGGGAGTCCATCACGGCATGACCGCCCGCCGCACCGTCGCCCGCCTGCTCGTTGAGTGCCTGCGCGCCGGAACCTGCGCATGACCGAACGACTCGGTGCGCTCGCCCGCGAGTCCGGCTGATCGTCATGGCAGGCCTGCTCGTCGCCGACCTGGACGATCGGATCATCGTCGCGCGGCTCGCGGACCTGGTGACGCGACGTGGGTATGCGCTCGTCCGCGCCGACGACCCTCGCCTGGCGCCCGGCGGCGCGGCGCCAATCGCGGTCGTCGTCGATCTCGGGGCGCCGGGCGCGGTCGATCGGATCGTCGCCTACCGCCGCCGCTGGCCGTCGACGCTGCTGGCCGGCACGATCGGCTTCCCGGACCAGGAACTCTGGCACGGTGCCGTGGCCGCGGGGGCGGATCTCGTCGCGAATCGCGGTGCGTTCGTCGCCCGCCTCGCGCAGGCGCTCGAGGCTGGTTCCGGCGAGGCCGGCGCGGCCGCCGTCACTCGTCTCGCGGTCCGATTGATGGAGCGCGAAGGTGACGGGCTCGTGGGACGGTTGCCGGACGCTCCCGGTGGTTCGATCGCGATCCTGCGCATCGGCGAGAAACTGTGCGCGATTCGCGACGAGTGCCCGCATGCCGGCGCGTCACTCGCGGACGGCGTCCTCGAGGGCACCATCCTCACTTGCCCGCGTCACGGCAGCCAGTTCGACGTGACAACCGGCGCCCGCGAACGCGGCCCGTCCGACTTCCCGATTCGAACCTACCGGGTGATTTCCGACGAGAGCGCGACGTTCGTCGAGGTCCCTGTCTAGGTTGGGTCGCGTGGGCGCGACAAGACGGCAACGGATGAGGATTACCATGCCGCGGTGAACTGCCGTTCCTGCGGTCGGGCGCTCGAGCCCGGCACTCGCTATTGCCCTGGCTGCGGCACGCCCGTCGACATGCTGTGCGCAAACTGTGCTGCGGCCCTGCCCGCAGGAGCGTCGTTCTGCCAGGCTTGCGGCACGCCGGCGGCCGTGACACGGACTGCGGAGTCCGCCTCGACAACGGCGCAGACGCACCGTGAGCGCAAGGTCGCCACGATGCTGTTCGCCGACCTTGTCGGGTTCACGTCGATGGGCGAGACACACGATCCGGAGGTCGTGTCCGGGCTGATGGGTCGCGTGTTCGAGCGTCTTGCCGATGAGATTCGTCGCTACGAGGGCACGGTGGAGAAGTTCGCCGGCGATGCGATGCTGGCGGTCTTCGGCGTGCCGCACGTCCACGAAGACGATGCTGAGCGGGCCGTGCGGGCGGCCCTGGAGATGCAGGCCGCGCTGGGAAGCCTGGCGGACGGCGGTGGGTCCAGTGCGTTGCGGCCGCGCCTGCGCATCGGGATCGACACCGGCGAGGTCCTCGTCGACCTCGATCGTGCCTCGGGCGCTCGCGACCTGTTCGTGACCGGGGATGCCGTCAACACGGCGGCGCGCCTGCAATCGGTGGCGGAACCGGGCGCGGTCATCGTCGGTGCAGCGACCTACGCAGCGACGCGCGAGTTGGTCGAGTACGAGGAACTGCCGCCGGTCGAACTGAAGGGCAAGGCGGACGTGGTGGTGGCGTGGCGCGCGGTGACGGTCAAGGCTCGCCGAGGTGGCGTGCGCAGCCCCCTTGGCATCGAGGCACCGCTCATCGGCCGTGACGAGGAATTTGCCCTCCTCAAGGAGACGATCCGCCGTGCCGTCGCCGACGGCCGACCGCAGCTTGTGACCGTCGTCGGCGCCGCTGGCGTCGGCAAGTCACGCCTCACCTGGGAGCTGGAGAAGTACCTCGACGGGTTGCCGGAAACGTTCCACTGGCGCAAGGGCCGCTGCCTCTCCTACGCGCAGGCGAGCTATTCCGCCCTGGCCGATGCGATCAAGGCCGATATCCGTTCGGCGGACGATGACGCGCCGTCGATCGTCATCGCCAAGCTTGACGCCCGGCTGGCCGAACTCGACCACGACGCGGGGACGGAGGTCCGTAGCGCCCTGTTGGCAACGCTCGGCCTCGAGGGAGAAGCGCTGGCGCGCGATCGGATCGTCGACGGCTGGAGTCAGTACCTGGGACTTGTCGCCGCAGCGGCACCGCTCGTGCTCGTGCTCGAGGACATCCACTGGGCTGATGAGGGGCTGCTCGACTTCATCGAGTACCTCGCGCGCTGGGGCGAGGGCCCGATCACCATCCTCTGTCTTGCGCGCCACGAGCTGTTCGACCGCCGACCGACCTGGGCCGGCGGGATCTCGAATGCATCGACGATCGTGCTCGAGCCGCTCAGCGCCGACGAGACGGGGTCGCTCCTGGACGGTCTGATGGCGGGCGGCCTGCCGGCGCTCATCCGCGAGCGGGTCGTCGGCCTGGCGGAGGGCAATCCGCTCTTCGCCGAGGAGCTCATCCGGATGTTCGTCGATCGCGGCGTCCTGCGCCTGGCCGACGGGGCCTGGGAGCTGGCCCGACCCGTCGAAGAGGTCGAGGTGCCGTCCTCGGTCCAGGCCGTGCTCGCGGCGCGCCTCGATGGGCTGCCGGGCGACGAGAAGCGCCTGGCCCAGAACGCGGCGGTTATCGGGCGGATCTTCTGGGACATCTTGCTGGCGCACCTGAGCCGTCTCGGTCCGGGCCCGACCGGCGACCTGCTGCGTCGACTGCGGGTCAAGGAGCTGGTGGTGCCTCGCCAACCGTCTTCGCTCGCCGGCGCCGCGGAGTTCGGCTTCCGCCACGTCCTTGTCCGCGACGTGGCGTATGACTCGCTGCCCAAGCGCGATCGGGCGACCCTGCACGCCGAGGTCGCCGGCTGGGCCGAGGCGACGCTGGCCGATCGGATCGACGAGTTCGCCGAGCTCGTCGCCGGTCACCTCGCGGCCGCGCTCGTCTACGAGGAGGAGCTGGCGGGCTCGCCAGACGATCCAGTCCTGCGCGGCCTGCGCGATCTCACCTACCGCGCCGCCGCCCGGGCGGCGCGGCGGGCGGCGTCGATCTCGGCGCTGCCGGCGGCCCAGCGCTGGCAGGTGCTGGCCATCGACCAGGCGAAGCTCTTGGACGTGCCCGCCCGCGAGCGAGCTCAGCTCGCCGCCGACTACTACACCTATCTCTGGCACGAGGCCGACCCCGCAGAGCGCGCCGCCCTCTTCTCTGAGGCCGTCGGTCTGTTCGAGGGCAGCCCGGAGTTGACGGACGACGACCGACAGCTCCGCGCCCGACTGCAAGCTGCGCTCGCGGAGGCAGTCTACGAAACGAACGAGGTCGAGAGTGCCCAGACCATCCTTCGGGATGGCATCACCGCACTCGAACCGGGACCGCCCAGTCGGGGCAGGGCTGACCTCCTGCGGGTTCTGGGCTGGACGCTCTGGCGCACCGGTTCCCCGCTTGACGCGGCGCCGATCCTGGAACGGGCGGTCGCCGACGCTCGCGCGAGCGGCTCGGACGACGCCCTGCGTTGGGCGCTCCACGATCTCGGCCTGACGAAGACCCAGATCGGTCAGATGGACCACGGCCTCGCGCTCATCGAGGAGAGCTTTGAGATGGCCCGGACGGCCGGCGACCGGGCGTTGCTGGCCCGCTGCTACATCAATCTGCCGCTGACGAAGTCCGATCGAGGGGAGTCGTGGACGGAGACGGTGCCGATTTTCGAGGAGGGTCTCGCCCTCGCCCGGCGCGATGGGGCCTTTGCCACGATCGGTTGGCTCGCCGGGAATCTCAGCTACGAGATGGAGGATATCGGGCGGCTCGACGCGGGCGTGGCGCTCGCCACCGAGGCGATTGACGCCGCCCGGCGCGCCGGAGACGACGAGCTTGCGTCGCAGGCGCGGGAGGGTCTTGTCTGGGGTTATCTCCTCCGCGGCGACCGCGAACTGGCGATGCGTGAGTGGGCCGCGCTCTCCCGCGCTGGGCGAAGGAGCGCCGAGGGCCAGGGTTGGACCGCCCACCTTGATGCGGTACTCGCTTGGGCGGACGACCCACTTCGGGCCTACCGGGGTCTCGAAACGGTCTTCGAACGCCTCTCGCGGGAGGAACAAGCGTTCAGTGCGGTCGCGCGCGGGGTCGCCCGGATGGCGCTCCGGCTCGATGACCGGGACGGGCTCGCCCGCGCGACCAACGCGTTCCTCGAGGTCACGGCCGGTAGTTCGGGGCCGATGATGCGCATCCGCGGCCGCTGGTTCGGGGGCCTGGTGTCCGACCCCGACGGCAGCGGCGTGGAGGCCGCCGCGGGCGAGCTCGACGCGGTCGGGTACCGCCTGCTGGCCGCCTACGCGTTCGCCGACGCTGCCCTCCTCGCGGCCCGCGCCGGACGGGCGAGCAACGCCAACGAGCGCGCGATGGCCATCGCCGCCGAGATCGGCCTGCATCCTTCCCTTGGGCCGCTGCCGGAGACGCGCTGGACTGCTGCGAGCGTGGCGCAGAAGAACCGCTGAGCGCGGATGTTGTCACCAGCCTCGCACCGTCGCCCCAGGCATGTCGCCGTCAGGCATTGACCGGGCAGGGACAATTGGAGACCACGGCCGTTCGCCCAACCTGACGCGGACCGATGGTGCGGCCAGGAGACTTGGGATGAACTCGTCAGGCCCGTTCCCGTCGAGCGTTCTGCGGTCTCCCTCCCCGTCGGCGCGCTGCACCTGCGAGCACTGGATGCACTGCGCCTGTGCGTGCCACGGTCGGCATTGCGATCCGTCGGAGAATTCGTGCGACGTCGCGTTCCTGCCCGACGAGGGCGGCCTCACCCGTTGGGGTTGCGGGGATTGCACACCGGGTGAGCGTGCGCCGCATTATCTCGGTTGCGAGCTGATCGGCTGGAGCGTGCCGATCGAACAGCCACTGGGTACCCCGCGATAGGCGGCTGGCGCCACACTTCGTGTCGGGTCGCAAGACTGCAACCTAGCGCGGTCGCTCCCGCCGGACGGGCACCTGCTGGCCGCGGATCCGGGCGCCGCGCAGGGCGTCGGCGACACCGTCGACGACCGAGGCCTGGACGTCGACCAGTGCGAAGTCGTCGAAGAGCTGGATCGCACCCACCACCGAACCGGGCACGCCCGCTTCGTTGGCAATGGCGCCGACGAGATCTCCCGGTCGGATGTTGGCGCGACGGCCGCCTCCAACCCAGAGCTGCACCCAGTCGCCGTCGGGGACCGAGGGATGAGGTGCGCCGGATGGTCGGGGTCCGCGCGGCACGACCCCGCGACCCCGCGGAACTGGCGCCCCGGCAGGACCGCGGAACCCGGGGCGCGCCCGCGGTCCCGGGCCGCCGGGCCCGCCACCCGGTCGCGGTCGACCGCCAGGGCCTCCGCTGCCGCCTGCACCTGGTCGGTTCGCTGGTTCGTGGAGTGACGGCGTCGGCAGCTCGACCTCATCCTCCTCGCTGAGACTGGCGCCCTCGATGAGCGAGACAGCGGCCAGGGCGAGGTCGACGAGATCGAACTCTTCGGTCAGCGGTTCGACCACGCCACGAAACCGATCGTGGCCTCCGGCAAGCAGCGCCTCGCGCAGGTTGCCGCGCAGGATGTCTGCTCGGCGTTCACGCATGTCGGCGACGGTCGGCAGCCGTTCGATCGACAGCTTCGTCCGCGTCGCCGCCTCGATGTTGCGGAGCAGCCGATGCTCGCGTGGCTCGACCAGGGTGATCGCCACGCCCTCACGGCCCGCGCGGCCCGTGCGACCGATGCGATGGACGTACTGGTCAGGATCGGGCGGCACGTCGTAGTTGACGACATGGCTCACGTGGTCGATGTCGAGGCCGCGGGCCGCCACGTCCGTGGCCACGAGCACGTCCAGCGAACCGTCCCGGAAGCGACCCATGATCCGGTCGCGGCCCTCCTGGACCAGGCCGCCGTGGAGTGCCGCGGCATCGTGTCCGCGACCGCTGAGCGCCGCCGCGAGATCGTCGACTTCGCCCCGCGTTCGGGCGAAGACCAAGGCCGAGGTCGGGTCCTCGACGTCGAGGATCCGGCAAAGGGCGGCAAGCTTGTCCGGCCGGCGCACGACGTAGGCCGTCTGGCGCACTTTCGCGACCCCAGCGCCGGCCGCACGATCCGCGTGCACACTGACCCGCGCCGGATCGCGCAGGTGGCGCTTCGCGATCCTGGCGATCGTCGCCGAGATCGTCGCCGAGAAGAGCACCGTCTGGCGGGTGGCGGGCGTCGCAGCCAGGATCAAGTCGAGGTCCTCGGCAAACCCCATGTCGAGCATCTCGTCGGCTTCGTCCAGCACGACGACCCGGACCGCGTCGAGGCTGAGGCTGCCGCGCTTGAGGTGATCCACCGCGCGACCCGGCGTCGCGACGACCACGTCCACGCCGCGGCTCAGGCCGCGCAGCTGTTGGTGGATCGGCTGGCCGCCGTACACCGGAACGACGCGCAGGCCGAGCGTCTTGCCGTAGCTCTGGAACGCCTCGGCGACCTGCATGGCGAGCTCACGGGTCGGCACCACCACGAGCGCGGAGGCCGGCGCCGCCGGCGCGCGACCGGCCTCCAGCCCCGCCAGGATGGGCAGGGCGAACGCCGCGGTCTTGCCGGTCCCGGTCGGGGCCTGAGCCAGCACATCCCGCCCCGCGATGATCAACGGGATCGCTTCACGCTGGATGGGCGTGGGTTCTTCATAGCCGAGACCCGCGAGGGTCGTCAGGAGCGGCTCACCGATCCCGAGACCCGCGAAGCCTTCCGGACCGGTCTCAGGTGCACGATGTCCGTCCGTCGCCGGCGGCGATTCTGTCGTCATGCCGGACAGTGTGCGCTTCTTCGCGCGGTGCATCGTTGGAGCGACTTGTGTAGGCTCGCGTTCGGTCGCGGCGACCACGCCGGAGCGCCTGGACCAGGAGAACATCGACGTGACCGCCCTGAACGACGTCCCGCAGCGATACCTCGTGACCGGGGCCCTCGGCTGCATCGGTTCGTGGGTCGTGCGGACCCTGCTGAACGACGGCGCAGCGGTCGTCGCGTTCGATGCCAGCACCGATGATCATCGCCTCCGGGTCGCGTTGGCCGGCTCTCGGACCGACGGCCTGACCCGGATCCAGGGCGATATCACGGACGCCGCGATGGTCGAGCGCGTCGTCGTGGACCACGCGATCGAGGCCATCATCCACCTCGCCGCGTTACAGGTGCCGGCCGTTGCGGCAAGGCCGGTGCTGGGCGCTCAGGTCAACGTGGTCGGAACGGCTGTCATCCTGGAGTCGGCCGCAAGGGTCGAGTTGCGGGGTCCGCTCGCCTATGCCAGCTCGATCGCCGTGTATGACGCAGCGGACGCGGGCGTCCAGGGGCACGGCGACCTCGGCGGTCACGCCGCCACGCTCTACGGCGTGTACAAGCGCGCCAACGAGGGGGCGGCGGCCGTGTACTGGGCCGATCGCGGCGTCGCGAGCATCGGGCTCCGGCCGTACATCGTGTACGGCCCGGGTCGCGACTTCGGGTTGACGTCGGCGCCGACCGTCGCGATGGGAGCGGCCGCGCGCGGCGAGGGCTTCCACATTCCGTTCGGTGGAATCTCTCGAATGCAGTACGTCGAGGACGTGGCGCGGGCGTTCGTCGACGCGACCCGGAGCGACTTCCGCGGTGCGGCGGTTCTGAACCTGGCCGGCGACCAGGTGCACATGACCGAGGTCGTCGCGGCGATCGAAACGGTCGTGCCCGAGATTGCGGGTCGGATCACCTTCGACGACCGCCAGCTCCCCTTCCCCTCGAGCATCGAGTCCGAGACGGCCGGCATCATTGCCCAGTCTCCACCGACGCCGCTCGTCGAGGGGGTCCGGCGAACCGTGGAGGCCTTCCGGGCGGCCTCGGCGACCGCCGATCGTGCCTGAAGGCCGGCGGCTAGTGCGATTCGCGGGCAACGTCGTGCCCGCTGCGACCCACCAGGAAATCGAGGTCGGCTCCGGTGTCCGCCTGGCGGACGTGATCGATGTACAGCCGCTCCCAGCCACGCGTCGGGTTCGCGAAGGCGCCGACCGCGTCCCGAGCCGGCGAGCGGCGCGCCAGCTCGTCGGTTGGGACGTCGACGTCGAGACGACGCGCGGGCACGTCGAGGACGATCATGTCCCCGGTCTGAACGCGACCCATTGGCCCGCCCGCCGCCGCCTCGGGGGCGACATGCAGGACCACCGTGCCGTACGCCGTGCCGCTCATCCGGCCATCGCAGATGCGGACCATGTCGCGCACGCCCCGGGCGAGGAGCTTCGCCGGCAGCGGCAGGTTGGCCACCTCCGGCATCCCGGGGTAGCCCTTCGGGCCGCAGCCACGCAACACGAGCACCGAATCCTCGTCGACATCCAGGTCCGGGTCCGCCAGCCGGCGGGTGGCGTCCTCGATGCTGTCGAAGACCATCGCGCGGCCGCGATGCTGGAGGAGATGGGCTGACGCCGCGGCGGGCTTGATCACGGCGCCGTCTGGCGCCAGCGACCCGCGCAGAACCGCGATGCCGCCCTCGCCCAGCAGCGGCTCGGCGCGGGAACGGATGACCTCGGAATCCCAGATCCGGGCGTCGGCGAGATGATCCACGAACGGCTTGCCCGTGACCGTGATCGCACCCGGGTCGAGCATGTCCTGGACCTCGCGCAGGACCGCCAGCAGGCCCCCGGCCCGAAAGAGATCGTCCATGAGATGCCGACCCGCGGGTTGCAGGTCCACGAGCAACGGGACGCCAGAACCGGTTCGGTCGAAGTCGTCGAGTGACAGGTCGACCCCAAGTCGACCGGCGATCGCGAGGAGATGGACCACGGCGTTCGTCGAGCCGCCGACGGCGGCCAGCGTCACGATCGCGTTGAGGAACGAAGCCTTGGTCATCACCTGGCTCGGTCGCCGATCCGCATCGATCATGTCGACGATCAGCCGGCCCGTTGCCTGGGCCCGTTCGAGGAGCCGGCTGTCGGGGGCCGGGATTCCGGCGGTGCCGGGCATCGTCATGCCCAACGCCTCGGCCATGATCGCCATGGTGGACGCCGTGCCCATCGTGTTGCAGTGGCCCGGACTGCGAATCATCGACGACTCGGATGCTGCGAACACCAGTGGATCCAGGGTGCCGGCACGGACTTCTTCGCTGAGGCGCCACACGTCGGTGCCGCAGCCGAGCGGTTCGCCCTGGAAGTGGCCGGTCAGCATCGGCCCGCCGGGCACGACCACCGCCGGAAGGTCGACCGAGGCTGCCGCCATGAGCAGCGCGGGGATCGTCTTGTCGCAGCCTCCCAGCAGGACGACGCCGTCGATCGGATTGGCTCGAAAGAGTTCCTCGGCAGCCATCGCGGCGAGGTTGCGCCAGAGCATCGCGGTCGGGCGGACCTGGGTCTCGCCGAGGGACATCACCGGCAGGTCGAGTGGCACGCCGCCGGCCTCCCAGATCCCATTCGCCACGCTCCGCGAGATGTCGCCGAGGTGCATGTTGCAGGGGACGAGCGCAGACGCCGTGTTCGCGATCGCGACGTGCGGGCGGCCGTCGAACGCGTCGTCGGGAAGGCCGCGCCGCATCCACGCCCGGTGGATGTAGCTGTTCCGATCCGTCCCCGCGTACCAGCGTTGGCTGCGTCGCTTGCCCATGCGCTCGGTCATCCGACTTCCCTGGCTCCGTGACGGTAGTGTGCGCATCCTAGGAGGTCGCGTCCGTTTCGTGAGCACCATGCGCGCACTCGTCCTCGTGGAACCTGGTCGGGCGGAGGTTCGGGAGGTGGCCGCCCCGCGCCCGGGTCCCGGTGACGCGGTCGTCGACGTGCGGCGCGTCGGCCTGTGCGGGACGGACCAGGAGTTCTTTTCGGGCACGATGGCCTACCTGCACAACGGTCGGGCCAGCTGCCCGCTTCGTCCGGGTCACGAGTGGGTCGGTGTCGTCCGCGAGGTCGGCGCCGGCGTGGATGCCGCCCTGGTGGGTGCCCGCGTTACAGGCGACACGATGCTCGCCTGCGGGAGGTGCGATCGCTGCGCCGACGGCCGCAGCCACGTATGCCGTGCGCTCGTCGAGGTGGGGATCTCGATGGGTTTCGCCGGCGCTCTCGCGGAACGGTTGTTGGTCCCAGCCATCAGCCTCCTCAGGCTGCCCGACGCAGTCGATGATTCGGCCGGTGCTCTTGTCGAGCCGGGCGGGAACGCCTGGCGCGCGGCCGCGGCGGCACACGCCGGCCCCGGGCGCCGGGTGCTGGTCTGGGGTAGCGGCACGATCGGATTGCTCGCCGCGGCCTTTGCGTCGGCGGCTGGCGCGGATGTCCATCTCGTCGGCCGGCGGGCGGCGCGCCTGGAGCTGGCCCGTCAGTTCGGCGTATCGACGACGTGGGCGCCGAACGACGTTCCGGTTGCGGCGTTCCAGGCGGTCATCGACGCCACCGACGACGAGGGCGTCCCTGCGGCGGCCCTTCGCTCGGTCGAGCCCGGCGGGCGAGTCGTCTACATCGGCCTGGCGGGGACCCCGAGCCGGATCGATACCCGCGACCTGGCGCTGGGCGACGTGACCGCCGTCGGCCTGCTCGGCGGCTCGCCGGGTCTCGTCCACGCGATCGAGCGCTATGCGAACGGGACCGTCGATCCGCACCCGATCGTCGGTGCCACGGTTGGACTCGAAGCCGTGCCCGACGTCCTCGCCGGAGCGCTGCGAGGCTCGACAGCACCCAAGGTCCACGTCGACCCACGGCTGGGAACCGAGGCGAGATAGCGAACACCCTCGTCGCGCATCCGGGCGCGCCGGGCGCGGCAGTTCTATGCCGTCGCGGCGATGATCACGTCGAGTTCGTCGTCGGATGGCTCGACCGAGACGGTGCCGGCAGGTGTCACGAGGACCGGCGTCGAGACGAGTCCAAGGTCGTGGAGACGTTGGCGCGTGGCCGTATCGACGTCGAGCCGGACATATCGGAAGGCGCGACCGGCTGCATCAAATCGCGCCCTCGCCCGCGTCGTGTCTTCGCACGTATCGACTCCGTAGATGACCGTCATCGCCACGTCGCGGAAGGCGTCGCTCGCCACGTCGCGGAACTCGTCGTTCGGCACAGCTGCTCCTCTCCTCAGGCCGGATCGTCTCGCGAACCATATCGGGCCTCTGCGAGGCGAGCTGCCCCGGAACCAAGCAACCCACGCGCGCGTCACGCGTCCGATGAGGACCCCGTCTGCGGCCGACCGAGCCCGCTTCGAAGAAGCCTTCGAGGACCATCATCGTCGCGTGCTCGCCTATGCACTTCGACGGACCGCCGGCGAGGTCGACGCGGAGGATGTGGTCGCCGAGACCTTCGCGATCGCCTGGCGCCGCAAGGACGCGCTGCCCACGACCGCTCGCGCACTGCCGTGGCTCCTCGCGGTCGCACGACGGGTAGCCGCCAGTCAGCGGCGCGGGACCACGCGCCGGCGGAAACCGATCGCGGACAACCGAAGCGCTGATCTCATCTGGTGGATCCTCCTCCACATCGACCGAAGCGCAGGATGCCCGGTCCGACGGGGCCGGGACGCGCGCATCAGAGGCCCGTCTGCCTCCCCGCTCAAGGCCTATTTCTGAGCATCGCGATCGCAACGCCGTCAGCCGATCCAGGCGATGGACGGGCGATGGACCGAACGTCAACGGATCGCACGACGCCACCACCTCACCCACCGCACCGGAACTCACTGGACCACATCTTGCGGGCGATTCGCCGTACAATCCGTCCTGCAGCATCGCAGTGAACACTCGGTGCCGTAGCACATCACCCGCGACCCGTCCAGCGCGGGTCGTGCAAGCGTCGAGGACGTCGTTGCGAACGATCGCCGTCATCAGCCGCAAGGGGGGAAGCGGGAAGACCGCGACCGCGGTCAATCTGGCCGCGGCCCTCGCCGAGGCCGGCGAGCCCGTGCTCGTTGTCGACCTCGATCCGCAAGGGAGCGCGACCGAGGCGCTCGGCGTCAGACCGGCCGGGCGAGAGGCCTTCGACCTGATGGTCGGCACCCGCGAACTCGGCCGATCCGCCGTCGCGACGCAGTTCCCGGGTCTGTCCCTGGTGCCTTCGTCGCCGTGGCTCGCGACAGCCGAACGAACGCTGCTCGGCGACCTCACCGTCTCGGTTGCCCGATCGATTCAGCGACTCGACCGTCGCTGGAGCTTCGTCATCGTCGACTGCCCGCCGTCACTCAGTTTCCTGTCCGTCGGCGCCCTGGCCGGCGTCCACGAGGTCATCATCCCGGTCGAAACGCACGCGATCTCCATGACGGGAGTCGGCCCGGTGCTGGCAGAGGTGGTCCGGCTTCGTGGTGCGCTCAACCCGCATCTTGATTCGGTGCGGATCGTCCCTTCGCGGACCAATCGGACCCGCCATTCACGCGACATCGTTGATGAACTCCAACGCGAGTATCGCGAGATGGTCACGACGACCCAGATTCGCGAGAGCGTGCGGATCGCCGAGGCATGGGCGGCCGCCATACCCGTGGTGGCGTACGCACCCGACAGCAACGTCGCCCACGACTTCCGCGCACTTGCCCGAGAGATCGCGCATCCGGGGAGCACCAATGGGTCCGGCCCGACGGGCTCATGGTGGCGGGATCTGATGCCGCTGGTCGGCGCCGGACGATGAAACTGCTTCGATGGATGAATCTGCTTCGATGATGGTCGACGACGACGATCGGCTCGCCCGCGCGGCTGAGGCGTTCGTGTCGGAAGCCTCGGAGCGTGCTCGATCGTTCGATGAGGCGGACACCGAGTCCGCCCTGCCGCGATCGGCGGTCGCCACGATCGACCCGACGGAACCCAGCGAGGCGCCGGCGCGCTCCAATGCATGGGATCGACGCCAATCCCGAACGCGCACGACGACGGCACCCGTCGCCGGTTCGTCGTTCGCCGCTGCGACGGAAGGAATCGCCGATCGACGTGGATTACCCGGCGCCGACGATCCTGGCTCCACCCGCGCCATCCCCATCCTCTCGAAACGCGAGTGGGAAGCCACGATCCGCCATGAGGCCGCCCGTTGGCACCGGCATGGACGTTCGCTGGCGATGGTTGCCGTACGGATCGCGCCCGCGTCCGAGTCGGTGGCCGCGGCCCAACCACCGACCCGGGCGTCGACCGGCCGATCCGACCCGCGGGCGGCAGAGCGCTACTCCGTACCGCTCGGGGACACACTGCGGCGTCGAGCGCGTTCGTCGGATCGCGTGGCTCGCCTGGCGCCCGACGCCTTCTCGGTCATGCTCCTCGAAACCGGCGAGGCCGGCGCAGCCGCCTATGCCGAACGGATCCGATCAAGCTGCGAGCCGTGGATCCGTGCCGTACCGGGCGATCTCAGTTTGCGGATCGGGCTGGCCGTCCCGCGCCTTGGTGATTCGATCGAAGGGGCAGCCGACGACTCGTTCAGCCAGGTGGCCTCGCCCGCGACCTAACGCTCCGTGTGGCCGCCGAACTGGAGGCGCATCGCCGACAGGACCTTGCCGGCGAAGTCGCCCTCGCCGCGGGAGGCGAAGCGCGAGAAGAGGGCAGCGCTGAGCACCGGGGCCGGCACCGATTCGTCGATGGCTGCGGCGATCGTCCAGCGCCCTTCGCCCGAGTCCGAGACGCGGCCACTGAAGCCCTCGAGCGTGGGACTCTCGAGGAACGCCGTCGCGGTGAGGTCGAGGAGCCACGAGGCCACGACGCTGCCGCGCCGCCAGACCTCGGTCACGTCGCGGAGGTCGAACTCGTACTGGTAGGCCTCGGGATCTCGTAGCGGCGACGTCTCCGCGTCCACTGCCCGTCCCTGGGCCCCGGCGTTCGCATGTTGGAGGATGTTGAGCCCCTCGGCGTACGACGCCATGATCCCGTACTCGATCCCGTTGTGGACCATCTTCACGAAGTGGCCGGCACCCGATGGACCGCAGTGGAGGTAACCCTGCTCGGCCGTCCCGCCATTCGCGAGGCCCTCTCGACCGGGTGTGCGAGGAGCGCCGTCGATGCCCGGTGCGAGCGTCGCGAAGATCGGGTCCAGGCGCTGGACCGCTGCCGGATCGCCGCCGATCATCAGGCTGAAGCCGCGGTGCAGGCCGAACACGCCACCGCTCGTCCCCACATCGACGTAGTGGATCCCGCGTTCCATGAGGGCTTTCGAGCGGTTGAGGTCGTCGCGGTACCAGGAGTTGCCGCCGTCGATCACGATGTCGTCCTCGTCGAGGAACGGCAGGAGCTGCATGATCGTGGCGTCCACGACCGCGGCCGGGACCATCAGCCAGACCGCGCGCGGACGCTGGAGCTTGGACACGAGGTCCTCGATCGAGATCGACCCGACCATGCCCTCGGCCACGAGGCCCAGCACCGTCTCCGGGCTGCGGGCGTAGCCGACGCACGTGTGTCCACCGGCGGTGAGCCGGCGGACCATGTTGGCGCCCATCCGCCCGAGTCCGATCATGCCGAGTTCCATGGAGTGCGCTCCTTGCTGGCTCAGCTGACCCGACCGCGCCGGTAGCGGCCGATCAGCCGATTCGTGGACGAATCATGTCCGAGATCGGGTTCTTCGGGGCTGCGCAGCTCGGCCGCGACGCGTGTCGCGAGGACCTTGCCCAGCTCCACCCCCCACTGGTCGAACGAATCGAGTCCCCAGACGACGCCCTGGGTGAACACGCCGTGCTCGTAGAGCGCGACGAGCCGGCCGAGGGTCGCCGGGTCGAGCCGCTCGGCGAGGATGGTGGTCGACGGGCGGTTGCCCTCGAACACACGATGGGGCACGAGCCGCTCGGGAGTGCCCTCCGCACGGACCTCGTCGGCCGTCTTGCCGAAGGCGAGCGCCTCCGACTGGGCGAAGACGTTGGCCATGAGCAGGTCGTGGTGGTCCTCGATCGGATTGAGTGAGCGCTCGAAGCCGATGAAATCGACCGGGATGAGCCGGGTGCCCTGGTGGATGAGCTGGTAGAACGAATGCTGGCCGTTCGTGCCCGGCTCGCCCCAGAAGATGGGCCCCGTGGCGTAGTCGACCCGCTCCCCGTCGAGGGTGACCCGCTTCCCGTTGGACTCCATCGTCAGTTGCTGGAGGTATGCCGGGAATCGCTTCAGGTACTGGTCGTAGGGCAGCACCGCGACGGTCTCGGCCCCGAAGAAGTCCGTGTACCAGACCGTCAGGAGGCCCATGAGGACGGGCAGATTGGCCTCGAGGGGCGCGGTCCGGAAGTGCTCGTCCATCTCGTGGAAGCCCGCGAGCAGCTCGCGGAACCGGTTCGGCCCGATCGCGATCATCGTCGAGAGCCCGATCGCGGATCCCATGGAGTATCTGCCGCCGACCCAGTCCCAGAACCCGAACATGTTCGTGGTGTCGATGCCGAATGCGGCGACCTCTGCCGCGTTCGTCGACACGGCCACGAAATGGCGGGCAACCGCGGCCTCGTCGCCGAGAGCTGCCAGCAGCCAGGCACGGGCCGTTCGGGCGTTTCGGAGGGTCTCGAGCGTCGTGAACGTCTTCGATGCCACGATGAACAAGGTCTCCGCGGCATCGAGTTCGTGGACCGCCTCGGTGAAGTCGGTCCCATCGACGTTCGAGACGAAACGGAAGGCGAGGTCCCGCTGCGAGTAGTGGCGGAGCGCCTCGTAGGCCATGACCGGGCCCAGGTCCGAGCCACCGATCCCGATGTTGACGACGGTCCGGATCCGCTTGCCGGTGTGCCCGGTCCACCTCCCCGTCCGAACTCGTTCCGCGAAACCGGCCATCCGGTCGAGCACCTCGTGGACGGCCGGGACGACGTTTTCCCCGTCGACCTCGACGATCGACCCACGCGGCGCGCGCAGGGCGGTGTGCAGGACCGCCTGATCCTCCGTTCGGTTGATGCGATCGCCCCGGAACATCGCGTCGATCCGGTCGCGCAGCGCCGACTGCTCGGCCAGGCGCACGAGGAGGCTGAGCGTCTCGTCCGTGATGCGGTGCTTGGCGAAGTCGACATAGAGGCCCGCGGCCTCGATCCACAGGCGGTCGCCTCGTCCCGGATCGGCCGCGAACAACTCGCGCAGGTGGACGTTGCCGATCTGTGCGTGGTGGTGTTCCAGAGCCAGCCACGCGTCGCGCTGTCGGAGCGGTATCCGGGTCACCGGCTGAGGGTAGGCGATGCCCGGGGATCCTGTCCTCAAATGGATGGCGGCCACCCGATGCGGTCGCGGTTCATCCGTCGGGCCCGCCCGCCCCGGCGCTCCCCACGCTGCTAGCATCGACCTCATGAGCAGGGAGCGCTTCGACATCGTCATCATCGGCGGCGGTTCCGCGGGCTGCGCTCTGGCCAACCGACTGACCGAGGACCCGGGGACCCGCGTCCTGGTCCTCGAAGCCGGTCGCTCCGACTGGCCCTTCGACGTCTTCATCCACATGCCGGCCGCGCTGGCCTTCCCGATCGGCAGCCGGTTCTACGACTGGAAATACGAGTCGGAACCGGAACCGTTCATGAACGGCCGGCGCGTCTACCACGCCCGCGGCAAGGTCCTCGGTGGTTCGTCCAGCATCAACGGCCAGATCTTCCAGCGCGGCAATCCCCTGGATTACGAGCGCTGGGCGGGCGATCCGGGGATGGAGACCTGGGACTACGCGCATTGCCTGCCGTACTTCAAGCGCATGGAAACGACCCTCGCCGCCGCCCCGGACGACCCGTTCCGCGGCCACGACGGTCCGCTCGTCCTGGAGCGCGGACCGGCCTCCAGCCCGCTGTTCACGGCCTTCTTCAAGGCTGCCCAGGAGGCCGGCTACCAGCTGACCGACGACGTCAACGGGTATCGCCAGGAGGGCTTCAACGCGTTCGACCGGAACATCCATCGCGGCCGCCGCCTGAGTGCGGCCCGGGCCTATCTGCACCCCGTCCTGGGGCGCCCCAACCTCACCGTGCGGACCGGCGCACTCGTGACCGGAATCCGCTTCGAGGGCAGGCGGGCCGTCGGCGTCGACTACCAACCGACCTTCGGCGCGGCGCGCCACGTGGAGGCAGGCGAGCTGATCCTGGCCGGCGGCGCCATCAACACGCCACAGCTCCTCCAGCTCTCGGGGGTCGGCGCGGCCACTGAACTGGAGGCGCTCGGCGTTCGGCCCGTCCACGACCTGCCCGGCGTCGGTGAGCACCTCCAGGACCATCTCGAGGTCTACATCCAGTACCGGAGCACGCAGCCGGTCTCCATGCAGCCGTCGCTCGAGAAGTGGCGGCGGCCGTGGATCGGCTTCCAATGGCTGTTCCTCCGCCGCGGCCCAGGCGCCACGAACCACTTCGAGGGCGGCGGCTTTGTGCGTTCCAACGAGGACGTGGCCTATCCGAACCTGATGTTCCACTTCCTGCCGCTGGCCATCCGCTATGACGGGTCGTCCCCGCCGAAGGGCCATGGGTACCAGGTTCATGTCGGGCCCATGTACTCGGATGCGCGCGGGTCCGTGAAGATCACATCGACCGATCCGCGGGCGCACCCGGCCCTGCGGTTCAACTACCTGTCCACGGCACAGGATCGCCGCGAATGGGTCGAGGCGGTCCGCGTCGCGCGGAACATCCTGACCCAGCCCGCATTCGATGCCTACAACGGCGGGGAGCTGTCACCGGGCGCGACGGTCAACACCGACGAGGAGATCCTCGACTGGGTTGCGCGCGACGCCGAGACGGCCCTCCATCCCTCGTGCACGGCACGGATGGGCACGGACGCCGCGTCCGTGGTCGACCCGCTGACGCTGCGGGTGCATGGCCTGGACGGGTTGCGTGTCGTGGACGCGTCGGTCTTCCCGTACGTCACGAACGCGAACATCTACGCGCCGGTGATGATGGTCGCGGAGAAGGCAGCCGACATCATTCGCGGCGCCACGCCGCTCGCGCCGGAATACACCCCGTTCTTCAGGCACCAACCCGATTGATCCGGCGTTGACACCGGTCGGTCCGGTGCGACGATGACGGGCACGGACTTCCGTTTGGAGGCGGACATGGCGCAGGAACCCATCGAGCTGATCCTCTTTCGCCAGCTCTCGAGTTCGCTGGCGATCCCCGTCTTCCTCGTCGACGCCAACGGTGACCTCGCCTACCTCAACGAGGCCGCCGAACAGCTGCTCGGCGTCCGGCTCGACGAGATCGATGAGATGCCCTTCGCCGAGTGGACGACCGCGTTCACGGCACGCAATGAGGGCGGCCACGGGACGGACGTCGATTCACTGCCCCTGGTCCGCGCCATCCGTGATCGCCGGCCGGCGCACGGTCCCCTGACGATCACGGGCGGCGACGGTGTGGAGCGCCGGATCGAGATCACGGCCTTCCCGCTCGAGGGCGGTCGCGGACGATTTATCGGGGCGGTCGCGATGTTCTGGGAAACGGCGGCCGACGCGTGAAGGTCACGTTCTGGGGAACGCGTGGCTCGCTGGCCAGCGCGGGACCGGAGACGGTTCGCTACGGCGGCAACACCGCGTGCGTGCAGGTCACCGGCTCAGACGGCACGTGCATCGTCCTCGACGCCGGCACGGGCATTCGACGCCTCGGTGCCGCGCTCTCGCGTGACCTCACCCGGGTCGACATCCTGCTCACCCACCTGCACATGGATCACATCCAGGGACTCGGCTTTTTCGACCCATTGTTCCGGCCCGGCCTCGAGGTCCACATCTGGGGCCCACCGTCGGCGACACAGGATCTGCGCACGCGACTCAGCCGCTACCTGTCGCCGCCGCTCTTCCCGATCCGCCTGCGCGACGCGGACTCCGACGTGCACTTCCACAACGCCCCCGACGTTCCCGTGTCGATCGGAGGTCTCGAAGTGTGCGGGGCGGAGATCGTCCACCCGGGGCCCACGGTCGGCTATCGGGTTCGCGATGGAGCCGCCACGTTCGCCTACCTGTCGGACCACGAACCGGCACTGACCGGGGACCTGGACCGGCGTGACGGCACGCGCTGGACCTCGGGCGCCGACATCGCGGCCGGCGTCGACCTCCTGGTCCACGATGTCCAGTACAGCCCGGACGAACGAGCCGAGCGGATCGGCTGGGGACACTCCTCGTCGCTCGAGGCGGCGGCGTTCGCCCGGCTGGTCGGCGCGCGACGACTTGCGGCCTTTCACCACGACCCCGGCCACGACGACGCGGCGGTGGATCGGATCGTTGCCGAAACCGCTGCCGCGGTGCCCGAGATCGGAGTCTTCGGGGCGCGGGAAGGCGAGACGGTTCACCTCTGAGGCTGTGAGGAGCCCTCCGCGGTCGTCGCCGCAGCACCTGGCAGCACCGCGTTCCGCCTCGCGTCGCCGCAGCGCGTTCCGCCCCGGCCCGACCCGTGGCTACGTGGTCGCGGCCTCCGCGAAGGACGCCATATCCAGAAAGGTCAGGTCCGGTGCCGCGGACGCGACCGGCGTCGCCCCGGCGCCCGGCTGTCCGTGGCGGCGGTCGATCCACACGGTCGACATTCCCAGTGCCTTGGCGGGGACATGATCGTGATACAGGCTCTGTGCCACGTGCAGGATCCGTTCGCGCGGAACCTCGATCCGCTGGAACGCCAGCCCGAAGTTGGCCGGGCTCGGCTTGTAGGAGCCGGCCTGCTGCGCGGTGATCACCCAGTTGAAGGTGATGCCCAGCCGCTGGTTCGAGAGCGCGAACAGATCGTCGTCGCAGTTGGTGATGACGCCGAGCCGGAACCGCGCCTTGAGCTGCGCGAGCGCATGTGCCGAATCAGGAAACGCCGGCCAATCGCCGACCGAGCCTCCGAACACATCGACGGCATCGCTCGACGGGGCCGCGTGTCCCAGGTCGCGCGCGACGCCCGCGAGGCCCACACCGAGGATCTCGCGATAGGTCCGGTACGGCCCTGCCTCGAGCGTCGCCTCATGCGCGGCGTACGCCTCGAGCAGCTCGTCGTCCGAGACGGTCGTGGCGAGCTCCGGCAGGCCCGTCCGCAGGGCCGCGGCGAGGCCGCGCTCCCAGTCGATGAGCGTGCCGTAGCAGTCGAAGGTCAGCGCGTCGAAGCGCCCGAAGTCGAAGATGGTCGTCATGTGCCCCATGATGCCGGACTCCGGTGTCCGACGGCACCGCCAAAACGCGAATGGAGTGGATCACTGTCCTGTCCGACGATGCATACTGCCCGCACCCGGACCCGCAGCCGGCGAACGAACCTGAGAGGGCCAACCAGCCATGTCGCGTTCCACTCGCTTCCGCACGATCCTCGTCGCCGGCCTTGCGCTGGCACTGATCCTTCCCGCCGCCGCCTCAGCAACCCACTCCTGGGGGAACTACCACTGGGGCCGGACGGCGAATCCGTTCACGCTCAAGCTCGGCGACAACGTCTCCTCGGCCTGGGATTCGTATCTCGCGACGACCTCGGTTGATTGGAGCGTATCGACCGTGCTAGACACGACGATCGTGGCCGGCGGGACGACGGCCCGGAAGTGTCGCGCGACGACCGGTCGGGTGGAGGTGTGCAACGCTTCGTACGGCAACAACGGCTGGCTTGGCCTTGCCTCGATCAGCGTGAGCGGCAGTCACATCACGAAGGCGTACGTCAAGCTCAACGACACCTACTTCAAGACCGCGGCGTACAACACCCCCGCGTGGCGGAACCTGGTCATGTGCCAGGAGGTCGGTCATACGTTCGGTCTCGGTCATACCGATGAGACGTTCGGCAATGCCAATGGCGGGACTTGTATGGATTACACGAGCGACCCGGATGGCCCGCTGTCGAATGAGCACCCGAACGACCACGACTACGAGCAGCTCGCCATGATCTACGCCCATCTCGACAGCACGACGACCGTCGGCGCGGCCGCTCCATCGGGCCCAGGCGGGGGCAATGGCGCCGCGGAAGCGGCTTCGAGCGGCTGGGGCCGCCTGGTGGCTACCACGAACGGCGGACGCGGCGGCGTCTACCTGCTCGATCTGGGGAACGGCGACCAGGTCGTGACCCACGTGTTCTGGGCGCGCTGACCGACGGTATCGAGGGCCGGGCGCGGCCCTGGTTGGTCTGGCGCGGCCCTGGCCTGTGCGGGCGCGCTCCTGGTTTGACCCCGGGCTCGAGCGTCGTCCGCTCCTGGGAGGTCCGCGGACGGGATTCGACCGACCTCTCCGGTCAGCCGCCGCTCGACGAAAGTCTCGGCGTCGTCGAGGAGGCCAGCCGCTCCTCGAATCGCCTCGCCGCCGCATCGAGCTTCTCGAGGTGCTCCGCGAGCCGCCGCCGAGCCTCTTCGGCTGCGGCGTCGAGGCCGGTCAGTTCGAAGATCTTCCAGTGGCGGATGATCGGCATCAGGACCTCCTCGCGATGGACGCGCAGGTCGTAGATGCCGGCCTTCGCGATCTGGGCGGCCTTGCGCACGAAGCCCGGGATCCCCGCCCCGGGCATCTTGAAGCGCAGGACCTCGTCGACGATCGCGCAGACCGCGGCCGACGGCTGGAGCTTGAGGGCCGCCGACAGGATGTCGCGGTAGAAGACCATGTGCAGGTTCTCGTCGGCGGCGATGCGGACCATGATCCGGTCGGCCACCGGATCGTCCGAGTAGCGGCCCGTATTCCGATGCGCGATCCGTGTCGCCAGCTCCTGGAACGTGACGTACGCGAGGCCGTGCAGCGTATCGGGCGAGTCCAGATCGTAGCCCTGCTGGAGCTGGGCCATGCGGCCGCGTTCGAGCGCGATCGGATCGATGTTGCGGGTGACGGTCAGATAGTCGCGCAGGACGATCGCGTGACGGCCTTCCTCCGCCGTCCAGCGGCCAACCCAGTTGATCCAGGCGCCGTCGCCGCGGCCGAACATCCCGTGAATGAGCCGATGGTAGCTGGGCAGATTGTCCTCGGTCAGGAGCCCGATCTCGAAGGACGTCTGGGCAACGCCGGTGAGACGGGGCTGATCCGGGGTCCACGGGTCCTTGTCGAAGTCGCGCCCGAGGCGGTACGGGATGAAATCGTGCGGGAACCATTCCTGGGCGACCGCGGCGTGGCGGTCGTAGAGCCGACCGGCCTCCGGCTCGAGTTCGATCAGGAGGCCCCGCTCGTCATAGCCGGGGGTAGGGGAGGTCATCTGCCCAGCCTACCTGCGACCGCGCCTCACCTGCACGGAAGCCGGTGCAGGCCTGCACGGGTGGCGGGAGCTTACTGCGCGACCCCAGCGGCAATGACGGTCGTGATGGTCGCGTCGGGGATGGCTCCCGGTCCGCCGAGAGCCACGAAGGTGCCGGGTGCCAGGCGGACGATCTCCATGGCGACGGACGCACCGACCGATGCCGCGCCCGGCCGCGCCAGCAGGATGGGAGCGCCCAGGACGCCCCCGGCGAGGGCGTCGGGGAAGTTGGTCCCGGTCGCGAGGAAGAGCGTGGCGGCACCGGTCGGGTTGACCGCCGCACTCACGGCAGCCGCCGTTTCATACCGGTCGCTTCCGGCCAGTCGAGCGACGTCCGGGGCCCAGGCCGCCAGCGCGGCAAGCACAGCATCGCCCACGACCGATGGACCGCCCAGAACGCGGATGGCGAGCGGTTGCAATCGGGTCAGTTCGGCAGCGACGGCTTCGGGGATCTGATCGCTCGGCACGAGCAGCACAGGGCCACCCAGCCGCGCGCCGGCAGCCGCTCCGACGAGCGCGTCGGGGAAGCTGCTGCCCGTGGCGATGAAGACGATCGGGACGGCAGGTTCGAATGCAAGCGCCGAGGTTGCCGCGGCCGTCGCATAGCGGTCCGCGCCGGACACCCGGGACACCTCGGGGGCGAACGTGGCGAGTGCGGCAACGACCGCGTCGCTGACGGCGCCGGTCCCGCCGAGGACGATGATCCTGGCCGGGGCCAGGCGCGACAGTTCCGCGGCAACCACCGCAGGGATTTCGTCGGGCCGCACCAGGAGGACCGGGCCCCCAAGGCGCGCAGCCGCCGGGCCGGCGGCGAGCGCGTCGGGGAAGTCGAGGCCCGTGGCGACAAAGACCACGGGCACGCCCGGGGCATGGATCTGCTCACTGATGGACGCCGCGGTCGCGAAGCGGTCGTGCCCGAACCAGCGTCCGGCGTCGGTGATCGTCAACCCCGGATCAAGGTACGTTCGCAGGATCTCGTCTCGCGTGAACCCGTCGATGGCGCACTGGCGCACGCCCTTCTGGGCCAGGCGTGTTCGGGTCGCCGTCGCATCTGCGCCGCACACGCTGCTGATGCCGGAGCCGTAGCCGCTCAGAAACATCAGGCCGCTCTTGCGCAGCGTGATCGGCCACGTGTCCTCGACCGCGGCAAGGTGGTTCGCGGTCGGAACGCGGGAAGGATCGTAGAGCTGGTCGTTGGTGTCGTCGCGGACGTCGTAGCAGGCACCCGCGGCCGTCACATACGCGGATCGATTGACGATCGTGTAGTACCAGCCGTACTGCTTGACCGCGATGGCTCCGGCCTGGAGCGCGGCCGCCGGATAGGTCGATGGCCACTCCCACGACAGCACGTTCTCGACGTAGGTTCGAAACGGAACGATGTCGACGGTATCGGTGGCGTGGCGGTAGACACGGATCGTCGGCGGTGCCGCGTAGGTGGTCGTCCACTTGGCGCACGTCACGGCTGCCGAGGCGATCGGAACGGCGCCGGGCTGCGCTGCCGCTGTCACGAACGCGGACACGGCAAGAAGGGTCGCCAGCAAGGCGACGCGCGTTGGTCGACTCATCACCGGGTGACCCTACGGATCGAGAGGGTCCCTGGTCCATGCCCCGTGGGTCCTAGGACGATCAGTGCGCAGATCAGTGGTCGGATAAGCGCGGCGATCCGCCCGCCCCTTTCTCGGCCGCGGCTATCCTGAGCGCCTCATGCGACGGTTCCTCCTGTGGTGCGCCTCCAACCAGTGGATGCGGGCCAACATGCCGCAGCTCTGGTTCATCAGGGCATCGGTCCGTCGGTTCATGCCGGGCGAGGAGCTCACGGACGCAATCCGTGCAGCCGAGCAGTTCAAGGTGGACGGGATCGGCACGCTGTTCACGCGACTCGGCGAGAACTTGACCCAGATCGCGGAGGCGAACGAGGTGGCGGGGCACTACACGGGCGTCCTGGACGAGATCGCGGCGCGAGGCCTCGATGGCGAGATCTCCGTCAAACCCACGCAGCTGGGTCTCGACATCGATCCCGAGGCCACGTTCATCCACTGTGACCGCCTGTGCAGCCATGCCGCGGGGCTCCCAGGAGGCGGCACGGTCTGGATCGACATGGAGTCGAGCATCTACGTCGACGAGACGCTGGGCCTGTATGTCCGCTTGCGCGAGCGGCACGCGAACGTCGGCATCTGCCTGCAGGCCTACCTCCATCGCACCATGGCCGACATCGAGCGGCTACTTCCGCTGGGGCCGACGGTGCGCCTGGTCAAGGGTGCGTACAGCGAATCGCGCGACGTGGCCGCGCAATCGCGCGCCGACGTGGACGCCAACTACCTGGCCCAAGCCGTGGCGCTCATCGTGAACGGGCACGCGACCGACACGCGGGTGGGCCTCGGTACCCACGATGTGGCGCTCATCGAGCGGATTGCGGACAGGGCGGCCAGCGCGGGAATCGGTCGCGCGGCCTTCGAGGTCCAGATGCTCTACGGGATCCGCGAGGACGAGTTGCGCCGTCTTCGGACGGAGGGCTACCTGGTGCGCAGCCTCATCGCGTACGGCACGCACTGGTATCCGTGGTATCTGCGCCGCCTCGCCGAGCGGCCGGCCAACGTCCTGTTCGTCGCCCGCCAGTTCGTCCCGAGTCTTCGCGGAAGGCGGGCCGGCTCGGGCAGCCGAAGCACGGAGAGCACCGAGAGTACCGAGAGCTCGAGCCGCCGGCCCTAGTTGGCTCCGCTCACGATGTCTGCCAGGACATCGGCCGCACGCAGACAGGCCATGCGATCGACGTCGAGGTGCGTCACGGCGCGGATCGTTCGTGGGTCGAACGCGAACACCAGGACGCCGCGCTCCCGGGCACGAGCGACGACGGTTGGGCCGTCCGGCGCGTCGTTCGTCAGGCCGATGACGAGGATGTTCGTCTGGACGGTGGCGAGATCGAGCCGAACGCGCGGGCTGGCGGCCAGTCGCTCGCCGATCAGACGGGCATTCGCATGGTCGTCGACGATGCGATCGACATTGTGGTCCAGGGCGTAGAGGCCGGCGGCCGCGAAGATGCCGATCTGGCGCATCGCCCCGCCGGCCATGCGCCGGTAGCGGACGGCCCGCGTGATGTCGTCCCGGGAGCCGGCGATCAGCGAACCGCCCGGTGCGCCCAGGCCTTTCGAAAGCGCGACCGAGACGAGATCGAAGGGTGCCGCAAGCTCGCCGATCGGCCGGCCGAGCGACCCCGCGGCGTTCCAGAGGCGGGCACCGTCCAGGTAGGTGGCGATGCCATGGCCCCGGGCCACGGCGCAGATGGATGTGGCCGCGGCCGTTGGGAAGATCACGCCGCCGGCGCGGTTGTGGGTGTTCTCGACCTCAACCAGCGTCGTCGGTGGGTAGAGCAGGTGTCCCGGTGCCTTGATCGCGGCCGCCACGTCGTCGGCCGTGAACAACCCCTCCGCGCCGACCTCGGTGAACTGGACGCCGGCGTTCGCTGCTGCCGCGCCGGACTCGTGCCAGACAGCGTGGCTCTGGCGGCTGACGATGACGTCGTCGCCCGGGCGCGTGTACAGGCGCAGCGCGATCTGGTTGGCCATCGTCCCGCTCGGCAGGAAGAGGGCGGCCTCCTTCCCGAGGAGGTCCGCGATGCGCGCCTGCAGGAGGTTGACGGTCGGGTCGTCGCCGAACTGGTCGTCGCCGACTGGAGCGGCGGAGATCGCGGCCCGCATCGCCTCGGATGGCCGTGTGACGGTGTCCGAACGAAGATCGATCAGGTCCACGCTCGCTAGCCTACGCGCTCGACCGGCGCTTCGATCGGGCTCGGGCGTCCGGGCTCACTCGGGCGTCCGGGCTCAGACGTCCGCGCTCGCGTTACAGCAGGAGCAGCCGCCTTCGGCAACGTCGACGACCGAACCGGCCGCGCTGCAGCACGGCGCTCCGGTGTCCACGACCGTCAGCGATCGTCCCGGCGCCACGGCGTGGTCCCCGAGGTGGCTCTGGAGGTCCGCGAGGCGCGCGTCGAGCTGGCGCAGGCGCTCGATCCGCGCCTAGACCGCGGCGCGGCGCGCCTCGAGGAGCCCGGGAAGCGCCTCCGTCGTCGAGGAGCAATGACCGGCGTGACACCAGGTGGCGATCTGGGCAGCGTCGTCGAGCGGTAGTTCCAGCCTGCGCAGGTCGATGAGCAGGCGCAGGTGTTCGACGTCCGCGTCGCGGTACTCGCGGTAGCCATTCTCACGACGCGACGGCCGTGGGAGCCAGCCCTCACGCTCGTAGAACCGCACCGTGTCCGCCGGAACCCCCACCCGATCCGCCAGCTCGCCGATTCGCATGCCGCCACTCAACCTTGGAGTTGCTCCGATGTCAAGATCAGGCTCGAAGTTCATGGGTCTGTCGGCGCATCACGTCGCCTGCTCGAGGACCCGCTTGAGCGCTTCCAGCTCGGCCGCCTCACCGGCGCGCACCTCGCCGGCCATGAGCGGCTCGAGGAGCCGGCGCAGCCCGTTGAAGCCGATCCGCCCAGTCGAGCGGACGCGCGTGCGATCATCACCGACGGCCTCGAACTCGAGACTGGCCGTCCAGGCAAGCGGGCCGCCCGGCTCGGACTGGTACTCGACGCGGTGGCCCGGATCGTAGGCCGTGACGCGGAACGTCGGATCGAACGCCATCGGACCCTTCCGGATTGCGTACTGGAATCGGCTCCCGACGGCCAGATCGCCGGCGCTCAGCCGCTGGACGTTCACGACGTCGCCCATCCAGCGCGTGTGCGAGTCGGGGTCGAGGGCGAACGACGCCACCTTTTCCACGGGTTGATCGATGACGATATCCGAACCGTAGCTGATCATGTCCAGAACCTCCGGCTCGGCCGCGGGATCATCCGACGATCGCGAACCAGCGTCACCGTAGACCCTGGAGTTGGTCCAAGGTCAATACCCGATTTCGATCGACCCGTCGAGGTCGTGTCGCGTCGGCGATACTGGGCGCATGACGGAGGCGCGCCGCACCCGCACTGAGACCGACTCGATGGGTCCGATCGAGGTTCCCGCCGAGCATCACTGGGGCGCCCAGACCCAGCGCTCGCTCCACCACTTCGATGTCGGGCGAGATTCGATGCCGACGAAGATCGTTTGGGCATTCGGGATGCTCAAGCGAGCGGCCGCGGAGGTCAATGCCGATCTAGGCGAGCTGGAGCCCGCCAAACGTGACCTCATCGTTGCCGCAGCCGACGAGGTGGCTTCCGGCGGCCTCAACGCCGAGTTCCCGCTGAGGGTCTGGCAGACGGGCAGCGGGACCCAAACGAACATGAACGTGAACGAGGTCATCGCGTCGCGGGCAAACGAGGCGGCAACCGGAACCCGCGGCGGCAAGTCACCCGTCCACCCCAACGACGACGTCAATCGGAGCCAGTCCTCCAACGACACGTTCCCGACGGCGCTCCACGTGGCTGCTTCGGCCGCACTGACGAACGACCTTCTGCCGTCCGTCCGGGCGCTGCGCGATGCCCTCGACGCCAAGCGGGAGCAATTCGATGCCGTCGTCAAGATCGGGCGCACCCATCTCCAGGATGCCGTGCCGCTGACGCTCGGGCAGGAGTTCAGTGGCTATGTCGCCCAGCTCGACGGCGGCATCGCCCGGATCGAGGCCGCGCTGCCCGGCCTGTGCGAGGTCGCGCTGGGTGGGACGGCTGTCGGAACCGGCCTGAACAGCCATCCCGAATTCGCGACGCGTGTCGCTACCAGGATCGCCAACCTGACCGGGCTCCCGATCGTGTCGGCCCCGAACAAGTTCGCCGCGCTCGCCGGCCAGGAGGCGACGGTCCACGCGTCGGGGACCCTGCGCGGGCTTGCCGCGAGTCTGCTGAAGATCGCCAACGACATCCGCTGGCTGGGCTCGGGTCCGCGGGCCGGCCTTGGCGAGCTGCGGCTGCCGGAGAACGAGCCGGGCTCATCGATCATGCCCGGCAAGGTCAACCCGACCCAGAGCGAAATGCTCACGATGGTCTGCGTCCAGGTCATGGGTTACGACGCGGCGATCGGGATCGCTGGATCGCAGGGCAACTTCGAGTTGAACGTGTTCAAGCCCGTCATCGCCCTGGACCTGCTCCACGCGATCGAACTGTTGACCGACGGCTGCCGGTCCTTTCGCGAGCACTGCGTCGAAGGCCTCGAGGCGGATCTCGTTCGCATCGGCGCTCACGTGTCCGGCTCTCTCATGCTCGTGACCGCGCTGGCACCGCACATCGGCTACGACCGGGCCGCCGAGATCGCCAAGAAGGCGCATCACGACGGTACGTCGCTTCGCGACGCCGCCTTGGCCCTCGGCCATGTGAGCGGAGATGACTTCGATGCCTGGGTTCGCCCCGACGCGATGACCCGACCGACAGCCGGCTGACTGAACCCGGCCGCACCTCACGGTGTCGGCCAGCGGACGTCCGCGCCGTGCCTGGGGCGACTTCCACACGTCACCGGATCAGACGCTTCACCCGACCGGGCACCGACCCGCGCCCGGGCGCCCGGATGACCTTCCTGCGGTCGGCCATTCGCTCGTCACCGCCGTCGCCTGCATCGATCATTCCTCCAAGAGATCGCCGACGAGGGAACCCCCGCCGGCTGCGAGAGGAGACCCGAGATGAACGACTACATGCAGATGCACATCGCACAGGACCGCATCCGGGAGCGTTTGGCCGAGGCGCAGCGCGAGCGACTCGTCCGGTCGGCGCGAGCCGCCCAGCCCCGCCCGATCGAGTTTCACGGCTCCACGGGCTCGCTGGGCAGCCTGGTGGTCCGTCCCATCAAGAGGGTCCTGAGCGCCATTGGGCACGCCGTCCATCCGGTCTCGAAGCTCGGCGAAGGCACCGCCCACGCCTGACACACTCGGTGGCCGGCTCCGGGTCGCCTCCTCGCCGCTCGGCGATCACCTTCGTCGGGCGGCGAATTCCTGTCTCGCGCATGTCGACACGCGGTACGATGCGCGAACGGCCCGACCCACGGACCGACCGAGCTGGAGGCTCCGGGCCGACGGATGGCAGGCACGCTCGACCGCGAGATCGCCACTGACGCCTTGCGCAGGTGCGCGCTGTTCGCCCGGGTGACGGACGAAAGCCTGGATGCCTGCATCGCGAGCCTGCGGTCGCGGCGCTACCGGCGTGGCGAGACGATTTTTCACCAGGGAGACCCCGGCGATTCGCTGTACATCGTTGCGGCCGGCTCGGTCAAGATCGTGCTGCCCGATCCGGCCGGCGAGGAAGAGGCGATCATCGCAACGCTCGGCAAGGGCGACTTCTTTGGGGAGCTGGCGATCCTCGACGGCGCGCCGCACTCCGCATCGATCGTGGCCCTCGAGCCGACCGAGACCCTCGTGCTGCATCGAGAGCCGTTCGAGCAGCTGATCGACACCGACCGATCCTTGCGCCAGGCACTGTTTGCCGGCCTGACTGGTGAGCTGCGCCGTCTGACCGGTCATGTCGAGGAGTTGCACTTCCTGGACCTGCCCGGTCGACTTGCCCGCAAGCTCGTCCAGATGGCCGAAGAGGCAACGGCGGCCGGCGGCGGGCCGGTGACGCTCAACTGGCCGTACACACAGTCCGAACTCGCGGCGATGATCGGCGGCACACGCCAGACCGTGAATCGCCTGCTCGCCGACCTCGTCGACCAGGAACTCATCCGGATCGACCGGGAGACGATCACCATCCCGGACCTCGGCCGACTCGCCAGGTCCGCCGAGCGGTGATCGGCGGGTGACTCCCAGGAAACGGCACCCGGATCTTTCCACCGCCGCTCTCGCGGCGCTCCGATCCATCGCCCTGCGCGCCGAGGGAGCCCGGCGCCTCACGCCCGGCGCCGGCGAGAGCGTCCTGCGCTCGGTTGTCGACGCCACCGTCGCGTTGTTCCAGGCCGAGGCCGCGTCGATCGCGCTGTACGACGCGTCGACCGATCGGCTGGTCTTCCGGGTGGCCGCCGGGGACCAGGGGCAGGGGGTCGTGGGTCTGGCCGTCCCGCCGGACCAGGGCCTGGTGGGCTACGTCTACACGTCCGGCCAGGCCCTCGCCATCTCGGATGTTCGCGCCGATCCCCGGTTTGGGCGCGCCTTTGCGGAGTCCACGCAGTACGTGCCCCGCTCGATCGTGGCCGTCCCGCTCGCGGACGATCACGGCACGATCGGTGTCCTCGAAGTCCTCGACAAACGGGACGAGGCAGCGTTCTCGCTTCGTGACATCGAACTTGCGTCGGTGTTCGCGCGGCAGGCGGCCGTGGCGATCAGCGCGACCCGCGTCGAACGCGACGTCAGCGCGCTCCTCACGTCGGTGTTCTCCGGCCTGCTCCAGCCGACCGACGGGGACGACGCCGAGGCGCGCACGACAAGTCCTGCGGCCCTCGTCGACGAGCTCGTCGCCGCGGCAACGGCGGAACTCGGTCGCGAAGATCTCTCGCACCTGTGGGCCCTCGTCGAGCAGGTGGCCCGTGTCAGGGCCGCGGCTCCGGACCAGCTGGCGCTCGTTGCCGACCTCCTGGCGGTGCTGGCCGGCCACGCCGAGCACGATCGGGCTGCTCGTTTCGGTCGGCAGCGCCGCTCGCGGTGAGGGTCGTGGTCGGCAGCCTGCGATGAGCGATCAGGATCTCGATCTCCCGGCCTGGAGTGAGCCGTTCGCGACGCGCAATCGCGAGGGGCTCATCCACATCGCACCCCTCGGGCGGGTCAGCCGCGAGGTCGCCTGGGGCAGTGGCGATGGATCCGGGATCACGGTGGCGATCATCGACTCGGGCGTCGAGCGAAATCACCCGGCCGTCGGCGGGCGACTGGTCCGCAGCATGAGGGTGGAAGTCGACGAGGAGGGGGAGCCGAACGTCGTCGAGGACGTCGACCCAATCGATGTGGTGGGCCACGGGACGGCGTGTGCCGGGATCATCCATTCGCTGGCCCCGGCTGCGGAGTTCGTGTCGATTCGGGTCCTGGGCCCGGACAATCGCGGGAAGGGCGCGGTGTTTGCCGCGGGACTCGACTGGGCGATCGAACAGGGAGCCTCCGTCGTCAACCTGTCACTGTCGTCGAAGAGCGACGCCCTGTTCGGGATCTTCCACGAGTTGGCCGATGCGGCCTACTTCGCGAACGTGCTGCTCGTGTCGGCGGCCAACAACGTCCCCGGCAAGAGCTATCCGTCGCTGTTCGCGTCGGTCGTCTCGGTGGCGGCCCACGACGTGCCGGACCCGCTGACCTACTTCTACAACCCGTCGCCGCCCGTGGAGTTCGGTGCGTTCGGACTCGATGTCGATGTTGCCTGGAAGGACGGCAAGCGGATCGTGGCGACGGGCAACAGCTTCGCGGCCCCGCACATCGCGGGGTTTGCGGCACGGATCCGCGCACGACACCCCCGCATCACCCCGTTCGAGGTCAAGGCGTTGCTGGCAGCCACGGCGGACAACGCTCGCGACGCCTGACGCCCCGGGGAATCAACAAAGCGCCCACCGAACGGGCGGGCGCTTTGCGTGAGAGTGAGCCTGTCTACTTGCGCTTCGCGCTTAAGCCGTGGCCCTCGGTGTCATCCTCGGACCCGTCGACCTTGCGCTTCGCGCTGAAGCCGTGGCCCTCGGTGTCGTCCTCGGACCCGTCGACCTTGCGCTTCGCGCTGAAGCCGTGGCCCTCGGTGTCGT
>ERZ1292630.464-Hain-H41-02um-R3-464-length-42903-cov-7_pt1 | contig 42903 bp, 38 predicted proteins | sample MGYA00564408_ERZ1292630 | MGnify/ENA primary metagenome ERZ1292630 (study PRJEB36523, sample SAMEA6512641) | groundwater metagenome | collected 2019-01-08 | study: AquaDiva: Metagenomics assemblies of 32 groundwater samples
TGAGAAGCAGTACGAAGAGAGGCTGACGAGTGTCTAGGAAATCGGGGGCGATTCACCTTAGCACTTTTAGGATTAAATAACCTTATGATAAATGATCGTATTCAATGGGCCGGTTTTCCGTGATGCCGTACTTATGAAAACTAGAAGATGCTTTTTTTAAGCCTATCTACAACGCCATCGAGGATGTAACTTTCAGCCCCAACCCTCCCTCGGAAATGGCCAGACCTGGTTAGCAAATTTGGGGATTTAGAGCGCTTTCAGAAAAAATGAACCTAAATAGAGGATCGGAATATTATGAACAAGCTTTCTAACTTACAACGAGACACTTTAGATGTGCAGGAATTGCAAATTAAAGCTTACCGTGAAAATGGAGGGGTGAGGTTGGGGCCATGGTCATCACATTTTTTCTATTCGGATCCCAAGCATCTTGCTTTTTCTCTATCCAGATATAAATTCGTTTCAAAAATATTTTCCGGATATAACTCTGTTCTAGAAGTTGGATGTGGTGATTGCTTTGGCTCAGTGATTGTTGCCGACAGTGTAGATAAATATATTGGTATCGATTTCGACGAGTTTATTATTGAAGATAATAGAGGGCGGCTACAACAAATAGATAATATGAGCTTTTTTGCCAATGATATTCTGGTTGAGCCGTTCTTTGAAAAGGTTTCGGCCGCATTCTCACTTGATGTTATCGAGCATATCCCCTTTGAAATGGAAAGGACATTTATAGAAAATATTGTTTCCTCAGTTAATGATGGACCTTTACTTATTGGCACCCCAAACGTCACCGCTCAAGAATATGCTTCACCACACTCTAAGAAAAGTCACATCAATCTGAAATCTGCGGAGAGTTTGGCAAAATCCTTAGAACCGTTCTATAAAACAATTTTCAATTTTTCCATGAATGATGAGTTAGTCCACACTGGCTATAGCTCCATGGCACATTATATTTTTGCATTGGGCGTGGATCGGAGAATTTAATATTGCGCTTGATTTCGATTGCGCAGCCTCACCACCTTTTGCCACTGTATCCGGGATTAAAATATGGCGTACTCTCCAATAATCAAAGGCAGATCATGTCTGAGGAACAGATGAATGTGCTCCTGACGTTTAAATGGAAGTTCGCATGAAGGATAAATGCCAAGCAACCACGACGGCGCTACGGTTTAGTGCGGCCGTTCTTAAGATGCCGAATTCGCCCCTGCGTATTCGTCACGATATCGAACCACCGGTACTGCGACATGGGCAGGTCTTGGTAAAGCTTGCTTACAGCGGCGTGTGCCATAGCCAACTTATGGAGGTTCGGGGCAAACGTGGTGACGACAAGTATTTACCGCACTTGTTGGGGCACGAAGGTTCGGGCATTGTCGTCGAAACCGGACCGAGCGTAACCAAGGTTTGTCCAGGTGATAGGGTTATCCTGGGTTGGATAAAAGGTAGTGGCATCGAGGCCGGTGGCGTGCAATACAAATGCGAGGATGGGGTTATAAACTCGGGTAGCGTCACAACTTTCAACGATTATGCCGTCGTATCCGAGAACCGGTGCGTCAAAATACCGGAAGGCGTCCCGATGGATGTGGCCGTACTCTTCGGTTGCGCGGTACTCACGGGTGCGGGAATTGTCACGAACACGGTTCGACCGGCAAAGGGGTCTTCCGTTGCAATCTTTGGTCTTGGTGGGATTGGACTTAGTGCACTTATGGCACTTAAGCTGTTCGATTGTGCGAGCATCATTGCAGTAGATATTTCCGAGAATAAGCTGCAACTGGCAAGGGAGTTTGGCGCTACGCATACTATCAATGCTAGTGAACATGACCCAGTCGAGGCAATACGTGAACTCACCAATGGGCGTGGTGCCGATTACACAATCGAAGCGGCAGGGCGTAGCGAAACCATTGAGCAGGCGTTCGATGCTGTGAGAAGAGGTGGGGGACTTTGTGTTTTTGCTTCGCACCCCGAACACGGCGGGCGCATTTCCCTGGATCCCTATGAGCTGATCTGCGGCAAGCAGATCATGGGCAGTTGGGGCGGGGCGAGTAATCCCGATCGTGATATCCCGCTGTTCGCCAAACTGTACCTGGAAGGGAAGCTTCCGCTCGACAAACTCCTCACGCAGCGCTATCGCTTAGACGAAATCAATCAAGCATTGGATGATCTGGAGCAAAACCGGGTTGGCCGACCGCTTATTGTAATTGACCCGACACTGGACAAAATAACATGAGTCATTCACCTATACCAATTTCGAGCATAGTCGCGGAGATTCAACAGCAGGCGGGCCCTGGGAAGCGGGTCGTGTTTGTCTCTGGAAATTTTAATACGGTTCATCCTGGCCATCTGCGCCTATTGCGCTTTGCCAGCGAGTGCGGTGATTTTCTTGTGGTGGGCGTCAACGATAACCACGCAGCTACTTTGGTTGATGAAGCGCTGCGGCTCGATGGAATCAAGTCTATCGGTTTTGTCAATTACGCTTTTATCTTGCGCGATTCGCCTGAAGCGCTGATTCAGCAGTTGATGCCCGCAGTTGTGGTCAAGGGTAAGGAACATGAGACACATTTTAATCCTGAACAGAGTGCAGTCGAGAGTTACGGTGGGAAACTGCTTTTTAGCTCAGGTGAAATGCGCTTCTCATCCATGGATTTGCTTAAGCGGGAAATCCTAGAATCGAATTTATCCTGCATTGTCCGGCCAACGGATTTCCCCGTTCGGCATGGATTTACGATGGCCGATTTGCGTTCCACAGTCAGTCTTTTCAAGGGTTTTCGCGTTACGGTTTTGGGTGATCTCGTCGTGGATGAATACATCACCTGTGATGCGCTAGGCATGTCCCAAGAAGACCCCACGCTAGTCGTGACGCCGATACAGAGCGAAAAATTCATAGGAGGGGCGGCTATCGTTGCTGCACATGCCCGGACACTTGGTGCGGATGTGCGGTATTTTACCGTGGCAGGCAAGGACGCCTCTGCGAGTTTTGCGCGCGAAAAATTGCAGGAGTATGGCGTGGCATCCGACGTGCTTGAAGACGATAGCCGACCGACCACCCTCAAACAACGTTACCGTGCTTCCGGTAAAACCTTGCTTCGCGTCAGCCACTTGCGCCAGCACGACATTAGCCAACAGATTGCACGCGCGTATGTGGCGGCGGTTAAAGCCGTTTTGGCACAATCCGATTTGGTTATTTTTTCCGACTTCAATTATGGCTGTTTACCTCAGCCCTTGGTCGAGGAAATAGTGGATGCCTGCCGACGCCGAAAAATTCTAATGGTTGCTGATAGTCAGTCTTCTTCGCAAATGGGGGATGTTTCGCGCTTCAAAGGGATGATGCTATTGACACCAACAGAACGTGAAGCACGGCTTGCTGTTCACGATTTTAAATCAGGATTGGTTGTGCTCGCGGAAAAGTTACGACAGAAATCCCACGCCAAACACATTGTGATGACGCTTGGTTCTGAAGGCCTGCTCGCGCATGCTGCAGCAAAGAGTGATGACAAACGACTTACTGACCAACTACCAGCTTTTAATAGCTCGCCTAAGGACACTGCTGGCGCAGGCGATAGCTTGTTGACGTGTTGTTCGCTGGCGATGGCCACGGGCGCAGACATTTGGCAGAGTATTTATTTGGGTTCTATTGCTGCAGCGTGCCAGGTAAGCAGGGTGGGCAATATTCCACTGTCGCCGCGCGAGATGGAGATGGAGTTGGCGGACTGACGATGCGTGCACTGTTACTTGCTGCTGGTTTGGGTACTAGGCTGCGGCCCCTTACCAATTACCTACCGAAGTGCCTTGTGCCAATTCACGGCAGGCCCCTGCTCGATTATTGGCTGGAGTCATTGCTGAATCATGGGGTCAGCGAAATATTGATCAATACCCACTATTTAGCGCCATTGGTTGTCGAATACTTGAATAAGACCGAATGGATGCGCCAGGTAAAAGTTGTCCACGAGGAAAGGCTCCTGGGAACGGCTGGCACTATCCTTAAAAATCGCGACTTTTTCCAGCAGGAAACTTTTTTTGTCGCTCATGCTGATAACCTCACTGTATTCGATGCATCCCAGTTCGCCGCACATCATGCAAACCGACCGGCTGGCACTGATTTAACCATGATGGCCTTTGAGACCGATGTTCCTCAATCCTGTGGAATTGTGGAACTCGATGAACACGATATCGTGCGAGTTTTCCATGAGAAGGTACCTTCGCCACCGGGCAACCTTGCGAATGCTGCGGTGTATATACTCGAACCCTCCGTGATTGAATTAATTGAATCGCTTAACAAAGAGGAAGTTGATTTTAGTACAGAAGTTATTCCGCGACTAATGGGGCATATTTTTATCTACCGAAACGATTCTTATCATCGCGATATTGGTACGGTGACGAGCTGGGCGGAAGCACACAAAGATTTTTCTGCTTTGCCCGCGAGTGAACAAAATGCCGGCGCATGGTCCAGTACCTTGAAGTCGGCTGATGAGAAGTTGCTGCCTACCATAGCGCAATTGTTGGCCAACGCTAGATGAGTAGCACCGGTTGTTTAACCGTGGAATTAAACTGTTTTTTAGGGAAACCGCGCGGGTGTTTCGGACATGTTTAGAGGATTGACTTGTTGCAAGCGAGGGAGTTAGGCGCCCCGACTTACGCAACTCGTTCCTGATCTGACTCGAAAGACTGCGGTTCAAGATTAATTACAACGACCTTTTATAAGGAACGAACCTTGAAGAACGTACACCCTATCGTGTTTGTTGCGGAGAGCCCATGGGAGCGGCCGGCCAAACTTGCGTTCGGTCTGAGAAAGCACGGTATCCCGATCATGCTGCTTTACGTGAATACGCCTAACTATGATCCGTTGATGTATTTCGATTATGCTGTGAAATGTGAAAGTGCTCAGGAGTGTGTTGCCATTGCCGCTAGGCTGAAACCAAAAATCATACATATCTTTTCGTATCATGCGGATTCAACCGCGATATCGATAGTGCAAAACAGATTATCAATAATTGTTTATGACTATAAAGATACATTTCAAAATATGATTAGCCATCCACAGGATCAAAACTTGTGGGCCGCGCAGAAATTCCTGGTAGAGAATGTGGATGGATTATGTTGTCGCGATTTGCAATTATCGCATTATTGCAAAATAAACAATATTGCGGCTAAGGGTAAAACAGTTTTCTTTCCTGATTATTGTTGGAACAATAAGACATCTATTGATCTTGATCGTAATCCTGATGAAATACATGTGGCGTTGATTGGAACCTTTATACCTGAAAAGGCGATGCCATTATTTGCAAGTCATGGTTATCTGTTCATTGCAAAAGTGTTCGCCATGAGCGGAATTCACTTACATATCTATCCATCCGCGTGGACTAAAAATTATTTAGTGCAGGAAAGTATTGCGGTTGATTATTTAGCGTTGACGCAGAGTAGTCCATTCATACACCTTCATGATCCTGTGCCAGTGGATAAAATCGTGACCGAGATTTCCCAATATGATTTTGGAATTTGCGCTTGGCAAGGTGATTTATTTGGTATTCCCGAACATTATTTGCTAAATGATGCGCAGAAATACGGTATTGCAACTCGGATATTTGACTATCTGGAAGCCGGTTTGGAGGTCCTTACACAGCCCTCATTAAATATGATCTATCGTCTTTTGCGCAACAGGAATGTGGTGACACCGCTGACTAGAGACACAATCCATTCGCTATTCGAAACATTGGCATGCCGCAAACCACTTATTCGAGAAAGAGCGAAGGCGGCACGCGAGTATTATGCTATTGAACATCACATCCCACGGTTAATGCGTTTTTATGAATCGTTATGATTCGAGAACCGATGAGCGGGTATTGGATGTTTTCAGCCAATCCATGCATTAATCATTTACAAAATTCTAAATGAAGAATATATCCATGCCGATGCATAAAGTTGATGTGATTGTGACTTGCTATAACTATGGCCAGTATATAGATGAATGTCTGACGGCCGTGGTTGGGCAATCTTATGGTGATTTCAATATATGGCTTATTGATAATGCATCTACCGATAACACGCAGGAGCTGGCTCAGCATTGGGAAAAGCGTGACAGTCGCGTCAACTATATTAAAAATGATCAAAATATTGGATTTCATGGCAGCGTGAAAAAGGCCATGGCAGCCACTTCAGCTGAACTGGTCGTCATCTTGCCGGTAGACGATTTATGGGCGCCTGATTTTCTTGCGTCAACGGTTACTGCGCTAAATGAATATCCTGAAATAGCTATGGCATACACGAGATGGAGCACATTTAAAGATGTTGGTGGCAAAAGACAACAGCTCGGCACCATGTATATACCGCACGAGAGGTCGGGTGTGGTTAATGATCGAGATCTATTAGTAGGATACAACTGGATACCGCTATCGTTTGGGGTATTTAGGCGAGAATGTTTTATGCAAGTTGATGGTATTAAAGAAAGCTTAAGCCAACTTGGAGATTATGATCTTTGGCTGCGGATGTCGGCGCGATGGCCTTTCTTTTACTGCGATAGGCTATTAGGGCATATTCGAGAGCATGAGCAAAACTGGTCCAAGACGCTTATTAAAACGGGGATAGCCGCTGATGAATATATCAGTGTGGATGACAACATCTATGCTGATCAGGCGAACTGGCCCGAGCATACCCGTTTCTTAGTTAAAGCAAGGCAAATTAAACGGCTTACCGGAAAATCGCTAATTGAAATTACACGCGCAATGCTGCATAACGCTGAGCCGATCCATCTTGACCGGATAGCTTCATGTAAACCAGAGTTTTTGTTTTCGCTTGCCAATCTGATTTTGAGCAACCTTCAGACAAGACCTGAAGGCCAGGCAATCCTCGATCCAGGTATATTTGGGACCGTTCAGGATGGACTTGAGGTTTTAAGTTGGTTTCTTCATGAAAAACCAGGCGATGCTAGGGGGCGGCGATTACATGATCGTTACTCGCAGTATAGTGATGCTGCGATTTGTTATTCGAACTGGCGAAAAAAGCGCTCATTGCAGGAGATCGACGCGCAACTGTTTGCGGAGCGCATGACGCTGGTGTGGAAAACGCGTCCGCTGTTTCAGATTGTATTGGTCTTGGCACCCGGCGAGGAGCCGCTCCTGGCGGACACACTCGACTCCCTTGGGGCCCAGTTCTATTCAGATTGGCGATTGACAGTGATTGCGGGCTTTCCAGCCCCGGATGCGGTTTTTCATGAGTTAGCTCAACTGCGCTGGATCGAAGCGCGTACGGCCGCCGACAGGATTGCCGCCATGAATGCGTTGATTGCTGGGGCGGATACGGGATGGCTGCTGCTGGCACCTCCGGGAGCGGTGCTTGAGCCGCATGCACTCATACGCTGCGGTGATTACGTGAACTTGCATCCGGAGTGGAGGCTCATTTTCTGTGATGACGATCAGGTCAACTTGGCTGGAGAATTTTCCGAACCGCGCTTTAAACCCGATTTCAACCTCGACTTGCTGCGATCAACGGACTATATCGGACCGTGCCTGTTCCGGGCCGATGCGCTAGGTGAATCCGGTGGATACTCATATTTTGCGCGCGTTGAGACTTACGATATGGCCTTGCGTGTGCTAGATCAATATGGGGCACAAGCGATCGGACATATTGCGGATGTTCTGCTGCACCTTCCTAGTGGCTGGGATGCCGTAAGCAACGAGGAAAATGCGCGTGAAGCAGTCAGCCGGCACCTTACCCGTCAAGGGATCCAGGGCAGAGTAGATGAAGGCTTTGCACCCGGCACCCATCGCGTCGTCTATGAGCGGTTGGGTAACCCGCTTGTATCCATCATTATCCCGAACCGCGACAAGCTCGAGTTCCTGCAGCCGTGCGTAGAGAGCTTATTTGAAAAAACTGCTTATGCCAATTTTGAAATTCTTATCGTGGACAATCAAAGCACCGATCCCGATGTGCTCGATTACTACGAGGAATTGCGGCAGCGGTTTCAAGATCGGTTGCGCGTGCTTTCTTTTGACGCCGAATTCAACTTCTCAGCCATTAATAACTTGGCAGCACGGGAAGCAAAAGGCGAGTATCTCCTGCTGTTGAATAACGATACGCAAATTGTGCAGCGTGAATGGCTCGAACGCCTGCTGTCCTATGGGCAACGTCCGGACGTCGGCATCGTGGGGGCGCGACTGGTCTACCCAGAGTCGGGAATTCTCCAGCACGCTGGCGTTGTATTAGGCATGAGCAGCATTGCTGATCATCCGTTCAATAATGTTCTGCCTATCAATGAACCCGGCTATATGAATCGTGCCCAGGTGGACCAGAACTATTCGGCTGTGACAGCTGCCTGCCTGCTTGTGCGTAAATCCGTATACGAGCAAGTGGGGGGGATGGATGAGGAGCGGCTGAAAGTGCTGTTCAACGATGTCGATCTCTGCCTGAAGGTTCGCGAACTGGGCTACAAGATTGTATGGACGCCGTATGCTACAGTCGTGCACTACGGCACAACCAGTTTGAAGAGCGAGTTCACCGATTTGATGAAGTTTGCTTTGGGTAATGAACGAGGGAAGCAGGAGCGGGGGGTGATGATGGAGCGCTGGTTGCCGCAACTGGCAAATGACCCGGCGTATAACCGTCACTTGAGTTTTAAAACACCTGGCTATCAGGTGGAAGGCACGGTCGTGATTGATTGGGATACCCACTTTCATGATCGCCCTCGGATTCTTGCTTCGCCTTTGTCCGGCGGCTCTGGCGAATATCGGGTAAATGGTCCGTTCCGCGCCCTGAGCCGCGCCGGCTTGGCCCAATGCGACGTAATCCAGATGGGGCAGATGTTTAAGACACGGGTACTCATGCCGGTGGAAGTCGAGCGCGCCAAGCCGGACACGCTCGTACTCCAGGCCGCGATCGACAACACGCAGATGGAGGCGCTGGAGTTGTACCGCGATTTCAATTCGGATGTGCTGCGCGTGTTTACGCTGGACGACTTGCTGACGCAGGTGCCAAAGCAGAATTCCTTTTTTCATTACTCCTATAAAGATGCCAAGCCGAGGTTGCGCAAGGCGCTGGCGTTGTGTGACCGGGCCATCGTGAGCACGGCGCCGCTGGCGGAGCTTTGCCGGCCGATGATCGGCGATGTGCGACTGATTCCCAACCGGCTGGAGCGCGCAGTGTGGGGCGACGTGCAATCCCGGCGCAGGCGGGGCAAGAAACCCCGCGTGGGTTGGGCTGGTGCACAGCAGCACAGCGGCGATCTGGCGCTGATCGTGGATGCAGTCAAGGAAACGGCCAATGAAGTCGAATGGGTATTCTTCGGCATGTGCCCAGACGAGTTGCGTCCCTATGTCAGCGAGTTCCACGATTTTCTTTTGTCTTTTTATGAATACCCGGCGAAGCTTGCCAGCCTCAATCTTGATCTCGCGCTTGCCCCGTTAGAAGTTCACGCATTCAACGAAGCCAAGAGCAATCTGCGTCTGCTCGAGTACGGCATCATGGGTTGGCCGGTGGTGTGCACCGACATTCTTCCCTATCAGGACGCGCCGGTGAAGCGCGTGGAGAATGATTCCGCGGCCTGGATCGAAGCCATTCGCGAGCGCATTCACGATCTCGATGCCGCAGAGCGGGAAGGGGACCGCCTGCGCGAGTGGGTTCTCCACAACTACCTGCTTGAAGATCATCTCGACCAATGGTTGCGCGCCTTGGTGCGGTGAGGACGATGTTCCGCTTGAGGTTTTATTGTCTTTACATTTACTCGCGCCACTAGCGGCCCGTTTGGCATGGATGCAGATCAAATTCTCAATGAGGCTTCTTCTCCGCACGCTGCGGCATGGTTCGACCTAGGCGAGGCCGCCCTGGCGCAAAGCGAACTTGAGCAGGCCGTCGAAGCCTTCGAGCAAACCATTCGTCTTAAACCGGATCATGCGCTGGCGTATTTCAATCTCGGTCTGACGCATTACAAACGCAAAGATTTTGAGGCGGCCGAGCGCGCTTACCGCCGTTATCTGGAAATGGCGCCGGACAGTGTGCAGGGCCGCTTTAATCTTGGCGCGGTGCTGCAAGATGCGCACAGGCTTGAGGAAGCCATGATCGAATATCGTCGCGCGCTTGCGTTTGACCCCGATCTGGTCGATGCCCACCGCGGTTTGGGCAATATCGCGCTGCATGAAAGGCGCTATGAGGACGCGGTCGGACATTTTCGCGCCGGCTTGTCGCATGCGCCGCAAGATGTGGAGCTGCTGAGCAATCTGGGCGTCATGCTGCAGAAGCTCAATCGCCTAGACGAGGCGGAAGCCGCCTTACGGCAAGCGATCAAGCATGCGCCGGATTACGTCAACGCCCATTTCAATCTCGCCCTGGTGCTGTTGCTGCAAGGGCGTTTTGAAGAAGGCTGGGAAGAATACGAATGGCGCCACCGCATTAAGAGCCTGCAACCGGTGGCGTTTTCCCAGCCGGAGTGGGATGGCTCTCCCCTGGGCGGAAAAACCATTTTGCTGCGCCAAGAGCAGGGTTTCGGCGATACCTTTCAGTTCGTGCGCTATGCCGCGTCGATCCAGGCAACTGGGGGTAGGGTGACACTCGAGTGCCAGCCGGGCATCAAGCGCGTGTTAATGCGAACGCCCGGCATCGATGTCATCGCCGGGCGGCCGACCCAAGGCCATCCGCTGGTAAATTTTGATACCCATGTGCCGCTGTTGAGCTTGCCGCGCCTATTCCATGCCGGCCACGAGAATCTCTCGCAGACGCCGTATATCCATGCGGAGCCCTGGCTGGCCCAGCGCTGGCTGGCGCGACTGGCACGAGACCGAAAATTGCGTGTAGGCATTGTCTGGGCGGGGCGCCCTACGCATGAGGACGATAAAAACCGATCCTGTCCTCTGGCGCATTTCCTGGCGCTTGCCGCTGTGCCCGATGTCACGCTCTACAGCCTGCAAAAGGGAGACGCGGCACAAGCGCTCGGCGCGCAGACAAACGCGGCGCCGGTCATCGACCTTGATGTGGAGATCGATGATTTTGCCGATACCGCCGCGGCGATTGCGAATCTTGATCTGGTCGTATGCGTCGATACCTCGGTCGCACACTTGGCGGGGGCGATGGGCAAGCCGGTTTGGGTGGTCTTGCCCTATGCCCCCGACTGGCGCTGGATGGCTGCCGGCGAAACCTGTCTGTGGTACCCCTCCATGCGCCTGTTTCGCCAAACGCGCAGCGGCGACTGGGATGGGGTATTCGCGTCGGTGATGCGAGCGCTTGAAGCGCTCAGCCAGAATCGGGCGCGCATCGCAGAGGCGAAAGAACCGGATTTATCCCGCGCTTATGATGAGGCAACAGTAGCCGCGTTGCGGGAGGCGCGTCGTGCCCTGCGCCAAGGTGACTGGCAGGCGATGGCAGCAGCGTGCAAGCGCGTGCTGGCACAAGACCCCGGCCACGTAGAAGCAAGCTGGCTGTCTGGCGTGGCCGAATTGAGCCAAGGCCGCTTCGAGCAAGCCCTGGGCCCGCTTGTGCGTGTCTATGAATCTTGGCCGCAGCATCCCATGCTGCTAAAAAACCTGGGTACGGCATTACAGTCGCTCAAGCAGTTCGAACAGGCGGAACAATGCTATGGCGCGGCATTGCAATATGGAAATGACGATCCGGAGGTGCTCTACAACCTGGGTGGATTGCGGCAATTGGCCGGCGATTTGGAGGGTGCTGCCAACTACTATCGGGCGGCACTGGCGGTCGAGCCCGGGTTTCCCGAATGTCTCAACAATCTTGGCCTTGCGCTGCGCGGCTTGGGCCAGACGCAGCAGGCCATCGAACGGTTTCGCGAGGCAATCGAAGTTGCCCCGCAGTTTTTTGATTCCTGGTTGAATCTGGGGAATGAGTTGTATCTGGAAGGGGATTCCGAAGCGGCGCTGGCCTGTTTTCGGCGTGCGCTTGAATTGCGGCCGGATCATGCCGGCGCACACAATGCGCTAGCCGTTCTCCTGAAATCGGGAGGCGAGATCGAGGCCGCCATGGCGGAATTCGAGCAGGCGTTAAAAATCGATCCGGCTCATGCCGAGGCACGCAGCAATCTGGGCAATGCCCTTAAACAGCTGGGCCGGGTCAGCGAGGCGATAGATCAATATAGGCTCGCGCTTGATTTGGCCCCCGGCAATGCCCGTACCTGGAGCAATCTGGGGAGCGCGTTGCAGTTGAATGGGGAGGCAGAGCAGGCCATCGAAGCTTTCGATCGCGCGCTTGCCCTGGCGCCCAATTTGCCGGAAGCCCACTGGAACCGCGCCCTGGCCCTGCTTTTGAAAGGCGAGTATGCACAGGGGTGGGCCGAATACGAGTGGGGGTTTGCGGCTGGCGCGCGTCCGCTTGGGGTGCGCGATATTCCGCGCTGGAAGGGCGAAAACCTGTCCGGTGGAACATTGCTGGCATCAGCGGAGCAGGGTTATGGCGATGCCATCCAGTTTGTGCGTTTTTTGCGCCAAGTGGGCACGCGTGCCGGTAAAGTGATTCTGGAGTGCCGGCCGGAATTGCATGCCTTGCTGGCCAGCTGTGATGGTGTGGATGGCATCGTCGGCCCGGATGTCCCCGATGCGGCCTTGCCACCAATTGCTGCGCGCATTCCGCTCATGAGTCTCTCCTACTTATTTGGCACGACCCTATCCGACCTGCCGGGTTCTTACCCCTATCTGACAGCGGAACCCGAGCGCGTGGCCCGTCTGAAACCAGCTATTTCCGATGGTATTTTCAAAGTCGGCATTGTTTGGGCGGGTGCCAGCGCGCATCAGGACGACCGCTACCGCTCGTGCGACCCGAAATTGATGTGCCGGCTGGCGGAAGTTCCCGGGGTGCGGCTATATAGCTTGCAGATGGACAGGGATTTTCTTCCCCCGCAGGGAGGAGCATGCGCTGCGATTGATTTAGCGCCCCTGCTTGGGGATTTTGCGGATACCGCGGCTGCAATTGCGTGCCTTGATCTGGTCATCAGTGTGGATACCGCCGTGGCCCATCTGGCTGGCGCCATGGGGCGCCCGGTCTGGATTTTGCTGGCTGTTGCACCGGATTGGCGCTGGGGGCGTGTCGGGAATACGACGCCTTGGTACCCCAGCGCGCGGCTATTCCGCCAAGTCAGCCAGGGCGATTGGTCAGGGGTAATCACCGAGGCTATATCCGCCTTACAGGGCATTTCCCCAGTGGCGAAGGCGGTCTGAGCACGCCCAATTGCGGTGTTGCGTCCGGGCCCAACTCCTATTGCATGCCGTAGCCCACAACGCAGTTTCTACTTGGTTTATCTAAAGATTCCAGCTCCCTTCTCCGATAAAGGAATGGACGGAGGCATATAAGCAGTAGCCACCGTCCGCGATGACGCGAACTTTTTGAAGGAGAAATAAAATGGCACTAATCGTCAATACCAATATTGCATCTCTGAATGCCCAGCGCAACTTGGCTGCCTCCGAATCACAACTGGCCGTGACGCTGCAACGCCTGTCTTCCGGCTTGCGCGTGAACAGCGCAAAAGATGACGCTGCCGGCCTTGCGGTGGCTCAGTCTTTCACGGCTCAGATCCGCGGCAACACGCAAGCGGTGCGTAACGCCAGTGACGGAATTTCTGCTGGCCAAACGGCGGAAAGCGCCTTGGGCCAGGTAGCGGGTAACGTGCAGCGTATCCGCGAGATTGCGGTGCAATCAGCCAACGGCACAATCAGTTCCACCAACCGATCCCAGTTGCAGAAAGAGGTGGATCAGTTGACGCAGGAGATTTCCCGGATCGTGGCCACCACCACGTTTAACGGCACGAGTCTCCTGTCCGGCGTGAATACCCTGACTTTCCAAGTCGGTGCAGACGGTGCCGCCAATAATCAGGTGGCGATCACCACGACCAACCTGGCGCAAACCGGCACGGCGGGCCTGTACACGTTCAACAGCACGTTGACCACTACCGGCACCATCGATGTGACCTCACAAGCCAATGCCTCGGCGGCCATTGCCAACCTCGATACGGACATCACCCAGCTATCCACGCAACGTTCGACCTTCGGTGCGGTGCAGAACCGGTTCGAGGCGGTGATCTCGAATCTGCAAAACTATGTGGAGAATCTCAGCGCTGCCCGCAGCCGTATTCTGGATGCGGATTTCGCTGCGGAGACTGCGAATCTCACTCGCGGCCAGATTCTGCAGCAAGCAGGTACCGCGATCTTGTCTCAAGCGAACTCACTACCGCAAAATGCCTTGAGTCTGTTGCGTTAATCGTAGCCGGGAAGCGAAGAGATCATGCACCGCACGCCGCAAATCACCGCGCAAACGTGCGGTTCATGCTCGTCGCTTCATTGAATGGAGGGCACAGCCATGCCAAACGACCCAATCAGCAGTATCGGTCAGGCAGTAGCAAGGGATAGCGGAAAGCCGGAAGCGCCTCGGCAGTCTGCTCCCGTTCCCGAAGTAACGGCGAGTGCCCCGTCTGCGACGCAGACGGGACCCAACCAGACCACGGTATCCAGCGTTGATCCGGAATTGGTTAGAAAGGCTACTGAGCAGATCAACAAGTTCATTCAATCGAGCTCGCGCAATCTGCAATTTTCAGTGGACCAAAACCTAAACCGAATAATCGTGAAGGTAGTGGACAAGGAAACCGGCGAAGTGATTCGCCAAATTCCTGGAGAAGAAACGCTTGCTATTGCGAGTAGTCTGGATACGCCGAAAGGCGTGCTGATCCAGTCCAAAGCCTGATACAGCAGTAAACCGGTGCGGCCCTAGCTGGGCTGCACCACCTACAACGAGTTTTAGATGGAAAGGAAATGGAGGGTTAAATCATGGCGATTAGTTCAGCCGGTTTAGGCTCCAATATCGATGTGAATTCGCTGGTCAGCCAGTTGTTGGCGCTTGAACGTCGACCTTTGGATAGACTCAACCAACGTAAAACACAATATAACGCTGAGCTTTCTTCCTTTGGAAAAATCTCCAGCGATTTATCTGGATTTCAATCGGCTGTTTCAGCACTCAAAACAGCCGACAGCTTCAAGGTTTTCAGCGCCACCGCTGCGGATACTACCTATTTATCTTCAAGCGCGAATTCAACCGCGAGCGCGGGCAGTCATTCGATCACTATTACCCAATTGGCTAAGGCGCAAAAATTATTTTCTGCCGCGTTTGCCGATACCTCCACCACCACCATTGGCACAGGATCGCTGACGATAGCAAACGGCGCGAGTTCGTTCGCAGTGACGATTGACTCGTCCAACAACACCTTGGATGGAATAGTGAACGCGGTGAATGCCGCATCCAGTAATTTTGGCGTATCTGCCTCGATCGTGAATGACGGTACAGGCTATCGTTTATTGTTTTCGCCCAACAATACCGGCACCGCATACGCGGTGACCGTGGCGGTGAGCGATACCGGTGACAGCAACAATACCGACACGAATGGTTTATCGCGGCTGTCTTATACCGGGGGCGGGCTCAATCTCAGCCAAACTCAGGCTGCGCAAAATGCCATTATCACGGTGGATGGTTTGACAGGGATCAATTCGGCCTCGAATACCGTTACCGACGTGATTCAGGGCGTGACCTTGAATCTAAAAAAAGAGCTTGTTTCGACGACCCTGGACGTGGCAGTCGATACTGACACCATTACGGCCAATGCCACTGCAGTGGTGACTGCCTATAACAAACTGGTCACGAATATTACTGACCTGCACAAAAAGGGTGGGCAGCTCGAAGCGGACAATACGCTGCTGACCATCCAGTCGCAGTTGGTGGGTATCTTTAATACCAAAGCCACGATTTCGGGTAATGCTTATAGCTATCTCGCTGAGATTGGCATCGCACTGCAATCGAATGGCACGCTGGCGATCAATTCCGCCGATTTCAAGAGCGCGCTTTCAGGGCACTTGAATGATGTGGTGAAACTGTTTACCGATACCAACGAAGGGTTCGCACAGCGTTTTTATTCCGAAACGACAAAATTGTTACAGGCAGATGGCGTGATTGATTCCAAGAATGATGGAATAGCGGCCCAAATATCCAGCCTGGATACGCGAATCGATCAATTTTCTACACGTTTGACGCTGATTGAGGCCCGCTTGCGCAGGCAGTTCTCGGCGCTTGACTCCTTGCTTGGCACCTTAAGTTCCACCAGTAATTTATTGTCGCGGCAACTCCGGTAATCGCTCAATTATTCTAAGAAGAGGGAAATCATGACGAATCTGACTAACCGAGCGCTCAGCGCCTACTCCAACGTCGACTTGGTATCGGCTGTCAATTCAGCGAGCCCAATGCAATTGATCTTGTTGCTTTACGATGGCGCGATTAGCTCACTCGCCACGGCGAAGGGTCAAATGCAGGACATGAAATTCGCCGAGAAGGGGCGTTTAATTTCCAAGGCGATCGGGATTATCGAAGGCTTGCGCTCGGTGTTGGATTTCGACAAAGGCGGCGACATCTCCAACAATCTGAATGATTTGTATGAATACATGAAACACCGCCTGACGATCGCTAATCTCAAAAACGATCCGGAAGGGCCGGCCGAGGTGATCCGCTTGCTCAATGATCTGCGCACAGCCTGGGCCAAACTGGACGAACGCGAGCGTGCCAATGCCGTGGCTGAAATGGCCAAAGGGAACCAGAAACAGCCAGCACTTGAAACAGGAAGCCTGAGGGCGTGATGCAAGCGGCAGAAGTGATCAGTCGTTACGAGCACATCCTCGCGGCAAGTGGTGAGATGGTCGGGGCTGCGACAGAAAACCGTTGGGAGGATTTGATTAACTTGGAAATCGCCCGGCGCGATCTCATCAATGATGTGACGGCGGAACCGGCAACACCCTTCGCCGATGCCGCGTTGCAAGCGCGCAAAGAAACCTTAATCCGCGGGATTCTGGCGGCGGATGAACGGGTTAAATCCCTCACTGCGACCTGGATGGCAGAAATGGAAGGCATCTTGACGAGTGTGCATGCGGAGAGGAAACTCGCCAGAGCTTACGAAACCGGTTAGGACACCTAGATGAGTGCGGCCCCCTCACCAGTGCATTCTCCCCCTCGCTGGGCCGCCACTGACCCACTCGGCGACGTGCCAGCAATACCGCCTCTGCGCGACATCGAACGCTTCAATTATCAAAATCCTCGGCAACGCCAACGCCACCCGTTCCAACAGAAACAACCCGATAAAGATAAGCACAAGCCGGATGACGAGCATAAGGTCGATGATTATGCTTAAATTCAGTGTCACGTATGAACACGGCTAAAGAATAGGAACTAGCATGGACGCCAGCTTTGTCATTACCTGGAAAGAGTTACTGATCGCCGGCATTATCGTGCTGGCGGTGTATATCGCCGAGTTGCTGCTCCTCATGAGTTCGGGCAAGCCCATCGGATTTGGCTTTTGGCGCCGGCGTGCAGAGAACAAGGAACTCGCCGAACTGAAAAATCGGCTGGCGGCGCTGGAAATTCGCTTGGCGCGGCTTGAGGAAAGCGGGGATTCTGCCGATACAGTAGGAGAGATCGCGTCCAACTCCTATGGCAAGGCATTCAGCCTCGCCAAGCAGGGCATGGACGTGGCGCAAGTGGCGGCGACCTGCGGTATATCGCGCTCGGAGGCCGAGTTGATCGTGGCCATGCAGCGCAACCATTTGCACTAACCTGCCGGACCCGCGTGGCCGGCTTATTGAGGCGCCATGGCGGTTAACGATGTTTTAAATCAATTGCAGCTCCTGATCCAGGGGTCTGCGCCCAAGCTGATCGAGGTCACCGATCAGACGAAGGTTGCCGTTCCTTTCGTGCCAGGCGAGCGTTATACCGCCAAGGTGCAAGAGCAGATTGCCAATGGTCGTTTTTTGGTGCTGATCCGCGATCAAAAGCTCGATCTTAATTTACCGCGCAATACGCAGCCGGGCCAAAACATTGAGCTGCGCTTTGTGTCGGCCGATCCTCGCTTAACTTTCGTTCAGGCAGGGGAGCCACTGCCGCCGGGCCAGTCACAAGCGGCAGTCAATTTAAGCGACGGTGGGCGTTATCTGAATGCGCTATTGGACCGGGTGAAAGACCTGGCGACACGCCAGCCCCAGTCCCAATCACAAACATCCACATCGACGCAAGGTCAAGCCGCGCAGATCATCAACGCCAAGCCGATCATCGACGGTGCGCCGCCGCCATTAGCGCAATTTGCCGCGCTCTTAAAAGACACCGTGATAAAAAGTGGCTTGTTTTACGAGTCGCACCAGGCGCAGTGGGCAGCAGGCGATCGGCCATTGACCGAATTGTTGCGCGAACCTCAGGGACGCTTATCCGAGCCGCGCGCATTTACCGCCGCACAACAAGCGGCAAATGCAGCACAAGCAACGCTCGCATCTACGCCATTGGGGCAAGCACCGAAAGTGGATCTGCCGAACCCTCTCGCCCCTGTACTCTCGAATTCAACGAGTACTCAGGAGCCGGTGCACCCGCAAACTGCGCCACTGGTGCAGCAGCAGTTGGAGACGCTGGATCAACGCCAGCTCTTGTGGCAAGGCCAAGTCTGGCCAGGGCAGGATATGCGCTGGCAAATCGAGGAGCGATCAGCGCGCGAAGGTGAGCAAGACGCCGAACGCGAATGGCAGACGCGGCTCGAGCTAAGCTTGCCGCATTTGGGGCAGGTGAGCGCCTTGCTCAAATTCACGCCGCAAGGCATACGCATCGAACTCGCTGCGCCGGCATCAGAGACGGCGCAGGCATTGCAGTCTGCCGGTCCATTACTGAATCAAGGCATGGAGCGCGCCGGCTTACACCTGATCGAGATGAAAGTGGAAGCAAATGACGGATCAGCCTGAGCAGCGCAAAACCGCCATCGCGTTGGCGTATCAGGATGGTATGCAAGCACCGAAGGTGGTGGCGAAGGGACGCGGCATCTTGGCCGAGGCCATCATTCAGCGCGCGAAAGAGGCGGGTGTCTACGTGCACGAATCGCCGGCGCTGGTGTCGCTCTTGATGCAGGTGGATATGGATCAGTACATACCGCCAGAGTTGTACATGGCGGTGGCGGAATTGCTGGCCTGGTTGTATCAAATCGAGCACGGCGGTTTGGTCACGCCCGCTCCGTCACCGCTTATGCCGGGCTCCAAGAAGGTCTAGCGTAGTTTTTTAATTTAGCGCCTGCAGCAAATCCGTTTCGATTTTCAACACGGTTTTTTGATTCAACAGCCGGTCGTCGTCCGCACGCAGCAGAAACGCATCCTCGGCGCGTTCGCCCAAGGTGTTGATCTTGGCGGTGTGCAAGTGAATACCGTGTTTAAGTAGCACTTGCGCGATGCGCGAGAGCAGGCCGGGACGGTCGCCCGCGGTCACCGACAGTAGGTGATATTGACCCTTCTCGTCCGGCACGATGGAGACCTGCGGCTGGATCGGGAAATGTTTGAGCTGGCGCGATATGCGTCCTTGCATCGGCGGTTCGGGCGGAGTGTTGTCCAACAGACGCTGCGTCAGCTCGAACTCGATGAAGGACAAGAGATCGCGGTAATGCTGCGCGGTGTCACCCACATCCAACACCAGAAAGGTGTCGAGCGCGTAGCGGTGCGGCGTGGTGTAAATCTTGGCGTCGACGATGGTGTAATTGATGCGTTCGAAAAAGGCGCAAATTCGCGCGAACAAATCATCGCGATCCGGTGTGTAGATCATCACCTGGATGCCTTCACCCTCAGGCGCGCTGCGTGCATGCACCACGGGCCGCGCGGTGTGCGCCACGCTGTGTAAATGTCGCGTATGCCACGCGATCTCGCGCACGGTATGGCGCAGGAAATAACTGTCATCCAATTCGCGCCAAAATAACGCCTGGGCTTCATCCGCTACGGTTGCTTGGCGCAGCAGTTTGCGTGCCTCTTCCTTGCGCACTTCCATTTGCTGGTCGAGCGGTGCAGCGCCGCCAGTAAGCAGGCGTTGCGTGGCGCGAAATAAATCCTCCAGCAGCTTGCCTTTCCAGGCATTCCAAACTTTGGGGCTGGTGCCGCGAATATCGGCGACGGTGAGCAGATACAAAGAAGTTAAATGTCGCATGTCACCGACCTTCGCGGCGAAGGAGGCGATGATGTCCGGATCGGATAAATCTTGCTTCTGCGCGGTGGCGGACATCATCAGATGTTGAGAGACTAGCCACGCAACCAACTCGGCGTCTTCCACACTCAAACCATGCTCGCGGCAGAATTTGCGCGCATCCCCCGCGCCCAAGGCAGAGTGGTCGCCGCCACGGCCTTTGGCGATATCGTGAAATAGGCCGGCGAGGTAGAGCACTTCCGGCCGTTCGAAATTATGAATCAAGCGGCTGCACAGCGGATATTCATGGGTGAATTCGGTCAATGTGAAGCGGCGCAGATTGCGTACTACGAACAGGATATGTTCGTCCACGGTATAGACGTGGAACAAGTCGTGCTGCATCTGGCCGACGATGCGACCGAAGGCCGGGATATAGCGCCCCAATACGCCGTATTGATTCATGCGGCGCAGGGCATGGGTCAGTCCGCGCGGGGCGCGGATGATGGCGAGAAACAGTTGCCGGTTGGAGGGATCGCGGCGAAATGCCGTGTCGATTTTTCCGATTGCCCGGATCAAGCTGCGTAGCGTTTGCGCACTCATGTCGAGCACGCCGGATTGTTGCTGTAACAGTAAAAATGCTTCGAGCATCGCGCTCGGTTCGCGCTCGAATAGATCCGATGCACGTGCTTCCAGCATGCCGCGGCTGACAGCGAAGCGTGCATTGATCGGCTGCGGGCTTGCGTCGGCTGCGGGATGGGCGCGGCTTTTGAGATCGAGCAATAGTGTTTTGTTTTTCAGTCCGACGCGTTTGGCGGCGCGGTAGTAATGCTGCATCAAGATTTCGGCCGCACTGCGCGTCCCGCGTGGGTTAAAGCCCAGTTCTTGCGCAAGCGCGGCTTGGTAGTCAAACAGCAGGCGATCCTCGCGCCGCCGCGCCAGAAAATGCAGGCGTATGCGCAGGTCGCGTAATAGGCGCTCGGCTTGGCGAATTTCGCGCGCTTCTTCAGGGGCTAGTAGACCGGCGTTGAGCAAGCCTTGCCACGAGGCGCCCAAGCCCAATGCGCGGCTGATCCACAAAATAGTTTGCAGGTCGCGCAGGCCGCCGGGGTTTTCTTTGAGGTTGGGTTCCAGGTTATAGGCCACGTCGTGAAAGCGCAGGTGGCGCTGTTGCTGTTCGAGCAGCTTTGCCTCCATAAAGGCACGGCCATCGAGCGCTTGATTGAGTGCATGTTGGAATTCGTGGAACAAGCTGGCGTTGCCATCGATCAAGCGTGCTTCGAGCAAGGTGGTCTCGACCGTAATATCCTTGCGCGCTTCGATCAGGCATTGATCAAGCGTGCGCACGCTGTGGCCGACTTCAAGACCGATGTCCCAGAGATAGGTGATGTAGCGTTCCAGCGTCGGCGCAAGCTTTTCATCCGGCGCCTGCTTGAGCAGCACCAGCAAGTCGATATCGGAATAAGGGAACTGTTCGCGCCGGCCATAACCACCGACCGCGAGTAAGGATACTTCTGGCGGAAGTCCGATTTCGCGCGCGGCGCCGGTCAGTACTTGGTCAATCAGTTGCGATAAGGCTTTCAGCAGCCGGGAAGGGTCTGGGCGCGCTAGATACTGTTCGCGTAGTCGCGCGCGATGCTCGGTTAGAATAGTGCGCCAGCGCGCCGGGGAAGGAGAATCGGAGCATATTGCCGGTTCAGGCATGCACGTGCAGTGCCGCTGGTTTGACGGGCATGCCGGGCGAGACGGTGAGGACCTCGTAGCCGGTCTCGGTGACCAAGACGGTGTGCTCCCATTGCGCGGACAGGCTATGGTCTTTGGTGACGATGGTCCAGCCGTCGGCAAGCTGGCGAATATCGCGCTTGCCGGCGTTGATCATCGGTTCCACGGTGAAAATCATGCCCGGGACCAGCTTCACGCCGGTGTTGGGCTTGCCGTAGTGCAGTACCTGCGGTTCTTCATGAAATTTGCGCCCAATGCCGTGGCCGCAAAATTCGCGCACCACGCTATAGCCGGATGCTTCGGCATGGCGCTGGATGGCATGTCCGATATCGCCCAGATGCTTGCCCGGCGCGATTTCCTCGATGCCGATCCACATGCACGCGTGCGTGATCTCGCACAGCCGTTTGGCTTGAATCGACGCTTCACCCACGAAGAACATGCGGCTGGTGTCGCCATGGTAGCCATCTTTAATCACGGTGATGTCGACATTGATAATGTCGCCGTTCTTCAACTTTTTGGTGTCGTTTGGCACGCCGTGGCAAATGACGTGATTGACCGAGGTGCAGATCGACTTCGGGTAGGGCGTATAGCCCGGTGGCGCATAGTTGAGTGGTGCCGGAATCGTATCTTGCTGCTTAACCATGTAATCGTGGCATAAGCGGTCGACTTCAGCGGTGGTGATGCCGGGTTTAATGCGGGGTCCGATAAAATCCAGCACCTCAGCGGCAAGCTTGCCGGCGATACGCATTTTTTCGATTTCGTCTGCTGATTTGATTGTGATAGCCATGTAAAGAGTAAGGAAATCCGTAAGTTATTGCGGGATTATAGCAGGGCGATGCGAGGCTGGGAGGGCATCACGCTGAGGCGCGATGAGAGAGGAAGGGCACGTCAGCCGGGCGCACCGAAGATGCGTCCGGCTGACGTGGTAGGTCAACTGGCCAGTTTGAACTGGCCGACCAAGCGTTGTAATTCGCTGGCGGTTCCCGACAAAGTATCCGAGGCTTGTTTCACATGATGAATGCTCGCGGCGTTTTCTTCGGTCAAGCTGGATATTTCTTCCATATTGCGCGCGGTTTCCTCGCTGGCGATGGATTGCTCGTTTGTCGCCGACGCGATTTGGTGCGCTAGGGTCGTCACGCGCACCGCGGCATCGATAACTTGGGTCAAGGTATCGTTGGTGGAATTGCTATAGCTGGCGCCGTTTTCGACTTCATGTTTGACCGTTTCCATCGAGCGTACCGATGTCCCAGTTTTACTGCTGATGGTTTCTACCATGCTGGTGATGTCGGCGGTGCTCAGTGCAGTGCGCTCGGCAAGTTTTCTGACTTCATCCGCCACGACGGCGAACCCTCGGCCTTGCTCCCCAGCGCGGGCGGCTTCAATCGCCGCATTCAGTGCGAGCAGGTTAGTTTGATCTGCGATGTCTTTGATGACTTTTGTGATTTCATTAATTTTTCCAATCGCTTGACTGAGTTCGGTGATGACCGCACTCGTCGATTCGACCGTATCCACAATGCGGCGGGTAGCTTCCATGCTTTTAGCCATATTCCCCTTGCCATCTTCAACAATGGATTGGGTTTTAGTAGAAGCCTCGACCACATTGGTAGCACCAGAGGAGATTTCCGTCACCGCGACGCTCATCTGCTCCATCGCAGCGCTGACTTGCATCACTCGATCCGCCTGGGTGTCGGCGCGCTGGGTGACGCGCTCCGTTTCCTTGGACAAATCTGCTGACGAGGACGCGACATCATCCGCCGCATGTTTCACGCCGCTGATGATATTGCGCAATTGATCTACTGTTTGGTTGATCGAATCCGCCATCGAACCCAATTCATCTTTTTGAGGTATATGCGCCTTGACGCCCAAATCACCTTGTGCGACATCGCGCAGTACTTGATTGAGCGTGCCAATATTACGGTTCAGCATGGTCACGAGCCGGACCACGAATGCCAGTAAGAGGAGCAAATTGACCCCCCCTACGACGAGGGAGATGGTGGTTAATTTTTTTCCTAGGGCAAGATTCTTTTCATAGGTCTTTTTAACCGCTGCTTCCTGGGCCGGGATCAATTGGCCGATGGGTTTGAGCAAATTACGGTTTATCAAGGGCCATTCTTCCTGCAACGGCGCCATCAACGCGTCTTTATTGCCTGCCGCATAGATCTTGTCGAGTTTCTCGAAGAATGGGTCGAGCGCGGTAATCTGCTTGTCAATTTTGGTGATCAGTTCTTTGTCTTGATCTGTGACTTGGATATCCGCCACCTTGTGCTTGAACTCGGCCCAGATTTTGGGAACGCGAGCGCGGGCTTCTTTCAATTGATCGCCTGAGCCTTTGATGGAAACCTGATCAAGCGGAACCGCCACCAGTCTAAAGCGTACTTCCTTAAGCACGGCATCCATTTCTTGCAGCAACGTTAAGGGTTGTACATTGTTTTCATAGACTTCGGCCAAGGCGGAAGAGCCTTGGCGAATCGAATAGACGTTCATTCCGACCAATGTCAAAATGATAACCACCGTCATGACGGCAACACCGATCAATTGAAATTTGATAGTTAACTTGTTCAGCATGTTAGTTATTCTCCTGATCCGAATGCTTAAAAACCACGACGTAGTTTTTTATATTTAATTTACGCGCTTGGTCACTTTACTAACGGCAGGATGCGCTCTTCCTTTAGTACGGATTGTCTTGGGTGGATGAAATTAAATGCATTTATAATCAATAGCATTGCTATTAATATGGGTTTTTGGAGCGGCTGACAATAAAATGCGTGCGATCCGCTTAAAAATATCTCAGCGCCTTAGTCCAATGCCACCAAATCCAGGGCTAACTCATGGAAAATGCCTATAAAGTTGAATGGATTAGCCCAAACATGCTATTATTCTGGGCTTCATTCCGGCGCCGTCGGGATGAAAATTCGCACACTCGCTTCACATAAAGGGTGCCGCGTCCTGAAGCGCTAACTGGGCTCAGGCCGGTGTCAAGCAAGCGGGTGGAGGACTTAACCCTTTATTAGGAGTACTTCCATGTCTGTAACTATGCGTCAAATGCTGGAGGCCGGTGTTCATTTCGGCCATCAATGCCGTTATTGGAACCCCAAAATGGCTCCCTATATCTTCGGGGAGCGCAACAAGATCCACATTATCAACCTCGAAAAGAGCTTGCCGCTGTACCAGGACGCGCTCGGCTATGTACGCAAGCTAGTGGCGAATAAAGGTACCGTGATGTTTGTCGGCACCAAGCGCCAAGCACGTGAAATCGTGCAGGAAGAAGCCGAACGCTGCGGCATGCCATTCGTGACCCAACGTTGGTTGGGCGGCATGCTCACCAATTTCAAGACCGTGAAACAATCGGTAAAGCGTTTGCGCGAATTGGAGCAAATGACGCAGGACGGTACGCTAGAAAAGCTATCGAAAAAAGAAGCTTTGGGCTACAGCCGCGAACTGGACAAGCTGATGCGCAGTATGGGCGGCATCAAGGAGATGAACGGCCTGCCTGACGCCATCGTGATCATTGACGTCGGTTATCAAAAAGGCGCGGTGACCGAAGCGAATAAATTAAGCATCCCGCTGGTCGGCGTGGTGGATTCCAACAATTCGCCGGACGGCGTGACTTATGTCATTCCTGGCAATGATGACTCCAGCCGCGCGATCCGCCTTTACATGCGTGGTTTTGCTGATGCTGTGTTGGAAGGTAAGTCGCAGGTCACGCAGGAAATCGTCGCCGAAGATTTTGCCGAGGCGAACGAAACGCCTGCCGCCTAAGCAATGCAGACACAAAAAGGGGCGGTAGCCCCTTTTTCAATCGTACCCAATCTTTGAATTTGTTTTAAGGAGCTAGACATGGCAGAAATCACCGCGAGCATGGTGAAAGAACTGCGCGAGCGTACCGGGCTCGGCATGATGGAGTGCAAAAAAGCCTTGGCAGAAGCCGATGGCGACATGAAAAAAGCCGAAGATTTGATGCGCATCAAGAGCGGCGCCAAGGCCAACAAGGCCGCCAGCCGCATTGCGGCCGAAGGCGTGATCGGCAGCTTTATCAGCGCCGATGGCAAACTGGGCGCGCTGGTCGAATTGAACTGCGAGACTGACTTCGTGGCGAAAAATGATGAATTCGCCGCCTTGGCCAAGGAAACCGCGAAACTAGTCGCGGATCACAACCCGTCCGACCTCGAAGCGTTGTCCAATCTGAAGCTGGCTTCCGGCCAAACCGTGGAAGAGGCGCGCAAGTCGCTGGTGATGAAGCTGGGCGAAAATATGACGCTACGCCGCATGGCGCGTTTCGACACTTCGGGTCGCTTATCGGTTTACCTACATGGCAACAAGATTGGCGTGATGGTGGATCTGCAGGGCGGTGACGAGTCATTGGGTAAAGATCTGGCGATGCAGATCGCCGCCTCCAAGCCAATGTGCGTGTCCCGCGACCAAGTAGCGGCCGATGTGATCGCGCGCGAAGCGGAAATTGCCAAGGCACGCGCAGTAGAAGCCGGCAAGCCGGCCAATCTCCTGGATAAGATCGTGGAAGGCAGCATCAACAAGTTCCTGGCGGAAAATACCTTGCTTGGTCAGATTTTCGTTAAGGACGAAAAGTTTACCATCGAGAAACTGCTCGCATCCAAAAACGCCCAAGTCAACACTTTCCAGATGTTCATCGTAGGTGAAGGCATCGAGAAAAAAGTCGTCGATTTCGCGGCAGAAGTCGCTGCAGCAGGCCAAGTTTAAACGCATGGCGCAGCTGAAATACAAGCGCATTCTGCTTAAGCTCAGCGGCGAAGCGCTGATGGGCGACGGCGCCTACGGCATCGACCGCGCCACTATCGATCGCATGGTGGCCGAGGTGGCGGCGGTGGTGAAGTTGGGCGTGCAAGTGGCGGTGGTGATCGGGGGCGGCAATATTTTTCGCGGTGTGGCGCCGGGTGCTGCCGGCATGGATCGCGCCACCGCCGACTACATGGGCATGCTGGCCACGGTGATGAATGCGCTGGCCTTGCAAGACGCGATGCGCCGCATTGGCTTGGTGAGCCGGGTGCAATCGGCGCTGACCATCGAGCAAGTGGCCGAGCCGTATATTCGCGGTAAGGCCTTGCGCTATCTGGAAGAAGGCAAGGTGGTGATTTTCGGTGCCGGCACCGGCAATCCATTTTTTACCACCGATACCGCCGCGTCGCTGCGTGGCATGGAAATGAATGTGGACATCGTGGTCAAGGCGACCAAGGTGGACGGTATTTACACCGATGACCCGAAGAAAAATCCGGCGGCTACACGTTTCACCCATTTGACCTTCGATGAGGCGATCAACCGCAATTTGAAGGTGATGGACGCGACCGCCTTTGCGCTTTGCCGTGAGCAAAATCTGCCGATTTGTGTGTTAAGTATCTTCAAGGACGGTGCGTTGCAACGTTTCGTGCTGGGCGAGGATGAAGGTACGCTAGTGACGGTTTCCTAGGAGGTTGGCAATGAGCACCACGCAAGAAGTCAAAAATACTGCCGAACAAAAAATGCAAAAGTCGGTCGACGCGCTGAAAAACGACCTCGGTAAGATCCGCACCGGCCGTGCGCATGCCGGCCTGTTGGATCATGTGATGGTCGATTACTACGGCAGCATGGTGCCGATCGCGCAAGTGGCGAATGTCACAGTAGTCGATGCGCGCACCCTCGGTGTCTCGCCGTGGGAAAAAAAATTAGTGGGCGCGATAGAAAAGGCGATTCGCGATTCTGATCTGGGGCTGAACCCGGCTTCGCAAGGCGACTTGATTCGCGTGCCGATGCCGGCGCTGACGGAAGAGCGGCGACGCGACTTGACCAAGGTGGTGAAAAGCGAAGGGGAGGATGCCAAAATCGCGGTGCGCAATGTGCGGCGCGATGCCAATGCCGCCCTGAAAGAGCTGCTCAAGCAAAAAACCGTGAGCGAGGACGATGAGCGCCGCGCGCAAGAAGAAGTTCAAAAGCTCACCGACCGCTTCGTGGCGGAGATCGACAAGATGCTTCAGAGCAAGGAAGCGGAATTGCTGGCCATCTAGGCCATCTTTTCCGTACCACTTTCCGTGGCCTTTTTTAGAAGCTCCACGCGCACCGTTCCCGAGGCGCGCGACATTCCCAAACACATCGCTATCATCATGGATGGCAACGGGCGCTGGGCCAAGCGCCGACTGCTACCGCGCATCGAAGGCCATCGGCGCGGCGTGGAAGCGGTGCGCGACGTGATTCGTTCCTGTGCCGATATGGGGGTCGAGTATCTAACCCTGTTCGCGTTTTCCAGTGAAAACTGGCGCCGCCCGCAAGAGGAAGTGTCGCTCTTGATGCAGCTTTTCGTCATGGCCTTGGAACGCGAAGTCATCAAGCTGCATGAGAATGAAATTCGCTTCAAAGTGATCGGCGATCTGACGCCATTCGAGCCGCGTTTGCAGCAACTGATTCACGACGGTGAAGCCTTGACTGCGAAAAATCCGCGCCTCACGCTCACTATCGCCGCGAACTACGGTGGCCGCTGGGATATTCTGCAAGCAGCGAATCGCTTGTTGGTCGAGCGCCCGGAATTAGCGCAGGGTTTTACTGAGGAAGACTTAGCACCCTTCCTATCCATGGCTTACGCACCGGAGCCGGATTTGTTCATTCGCACCGGCGGTGAGCAGCGCATCAGCAACTTTCTGTTGTGGCAGCTTGCTTATTCCGAATTGTATTTCACCGACACGCTTTGGCCGGATTTCGATACGAAGTCGCTGCAGGCCGCTATTGATTCTTATCAAAACCGCGAGCGTCGCTTCGGCCGCACCAGTGAACAGTTGAAGGACAATGCTTAAACAACGCGTGTGGGCGGCGCTGGTGTTGATCCTCGCTTTTCTGGCGGCGCTGTTTTATTTCCCTCCCACCGCATGGGCCTTCCTGATGGGCGCGATTGCGCTTGGGGCCGCCTGGGAATGGGCGCGGCTCTGCGGCTTGTCAGGTCTGCTCCGTGGGCTGTATGTATTGCTCGTAGGCGGTGCGATAGCAGCGTTCTATATTGTTTCCGGCGCACGCATGATGCAAGGCTTATGGCTGGTCGCACTACTGTTCTGGTTTCTCCTCGCGCCGATGTGGCTGATCAAGCATTGGACAATTCGACATCGTGGTTTTTTGCTGCTTATCGGCATGATCGTGCTGCTGCCAACTTGGTTCGCCTTCGTCCAGTTACGTGACATCAATGCTTTGTTGTTACTGTTCCTCATGGGCTTAGTTTGGGCGGCCGACATCGCGGCCTATTTCACCGGTCGACAATGGGGCAAACATAAGCTCGCGCCGCGCATTAGCCCGGGCAAAACCTGGGAAGGGGTGGTCGGCGCCTTCGTTGCGGCGATACTGTATGTGGGCCTCTGGCAAATATTTGCTCCGGAAACGTTGGCGCGTTTTTCCGCCGTGTCATGGTGGGGGCAGAGTCTGGTCGCCATGCTGTTGGTGGCAATCAGTATCACCGGCGATTTATTCGAATCGCACCTCAAGCGCGTGGCGGGCGTAAAAGATAGCGGTAGTTTAATTCCAGGGCATGGCGGGATTTTGGATCGAATCGACAGCCAAACCTCGGTGTTGCCGGTGGCCATGGCTTTGATTTACTTTGCTGGTTTGGGGACATGAACATACAGAGCATCACCGTGCTTGGCGCCACCGGCTCGATCGGCATGAGCACGCTGGATGTGATCGCGCGCCATCCGCAGCGGTTTCGCGTGCATGCCCTGAGCGCGAATCGGCAATGGGAGCGTTTATTCGAGCAATGCCGACAATTTCAGCCGCGCTATGCAGTACTGTTGGATGCAGCGGCGGCAGAGCAGTTACAGGCAAAGATGAAATTAGCCGGCCTCGATACTGAGGTGCTGCAAGGCCTGGCTGCACTGGAGCAAGTCGCGAGTGATCCAAGCGTGGATGCCGTCATGGCGGCGATTGTCGGCGCGGCAGGCTTACAGCCGGCGCTGGCGGCAGCGCGTGCCGGAAAGCGGGTGTTGCTGGCGAACAAAGAAGCCCTGGTCATGTCTGGCCAGATTTTCATGCAAGCCGTGCATGATTATGGCGCAACCCTGTTGCCGATCGATAGCGAACATAACGCGATTTTCCAATCTCTACCCCGCGGCGGCAATGGTGATTTGCGCGCAATGGGCGTGCGGCGCATTCTGCTGACCGCATCAGGCGGGCCATTCCGATCTGTCCCCATCGAGGCATTGGCGCAAGTTACGCCGGCGCAAGCTTGCGCGCATCCGAACTGGGTGATGGGACGAAAAATCTCGGTCGATTCCGCCACCATGATGAACAAAGGCCTCGAGGTGATCGAGGCGCATTGGCTATTCAACGCGCCCGTCGATCAAATTCAAGTCGTGATCCATCCGCAAAGCGTGATTCACTCCATGGTGGAATACATCGACGGCTCGGTCATTGCACAGCTCGGCAATCCCGATATGCGCACACCGATTGCCTATGCGCTGGGATTTCCCGAGCGCATCGAGAGCGGCGTGTCGGCATTGGATTTGTTTCAGGTGGCTCGGCTGGATTTCGAGGCGCCGGATGCGCGGCGCTTCCCTTGCATCGAGTTAGCCTATGCAGCCTTGCGCGCCGGCGGCACAGCGCCTGCGGTGCTGAATGCCGCGAATGAAATCGCCGTTGCCGCTTTCCTCGATGCGCAATTACCGTTTCAAGCGATTGCCTCGGTGATCGAGCACACGCTGGCTGCGATCCCCCTGGGCGCGGTAGAGACGTTGGAACAAGTACTGGCGGCGGATGCTGCGGCGCGCCTTATCGCGCAGGAGCAAGTCGTGCGGAGCCAAGCAACATGTTGACCGTGGCCGCTTTTCTCCTGGCACTCGTGGTGCTGATCGTGTTCCACGAGTACGGACATTATTTGGCGGCGCGTTTATGCGGCGTGAAGGTGCTGCGCTTCTCGGTCGGTTTCGGCAAGCCGCTCCTGCTCAAGCAATTCACCCCGGGCGGTACCGAATGGGTGGTGGCCAGCATTCCCTTGGGCGGTTTCGTCAAAATGCTGGGCGAACAGGATGATCTGGTGACTCCGGAAGAGCTGCCTTATGCATTCAACCGCCAATCCTTGGCGAAACGATTTTTTATTGTGGCAGCAGGGCCCTTGGCGAATTTTCTGCTGGCCATCTTGCTGTATTGGGGATTATTCATGTCAGGTATGCCTGGCCAGCGCGCGATTTTAGAGATGCCAGGCGCGGGCACCCCTGCGGCGCTTGCGGGCATCGAGCGCTGGGACACAATCGAGCAAATCGATGGCGTTCCCACCACCACATGGGAAGAGGTGAATTGGCGACTGGCGCAAAAAATTGTCGAGGGCGGCGCAGTCGATTTAACCCTGCGCAACCCACAAGACCAAACACGAGTTAAGCGATTGGCCTTGGATGCGGTGACAGGTAACGATCTGGATCGCGATTTTTTGGCCAAGCTGGGTTTGGCGCCAGCCAAGAAGGTGCAAGCGCGCCTGGGAAAAGTGCTGCCTGAATCGCCCGCTGCGCTGGCCGGCTTGCGAGCTGGTGATGTCGTGCGTGTAGTAGATGGGAAGCCCATCGTGGATTGGAATGGTTTCACGGAACAGATTCGCGCCCAACCGGGCAAGCGCGTGCGATTGGAGGTGGCGCGCGAAGGGCGAACGTTCGTCCTGGAAGTCACGCCTAAGCACGAGCAGGTAGCGGGAAAAGAAATCGGCCGCATCGGCGTGGCGCCTGATGTGCTGGTGACGGTGCAGTATCCCTTCGGCCAAGCTTTGTCGCATGCCTTGGTGAAATGCTGGGATACCAGCGTCTTCAGCTTGCAGATGCTCGGGCGCATGATTACCGGGGATGTGTCGTGGCGCAACTTGAGCGGACCGCTGACCATCGCGCAGGTCGCGGGAGAAACGGCGCAGATCGGCTGGCTACCCTATCTGATCTTTATCGCGCTGGTGAGCGTCAGTCTGGGGGTCATCAATCTGCTACCGGTGCCTATCCTGGATGGGGGGCATTTGATGTATTATATTGTCGAATTCATCAAAGGCAGCCCGGTATCAAGCCAAGCCATGGACTTCGGGCAGCGCGTGGGAATTGCAGTGCTAGTACTCTTGATGTCGGTAGCCCTTTACAACGATATTGTTCGTCAATTCGGTCCATAACACACAATGAAAATTCGGCCGTTATTTTTGCTTCTATTGGTTTGCTGTGCAGGACGCGCGTGGGCGTTTGAGCCGTTCGTCATCAAGGACATTCGGGTTGAAGGCATTCAGCGTACCGAGGCCGGCACGGTCTTCAGTTATATGCCAGTCAAGGCGGGCGATACCCTGGACGACGAAAAAGCCGCCGCCACCATCAAAGCACTATTCGCCACTGGCTTTTTCAAAGACGTGCGCTTGGAATATGAAGGGGGTGTATTGATCGTGCAGGTGCAAGAACGGCCTGCCGTCGGCTTGATCGAGTTCAAGGGGATCAAGGAGTTCAATAAAGATCAGTTGAAAGATGGCCTCAAACAAACTGGCTTGGCGGAAGGTCGAGTATTCGACCGTAGTCTGTTGGAAAAAGCCGAGCAGGAAATGAAGCGTCAGTATTTGTCGCGTGGCAAATATGCGGCGGAGATCAAAACCACGGTGACGCCGCTGGAACGCAATCGCGTTGCGGTGCAGTTCGATGTGGACGAGGGCGAGGTCGCTAAGATTCGCCAGATCAATATCGTCGGCGCCGAAGCATTTCGCGAGAAAGATTTGCTGAGATTGTTCACCCTTACACCGCCGAATTTGCTCAGCTGGTATACCAAAAACGATCAATATTCCAAGCAGAAATTATCTGGTGATTTGGAGACCTTGCGCTCGCATTACCTCAATCGCGGCTATCTCGAATTCGCGATTGATTCGACCCAAGTACAAATTGGCGCCGACAAGAAGGACATTTACATTACCCTCAATATTACCGAAGGTAAGCGTTATACGATTTCTGACATAAAGGTAGCCGGCGAGCCGATTATTGGCGAGGCGGAGTTACGTAAATTAGTAAAAATGCGTTCGGGGGAGGTGTTTTCACGAGAAAGGCTGACTGAATCTACCAAGGCCATCGCGGATCGCTTGGGCAATGACGGCTTTGCGTTCGCCAACGTGAATGCAGTGCCGGAACTGGATAAAATCAATCAGCGTGTCGCATTCACTTTCTTTGTGGATCCCGGCCGTAAAGTCTATGTGCGCCATATCAATGTGTCCGGGAATGTGCGCACACGGGATGAAGTGATTCGGCGTGAAATACGTCAGTCCGAGAGCGGCTGGTATGCGCAAGATAAAATTAATCGCTCCCGTGAACGCCTCGACAACCTGGGTTATTTTAAAGAAGTAAACATCGAGACCCCGGCGGTGCCCGGCACCACTGACCAAGTGGATATGAATATCGCAGTGGAAGAGAAATCAACCGGCAACATTCTCGCGGGGGCAGGCTTTTCCAGTAGTGAAGGCTTCGTGCTAAGCGGTTCGGTGTCGCAATCCAACGTATTGGGTTCGGGCAATCACCTCGCGGTGCAAGTCAATACCAGCAAGGTCAATAAAACTTACTCACTTTCCTATACTAATCCCTATTATACCGATGATGGCGTCAGCCTCGGCTTTGATGCCTATCTGCGCAAGACAGATGCGAGCTCACTCTCCATCTCCGCTTACTCCACTTCGTCCATCGGATTGGGTGCGCGCTCCGGTATTCCGCTGAATGAGACGGATAGCATCAACTTCGGTCTGGGGGTCGATAGTACCAAACTCGATTTACGCGACAACGCTTCCACGCTTTACCGCGACTTTGTCAACCGCTCCGGCTCTAGCTATTCCACTTTGCGTGGCGATGCGAGTTGGGCGCGCGACACGTTGGATAGCCGCACCTCTCCAACCCGTGGCATCGTGCAGAGTGCCTACGGCGAGATAGGGTTGCCGGGCGGAACGCTGCACTACTACAAGGTCAATTACCAACATCAGTGGTATCACCCGCTCGCACGGGACTACACATTAAGGTTGAATGGCGAAATTGGCATCGCCAACGGATTGGCGAACGACCCGCTCCCATTCTTCAAAAATTACTATGCGGGGGGGATATCCTCTGTGCGTGGATTCAAATCCGGCACGCTGGGGCCCAAGGATAGCAATGGCGAGGCCATTGGCGGCGGCCGTCGTTTGGTGGGGAATGCAGAGATATACTTCCCGATGCCCGGCCTTGGGCAAGATAAATCGATTCGCTTGAGTGCGTTCATGGATGTGGGCACCATCGTGGCGGCCAACGACTCATTCAGCACGAGTGACGTACGTTATTCCACGGGGCTTGGCGTCAACTGGGTTTCTCCGGTGGGGCCGCTACGTTTTAGTTTGGCTAAACCCCTCAATTCCAAGTCCGGTGATAAAACCGAAGTCTTCCAGTTTCAATTAGGTAGTGTGTTCTAGGAGTAATGCAGCGTGAATGGAAAAATATTATTGATGGCCCTGGTGTTTGTTCTATCGACCCCTTGGGCAATGGCCGCCGATTCGAAGATCGGTTTCGTGAACACCGAACGTATTTTCCGCGAATCGGCGCCAGCGGTTCGGGCAAGCAAGAAACTGGAGAAGGAATTCGCCGCGCGCGAGCAAGAAATTCAAAAATTGGCCAAGCAATTTCGCGATTTGCAAGCGCACCTGGAGAAGGAGACCGTCACCATGAGCGAAGGCGATCGCCGCAACAAGGAGCGTGACCTCGCCAACTTAAATCGCGATTTGCAGCGTTCTCAGCGCGAATTTCGCGAGGACTTGAATGTGCGTCAAAACGAAGAGCGTGCAGCGTTCCAAGATCGGGTCAATAAAGCGATTGGCGATCTTGCCGAGAAAGAAAAATTTGATCTGGTATTGCAAGAAGCAGTCTATGTCAGCACCCGCATCGACATTACCGACAAAGTGTTGCGTGCGCTGGCGGATAAATAGCGCACGGTGGGCCAGAATACCGGAGTCAGCTTAAGTGATTTAGTCCGAACTTTCGGGGGCGAGTTGCTGGGCAGCGGTGATCAAGTGTTTACCGGCATCGGCACCCTGGCGAGTGCCGGCCCGTCTGAAATCGCATTTCTTTCCAACAGCAAATATCGTCATCAACTCTCCGCCACGCGCGCGGGCGCCGTGATTCTGGGTCAGGCGGATCGAGATGCGACGCTGCTGCCAAGGATTGTGGCGGACAACCCTTATGCCTATCAGGCAAAGATTTCAACTTTTTTTAATCCATTGCAACGTCCCGCTGCCGGCATTCATCCTAGCGCGGTCGTGGATGAATCGGCGCATCTCGGCGCCGGCGTCGCCATTGGCGCGCATGCGGTGATCGGACGCGGCGCACGCATCGGCGACCGTGCGGTGATCGGTGCGGGCTGTCAGGTGGGCGAGGGCGTGACCATTGGTGCCGAGAGTTTTTTGTATCCCAGCGTGGTGGTTTATCGGGGTTGTCAAATCGGCGCGCGGGGCATTGTGCATGCGGGCGTGGTGATTGGCTCCGATGGCTTTGGCTTTGCTCAAGATAAGGAGCAATGGATTAAAGTCCCACAAACCGGCCGGGTGATCTGCGGCGACGATGTCGAGATCGGCGCGAATACCACAGTCGATCGCGGCGCGTTGGATGACACCGTAATCGAGGATGGTGTGAAGATAGACAACCTGGTTCATGTGGCGCACAACGTGCGAATTGGGGCGCACACCGCCATCGCCGCCTGCGCCGGCATTGCCGGCAGTGCGGTGATCGGCAAGGGATGCAGGATCGGCGGCGCGGCGATGATCGTCGGGCATATACGCATCGCGGACGGCATCACGGTCTCGCCGGGAACGATGGCGACTAAATCCCTGACTGAACCCGGCACCTACAGCGCCATCTGGGCTGCTGAGCCGCATCGCGAGTGGTTGAAACATGCGGCGCAATTGCGACGCATGGAAGAACTATCCAATCGCGTGCGTGAATTGGAAAAAAAATTAGAAGCCTTGGAAAGGAAACCGTCGTGAGCGCCATGGATATCCATGAAATTATGCAATATCTCCCCCATCGTTTCCCGTTTTTGATGTTGGATCGGGTAGAACTGGTGGAGCCAGGCACGCGTATCGTAGCGATCAAAAATGTGACGATTAACGAACCCTTCTTCCCGGGGCATTTCCCTACTCGGCCGGTGATGCCTGGGGTGTTGATTCTAGAGGCGATGGCGCAAGCCGCAGCGATCTTGTCGTTCAAATCTGCGGACAAGAAACCGGATGTAAATTCAGTTTACTACTTCGTCGGCATCGACAAAGCGCGCTTCAAAAAGCCGGTGGAGCCAGGGGATCAGTTACGGCTCGAGGTGCATTTTGAGCGCTCGATCAAAAGCATTTGGAAATATTCGGCCAAGGCCCACGTGGGTGAAAACGTCGTGGCGGTGGCCGAGTTAATGTGCACGGTGCGTAACGTCGAATGATACATGCGACCGCCATTGTCCATCCGCGCGCTCATCTCGGCGCCAATGTCAGTATCGGGCCCTATACCATCATCGGCGAACATGTGGAGCTGGGTGACGGCACGCAGGTTGGCGCGCATGCTGTGATCACTGGCCATACACGCATTGGTCGCGAAAATAGAATTTTTCAATTTGTGTCCCTCGGCGAAATACCGCAAGACAAAAAATACGCCGGCGAGCCTACGCGCTTGGAAATCGGCGACCGCAATATGATTCGTGAATTTTGCACATTCAATATTGGAACTGCTCAAGATGCAGGCGTGACGCGCATCGGCAACGATAATTGGATCATGGCCTATGTGCATATCGCGCATGATTGCGCAGTGGGGAACCACACGATTTTTGCCAATAACGCCTCCTTGGCGGGACATGTGCAAATTGCGGACCATGTCATACTCGGCGGATTTACCGGCGTGCATCAATTTTGTAAAATCGGTGCCCATGTCATTACCGCAGTGAGTTGCGCGGTATACAAAGACGTGCCGCCGTATGTCATGGCGGCGGGTTGCGATGGCGCAAAGCCGAATGGCATCAATAGTGAAGGTTTGAAACGCCGTGGTTTTACGCCCGACGCCATCGCCGCAGTGAAGCAAGCTTATAAAACCCTATACCGTAAGGGTTTGACCTTAGAAGAAGCGAAAGCCGCATTATTGGATCAAGCGCGCGAGCATCCTGAGGTACAGCCAATACTGGATTTCCTCGACACTTCTACACGCGGCATTATTCGTTAAATCGCAATGGGTACGATCCGTATCGCTATTGTCGCCGGTGAGGCGTCGGGAGATTTGTTGGGCAGCCACCTGGTGGTGGCTTTGCGCGCCCGCCTGCCGCAGGCGGAATTCATCGGCATTGCTGGGCCTAAAATGATGGCGGCTGGCGTGCGATCTTTGTTCCCGATGGAAAAATTATCGGTGATCGGCTTTCACGAAGTCATTCGGAATCTGTTCTCCCTGCTGGCCATGCGCCGCGAACTCAAGCGCAAATTATTAGCATTTCAGCCACATGTGTATATTGGAGTGGATGCGCCGGACTTTAATTTTGGCGTGGAATGCGCATTGCGCAAGCGGGGAATTCCCACCATGCATTTTGCCAGCCCTTCGATCTGGGCTTGGCGCGGCGGACGGATTCATAAAATCAAGCGCGCCGTCGATCATATGCTGGTTTTGTTCCCGTTTGAAAAAGCCATCTATGATCAAGCCGGCATCGCTGCGACCTTCGTCGGTCATCCGATGGCCGACACCATTCCCCTGGAAGACATGGGGAGCGCAGTGCGCGAACAACTGAAGCTGAGCCAAACTGCCAAGATTGTGGCTTTACTGCCCGGCAGCCGCCGCAGTGAGTTACACATGCACGCGGATTTATTCGTGCAAACTGCGCAGCGACTACAGGAACTGATCCCAGAGGTACAGTTTTTGGCGCCGCTGCCAACGAAAGAGACGCGCCAACTGTTTGAGGAAGCGCTGTACCGCAATCAGGCGCAGGAACTGCCGCTCACCATCTTGTTCGGTCATGCCCAGGAAGCGATGGCCGCCGCCGATTGTGTGCTGGTCAAATCCGGCACCGCGACCTTGGAGGCGGCTTTACTGAAACGGCCGATGGTGATTACTTATCGCATCCCCAAGTCCACTTATTTTTTGGTCAAGCGACGTTTCTATCTACCGTATTTTGGAATGCCGAATGTGCTGGCCGGACGTTTTATCGTACCGGAACTGATGCAGGATCAAGCCACGCCCGAGAATTTGGCGCAGGCGCTGAAAACGTGGCTGGAAGACAAAGCGGCGCGAGAAAGCTTGCAAGATGAATTTCAGCGCATGCATATCGAGCTCAGGCAAAACACTGCACAGCGCGCATCTGATGCTGTGCTTGGTTTATTGCAGGCGAGGGGCGCATGTTAGTGTGCGGTGTGGATGAAGCGGGCAGAGGGCCTTTGGTCGGCGCGGTGTTTGCGGCGGCAGTGATTCTCGATCCGGCGCGACCGATTCAAGGCTTGGCCGATTCCAAAAAATTATCCGAAAAGCGGCGTGAGGCCTTGGAAATTGAGATCAAGGAATTTGCCCTAGCCTGGGCGATTGCCAGCGCGAGTGCGGAAGAAATCGATCGGCTGAATATTCTGCAGGCCACCCTGTTGGCCATGCAGCGCGCGGTGTCCGGGTTGACGCTGCAACCCACGCGCGCCCTGATCGATGGCAATCGCTGTCCCAAGCTTGCCATGGCAGCGCAAGCGATCGTGAAAGGCGATGCCACGGTGCCCGAAATCTCGGCCGCATCGATCCTGGCCAAAACCGCGCGCGATGCCGAAATGCGGCTGCTGCATGCGCGGTTTCCCCAGTATGGCTTCGCTCAACACAAAGGCTACCCGACCCTGGTGCACATCGAAGCGTTGCAGGCACACGGCGTCTGTCCGGAACACCGACGCAGCTTTGGGCCGGTGGCGCGCATTTTGAATAAACCTTGAAGGGCGATGAACCCCGTGTGCCCCGTGGTATTGATTTCGTTTTTATTGATCATTAGGAGCACAAAATGGATCAACGTATCGCTGTGTTATTGCATGTCTTGAGCGTGGTGGTGTGGGTCGGCGGCATGTTCTTCGCCTATGTTGCCTTGCGCCCAGCAGCGGCGCAAACGCTTGAGCCGCCGCAACGCTTGCCCTTGTGGGCGGCGACATTCGAACGCTTCTTCCCGTGGGTTTGGCTATCGCTGGCTGCGCTTTTGGGCAGCGGCCTGTATCTGATCGCCGCTTATGGTGGGTTTGGCGCGGTGGGTTTGTATATCCACGCTATGTTGGCGCTCGGCCTCGTCATGACGTTGATTTTCTCCCATGTGTATTTCGCGCTCTTCCAGCGCTTAAAAAAAGGCGTTGCGGCGCAGGAATGGAAACCTGCCGCGGCCGCGCTGGCGCAGATTCGCGTGCTGATCGGAATTAACCTAAGTATCGGAATTGCCGTTATTTTTATCGCGATCCTGGGAAAGCTGTGGGTTTGATCTAAAGCATTGCCGAAATTTGACGTAGTTATACCCAGGCTATAGCTACGTCGGCACCTCCCGCCTGAGTTCTACATTGCGGAGCAGGGTTTAATATGCCCTCGCCGAGCGTGGCCAAGCCCCTATTTTTTTCAAATCGCCGGGTTAGCGAGGCCAGAATCCATGTTTGTCATTGTCGGTTACATCATAGTACTGCTCTCGGTTCTGGGCGGTTTCGTGCTCGCAGGCGGCCATATGGCCTCTCTGATGCAGCCAGTGGAATTCCTCATGATCGGCGGGGCAGCGGCAGGCGCCTTTGTCGTCGCCTATGGCGGCAAGCCCATGAAGGCGACTTTGAAAGCGCTTCCAACCATCTTCAAGCCCTCCAAATACACCAAGGCTTTGTATATGGAGCTGCTTTCACTTTTGTTCGAAATTCTGGCCAAGGTGCGCAAAGAAGGTTTGATGTCGATCGAGAACGACGTGGAAAACCCGCATGAAAGCCCACTGTTCTCCAAATATCCGGCGGTGGCCGCCGATCATCATGTAATCGAATTCATTACCGACTATTTGCGGCTGATGGTAAGCGGCAGCTTGAATGCATTCGAGATCGAGAACCTGATGGACAACGAGATCGAGACCCACCACCACGAAGGTGAAATACCCGTTAACGCCGTCGCCAAAGTGGGTGACGCCATGCCGGCATTCGGCATCGTGGCAGCCGTAATGGGCGTGGTGCACACCATGGCATCTGTCGGGATCCCACCGGCGGAACTGGGGATTCTTATTGCGAATGCACTGGTCGGCACCTTCCTCGGAATTCTGCTCGCCTATGGCTTCGTTGGCCCGCTGTCGACGATCTTGGAATTCAAGCTCAGCGAATCGACTAAATTCTATCAATGCATCAAAGTCACCTTGCTCGCGAGCTTAAACGGCTACGCGCCACAGGTAGCGGTCGAGTTTGGACGAAAAATACTGTACTCCACCGAGCGGCCCACCTTCAGCGAGCTAGAAGATGAAGTTAAATCGCGCAAGGGCAAGTAAGGCGCTATGAGCGACGATTCCCAACGTCCGATAATCGTCAAGCGCATCAAAAAGCATGGGCACGGCGCCCATGGTGGTGCGTGGAAAATCGCCTATGCGGATTTTGTCACCGCGATGATGGCGTTTTTCTTGTTGATGTGGCTACTAGGCTCTACCTCGAAGGGTGATCTTAGTGGTATTTCAGAGTACTTCAGCCAACCCATGAAGGTTGCCCTGCTTGGCGGGGAAGGAAGCGGTGACGCAACCAGCTTGATCAAGGGTGGCGGTAAGGATTTGACGCGCAAAGCGGGGCAGGAAAATAAGGCCAACATGCCCGCGAAAAAGAAAACCCAGGATCCGGAAGCGGGCAAGAACGAGGCGATTCGCCAAGAGAAAGTAAAGCTCGAAGAATTAAAAACCAAGTTCGAAAAGAAAATCGAATCGCAAAGCGTTCTCAAGCAATTCAAAAAACAACTCATGATCGACATTACCGCCGAAGGGTTACGTATCCAGATCGTGGATGAGAAAAGCCGCCCCATGTTCAGCATCGGCAGCGCGAAGTTGCAGCCATATGCGAAAGAAATCCTGAGCGAGATATCCAAGGTGCTAAACGATGTTCCCAACACTATCAGCTTGTCCGGTCACACCGATGCCACCCCGTATTCCGGGGGCGAGCGCGGTTACAGCAACTGGGAATTGTCCGCTGATCGGGCCAACGCCTGCCGTCGCGAGTTGGTGAGTGGTGGTATCGAGGATGGGAAAATTCTGCGCGTGGTGGGCTTGGGGTCGGCGGTGCTATTCGATAAGACCGATCCTGGGAACCCCATTAACCGTCGCATCAGCATCATCGTGATGAACAAACAGACCGAAGAAGCAGTGAGAAACGATGGTGGAAAACTCGAAGTTAAGGCAAGCAATCTTAAGGAAGCGGAAAAACATGATCCCGCGCCCATTGCCCAGCCTTGAAATGGATCAGCCGCGCCGCATGCCGCCGGTATTTTCAGCGGCTTTGGCGCAGTTGCTGGCCATCGCGTTGACTGGCTTCATCCTATTAAGCCTACGCTTTGTGGGATTGGAAATGGGCATCGTCCCGCTTCTACTGACGCAAAGCGTGCTGGCGGTAGCAGTCAGTTTTTTGATGGGTATGCCCATCTGGTGGTTAGCGATCCAAGCTATTTTTGTACCGGCACTGGCCTCAGTGCTGACGTTGTCCATCGCGCCCGCTTGGTTTTTAGGCGGATTTGTTTTACTCGTCTTGGTCTACGGCAGTACCTATACAACCCAGGTTCCCTTGTACTTGTCACGGCGTCGGGTATGGCTGGCTATCCAGTACCAGCTGCCACAGGCACCCGGCTTGCGCGTGCTCGATCTGGGTTCGGGCTTGGGTGGCTTGGTTCACCACTTGGCTGATGCGCGGCCAGACAGCCATGTGAGCGGGATTGAATCTGCGCCGCTGCCGTGCTGGATCAGCAAGCTGCGGATGATGGGCCGTTCCAATGCCAATATTGAATGGGGCGATTTTTGGCGTACTGATTTGGGCGGGTACGATGTGGTGTGTGCCTATTTGTCGCCGGTGCCGATGCCAGCCTTATGGCAAAAAGTGAAACGCGAAATGCGTCCGGGCACCCTGTTCATCAGCTATCGCTTCACCATTCCCGGTGTGATGCCTGCTCAGGTCGTGGAAATGAATGACCTAGGGCAAACCGAACTTTACGTGTGGCGTGTCTAGCGTCATCGAGCGTCGGCGATGGCCTCCTCAGTCCAGGACTTAATCGAGCAACTCGGTAGCGCCGATTTACCCATCTTGTCCGTGAGCGCTGTCGAATTCGACAAGCTTGCCGTGCGCGGCGAGCGTGCCGAACCCGCCGATATCGTTGATGTTGTGCTGCACGATCCCTTCTTTACGCTCAATGTGCTACGCGCGATGGGTAAGCGTAAACGCGGCCGGCTGGCAGGCGAGGTCACGACCATAGAACACGCGGTCATGATGTTTGGCGCCAAGCCACTGTTCGAGCGCTTTGCCAATCCCCTCATTATCGAGAACCAATTCAAATCTAATCCGCGCGCGCTATTGCAACTGCGCCGCGCTTTATCGCGCGCACATCATGCGGCCTGCCAAGCACGCGATTGGGCCATTTGCCATCAGGACATCGAATCGGAAGAAGTCTATATTGCTGCATCGCTCAACGATATTGCGGAACAATTGTTGTGTTATCTGATGCCGGAGGCGGCGGAGAAATTAACGGAGGAAATTCGCCGTGACCCAGAGGGTACGCGCGCGGCACAACAGGCGATATTCGGATTCGATTTGCGCGCCCTGCATGTGGAAATTGTGCGCGCCTTCCAGCTCCCCGATTTGTTGCAAGACCTAAGCGACCCCGCCAATATGGAAAAGCCACGTGCACAAAATGTGCAGTTAGCGGCCTCGGTTGCGCGCCATGCTGAATTCGGTTGGCATGGCGCTGCGCTGGAACGCGATATGGAGGCGGTAGCGGTGTTATTGCGCCTGCCATTGGATGAAGTGGTGGGCCATATTCATCGTACCGCCGCCCTGGCGGCGCGTGCTTGGCAGTGGTACAAAGCGCCGCCCGCCGCCCGCTGGTTGCCGCTACTGCCACCGCCGGCGCAAGGGAAAGTGGCTGGGACATCAAGCACAATAATGCCCGCCGCGTTTGGTTCTACCCAGGAAGTCATGGCTTGGGCGATGCGCGCGCTGCAGGAACAAGCCGGTTTGAATCGCGCCGTGTTTGCCTTACGCACTCCGGATGGCCAGCAACTGCGCGGTAAGTTTGCGCTGGGCGTTGAGCCGGGATCGCCTTTCGCGCAGTTCGAGATCGG